>JAEEGK010001176.1_pt1 | contig 65631 bp, 53 predicted proteins | sample 8958771 | NCBI WGS metagenome assembly JAEEGK01 (sample SAMN16246547, study PRJNA631951) | gut metagenome | biome: gut microbiome; feature: rumen; material: SC-attached | host: Bos | place: Iran: Karaj | collected 2018-10
AGCGTATGTTCTTTTTGGTAATTCCGACAAGTTCTTCGACCTGATTAATCTTCATTCAATGCACCTTCGTTTCGATTGGCCTATCGATGACCTGAGGATACACCTTCCACAAGGGGGAAAGTCAACAATTTGTTTGAAAAATGATCTGATTTATTCTTTAAAAATCTGTTTTAATGCATTCCAATGCCAGATCAATGCCAAAGTTCCTTATTAGAATAGTGGATGGAAATGGGGCTGTCAAGAAAGAAAAATTACTTATACAATACTACGTATGGCTTTTTACATAAAAAGTGGTAAAGTACCTTTAGACGATGTTAGACGGAAAATGATAAAGCGATTGAAGAACTGTAAAATACTCTTGGGAGGTATTGATCATGTGGTTTGTTTTAGCTTTGTTGTCAGCAGTTTTTGCAGCACTCACATCGATCTTTGCTAAGGTCGGCATTGAAAATGTGGATTCTCATCTGGGAACGGCGATTCGTACTATGGTGGTTGTTGTCATGGCATGGGTCATGGTGTTCATTACAAATGCGCATGGAGGGATCGGCGAGATCAGCCGTAAAAGCTGGATTTTTCTGATCTTATCGGGACTTGCGACGGGAGCTTCCTGGCTCTGCTATTATAAGGCAATCCAGATCGGCGACGTGTCAAAGGTTGTGCCTGTTGACAAGCTGAGTGTCATCTTTACGCTTGTTATGGCTTTTATTTTCCTGCATGAAAAATTCTCGGCGAAATCAATTGTCGGCTGTGTCTTGATCGCGGCGGGAACGCTGCTGATGGTGTTGTAGAGCAGCTATATATCATGTGGTTATAAAAGAGAAGCAATTAACAGAGTATGAAATTATTCTGCAAATATGTATGACAATCGGGAGAACCGCTGAAGAGCAGGGGAGGGGCCCATTGTATTGGGCTGCGGGCGTCTGAACTGTAAACTGTAAGTATATGCATGACAGGCTTATACGTGATTTAATCTGTAAGAAGGATATGAAATGATAGTACATCCCATACCGCCATTATATGACGAAAGCTCAAAAGTGTTGATACTCGGGAGTTTCCCCTCGGTTAAATCCCGTGAAGCCATGTTCTTTTACGGACATCCTCAAAACAGATTCTGGAAGGTGGTGGCGGGGGTGTTTGATGAGCCTGTACCGGCAAACATTCCGGAAAAGAAAGCTTTCATTTTAAGGAATCATCTCGCCCTTTGGGACACAATTCATTCATGCGATATAGAGGGGTCTTCCGATGCTTCCATAAAGAATGTTGTCCCCAACGATCTGCACATTATTCTTGATAATTCCATGGTTTCAAAGATCTTTGTGAATGGCAGAGCTTCGGAAAAGTATTACAAAAAGTACATAGAACCCAAACTCGGCATAGAGGCCATATGCCTTCCTTCCACAAGCCCCGCGAATGCGGCGTGGACTCTCGAAGGTTTGGCAGAAGCCTGGAAGGTGATAAAACAGTATGCCGAGTAGGTGTTATTTACTCGTACCCGCTTCACTCAAATGGGCAGTTCCCTGTACTGAAGCGATACTCCGCCTTGCCGGGCGGTCGTGTTCAGCTTAGCTGATTGTTTATGTGGGAGCGGTGTGCTTATCGGCATGAAAGCCGACGCACTGTTTTGTTGAGGACAGTCTTGCGTACAGTTGTATTAGTTTTATTAGAAAACTATTGAATTGACAAAAAGCACTGTCATGGGGTATATTACAAAAAGTTGTTAATGCTATTTAAATCTTGTTTCGTTTAAAGCAGATTTTCAGGCTGCGAAATCCCGGATTTATATAAAATTGAAAATTGTTGTTTTTTTGTTTGAGCCTTTGTACGTGTAAAGTGGAGCTTCTGCGGAAGCTTACACGTAGAGGGAGGCAAGAGAGTGACAATGGCTACGTGTAAAGAGGAGCTTCTGAGGAAGCTTACACGTAGAGAGAAGTAAGATGGCGGCAGGGACTACGTGTAAAGTGGAGCTTCTGTGGAAGCTTACACGTAGAGGGACGTGAGATGGCAGCATGGGTTACGTGTAAAGGGGAGTTTCTGTGGAAGCTTACACGTAAAGGGAAGCGAGATGGCAGCATGGGCTACGTGTAAAGGGGAGCTTCTGTGGAAACCTACACGTAGAGGGACGTGAGAGGGAGAAATTGGCTACGTGTAAAGTGGAGCTTCTGCGGAAGCTTACATGTATCAGAAAGCAAAACCAGAGATGCATACCGCTACATAGGAAATGGTATGCAGAAACGCATGTAAAAAGTTTTTTGAAAATTGACTTATGAGGAGAAAAACGATGAAAAACTATTATGAGGAATTGAATGTACAAGCTAAGGAGCTTGAAGCGCTTTTTAAACAGGCTGAGAAAGATTTGGAGCGACTGCAAGATTATTCACGGTATAAGATCAAGACATCTGTTAGTAATGGATGCAGTCAGTACTATTTGAAGGACGATGACACCGGCAAGTGGAAATATGTTAAGAAAAGCCAATATAAGCTTGTGGAAAAGATATTGCAGAGAGATTATGAATTCATTCTTCATAAAAAGCTTTCAGAACAATATTCCATATTATCACTTTTTTTGAAGGAATACGATGTTAATTGCATAACTGATACCTATACAAAACTGTCTGATGCAAGAAAGATGATGGTTACACCCATTATGGAGACGGATGATGCTTTTACTGAAAGATGGCTTAGAGAGCATCCGGACAGAAAAAACACGTATCCGGAAGAAGGTGCTGTATATACGACTTCGGGGATATTTGTCAGATCGAAATCAGAGAAAATAATAGCTGAATTGTTGGAAAAGCATTCCGTACCATACAGATATGAAGCTGCGTTGACGTTGAATAACGGTAGGGTCGTCTATCCTGACTTCACTATTTTGAATGTTCGACTAAGGAAAACTATTTATTGGGAACATTTAGGACTGATTGGTATCGATGAGTACGCTTGCAAGAATCTGCAAAAAATAAATGATTATGACAGGTCGGGATTCAGCATAGGGGATAACCTCATTGTTACAATGGAATGTAATGGTTACAAGTTTGATTCGAGAATAATAGAGGAAAAGATTAGGCGATACTGCATTTGAAAGCATATATGGACCGAGCTTTTATTATTGTTACTACGTGTAAAGGGACTATTCTGTGGGAGCCTACACGTAGAGAGAAGCAAGATAGCGGCGGGGACTACGTGTAAAGTGATGCTTCTTGGGAAGTTTACACGTAGAGGGAAGCAAGATAGCGGCGGGGACTACGTGTAAAGTGATGCTTCTTGGGAAGTTTACACGTAGAGAGAAGCAAGATGGAGGCGGAGACTACGTGTAAAGTGGGGTTTCTGTGGGAACCTACACGTAGATAGGAGCAAGATGGCGGCAGGGACTACGTGTAAAGTGATGCTTATGTGGAAGCTTACACGTAGAGGGATTCAAGAGGTGGGCTTTGGTTATTGCAGAACTTCAGCTGTTTTAAAGCCGTAATAGCGAAGGATCTTTACGATGTTTTCATCAAAGACCTCACCGCCCACTATGGGAGAAACGGCAGGGGGACAGGCGATCAGAGCATCCGCGGCAGTCTTCCCGATCAATGAGGGATCGTCCGAAGATAAGGTGCGGTGGGGGAGATACATGATCTCACGGGGCATATATCTGACTTTTGGAATTTTAAAAAGTATTTTTTGCGCTTCCAAAGACCGGGAAAGGTCTGTTGAAGCGCTGATCTTCTCTGCTGCTTCGGTAAAACGGAGCATGTCTTTCGGTGAATTGTAAGGAGTCCACATGGTGACCAGAAAATCGGGATCTGCGTACTCACATTCTATGCCCTGTTTTCTGAAAAGATCCGACAGTTCGGGACCTCTTAAGGCACATCCCCTCAGATCGATCACGATCTTCAGAGGCTCGTTTCCGTAAAGCCTGTAACCGAAGGATGCAAGCTTTTCTTTGACAGCGCGAAGATCTTCGGCAGTCTCTTCGTAGCCTTCCCTGTTGATGAGCTTCAGCCCTTCCGCAACGGACTGCATTATAAGATAGGAAGGACTTGTGGAACCGAACATAAGGAGCGCGTTCTTGGCATCGTCTTCAAGACCTTCTGGAGCGTTTTTGGAAATGTGCAATAAAGCTCCTCCCGTGAGCACGGGCAGGGTCTTGTGTGCTGAATCCGAGGTCATGTCCGCGCCGAGCGAAAGAGGGTGAAGGTCCGTTCCCAAAAACTTAAGGTACGCCCCGTGGGCATTGTCACAGAGAAAAAGCAGACCGTGCCTGTGGGCGATCGAAGCAAGTGCTTGGATATCAAGTAAATTGCCGAGGTAGTCGGGAGAAGTCACAAAAACAGCCGCAAGCATCGACTTGCGGTTCTTTTTTTGGCTTTCTTCGTTCAAAGCATTGATGTGAGCTTCCAGAGTCTCCGGATGCAGCTCGCATCTGCAAAGGCTGAAATCCGTATCTTCCGGGCTCATCCACCTTATGTCGAAGCCTAAAAGCATGGAAGCGCAGATAAAGGACTTGTGTGCGTTCCTGGATGCCAGGATCACGGGATGCTCTGCTTCTCCTCCGTTTTTTCGGAAGTGCTTGAGGGCAAGAAAGCACATGGCTTTGATGACCTGCGATGAGCCTTCCGCAGAAAGAAAAGTCCGACGGCTTCCGAAAAGACGCGCTGCATCTTCTTCTGCCTCCGATAAAACACCGCAGGCCTCGTAAAGACTGTCTGCGCCGGCTATTTCCGTGATGTCGTCTTCGTATCCGAAGGCACCCTTGTGGCCGGGCATATGCAGTCTGACCGGATCTGAGTTTTTGTATTCTTCTATAAATTTTCCCAAAGGAGATCTTTTCATGATCTTAATTCCGGCTTTTCGCAGGTTTCACAGGAATTGCATTCGCTTCCCGCTGTGGCTCCGCTTACGGGTTCAAGACCCAGCTCGTCTCTTGCGCAGGCTATCATGATGGCGCATTCGATCCTTTTACGGAAGAGCTCGCAGCCGTATTCGTAGATGCCCTTTACATCGCCTGTTGCGTGATAGGCATTGGCGGCACAACCGCCGGAGCAGTAGTGCATCGCCCAGCAGCCTCTGCAGTCGGGACGTGCATATGCATTGCAGACTCTGAATTCTTCCTGACGTTCCTTGTTTGTGACGCCCTTCCAGATGTCACCCAGCTTGTAGCTCTCATCGCCCACGAACTGATGGCAGGGATAGAGGTCACCCCAGGGGGTTACAGCCATGTATTCCGTTCCGGAACCGCAGCCGGAGATACGCTTGTAGATGCAGGGGCCTGACTTCAGATCCACCATGTAGTGGTAGAAGGTGAAACCTCTGCCTTCCTGATCCCGTTTCAGCATTTCCTTGGCAAGAAGCTCGTATTGTTCCTTAAGAATGGGAAGATCTTCTTCCGTGAGTGCGAGAGGATCACCGGGCTTGCTTACAACAGGCTCCATTGAAAGCTCTGTAAAGCCCATGTCGGCCATGGCAAGGATGTCGTTGGTGAAATCGGTGTTAAGATGGGTGTAAGTGCCGCGCATATAGTAGTTCTTGCCGCCTCTTGCATCCACCAGCTTCTTGAATTTGGGTATGATGCGGTCGAAACTTCCGTTTCCTGCGTAATCCTTACGTGTCCTGTCGTGTACTTCCTTACGGCCGTCAAGGCTGAGGACCACATTGCTCATTTCCTTATTGCAGAAATCGATGACATCATCATCGATCAGCATTCCGTTGGTAGTGAGAGTGAAGCGGAAATTCTTTCCGGCTTCTTTTTCGATGGAACGGGCATAGGCTACGATCTGCTTGCAGACATCCCAGTTCATGAGGGGTTCACCTCCGAAGAAGTCCACCTCCAGATTGTGCCTTGTTCCGGAGTGCTCGATGAGGAAATCGATGGCGCGTTTTCCAACCTCAAAGCTCATGAGGGCACGCTCACCGTTGTATTTTCCCTGAGCGGCAAAGCAGTACTCGCAGTTCAGGTTGCAGGTGTGGGACACGTGAAGGCAGAGGGCTTTGATCACGTCTCCGCTGCGCTTCTTGAATTCTCCCGCCAGGGGTTCGAAGGTGTCGGGAGTGTAGAGCTTGTGGTTTTCTACCAGCTCCTTGACGTCACTGATGCAGAGACGCACATCTTCTTCCGTAACATCTTCTCTGTCACCGTAGCGTTCCATTATGATCTTTACGATCTCATCCGCTGTCTTGTCGGGGTAGAGTGCGATGATGTCGTAGGCCACTTCATCCACGCTGTGGACCGAGCCGGAGCAGGTGTCCAGAACAATATTGTATCCGTTTAATTTGTATTGATGTACCATGTTTATCTTTCCGTTCTGTTTTCCGAACAAAAGAAACGCCGCCATTTGTGGGCGGCATCTCTTCAGTCTCTTGTGAAAAATGCAGTGATTACTTTGTAGCCTTTTCGCACTTCTGGTTAGCTACGCCGCAGCTTGTCTTGCAAGCACTCTGGCAGGAAGTCTGGCACTCGCCGCATCCGCCGTTCTTAGCGCTTTCGCAAAGGTCTCTTGTTTCAAGTGTCTTAATTCTTTTCATTTCTATGTCTCCTTATATAAATGAATTTATTCACTTTGTTAACAGAAGAATACTATCACAAAAGTTTAATAAACGCAAGACCGAAAAAGGAATTCGCAGCCATGCCGTTATCCCGTTGAAACAGCGAAATAAGCAGGGGCTTTTCTCCGAACAAAAATGTTGACATGAAAAGCCATAAATGGTAATGTGATAGCAACCAAATCATGGGAAGCAGGGATTTCCTGCCAAACATTTTATCAGGAGGATATTATGGAAAACGAAAACTACAACAACAATGGACCTCAGGGCATCGAGATCGCTTGTCTCATCCTTGGAGTAGTGTCTATCATAAGCTGGCTTTTTAGTATTGGTGCTTTCATAGGTGTCGGATGCGGTATTGCGGGACTTATCTGTGCATCAAAGGCAAAAGCCGCAGGCATCATGAGCGGCATGCGTACAGGCGGATTTGTATGTTCACTCATCGGTCTGATCGGAAGTTCACTTGTGTTCATCATCAGCTGCCTTGCTTGCCTTGGAATCGCAGCGCTTGGCATTGCGGGAGCAGGCCTGTAAAATTGTATCAAAGACAATGTAACCTGTTCGGGAGAACACTTCTTTCGAACAGGTTTTTTTGTGAGGTATTATGGTAATAAAACTTTTTGGCGAAAGAATTGTCTCGGTTTACGGCCTTCTCGGAGTGGGAGGCTTTATCGCAGGGATCATTGCGCTGGTTATCCTTTGTAAGATCAAAAAGCTGGTGTTTGACGATGCGGTTTACGTCTATGTCTGGGCCGGGATCATGGCAGTAGTTGGAGCCAAGGCACTTTATCTTTTGCTTGATATAAAAAATATAATAGAAGCTTTTCAAAGAGGCGGGGATTATCTCAGCAGCTATCTGAAGGCAATCTTCGGAGGAGGACTTGTGTTCTATGGCGGTATGGCAGGTGGTATCATGGGTGTGTTCCTTGCGAGCAGGTACTTCAAACTGGATTTCAGGACCATGCTGACAACCCTGATCCCCACACTTCCTTTGGCCCATGCCTTCGGAAGGTTCGGCTGTCACACTGTGGGGTGCTGCTACGGCGTCCCGGTTCGGGGACACATCGGAAAGATGTACACTGACTCCTTGTTCGCACCCAACAATGTTCTTCTTTTCCCGGTTCAGCTGACGGAAAGTCTCTGCGATCTTGTCATCTTCGGTGTCCTTACCTTCTTTTTAATAAAGACACCCGGGGAAAAGATGAAAGAAAGCAACCTTCCCGAGATCTATCTTATCATGTACTCTGTTGTCAGGTTTATTCTGGAATTTTACAGAGGAGACGCCGTGAGAGGGCATTTCCTGATCTTTTCCACATCCCAGTGGATCAGCATTGTTATCATCATTGCGGCGATCCTTTCGATCATCATAAGAAGGAGAATACTAACACAAAAAATCCATTAACGCAAGAGCGAAAAAATGAACCTTTGGGGACGGGGCTATGGTGTCATTTTTCCTGTTTTACTTGACTTTTTCCTTATAAATTGGAAAATGAGGTGTTGTTTGTAACTAAATTATTTTATGCCACAAATTTGCGGCATTCTTATCTGCAGAGGCTTAACATGATGAGGCCTCTCGTATAGAAGGGAGTTTTTATGTTTAATGTAAGAAATGTAGGAGAAGGCATATACTGGCTCGGCTCCTCCGACAGACGTCTCGAACTTTTCGAGAATGCCTATCCCGTACCTGACGGAATGTCCTACAACAACTATGTCATCCTCGACGACAAAACCTGCCTCATGGACGGCATCGACGATGCTGTGACAAGACAGTTCATGGAAAATCTTGACCATGTCCTTAACGGCAGAACACTTGATTACATGGTGGTTCATCACATGGAGCCCGACCATTGCTCCGCAATCCCGGAGCTTCTTCAGAAGTACCCCGACATGAAGATCGTGGGTTCACAGAAGGCTGTTCAGATGATCGACCAGTTCTATCATTTGAAGGTTGACGCGATCACCGTAAAGGAAAAGGACACTCTCGATCTCGGAAAGCACAAGCTGACCTTCATCGCAGCGCCCATGGTGCACTGGCCTGAGGTTATGATGAGCTACGAAAGTTCTGAGGGCATATTCTTCTCGGCTGACGCTTTCGGTGCATTCGGCGCCATGAGCGGAAACATCTTCGCCGATGAAGTTGACTGGGAGAGAGACTGGGCTGACGAAGCAAGACGCTACTATGCAAACATTGTCGGAAAGTACGGCGCTCAGACTACAGCGGTTTTAAAGAAAGCTTCCGCATTTGAGATAAAGAATATCCTGCCTCTTCACGGTCACATCTGGAGAAAGGACCTGAACCTTATCCTTGATCGCTACGCAAAGTGGGCTTCCTACACCCCCGAGAAGAATTCCGTTGCAATCTTCTACGGCTCGGTTTACGGGAACACCGCAAATGCTGCCGACATCCTGTCGGTTAAGCTGGCAGAGCGCGGCGTCAGAGATGTGAAGGTTTACGACGTTTCCAAGACCACGGTTTCCGAGCTTGTTTCAAGAGCATTTGAGTATTCTGCACTTGTGTTTGCGAGTGCAACCTACAACGCTGAGATCTTCGATCACATGCACACTTTCCTTACGGATCTTGAGAACCACAATCTTTCCAACAGAACCGTAGGTGTCATTGAAAACGGCAGTTGGGCTCCCACAGCCGGAAAGAAGATCAACGAGATCCTCGCCAACATGAAGAACATGACTGTTCTTGAGCCTCAGGTTTCATTGCTTTCTTCATTAAACGAAGCATCTCTCGCAAAGCTTGATGAGCTTGCGGATGCACTTGCGGCTGCAGTAAAATAAAATATGTTCACACCTGACCCTGCGAGCAGAACAGCTCGTCAGGGTCGTTTTTTTGCGATAAAGATATCGGCTGAACCGTCTCTTATCGAAACACAACTGAGTGACGGTAATATCGGAAAGGTGTTTGCACGCAATTGACATATTTTCATGGTTAATTTTTAACTATATGTTGAAAAAACAAAAAAACTGTGATAATATGCATTCGAGTTAGCATAGGATAACTCTTTGGAAAAATAACTCGGAGGGGACATTATGGCTCTTAAACTTTCGCTGGCAGAACTATATCGTATCGCACACAGTAAGATGTTCTATATTTCATTATCGGTCTGTTTTTTTCTGGTATTGATCATCAATGTATTTGAGGTTGATTTTATACTTTTCAGTCGTCTGGAACATCCGCCCGTAATTAATCTTAATGCAGGAGCATACAGGATCTATTATTCACTCGGAACGGCAGTGAATTATCTTTTTATGCTTCTTCCTTTTCACATCCTTGTTTATTGCAGAGACTTTTCAAATAAAGTCATATTGAACCATATCGCCGGAGGAATAAAAAGGAAGAGCTATTTCTTAAGTAAATTGATCACCATAAATCTGTTGAACAGCACAATATATCTTTTATCAATTTTAATCTCCCTGGCAGTTTGTCTGTTGCTTTTCGGAAGCGGACTGGAAGAAATGGCTTCGGTTTATATTGTCAGACTCATAATAACGCTGATCATCCACTCAATGCTGATAAGTACGCTGAATTCCGTTTATCTGGCTTTGGCTGTTATTATCCAAAATTCTGTGGCCTGGGTTTCGGTTTACATTTTTTCGATCATCATATCCGGAAGCTTTTTTATAGCGGCTGAGATATATGCAAATAAAGGTGTTATCGTACGGATGTTTCCTCAATATTGGTTCCTGGCATCTGTTAATAATCAGTTTTTTAAAGCGAGGGATTATGCGGAATTTCTTGTTGTTATGCTGATTTATAACCTTATTGCGATCACATTGGGATTGGTTGTGTTCAACAAAAAAGACATAAAAGGTTGAGGGGGCCGAGGATGATGATATTGGAATGCAAAAATGTAATCAAAAACTATGGGAAAAACAGGGCGGTGGACAATGTATCTCTTAAGATCGAAAAAGGAGAGATCTATGGGCTGATCGGAGTGAACGGTGCAGGAAAATCCACTTTGCTTAAAATGGTATTGGGAATAGTTTCGCTTGACGAAGGCTCAATAAGATTCGGTGATGAGATTATCGATAACAGGGTTCGGGCAGGAGCAATGATCGAAGCCAATTCTTTTTACAATGATCAGGACGCTTTTCACAACTTAAAGTATTTTCAAATGATCTATGGCGAAAAGAACGATCAAAAAATAAAAGAAGTGCTTGAACTTGTAGGGCTTTCGGATGCGGGAAAGAAACGGTTTTCGAACTTTTCGCTGGGAATGCGTCAGCGGCTGGGCATAGCTTTGGCCCTGCTCTACGATTCTTCTTTTATTATCCTGGATGAGCCGCTTAACGGATTGGATCCTTTGGGGATCGCAGATATGAGGGAATTGATCGTTTCATTGCAAAAAGAGAAAGATGTTACTTTTCTTATTTCAAGTCACAATCTTCCGGAATTGTCTCAGGTTGCAACGAGATTCGGAATTATGCACAAAGGTCGATTGCTGAAAGAAGTAACGGATAAAGATCTGAAGAGCATATGCCAAAACGGGCAGATGATCTTAACTGACAGGGATGATTTGAATGAGATCAGGAAAATGGCAGAGGATGTGCTGGTTGTAAATAATAAGATGATCTTGACGGAAACCTGTGATCGGAAAAGACTTTATAAAATGCTTGAGGAAAAAGGAATAGGCATTTTGGGAACAGAAGCTTATGAGCTGTCATTGGAAGATTATTTTAGAATTATCATAAAAAGGGAGAGGTAATAAAATGAGGAAGATGAAACTGTCAAACTACAACATTATTGATTGGTGTGAAGATGGGGTGACCATTTACAACACTTACTCCGGGGGCGTTTTGGGACTTAATGCCGAGTACACGGAAAAGTTTAAGAAACTCACGGAAAATGAAGAGTTCGAATACGATCCGGAAGATGATCTTTCGCAGGGGCTTTTAAACGGAAATATGATCATAGACAGCAATATAGATGAAGCTGAGGCTATAATCGTTCAAAATAAGCTTGCCAGGTTCGGTAATGAGAGTGCTTCTTATACAATTGCTCCGACGTTGGAATGTAATTTCAGATGCCCTTATTGTTACGAAAACGGTAAAAGGTACAATACAATGGATGAGAGAGTGTTAAATGAGACGATAAATTTCATAAACAAAACATCGGAAAACAAATCCAAGGTATCGGTTGTATGGTACGGCGGCGAACCGTTGCTTCGACTGGATCTAATAGAAAAGATCACCAACGGTATTAAAAATATAAAGAACTATCAGGCTCAGATAGTGACTAACGGATACTATCTTACAGAAGAAAGAGCCATAAAACTTAAGGAACTGAATGTTAAATATGCTCAGGTTACAATTGATGGACCGCCGGAGATCCACAACAAGAGAAGATGCCTTCCCAATGGTGAGGACACATTTTTTGTTATCTTAAAAAATCTCCAAAAGGCAGCAGACCATTTGTTCATAAACATCCGTGTTAATGTGGACAAAACCAATATGAAACTGGCGGACAGAGTATTGGATTATCTGGAAGAATACGGGCTGAGTGGAAAGGTCGGGCTGTATCTCGCACCGGTGGATCAGGTTAATGACAGTTGTACTGCACCCAATTGCTACAAGGATGAAGAATTTGCCGTTGAGCAGACTAAGTTTGCCAGAAGAAATCTGTCCCGGGGATTTAATTTTATTGATCTTCCAAACTTTAACCCTTCAATCTGCGGAGCTGTTTCTGCAGATTGCTATATCATCGATCCTTTGGGAGACATATATAAATGCTGGGATCATATCGGATATGCCGAGGAAAAAGTCGGCTCGATCTTTGATACGGAAAACACGGTATTGAATGCCAATTATCTGAAATGGCTGGGCTACGATCCGATCTTTTACAAAGATTGCCATGACTGCAAGGTCTTACCGATCTGTATGGGAGGCTGTCCTTATAAGAATCTTAAAGGCGGCAAAATGAGCTGTGATGCCTCGAAGTTTAATGCCATGGAAATGATGAAGCTGCTGGCAGAGGCATATAATTCGGAAGCGGCCGGTGCCAACGCCTGAATATCAAGAAAACGGAGACTGACAGTAAAAATGCTTAAATATTTTTGGAATATTGACGGAAAGAAGAAGAAAAAAATAGTTCTTTATTATTTTGCGCAGGTTCTTATTGCATTTTTGGGTGTCGCTACGGCTCTTTTATCCGGTGGATTTATTGATAATTTGATAGAAGCGGATCTGGAGAAGATATTCAGATCCATAATCGCATTCTCCGTAATATGTATCACAGAGATCTGTCTGGGGTATCTAAAGGAGAGAGCAGAAACAAAATTGCAGATGCGTCTTGGAAATGCCGGAGGTTTGGAGATCATCTATCACCTCAATGAAACATTTGAATATGTGCATGAAAAAGGTGACAAGGCAGCTACCGTTCAAAAGGTCAATAATGACGTGAATGCCGTTGTGATCTTTGGACTCAATGCAGTCGGCGGATTGATCGGTTCAATTTTCATGTTTACGGCATCAATTGTTTTGCTGGCCGTGATATACCCTTTTTGCTTTATATGCATTCTGATCGTTTTTTTAGCTTATTCCGTTTTTTATATGGCTGTGAAAAATCTGTATTACACCAAAGAAATGGAGTTTAAGGAAAAACAGGTTGCGTATTTCTCCGAGTTGTTTGAACAATTAAACAAATCTCGTTTTATGTTTATATTCGGAGTTACTCCTTTTTTTCGAAAAAGGATGAACAAAGCTTATTGCGATGTGGAAGATAAAGCACTGTCGCTTCAGAGAGTAGGTTATCTGTTTAACGGTGTTTCGGAAATAATAAAGATCATGGGTACGTTTGTGATCTATGCCATCTGCGGTATCGGGGTGTATGAAAAAAAGATCAGCGTCGGAGAGTTTTACATTATAATCGCTGCTTTTGAGTTTATCATGCAGGCCTGCGTCGGAGGGTTCGATTATGCAAAGGAATACCAGAATACCAGGGTTTCGTTTGACAGGTTGTGTAATCTGGGAAGCATCGAAAAGTTCAGGCAGGGAGAGATCAAAAAAAATAACAGCATAAACAGTATTACGGTACGGAATCTTTCGATCTCATTAGAGGGTAAGCAGATCATAAAGGATTTTAATTATACTTTCAATAAAGATAATGTCTATTGTCTTACCGGAAAAAACGGATCCGGAAAAAGTACTTTACTGGAATGCCTGTTGGGACTTTATGCTGAACAAACGGAGGGAGAGATCATCTTTGACGGTAACGATATCAGCGCCATCGATATGCAAAGTTTAAGAAAAGATCACATCGGATACGTGGAACAGGAGCCGACGATACTTAAGGACAGTTTGAAAAGCAATATCAATGTACTCAGTGATGAGGAAGCCGACCCGTCGGAAGAGTTGCTCGAAATGTTGAACTTTAAAGCATTTTATCGTGAAAACAGTAAAAAAGTGTTCGATGATAACGGAGCTTCTTTATCGGGAGGTGAAAAACAAAAAATAGAAATACTCAGAAATCTGCTGGATACAAAGGACATATTGATGATGGATGAGCCCACATCCTCAATGGATTCGGACTCTATAGAAAGATTTATTAAATATATTAAGACAATAAAGAACAACAGGATCATAATCATAGTTTCCCATGATCAAAGAATGATAGAGAACTGTAACTATGTGTTGCAATTAGGTTAATGTAGGTCTTGAGAAAATTTCGAGGTAAACTGTTGCATGATTTTGGCGCCCAGAATTCAGGAATCAGCAGCAGATGATTTGCCATAATAAAAAGAGGAGGTGACAAAATATGAAGTGGTTAAAACAGCCTAAGACCGACAAATACTCTCTTGTCTGTGGTATTAATATCTGTTTTGAAAGAAAGCAGTCCAATTACTGCGGAATTCAGATTGATCTGTCAAAGTATTGTAAAATTCAGACCTGATGACCGTGTGAAATGAGAGGAGGTGAGATTTATGACATGGATGAAGAAACCTGAAGCAATTTCCAGAAAGTGGTGCCAGTGCATGGGCGCAAAGTGTAAAGGCAGATGTGTCTCAATGTATGTATGCGGCGTTAAATTTGGTGATTACGACTCCATTTGCCTGTTGCATTTCGGAGGTTGAGTAAAACAGGATCATAAGTATTAGATAGTAAATAGCGTAACAAAAGGCTCTTTTGCCTGTTACGCTATTTTTTTATTCCTGAACAATAAGAATAAATGTATATAAAATGAAATATTTAGATATAACATATATTTACAACGAATTGTGAGAAAATTCATAGAAAATCAATAGTATAAACGGGAAAATTCAGATATAATAACTTTGAATGCGATTGCGTCATGCGACATGTAAAATGTAATTCCCGACAAACAATGCCAACAAAATACCGAAGGGAGAAACAGGATGAATAAGAGGAACAAATCAATTATCGCTGCATTACTTGTAAGCATACTATTACTTACGGGATGCGGTTCAAACGCAGTAATGCCGAGTGAAGCAGATTCAAAAGAGGGCACTGCGATCACTATGGTGAATTCCAAGATCGAGGTAGTGAACCAATTACAGGATCTGGCCGAGGCTTATAAAAAAGAGACGGGAGTTACGGTAAACATCATTAACGTAGGACCCAGCGTAGATCCCCAGGCTACTATCAAGGGGCTTTATCTTTCGGACCGGATGCCGGATCTTATTGTCTGTGAATCCTCGTCCTTTGCGGGATGGGAAGGACTTCTTGTGGACATGTCCGATCAGGAGTGGACGAAGAGAACGGATCTGGCTTACACCGACAGCACCTACGGAACGATGGGCTTTCCTTTTACAACGGAAGCCATCGGGCTTGCATATAATGCTGAGATACTTAAGAAAGCAGGCATAGATCCTGCGACTCTCACAAGTCCGTCAGCTTATAAAAATGCATTTAAGACACTTGATTCTAAAAAGAAAGAACTGGGGCTCACGGCTGTTGTGGGCTTCTGCACGGAACCTGAAGGACTGGGCTGGTCATCGGGAAATCACGTGTTCGGAGCGTATCTTGATTCCGGACTTGCGAGAAATGATACGAAGTACATCGATCTTCTTAATGACGGTGGAAAACTGGATGAAGAAAGATTTGCAGCCTTTGCGGATTTTGTGGGACTTCTGAACAAGTACTCGGATCCGGCACTTTTAACAAACGGAACCTACACAGATCAGGTCAGAAATTTTGCTTCCGGAAAGTACGCCTTTGTGACTCAGGGATCCTGGATCGGAGCGTTGCTTACGGGAGATTATGCAGCCGATTACAAGGCTGCGGGAAGCTTTGAAGTGGGAATGGCTCCATATGCCTTTATTGATGGACAGGATACGATCCTTACCAGCCCTCCCAGCTGGTGGGTGGTTCCGAAGGAAGGAAATGTGAAGGAAGCCGAAGCCTACCTTCAGTGGTGTTCCGGTTCGGCCGGACAGCAGATCCTTGTGGAAAAAGCGGGCTTTGCAAGTCCTTTCTCCGATTGCAAGTACACAGCGGATGATCCCTTTGCGGCGACGATCGCTGCTCACATAGCAGCGGGAAAGACCAGTAACTGGCATTGGATGAATGCAAAACAGGGGCTGGGACAAAATGCCGTGTGTTATGTTTTTGCCGATTATGCGGCCGGAAAAACCGACGCAGCGGGCTTTTTAAAAGCCATGAAGGCGCAGCTGGCAGATTATTACAAGGATTGATCCGAACGGGGAAAGGAACGATACTATGAGCTTATTAAAAACAAACAGTGAATCGGCCAAGGGAAACAAGCCGAAGTTAATGAAAACCATTATGTTTCAGGTGTCAGGACTCAACCTTTTGATACTGGTTGCTTTTATCATAGTGATGGTGATGGTTATGAACTCCATGGCATCTTCTACCAAATCAGGCACAAAGATGTTTGATTATATGATGGAACTTACGACGCTTGAGGCAGATCTTAAAAATGATGTGATGAATCTTTACGATCAGACTACCGGTTATGTCGCCACAGATGCACCTGAGACAAAGGAAGCTCTGTTTCCGCAGATAAAGGCAGCGAAAAGTGATGTGGAAGCAGATATCGGAGCACTTAAGGCTCTTTTTGCAAGTGGTGAAAATGCAGCAGTAAACGAGCAGCTTTCGGAAATAGAAGGACAGTACTCGAGACTTGTTCGTTTTATCGATCAGGCCATAGCATTTGCGGATCAAGGTAATGCTTCCGCCGCCTATAATGTTCTTTTTAATAAGGCGGAGATCCAGAAGGTTGCAATCTTCCATTCAAGCAAGGTGCTGGATTCAACAATAGCCGAAAGCAAAGCTGAGACAACAGCCACGATGCAGGCAAATCTTGTGAGCGGACAGATCCTTGCAGGCATCGGAACTGTAGCTCTGATCGCTTTGATCGTTATCAGTTTTATGATAATTTATTCCATCGCCGTAAAGAGAGTAAGGTCGATCGCAGATGAGGTGGGAGAGATCATCAAAGGCATACAGGACAGTCACGGCGATCTCACAGCCAGGATCGAGACAAAGACGGATTCCGAGCTCATCTACCTTAAGGATGGCATGAACCTGTTTATTGAGACATTACAGGGCATAATGAGAGATGTTAAGAAAGGTGCGGATGTGCTTGCAGAATCGTCGGCGCAGGTGGCATCACAGATCTACAGCGCCAATGATTCGGTAACCGGAACTTCGGCAGCAATGGAAGAACTGTCCGCAGGAATGGAAACGGTTTCGGGAACGGTTTCATTGATCAATGACAGGGTTGCGGAAGTCAGCAAGTCGGCGGAAGAGATCGCAAACGAGGCTCAGTCCGGAGCAGCCGTTACAAACGAAGTCAGAAACAAAGCAGATGAGATCCGTCTCCGTGCCACTGACAAGAAGAATCAGGCGGGAACCCGCATGGAGAAGCTTTCGGGAGTACTTGAACAATCCGTTAAGGATTCGGCAAAGGTGGCTCAGATCAAGGAGCTCACCAATTCTATCCTTGAGATCGCAAGTCAGACAAACCTCCTTGCATTGAATGCTTCCATTGAAGCCGCCAGAGCGGGAGAGGCCGGAAGAGGCTTTGCCGTGGTAGCGACGGAGATTGGATCCTTGGCTGCCAATTCCACTGAGATAGCAGGTAACATCCAAAACATTTCCAACGAGGTTACTTCCGCGGTCAACGCACTGTCCGAGAATGCAACCGCTGTACTTGATTTCATCAACACAACGGTCATAGGGGACTACGATGAGTTTGTAGCCACGGGAGACACCTACAAGGAGACTGCGGAGACAATGAACAACATGCTGATCTCCTTTGATGATAAGGCCGGAAAATTAAAAAAGATAATGGAAGAGATGGTGGGATCGGTACGCATGATCAACACTTCCATTCAGGAGAGTTCCGAAGCCATCACCACTTCTGCCAATAACTCTTCCGAGCTTGTGGAAAGCATCCGGGAGATCTCGGAAGCTGTTGATAACAATAATGAAGTAACAAAACGTATGGAAAAAACAGCCGCCAAGTTTGAAAAAGTCTGATGGTTACGGAAAAGTTTTGAAGTTATATGCAGTAAAAAAACACCTCACTGCTTTTAAACAGTGAGGTGTTCATTTATTTAAAGTAATGAGAAGGAACTCGATTTATTTTGCGGAGGTGCCGCAGGCAGTGCTGTGACATGATCCGCTGCATCCCGAGCAGCAGGCGCAACAACCGGAGCATCCGCTGCTTCCTTTCTTTTTGTCGGGGAGCAGTGCCTTAATGCATGCTGCAACAAGTAATGCGACCAATGTGAGTGCTATTGCACTTCCGAGAACAGGTGACATAAAACCTCCTTGCTTAATTTAAGGCTTAAGCAACCTTTCCTTCTTTGGGCTGATAGCCCTTTCTGACAAGCATATAGATAAGGCCTGCGAGAAGGATTAAACCGAAGATCGTTCCTGCGCCGAACTTTACGCCTCCGAAAAGACCGATAACATTGTATGTGATCATTGCAAGTACATAGGCCCAGCCGGTCATGTAACCGATTGCTGCCCATGTCCACTTAGCATTGTTCATCTCACGCTTGATAGCACCGATGGCTGCGAAGCAAGGTGCGCAGAGGAGATTGAAGATCATGAATGCGAGACCTGCGAAAGGTGTGTAATCTTCTGCAACACGATCCCAGATGCCTTCACCCTTTTCACCCAGTTCTTCGCCTGTTGCTTCTTCATCGTAGGCATAGAGTACACCGAAGGTACCGATGACGTCTTCCTTTGCCACAAGTCCCGTGATGGTTGCTACGGAAGCTTTCCAGTTTCCGAAACCGAGAGGCTTGAATACTACGGAAAGTCCGTTACCGACTGTTGCGAGAAGAGATGCATCCATGGGCTCAAGTTCGTCAACTTCAACATCCATCTTATCGGCAAGCTTTTCAGCGTATTCTTCTGTCATGACAGTTTCGTCTTCGAAGAGCTTGTCTACCATACCGAACTTTCCGTTTACTGAACCGAAGGATGACAGGAACCAGATCACGATCGAGGAGATCACGATAACTGAGCTTGCTCTCTTAATGAAGGACCAGCCTCTTTCCCAGGTGGAGCGGAGAACACCGCCGAATCTCGGAACGTGGTAAGCGGGAAGCTCCATTACGAAAGGAGCGGGCTCGCCTGCAAATGCCTTGAACTTCTTAAGGATGATACCGGAAAGGATAACGGAACCGATACCGATGAGCCATGCAAGAGTGGCGATCCAGGGAGATTCTCCGAAGATGGCGCCTGCGATAAGTCCGATGATGGGAAGCTTAGCTCCGCAAGGCATGAAGGTCGTTGTCATGACAGTCATTTTACGATCCCTGTCATTTTCAATCGTACGCGAAGCCATGATACCGGGAACACCGCATCCTGTTGCAACAAGGCAGGGGATGAAGGACTTTCCGGAAAGACCGAACTGACGGAAGATACGGTCCATAACGAAAGCAACACGGGACATGTAACCGATGTCCTCAAGGATCGCAAGGAAGAGGAAGAGCACAAGCATCTGGGGAACAAAGCCCAGAACTGCGCCTACGCCGGCTACGATACCATCCTGGATGAGACCGTAAACCCAACCGTCTTCTGCAACATTCAATGCTCCGAGGAGACTGTCAAAAAGACCGGGAACCCATTCGCCGAAGATCACATCGTTTGCAAAATCCGTTGCTTTTGTACCGAATGAAACGGCCCATCCGCCCATGGCGAAGGCATATATAAGGAACATTATGCATACAAAAATGGGAAGACCGAGGATCCTGTTTGTAACGATCTTATCGATCCTGTCGGAGATCGTAAGATTGTCCTTTGAAGCTGTCTTTCGGACGGAATCTTTTGTGATCTTCGAAATGAAAACGTATCTTTCATTGGCGATGATGCTTTCCGCATCGTCGTCATTTGCTTTTTCGACTTTTGAGATGATGGATCCGAATTTGGAGGAATCAACACCTACGCGCTGAAGCGACTTGTCATCGCGCTCGAATGCCTTAACGGCGAACCATCTGGCAAGAGATTTTTCAGCCTTTCCCGAGAGACCTTTTTCAATCTCAACTATTGCGGCTTCTGTGTCGGCGCTGAACACCTGAGGACGATTGGGAAGTTTTTTCTGCTCTGCGGCCTTTATTGCAAGGTTGATTGCTTTATCCACATTTTCACCCTTGGCTGCGGAAATTTCTACAACGTCACAGCCGAGACCTGCGGAAAGCTTTTTGATGTCGATCCCGCCGCCGTTCTTTTTAACGATATCCATCATGTTAACGGCCACAACAACGGGAAGACCCAGTTCAAGAAGCTGAGTTGTAAGATAGAGGTTACGCTCGATGTTTGTACCGTCAACAATGTTAAGGATTGCTTCGGGTCTTTCACCGATTAGGTAATCTGCGGAAACAACTTCCTCGAGAGAGTAGGGCGAAAGTGAATAGATTCCGGGAAGGTCCTGGATCAACACTTCGTGATTGTTCTTTAACTTACCTTCCTTCTTTTCAACCGTTACACCCGGCCAGTTTCCTACATACTGATTTGCACCGGTTAAAGCGTTGAACAAGGTGGTTTTACCACTGTTCGGGTTACCGGCAAGCGCTATCCTGATACTCATTTGTTTTTTCCTCCGCTTATTCTACTTCGATCATTTCTGCGTCGGCTTTGCGCAGAGACAACTCGTAATCACGTATTTTTAACTCCATTGGATCTCCAAGGGGAGCCACCTTGCGAACATAGATATCAACTCCTTTTGTGATACCCATGTCCATGATCCTGCGCTTAACAGGACCTTCGCCATGAAGACGGACAACTTTTGCTGTTTCGCCGACACGTACGTCTCGCAGTGTTTTCATATCTTTTCCTCCATAATAATGTTTGTTCCTTCCCGAAGCGGGGCTTTTTGTCAAAGTCAAACGACCATGATCTTCGAAGCCATCTCTCTTGTCAGTGCAAGTCTGGATTCCTTGAGATTGATTATCAGATTGCCGTCGTGACTTTGTATGACCGAGAGCTTTGCCTGTGAGACGAATCCAAGATCCGCAAGGTGTGCTTTTAGTTCGGGGCTTCCTCCGACTTTGCAGACTGTTGCTTCCTGACCTGCTTCCAATAAACTTAGTGGCATCATTCATCTTCCTTTCCTATTCTCTGACGGGCAGAGATTGATCCGGCTTCTTCGGCCGTTACCCGCTCAACTCCTTTAAACATCATGCTTTGCTGAGCCTAAAAGAGTTAGAGGATGCTAACTTCGGGGGTAATGTTAGCACGAGCTAACACGTATGTCAAGCACAATTTTTATCGCAAGGGGCATGAAAAAAGCACGAGACTGCTAAAACCTCGTGCTTTTGGCATTTTCAATTATTAAATTTTTCTAAAATTAACTTCAGGCTTTCCAAAGCGAGTGAAGATTACAATAGGCATATACGGAAACGACCTCATCTCCGTCGCACATTGCAAATGAAACCTTCGGAGCATCTCCGGGGTTCAATGCTTTCCTCTGATTGCCTGTCTTTGTCTGAAGGACCACCCATTCAATGTAATGCTCGGGAAGCATGGGATGATCGACAGATCCCACATTTACGGTCACGATATTACCTTTAACTTCGTAAACCGGAACATGCTTTTCACGGGCGCCGTCGGATGTGCCTGCCTTGATCTCCTGCATTTCCTGTCCGCAGCAGATCAGGGGACTGCCCGTTTCCTTGACGATGGCTACGATCTGTCCGCAAACGGGACAACGATAGAATTTAAGTTCCATAATTATACCTCCTCGTATAATATGTGATGGCACGATTGCTAAAGCAATCCTGCCCAGTCGGTCGGTGCGATGCAAAATTATGACTTCGTCATAATCGCACCTCCCTCTGTGGTGCAAGAATACCCTGTAATATATCGATTATAGTTAACGGAAAGGTCCTGTGTCAAGATGTGTCTGCGGTGAAAGCGCAGTCTTTAGAAGAATTTAATTATTGACAATCCAACCAAGGATGGAATATAGTGAAAAGAAAGTGTTGTTCACGCATATGCGTAAGCAGACGGACATATAGGAGAAGAGATCATGGCAATGAGCGAAAAAGATCATCTGCTGGATGAACTTGTTAAAAAGATAAATGAAAACTATGAAAACAGCGAACTTTTGAATCCTTTCGGAAAGAACAACCTCCCGGACAGGGACAGGATCGTTACGATCATTAAGGCGATAAAGAGACTGATGTTCCCCGGGTACTTCGGGCAGGGCGAATTTGACAAGGCATCGTCACGCTACTTTGCGGGAGAGATGCTCAGTTCGATAATAGAAGAACTTAAGACACAGGTCCTTGTTGCCCTGAGATACGGCAGCGATGTCGAAAAAGAGTGCGAGGAGCTTGCGAAGGAAGCAGAAGGCATATGCCTGGATTTTGCAAAAAAGATACCTGAGATACAAAAGGTGCTGCTTACCGACATTCAGGCGGCTTACGACGGCGATCCCGCATCCGGGAGCAAGGAAGCCATCATTTTCTCTTACCCCGGTTTCAACGCGATCTTCGTTTACAGGATCGCTCACGAACTCTACCTTAAGGGAATCCCCTTCATTCCGAGGATGATGACGGAGTACGCCCACTCCAGAACGGGAATTGACATTAACCCCGGCGCAGTCATCGGCGAGTACTTTTTCATCGATCACGGAACGGGCGTGGTTATCGGTGAGACCACGGAGATCGGCAAAAACGTAAAGATCTATCAGGGCGTTACGCTCGGAGCACTTTCCACGAGAAAAGGCCAGCTCCTTGCGGGTAAAAAGCGTCATCCGACCATTAAGGACAACGTGACCATCTACTCCAACGCATCCATACTCGGCGGAGAAACGGTCATCGGCGAAAATTGCACCATCGGCGGTAACGCCTTCATTACGGAGCCTGTGCCCGCGAACACTCAGGTCAGCATGAAGAATCCCGAGCTGACATTTAAAGACAGGCAGAAAAAGGATTGAGTTTTATAAAGGACTACATATGAAGAAAAAAGTTGTTGTGGGCATGTCCGGAGGCGTGGATTCTTCGGTATGCGCATGGCTTTTAAAAGAACAGGGCTATGATGTGACCGGCGCCACGATGGAGATCTGGCAGGAAGACAAAGAAAGGGCGGAAGCGGAAGGCGGCTGCTGCGGGCTTTCTGCCGTGGACGATGCAAGACGTGTGGCGGAATGCCTGGATATCCCCTATTATGTAATGAATTTCAGGGATGTCTTTAAAAAACAGGTGATAGACAGATTCGTTTCCGATTATCTTAAGGGAGTCACTCCCAATCCCTGTATAATCTGTAACAGACATGTAAAATGGGAGGCCTTCCTTAAGCGGAGCCTTGAGATCGGTGCGGATTTCATCGCCACGGGGCACTATGCACGGGTGATCATGCTACCGAACGGAAGATACACCATCAGAAAGGCAAAGAGCACCACAAAGGATCAAAGCTACGTCCTTTACATGCTCACTCAGGAGCAGCTGGCTCACACTCTGATGCCCGTAGGAGAATTTGAAAAACCGGACATCAGGAAAATGGCAGAAGAAGCGGGACTTCCCGTTGCTCACAAAAAGGACAGCCAGGACATCTGTTTTATTGAAGACGGTGACTACGCGGGCTTTATCAGAAATGAGACTGGAAGTACGGGAACTGCGGGATTTTTCAAAGACAAAAGCGGCAAAGTCCTGGGACCTCATTCCGGAACCGCCGGATACACCATCGGTCAGAGAAAGGGGCTGGATATCGCACTGGGACACCGTGCTTACGTCTGTGACATAGATGTTGCAAGCGGAGTTGTGATCCTTGGAAGTAATGAGGATCTGTTCAGCACGGAAGTCAGAGTGAACGACCTGAATTACATGGGAGAGGAACATTTTGATGAAAACACGGTCTACACTGCGAAGATCCGTTACTCACAGGCAAATGTCCCCTGCCGTGTGAAATACATTGATGATGAAAAGATCAGCCTGCTGTTCGAGGAACCCGTGAGAGCGGCTACTCCGGGACAGTCTGCTGTGCTCTATAAAGAAGACTGGATTGCCGGGGGAGGCATAATAGTTAAATAGAAGGAGGAGAACACGTTATGGCAGCAATAGGATTGATACTGATCGGAGGAATTGTAGTCATCGGAGCTGTGATCGCTCTGATCTGCATTTTTGTTTCCAATAAAAAGGATTGATTGCCTGTTTTTGAAATAGGGAGGAGATCATGGATAGGATCTTACAAACGATAATAGGATTGATGATACCTTTTGCAGGTACAATGGCAGGTTCCGCATGTGTCTTTTTCATGAGGGGCCAAATGAAGGACAGCGTACAGAAGAGCCTTTTGGGCTTTGCTTCGGGAGTCATGGTGGCAGCTTCGGTCTGGTCGCTTCTGATCCCGGCACTGGAAGCGTCCTCGGAAATGGGAAAGATGGCCTTTCTTCCCGCAGCAGCGGGGATCGCCGCCGGAATGCTTTTCCTTCTGGCTCTTGACCATTTGATACCTCACCTTCATCTGACATCGGATAAGCCGGAAGGTGTTCTTAAAGGTAAAAAAGCCATCAGCAGATCCATCATGCTCTGTCTGGCAGTCACTCTTCACAATATTCCCGAAGGAATGGCTCCGGGTGTGGTTTTTGCCGGTGTTCTTAACGGCGGGGAAGGAATGAGCATGGCTGCGGCTCTGGCGCTTGCCATCGGCATAGCTGTGCAGAATTTCCCTGAAGGTGCCGTTATCTCCATGCCTTTGGCAAGTGAAGGAGAGAAGAAGAGCAAGGCTTTTCTTCTGGGAACACTTTCGGGAGCGGTAGAGCCTGTAATGGCTGTCATCACCATCTTCCTTACCGGATTCATTTCCGATCTTCTTCCTTATCTTCTTTCCTTTGCGGCGGGAGCAATGCTTTATGTGGTGGTTGAGGAATTGATCCCCGAAGCGGCAGGCGATGGTGAAAAACATACAAATCATGGCAGCGTGGGCTTCGGCGTCGGTTTCATCCTTATGATGATACTTGATGTTGCCCTTGGCTGAGTCTGATGGGAGAACAAATGAAAGAAAAGGTTTCGCTGGTCTTTACCGGGGACATTGGTTTTGACCGTTACATGGAAGGTAAACAGAATGACGAAAAGCTGATATCCGATGACCTTCTCGAGTTTTTCCGAAGTGCGGACCATGTCATCCCCAATGTGGAAGGGGCACTTGTTCCCGCTCCCGTAAACAGGGCAGCGGAAGGGACGGCGCAGCTGGCTCACACCATGACTCCGGATGCCGTTAAGATCCTTAAAAAGATCCGCGCGGACATATGGAATCTTTGCAACAACCATATAATGGATGCGGGGGAAGAGGGAGTCCTTGCGACCCTTAAAGAAGCAGAAAAAGCGGGAGTAAAGACCGTAGGAGTCGGAATGGATCTTAAAGAGGCCGCAAAGCCTTTGATCCTCGATGAAGCCGGAGGTATCGGTATTTTTGCCGTAGGATACAGAAGAGGCTGCAAGCCTGCGGGTGAGAACAAAGCCGGCTGCCTCAACTGGAACGAACGTGACCTTATAAAAAAGAATATAGAAGAGATCAAAAGCAGGTGCCGCTGGTGCATAGTGATCTCCCACGGCGGAGAGGAGTTTACTTCCCTTCCTTCGCCCTACACCAGAGACCGGTATCTCGATTTCCTCGAAATGGGTGCGGACATCGTGGTTTCCCACCATCCCCACGTGCCCATGAATTACGAAAAGGTGGGAGATAAAGTGATCTTTTATTCCCTGGGGAATTTTATTTTTGATACGGATTATCAAAGGGCTCAGTTCAATACCGAAAAGGGCCTGTTGATCAGGCTGGAATTTACGGAAGACAGCTTTGAATGGACAGCAAAAGGTGTGCTGATAGACCGGAAGGATGAGCGCATCAAAGCCTCGGAATTACCGGATATCTTTGAAAATGTGGATACGGATGAGTACAGGCTTCTTTCTCCCCTTGCAGCTAAGATGTTTGTGGCAGCGACAAAGAGGCAGCAGATCTACCTGAATCCCGCCAAGTACAAAAATGCCGATGAAGCAGAATGGGAAGAAAATTTTACGGATCCCATGAGGAGCGGCAGAGTACCGGGAGAGGCTCTGGATTTCCGGATCATATGCCCGCTGGCTGAAAAGGCTATTGATGGCGAATGGAAAAAAAGCAGGCTGGAAAAAGTCAAAGCATATATACTGGAACAAATGTAAGGCGTTAAAATGCAGACTACAGACAAGAAGGCAAAAAAAGACTTTGAAAGGCAATATCACGTACTTCGGTACGAAAGAAAAAAGCGTAAATGGCCCTATGTGCTTTACGGAGTCCTTTTTGTACTTGTTGTTGCGGTCTTCATCGTGGCAGGGACCGAAGCCGGCAGGAGAAAGGCTGTGGAGATCGCTGTCAAAGCCGCTCTTTCCGGAGTTGATACGGATTTTGACAATAAGGATAAGGAGCCGGTAAAACCTTCGGAGAAAAACGATATCGCAAATGATACACCCATCCCCTCCAAAACAGAGGAGAATGCTTCAGAGGACGATAATACGGACTGGGTCGTAAAAGCCAATATTGAGGAAGATCGGACGGAGATCATAGGTTACACAAAAGACGGAGAGGGAAATTTCGTTCCTTTTCCCTCTGTTGTAAAGCCTGCGGAGATCCACGAACCGGACGGGAACGTGATCAATGTACTGGTGATCGGCGCCGAGAACCTTAAAAAACAGGAATTCGGCCGCTCGGACAGCATGATGATCGCATCGGTCAATGTCAGTGAAGGCACCTTTAAGATCATTTCCCTCATGAGGGACATGTTCGTGAGGATACCGGAGATCGAGGATGAATTTACCTACGGGAAGCTGAATGCTTCCTATGCCCGGGGAGGCCCGGACCTTCTCATGGACACCGTGGCTTTAAATTTCGGCATACAGTGTGACAGCTATGTGGTGATCGGCTTCGATGCTTTTGAAAAGATCATCGATCTTGTGGGCGGGGTGGAGATCTCCCTGACTTCTGCGGAAGCAAAGTATCTGAACACCACCAATTACATTTCCGAAAAGGAAAACAGGAACGTGGTTCAGGGAAAGCAGGTCCTGAACGGAAATCAGGCCCTCGGATACTGCAGAGTCAGAAAAGTCACCGCATCCAACGGCATGCAGTCGGACAACGGAAGAGTCTACAGGCAGGGGCTTGTGGTCAACAGTCTTTTTGAAAAAATGAAGTCCGCTGATCTTTTTACACTCTGGAGCATATACACCACTGCCATCGACTATGTTGTGATCCCTTCGGATCAGAAAGATCAGATCGAGAGAATGTGCACCGAGTGCATAAACATCTATCTGAACAACAGGACCAAGGGAAGCGGCATGACCCTTGAAAGATCCAAGATCCCCGTAAAGGACCACTACAAGGCATATGATTTTTACAGGGAAGCGGATCCTGATCGTCAGAGATCTGAAGTCGTTGTGTGGGATGAGGAGAACATAAAATATATTTATGACTTTCTCTATTGAAAAATGTCTTTATTTTAAGTCAAAGATGTGATACAATTCCACAAGTCACATTTGTGAATGTCATCTTGGGAATTCTGAGTCCCGACATCCGGTGTGAAGATATTGAGGAAGGAAATACAGTTTTTATGAAAAAGAAATTTATGGCCGTTGCTCTTGTTTTAGCTATGACGGCAGGTCTCTCCGCTTGCGGCAAGACCACTAAGGTTAAGCTGTGTGAGTATAAGGGCATCGCCCTTCAGAGCGTAGCCCAGACAGATGTTGATGATAAGATCAACTCCTACATTGCACAGAATTTTGTTGAAAGCCGTGAGATCGACGGACCCATTGAAACGGGAGATACAGCTTACATTAACTACATCGGAACAAAAGACGGTGTTGCTTTTGAAGGCGGTACGGATGACAGTGAAGAGGGTTATCCTCTTGTGATCGGCTCCGGTCGTTTTATAGAAGGTTTTGAAGACGGCCTCATCGGAGTCAAAAAAGGAGAAAAAAAGGTCCTTGATCTTTCATTCCCCGAGAATTACGGTAATGAAGAACTCAACGGTGCAGCTGTCAAATTTGAGGTTACAGTTAAGAAGATCACCAGAAAATACGACCTTGAAGTTAACGACGAAAATGTCAAGAAGCTCCTTGGCTATGATACGGTTCAGAGCTTTAAAGATTCCGTTAAAGAAGATCTGAATTTTCAAAGCTACACCGAACAGATCGGCACGTTCCTTTCTGCAAATTGCAAGACTTCCAATCTCCCCGAAGAGGAGATCAATGAATATTGCGATTCCGTTTACAACTATGCCATGCAGAGTGTACAGCAGTATGCTTCTTACTACGGAGTGGATGTTGCAACGATGCTCCAGGCTTCTCTTGGGTTTGAGAACGAAGAAGCTTTGCGCAAGTACTGCCTTGAAGGTGCGACTCAGAATGTAGCTTATCAGTATATCATCAAAGAGATCGCCAAGAAGGAAAACATTGTTGTTACCGATGAACATGTTGCTTCAAAAGGAAAAGACTATGCTGAAAAGTATGGCTTCAGTTCTGTCGATGAGCTGATCGGCCAGGCCGGAGAAAAAGAATTAAAAGAGGCGATCCTTATGGATCTGACCATAGAATTCCTTATTGCTAACGCACAGATATTCTGATCGATACGAAATTTAAGGGCGGCATTTCTACCGCCGCCCTGCTTTTTCTGATAAATCAAATTTCATTTTAACCCCATCTGATTCTTGAAAAAAAATAAATTCATAAAAAGGAGTATGTCAATGGATTACGACAAAATGTCACTTGCCGAATTAAAGGCTTATGCAAAGGAACACAACATTAAGGGCGTTTCGCTTATGCGTAAGGAGGAGCTCAGAGATTATCTCACAGAGATAGAAAAAAAGGCTGCTCCTGCTGAAGAAAAGACAGAGAAACCGGCTCAGGCTACAGAAAAAGAAGAGAAGCCCGCAAGAAGGATCATGAGTGATCAGAAACCGGAAGAGAGAAGAGTTTCTGTTATTCGCGATGAAGCGGTGAGCAGACCGGAAAAGGAGTACCTGAGGCGCCCGATCACGGACAAGAACAAACAGGGCTTTGAGAGAAGGCCTCAGATGAGTGAAAGACCTCAGATGGGTGAAAGACTCCAGCAGCCTCTTCAGAGAAGGATCATGCCCGAAAGGCCCACTGATACGAATCAGGTGCAGAATGCCCAGACAAAGGCCGTGCCTCAGGAAAGACCTCTTCAACGTGAGCAGGTAAGGGTTGAGCAGAATGAGACTGTTGAGCAGAAGGAAGGAGCTAAATACGATCCCGGCAGCTTCCTGACTCCCGAACAGCAGGCAGAACTTGACAGCGGTATCGAGAAAAACGGTATCCTTGAGATCATGCCTGACGGCTTTGGATTCATCCGCTGTGACAATTACCTTCCCGGTGAAAACGACGTTTACGTTGCACCCGCCCAGATCAAGAGATACGGTCTCAGATCCGGAGACATTATTCGTGGAAATACGAAGATAAAGATGGCTACAGAGAAGTTCTCACCTCTTTTGTACATTAAGACCATCAACGGTTACACCATTGAAGAAACTCTTAAGAGAAAGAAGTTTGAAAACCTTACTCCGGTATTCCCTTATGAAAGGATCCACCTTGAGACGGCGAAGAGTACGGTAGCCGCAAGAATGGTAGATCTCATTGCACCCATTGGTAAGGGACAGAGAGGAATGATCGTTTCCCAGCCTAAATCCGGAAAGACCACACTTCTTAAGGAAATTGCAAATTCCATCACTGCGAACCATCCGGATATGAATCTGATCATACTTCTGATCGATGAAAGACCTGAGGAAGTTACGGATATCAAAGAATCCATCCACGGAAACAAAGTTGAAGTCATCTACTCCACATTTGATGAACTTCCCGAGAACCACAAGAGGGTTTCCGAGATGGTAATAGACCGCGCAAAGCGCCTTGTGGAATACGGAAATGACGTTGTCATTCTCCTCGACTCCATAACAAGACTTGCCAGAGCTTACAACCTTACCTGCGTATCCAGCGGACGTACATTGTCCGGCGGTCTGGATCCCGCTGCTCTCTATATGCCCAAAAAATTCTTCGGAGCAGCCAGAAAGATGAGGGAGGGCGGAAGCCTTACCATTCTTGCCACTGCCCTTGTTGATACGGGAAGCAGGATGGATGATGTTGTTTTCGAGGAATTCAAGGGTACAGGCAACATGGAACTGGTTCTGGACAGAAACCTTTCGGAAAAGAGGATCTTCCCTGCGGTAGATCTCCAGAAATCAGGCACGAGACGTGACGACCTTCTCCTCACACCCGAAGAGATGGAAGCAATGAACATGGTGAGAAAGGCTTTAAACGGCGCTCATCCCGAGGATGCCACCGAGAAACTTATCAACATGTGCGCACATACAAGAAACAACAGAGAATTCGTCAATACCATAATCAAGAACCTGTAATTTCCGGCGCGAAAACCGGCAAACGAAACTACAGGCAGTGAACTTGTAATGACCTTCACCGCCATCGGTGACAACAACATGACTGTCTGGGGAACAAAGGCTGCAGGGGAATAAAACAAAAATTTAAATTTTCACTTGCAATTAAAAAAACTTGGGTGTATAATCTCTTAGCTATTGGTTTATTAACAGAAGTTCTGAGCCAAATCTCAGAACCCGCGTTGAAAGGAGAAAGATCATGAAAGAGGATATCCAGCCTAAATACGTAGTTTCTCACGTTACATGCAACTGCGGTAACACATTTGAGACACGTTCCACAAAGGGTGATATTCACGTTGAAATCTGCTCTAAGTGCCATCCTTTTTATACAGGACAGCAGAAGGCTTCTGCAGCCCGTGGTGCTATTGAGAAGTTCAACCGTAAGTATGGCCTTCAGTAGGTTTAATGAAAAAGACCGGGGTGAGATTGTTATATCTGATGATCTCCACCCCGTTTTTCTTTTATATGGATTGTAAAAGAAACAGTATATGTGTTATACTAATAAGAGCATTCCTCGGAGTGTTTCCGAAAATGCAATAAAATCAGTTGTTTATCCGGAGGTTGTATGAAATCATCGGGAATCGGCGGACAGGCCGTTATCGAAGGGGTTATGATGAAAAACCGCGGGCAGTACGCCATTGCGGTCAGAAAGCCCAACGGGGAAATTGAAGTAGACGTTAAGAGCTGCACGGATGTGACAAAGAGAAAACTTTTTTTCAGATTGCCCATCATTCGCGGCATTATGGCATTTATAGATTCTTTGACCATTGGAATGGGAACTTTGCAGTACTCCGCATCTTTTTATGATGAAGATGAAAAGGAGAGTGAGTTCGAAAAAAGACTGGACAAGCTGACAAGAGGTCATGGCGAAAAGTTCATGGACGTTGCCACCGTTCTTTTCTCGGTTATTCTGGCACTTGTTATCTTTGTGCTCGTGCCGATGCTGATCACAAGCTTTGTTTCTCCTTATCTGCAGTTTGAGCATTCAAGGATCGTTGTTTCGCTGATCGAAGGCGTCTTGAGAGTTGTGATCTTTATCCTCTACATCGTACTGATCTCTCAGATGGAAGACATAAAGCGCATGTTCATGTATCATGGTGCAGAGCATAAATGCATCAACTGTATCGAGCACGGAAGAACACTTACGGTAGACAATGTCAGACGTTCAAGCAAGGAACACAAGCGCTGCGGAACAAGCTTCATGTTAAACGTCATGCTGCTCAGCATTCTTCTTTTCATGGTGATCGATGTTGACAATGTATGGTTAAAACTGGGTCTGAGACTGGTGCTGATTCCCGTCATTGCCGGTGTTTCCTATGAATTTACGAGACTTGCCGGAAGCACTGACAACAAGATCGTGAACTTCCTTTCCAAACCCGGACTTCTGATGCAGGCTTTAACGACAAAAGAGCCCGACGATTCCATGATCGAAGTGGGAATTGCTTCTGTTGAGGCTGTTTTTGACTGGGAACCTTTCGTTGAAGAACTCAAAAACGAAAGAAGAGCCGTCAGATCTTCTGTCAATGAAAAGGCAGACAGCGGAACGAAAGAAAAGAAACACACAGGTAACAAGAAAAACGCGGAAGAAGTCAGGAAAGAAGAGACAGGAGTAAAGGCAAAAGAACCTGTTGAAGAAAAGGTGATCGCTCCCATTTCCGAAGAGGCCTTCAAGCCGCTGGAAGTTGACATTTCCGACCTGTTTGACATTAAGCTTCCCGAAGCTGATGAGCATACCAAAAAGAATTCCAGGAAGAATTCCAAAAAGGGTGCTCAGGAAACCGAGACCGTTCAGAAGAAAGAACCCGATGAGAAAGAAGCTGATGAGCTTCTCGCAGCTTTGGATGTTATGTTTGAATACAACGGTGCCAAGACCGTTACCGAAATGAGTGACGATCCTGCTGTTACCTCGGGAGAGAACATCGTATTCGAATTTGATTCGGAAGCAGTTCAGCAGGAGCAGGATGCTATCGACCTTAAAGCAGGCGAAAAGCAGGAATTGATCTGAAAGGCTGAGTTCTGAGCCTATAGGGCTGATAATAAAAATGAGCTACAAAGAGCTTTTGAAAGAAATCACAGAGAAATTAAAGGCGACAAACGTTCCGGAGGCAGAGTCGGATGCTTGGCGCCTTTTTGAGGGTCTTACGGGCTTTGACAGGGCTACACTTTTTCTGAAAGGGAATGATGAGATCGCTGATGCCGGTCTGATAGAAAAAGCACGTGAATGGACTGCCGAAAGGCTTACAGGCTGCCCTGTACAGTATATTACCGGTTTTCAGGAATTTTGCGGCCTCACCTTTGAAGTTGGGAGAGACACACTGATACCCAGGTTTGACACCGAGCTTCTGGCGGAAAAGGTGGCAGAACTTGCTTCGGGTAAAAAGGTTCTGGACATGTGCACGGGCACGGGATGTATTCTGATCTCTGTTGTAAAAATGTCAGACACCGGAGCAGCCGTGGGCTGTGACATTTCGGAAGGAGCAGTGAAGCTGGCGAAAAGAAATGCCGTAAGGAACGGCGTCTCCGAAAGAACTGAATTCTTTACGGGAGATCTTTTTGATGCTTTAAAGAATACAGAATACGAAAACGAAAAATTTGACATTATCGTCTCAAACCCGCCTTACATAAGGTCGGATGTGATAGAAACGCTTTCCCCCACTGTTCGGGACTTTGAACCCCGGACAGCGTTGGACGGCACGGAGGATGGATTATGGTTTTACGAAAGGATTACAACAGGAGCCACTTATAGCCTTGCTTCCAAGGGCATCTTAGCCTATGAGATAGGATACGATCAGGGAGCTGATGTTAAAAGGATAATGAGCGAAAAAGGCTTCAGGGACATCAGCATAATTAAAGACTATGCGGGTTTGGACCGTATAGTTATCGGAAGGAAGGAAGATTAGATGTTTGATAAACTTGATGATTTAATTAAGAGATACGAAGAGATCCAAAACGAGCTTGCGGATCCTCAGGTCGTTAACGATCAGGCACGTTTCAAGAAACTGATGAAAGAGTCCACAGATCTTGCGGAGCTGGTTGAGACCTACAATAATTACAAAAAACAGAAGCAGAACATTCAGGAGTCGCTGGAGATCCTTGACAACGAGTCGGATGAGGAAATGAGAGAACTTGCCAAGGAAGAGCTTGACGAATCAAAAAAGAATGTGGAAAAACTGGAGCAGGAATTAAAGATCCTCCTTTTACCCAAGGATCCCAACGATGACAAAAACGTCTGTGTCGAGATCAGAGCGGGTGCAGGCGGAGAAGAAGCCGCACTTTTTGCTGCGGAACTCTACAGGATGTACTCTAAGTACGCAGAGACCCAGAGATGGAGAACAGAGCTTGTCAGCATCAACGAATCCGAGATCGGCGGTATCAAGGAATGTGTTTTCATGCTCAGCGGCGACAGAGTTTACTCAAAACTCAAGTATGAAAGCGGAGTGCACAGAGTACAGCGTGTGCCTGTTACGGAAAGCGGCGGAAGGATCCACACATCCACTGCCACTGTGGCTATCATGCCGGAAGCCGAGGAAGTGGATGTTAAGATCGATCCCAAGGATTACAGGATCGATGTGTTCAGATCATCGGGTAACGGCGGACAGTGCGTCAACACCACAGACTCAGCCGTAAGACTCACCCACTATCCCACAGGTATCGTCATTTCCTGTCAGGATGAAAAATCCCAGTTAAAGAACAGAGACAAGGCTCTCAGAGTACTCAGGGCAAAGCTCTACGAGCTCGAGCTTGAAAAGGCTCATGATGCGGAAGCTGCAGCAAGAAAGAGCCAGGTCGGAACAGGCGACAGATCTGAAAAAGTCAGAACTTACAATTTCCCTCAGGGACGCTGCACGGATCACAGGATCCATTACACTTCATACAGCCTCGATGATGTTATGAACGGAGACATTCAGGAATTCATCGATGCCCTGACTGCTGCGGATCAGGCGGCAAAACTTGCCGAGATGGCAGGAGAACAATAGGAATGATAACATCGGAAAACAATGCACAATTAAAGAACATTTCAGCACTCCTTAAAAGATCGAAGGAGCGGCAGCAACAGGGACTTTATGTTGTTGAAGGCAGAAAGATGTTTTGGGAAGCATGCGGACTGGGGCTGGTTGAAAAAGCCTACCTTTCGGAAAGCTTTGCTTCGGAATCAAAAGAAGTGCCTTGTGATCATGAGATCGTTTCCGATGATGTATTCAATAAGATCGCAGAAACAGTCACTCCTCAGGGAGTGCTGGCTCTGGTGAAGCTTCCCGTGGGGGATGTAACGGATATAATAAAAAAGGCAAAAAGCCTTGTCCTTCTCGAAAACCTTCAGGATCCCGGAAATCTTGGGACCATAGTCAGAACAGCGGAAGCTGCAGGCATAGACGCTGTTATCTTAAGTAAAACTTCGGTAGATCTTTACAATCCCAAAGTTGTGAGATCCACCATGGGAGCTGTGTTCAGAATGCCGGTGTTTTACACCGAAGATCTTATCGGACTGATCAAAGATCTGAATGATAACGGCTTTAACACCATAGCCACCCATCTTGCTGCGGACAGGAATTACTATGAGGCTGATTACTCGGGAAAAACAGCTGTCCTCATTGGCAATGAGGGAAACGGATTGAGCGACGAAGCCACAGAGCTTGCAAAAGAAAAGGTGATAATCCCCATGTCGGGAAAGGTGGAAAGCCTTAATGCTTCGGTGGCCGCTGCTTTAATGATGTATGAGATCAAAAGAAACAATTGAAATTATGGGTTGCAATGAGGCGAAAAAGTGGTAATATAATTATTGGTAACGTTTCCAATAATTTAAATCCGTTGTTACGGACAGCTTTTTCAAGGGGTTTATATGGAACAGATCACGATAAAAGATGTTGCTAAAGCGTGCGGTGTGGGAGTCAGCACGGTATCCAGAGCAATAAACGATCATCCGAACATCAATGAAGAAACGAAAGAACTTGTTCTTAAAAAGATCAAGGAACTGGGTTATGTTCCCAACAACAGCGCCAGAAACCTGAAGAGAAGTGAAGGCAAAGCCATCGCTGTTCTTGTAAAGGGTATGACAAACCCCTTCTTTAACGTGATGATCAAGATCATGGAAGAGGACATCATCTCAAGAGGATACACTATGGTGCTTCAGCACGTGGATCCTTCGGAAGATGAAGCGGACGTCGCTCTGGAGCTCACAAAAGAGAAGAGACTTTGCGGTATCATCTTTCTGGGAGGCATAGTCACCAGAAGGGGAAGCAAGCTCGGACTTTTAAATGTTCCCTATGTGGTTTCCACCATCGGAGCTCCCTTAAAAGGAGTACATGAGGAAGATTACTCTTCCGTAGCGGTGGATGACGAGAGAGAAGGGGAAAAGGCAACACGTTATCTTCTGAATAAGGGATACAAAAGGATAGCCATTTTTGCCGGTGCAAAGGATGACACTTCGGTAGGAATGCTGAGACTCGCCGGCTACAGAAAAGCCTTGGAGGAGGCGGGGATCCCCGTTGATGAGGATCTCATCATGTATCTTCCTAAGGACAACGAAGAGTACTCTTACTACACAGGTTACTCTTCGGCAAAAAGACTGATAGAAGAAGGCACGGTTTTTGATGCTGTCTTTGCCATAGCCGATGTAATGGCGGTGGGAGCCTGCAGAGCCTTTTTGGAGACAGGCAGAAAGATACCGAAAGATGTGGCGGTCATGGGCTTTGACGGTATCGACCTGACAAGGTTTTATCTGCCATCCATCACCACAGTGGCACAGCCCATCAAGCAAATGGCCATTGAGACCAGCAGGCTTCTTTTTGAAGTGATAGACGGCAAGGAACACAGACATCTGGTTTTTGATGCTGAAATAGTAGAACGTGAGACAACCTGAGGGTTGTCTCTTTTTGTTGGACTCGAAGGAGTATCATTAAAATGATAACCCTTAAAAATTTTGATAAAAAAGTGGCACTGTGTCACAAAAATGCCATAAGCCTCGGAGAGATCATATGAAAAAGACTTTAAAATGCCTTTTGTTTGGTGAAAAAAAATCCAAGACTCAGCGTATAATGTCCGGTGAAATCAGAACAGGAGCGCCGAAAATGAAGAGTTTTTTGCTTGGAATAATATATACGGTAGTGGTTGCGGGGGCGCTGGTACATTTTTCAGGATGTAATGTTCCGGAGATCTCGGAGATCACGGAAATGTTATCTCTGCCACCCACAGTTACCGCAACACCTACACCCGCAGCAGCTGCGGAGGAAAATGAAAAGAAGCCTGCAGCCACACCCGTTGTCGAGACGGCAAAAACAGAAACCGTCGACGGAATGGCTGTTACGGAAACGGATGATTTCGTTTGGACCACAGGAAGCGTAAACATGCGCAAAGGTCCCGGAACGGACTATGACAAGCTTGGCACTCTGTCGGTAAATACTAAAGTACACAGGACGGGCATCTGTGAAAACGGATGGATCAGGATCGAACATAAAGAGCTCACCGCTTACATCAGCGGAAAGTACTACACAACAACGGAACCTGAGGTTACAAAGGCTCCGGGAACTACGTTAACACCCACACCGAAAGCAAAGACCACATCTGCTGCGAAGGCCACAAGCGTTCCCACGTCGACGCCGGTGGCAAAAAACACCGCTACTGCGACGCCAAGTCCGTCCCCTGCGGTAAATGACGATCCGGGCACGATCCTGGCTTTGATGAATTCGGTGGGGAGCAACGTGGACACAAGGAGTGCGGCGGATTTCTACTATGAAACCGAAAAAACGGCAACATCTGCCTTTTTGAGATATGCCAGCACTTCCACTACCTTCAGCATCCTCTACAAGGACAAGAGCTGCATGCACACCCCCGAGTATTTCCTTGCAACCTACCCCGAACTTTATCGGGTGGAAGTGGATTACAATCTGAGTACAAGATATTCGAACGCGATATATGTTGTGTTTAACGTAACCATGAAGGAAGGCGGACAATATGCCTACGCCATAAGGACGGGGGATACTTCCAATCTGACGGAAGAGGAACTCTATGCTCTGAAATCGGTCAAAAAGCTTTCGGACAGTATGAAGCTTTACGATCTGAGTGAGATCGAGCTGATTTTGAAGGTTCATGACTATCTTATAAACAATACGAAGTACGATACGGATTACAATAAAGTATCCCACACTCCCTATGGCCTCCTCACAAACAAGACGGCGGTCTGCGACGGTTACGCCGAGACTTTCATGATCTTTATGCTGCTCAACGAGATTGATTGCCAGACGGTAACAGGCTACGCTTCCGAGGATCATGCATGGAATCAGGTCTGTGTTGACAATAAGTGGTATAATATAGATATCACCTGGGACGATCCCATTACCAAGGACAGCAAGACCGGAAAAGTGGTTGACACGCTGAGATACACCTATTTTATGATCAATGATGAGGTGTTGGGGCAGACTCACACATCCACCTGCGGTTACGAGAAAAAGTGCACTTCCGATAAGTATCATCTGTACACTTACAGGCAATACTTCTGTGAGTCGGATGATGATGTGAAGCAGCAGATAGAGATTCAGAAAAACAACGACAGTATTTTCTTTGTTTACAGGGAAGGAAAATATCGAAAAGAAGATCTGGTGTCCATTTTCCAGAGCGTTTACAACGTTGCATTGTCAAGCTATGCTCCGGTGGAGATAAGAAAAGGATATATGATGTTCGAGGTGATAAATCCCTTCAGGTAATTAAATCTTTACAGATCGGATAAACAGGATTAGAATACCTTCATCCGAAAAGAGGCATCATATGGAACTTCAGGAAAAAACAGAAGAATTACAGAAGTTGATCGATTCCTCCGATAATATTGTATTTTTCGGAGGAGCGGGAGTCAGCACCGAAAGCGGTATACCTGATTTCAGAAGTACGGACGGACTGTACAATCAGCAATACAAGTACCCTCCGGAAACTATCCTCAGCCACACGTTCTTCATGCGTAAAAGTGAAGAATTTTATGAGTTTTACAGGGCAAAAATGAACCCTGCAGGTTTTGAACCCAATGTGACCCACAGGTTTCTCGCAGAACTTGAAAAAAGCGGTAAACTTAAGGGCGTCATTACACAGAATATAGACGGATTGCATCAGAAGGCAGGCAGTAAAAAAGTCTGGGAGCTCCACGGAAGCACACAGAGAAATCATTGCATGAATTGCGGCAAGTTCTATGGACCCGAGGCTGTTTTTGGTGTTAAGGACATTCCTCAATGCTCCTGCGGCGGAGTGATCAAACCGGATGTTGTTCTCTACGAGGAAGGACTGGATGAAAACACGGTGGAAAATGCCATTCGTCTGATCGCAGAGGCCGATGTTCTGATCATAGGAGGAACATCTCTTGCAGTCTACCCCGCAGCGGGCTTTATCAGATACTTCAGAGGACGCAGTCTGGTCCTGATCAACAGATCCCGGACTGCCTACGATTCCGACGCGGATCTTTTGATACACGCGGGACTTGGCGAGGTCTTCTCGCAATTACATGTTTAGAAGGTAAGAACAGCTGATGAGATACAACAGAAAGTACATTGAACAGCAGATATCGAGAGAAGTGGAGCAGCTGGAAAAAGAAAGCAGGTTTTCACTTACACGCGACTTCATCCAGCACGGTGAAGTCTCCGTTTTTGTGCATTGTGTTTGCGTAGCCTACCTTAGCTGCGCCATTATGCGCTTCTTTAACATCAGGGCAAACCTGGGAGCACTGATCCTGGGAGCGTTGCTTCATGATTATTTCCTGTATGACTGGCATGACGGAGAGAGGTGCAGGAAGGTCCACGGCTTCACCCATCCTTTCAAAGCCTGCAACAATGCGAAGGAGGACGTTGATCTTTCTCCTTTGGAGGAAAACATCATCAAGAGGCACATGTTCCCGCTGGTACCCATTCCCCCCAGATACAAAGAGTCATGGATAGTCTGCCTTGCGGACAAGATCTGTGCCTGCGAGGAAACTCTCATAGGACATTGCAAGGGCAGGAAGATGGAGTTCGCAGAAAAGATGTACGAAAAAGGGAAGATCACCACGGATTGAGATCAGCCCCCACGGGGGCTTTTTTTCTTGCCTTGCCATTTACAAACGGATGTGCTAATATTTCATAATGTTAAATCGAAAAGGCTGTAGATCCGACACAGCCTGATAAGGGCAGGGATTCAGATAAAATGGAAAATAATGACAATAAAAATAAAGAGAAAAAGATCAATTATGCTTTGCTTTTAAGGCAGTTATCATTACTTCTGGTGGATGCTCTTTCGGCTCTGGCCGCATCCTCCATGGCACTCTGGGTGAGATTCAGTTTTTCGGTGGAAGCCATTAACAAGGACTTTCTGGAAAATGTTTTCACTTATGCGGTTCCGAACATTATCAGTATCATAGTCATATACTGGCTGTTCAGGCTCTACAGGAGCGTCTGGCTTTACGCCGGGCTCTATGAGATGCAGCAGATAATTTTTGCCGTTTGTACCGCCACAGTGGTTCATTATGCCGAAGTACGGATCACCGACGGAAACATGCCCCGAAGCTATTGGTTCTTCTACCTTCTTTTCCTGGGCATATTTACATCCATCAGCCGTTTCTCTTACAGGATCTTAAGAAGAATGCAGATCAAGATCAAAGGAAGAAGGAACGGTGAAGAAGTTACACGTGTAATGGTCGTTGGAGCGGGCAGCGCTGCGGACATTCTGATCCATGAGATCAAATCCAGCCTTCACCTGAGCCTTGACCCCGTCTGCATCGTAGATGATGACATAAAGCTTAAGGGAAGGAGCCTCAGAGGCATCAACATCATCGGGACCACCGAAGACATACCCGAGGCTGTTAAGAAATACGATGTGGGTGAGATCATCATTGCCATGCCTTCCGTTTCCAAGAGAAGGATCGCTGAGATCACAAACATCTGCAATACCACAGGTTGTATCATCAGAACTCTGCCGGGAGTTTACCAGCTGGTAAACCAGGAGGTTTCTGTTTCAAAGCTAAGACCGGTGGAGATCGAAGACCTTTTGGGCAGAGAACCGGTTAAGGTCGACATCGACAGGATCAACGGCTTTTTGGAAAAGCAGACGGTGCTGGTCACAGGTGGCGGAGGTTCCATCGGATCCGAGCTCTGCAGACAGATCGCCGCAGCAAGACCCGGAAGGCTTGTGATCTTTGATATATATGAAAACAACGCTTACGACATTCAGCAGGAACTCAAAATGACAAATCCCAACCTGAGTGTGACGGTGCTGATCGGCTCTGTCAGGGATGTATCGAGAGTAGAGTATGTTTTTGAGACTTACCGTCCGAACATTGTTTTTCATGCCGCAGCCCACAAGCACGTTCCCCTCATGGAGGATTCACCCAATGAGGCCATTAAGAACAACGTATTCGGTACTTTGAACGTTGCAAGAGCCGCAGATAAGTACGGAGCCCAGCGATTTGTCCTGATCTCCACCGACAAGGCGGTAAATCCCACAAACGTGATGGGTGCCTCCAAGCGTATGTGCGAGATGATCATTCAGGCCTATTCGAGAATGTCCAAGACGAAGTTTGCAGCAGTCAGGTTCGGGAATGTTCTTGGCAGCAACGGTTCCGTCATTCCGCTCTTTAAGAAGCAGATAAGTGCCGGAGGACCCGTTACGGTCACTCATCCCGATATCATAAGATACTTTATGACGATACCCGAAGCGGTTTCACTGGTGCTGGAAGCGGGCGCCTATGCAGGAAACGGAGAGATCTATGTCCTTGATATGGGACAGCCTGTGAGGATCGCCGATCTTGCGGAAAATCTTATAAGACTTTCCGGTTATGTCCCCAATGAAGACATAATGATCGAGTACACGGGGCTTCGTCCGGGTGAAAAGCTCTATGAAGAGAGACTCATGGATGAGGAAGGGCTCGAAAAGACAGAGAACAATCTGATATCTGTTGCAAAGCCCATTGAAATGGATGATAAGCTTTTCTTTGAAAAGCTTGATAAGATATACGGGGATGCGTACTCTGAAGGTGAAGACATCAGAACTTGCATATCGGAGATCGTTCCCACCTACAAGGCAGACAAATAATACATTAATAGAGGGAGATCTTATATGTGCGGAATCATAGGTTTTACAGGGTATATAGATGCCAAGGAAGTCCTGCTCAACGGACTTGCGGAGCTTGAATACAGGGGATACGACAGTGCGGGAGTTGCGGTCTTCACCGACAAAGGCATCGAGACCTTTAAGAATGTGGGAAAGGTAGCCGCTCTCAGAAATGAGATACCTGCAGGAGTTGAAAGCTCATGCGGTATCGGACACACCAGATGGGCCACCCACGGCGGCGTCACCAAAACAAATGCTCATCCCCATACCTGCGGAAAAGTTACCCTGATACACAACGGTATCATCGAGAATTATCACGAACTTGCGGCAGAATTGAAAAACGGCGGAAGGATCCCTCAGTCCCAGACCGATACCGAAGTGGCCGCCATGCTTTTGGATTCCCTTTATACCGGAGATGCTTATGCTGCCATTTCCGAAGCCGTAAAAAGGCTCACGGGAGCATATGCCTTCTGTATCATGTTTGAGGATCAGAAGGATGTGATCTATTGCATCAGAAAGGGCAGTCCCCTGGTTGCATGTATGGCAGAAGAGGGAGCGGTGATCGCTTCCGATATGGTGGCATTGCTCAAGTACTCCAAAGAGTATTTTGTACTTCCTGAATTTAATATCGCAAAACTCACAAAGAACTCTGTTATAGTGACGGACCTTTACGGAAACAGTGTCACACCCACCATGCTTTCCGTAAACTGGGACATGTCTGCCGCTCAGAAGAACGGCTTCAAGCATTACATGCTGAAGGAGATCCACGAGCAGCCCGAATCCGTAAAGCTCACTGTCCGCCCCCGCATAAAGAGGGAGAACGGAGCGGTTCTTCCGGATTTCAGCGAAGACAAGATCCCCGACGAGCTTTTCTTAAATGCGGGAAAGATCGTTATCACAGCCTGCGGAACCGCTATGCACGCGGGACTTGTGGGAAGAGTGCTGATCGAAAAGATGATCAGGGTGCCGGTTTCCGTAGAGATCGCATCCGAGTTCAGATACGCGGATCCCATTGTTGACAAGGATTCCCTTGTGATCGTGGTTTCCCAGTCAGGAGAGACCGCAGACACGCTGGCAGCTTTGAGACTTGCGAAGGAAAGAGGATCAAAGACGCTGGCCATCGTAAACGTAAAGGGCAGCTCCATAGCGAGAGAAGCCGACTACTGCATGTACACCCATGCGGGACCGGAGATCGCGGTAGCCAGCACAAAGGCATATACGGCTCAGCTGGCTGTGTTTTACCTTATTGCCTGCCGTTTCGCCCTTGCTACGGGCAAATTCAGCAGAGAACAGGCAACGGAATTCATGAACGAGCTGGAAGCCGTTCCCGAAAAGATCGAAAAGATCCTTGAAGAAAGAGGAGTGATCAAGGAACTCAGCAAGCGGCTCACACCCGCAAGAGACCTTTTCTTTATCGGAAGAGGCCTGGATTACGCACTTTCCTGTGAGGGCTCCATCAAGCTCAAGGAGATCACATACATCCATTCCGAAGCCTATGCTGCGGGAGAACTGAAACACGGAACCCTTTCCCTCATTACCGGCGGAACCCCCGTGATCGCTCTGGGAACACAGAGCGCTGTCTTCCCCAAGCTCATATCAAATGTAAAAGAAGTACGGGCAAGAGGTGCCATGGTAATTCTTGTTACCAACGGCGCCAACGTCGATGACATTGAAAAAGGCATATGTGACGAGCACCTTGTGATACCTGCCTGCAGGGATGAGTTTGCACCTTTCCTGGCTGCCATCTATCTCCAGCTCATCGCTTACTACACATCCTCCTACAGAGGACTCGATGTGGATCAGCCCAGAAATCTTGCCAAATCCGTTACTGTTGAGTGATTAAAAGTAGTTTAAAGATATTTTATTCTTACTTTATTTCATTTTTTATTGCGAGGTTGTATTATCTTAGTCAGTTCCAAAGGGAATATTTGATCTGATAAAGAAAAAGCGGATTGATTGTCCGCTTTATTCTTGTCTATTGGCTTGTGAAAGAGGTTTAAAATGCAGATAGGTAACAAAAAGACCACGTTGAAGGACAACGCGGCGCTGTATACCCATGAATCGGATGGGCTTACGGAAAGAGAAAAATTCAGATCCTTGCACGGAAGAAAGAAATGGATACAGTTCAGGGACTACTATCTTCTTAAGATCATTGCGGTAGTCTGTGTTCTGGCATTTGTGGTATCCCTTCTTGTAACGGTCTTCAGCCCCAAGCCCGAGATAGCCTTCTATGCGGCTGTAAGCGATTATGTTCTGGATTACGAAGAGATCGCAGAAATGCAGAAGGAGTTCAATGAATACATTTCTCTGGATGAAGAGAAGGAAGAGACCATGTTTGACAGCTCCTTCTATTTCCTGAGCGATGAGATGGCTTCCATGCAAAAATATGCGGTTTATGTTGCGGTGGGACAGATCAGTGTTTCCATCATGCCTCAGTCGGTTTACGAGAAGCTGGTGGTAAACAACTACTTTAAGCCTTTATCGGAGGCCTTGTCCACGGAGCTGTATCTGAAGCTTTCCGACAGATTTGTAATGAGTGCCACTGCAGATGACAAAGGTAACCTTATTCCCGATTCCGAAAAGGCCTACGGCATCTGTCTGGACGGAACGAGATTCTTCCCTGAGGGAAAGCTCTCGGAGCCTGTGATCCTGACTGTTTGTCCGGCATGGGAAAACGACGCCGTATGCTCTCAGTATATCGAATTTCTTTTGAAATAATCTTTGCAGTTTCAATGTAAAAGATATATAATAAAGGTGTATGCCTCGCATACGCCTTTTTTCGTACAATTTTTTCAAAAATCGGAGGGTTTTATGGCCGACAATCGATCAGATTTTTCAAACAGGGGAAATGGTTTGGACAGAAGACAAAAGAACATTATCTTGATGGCCGTTCTGGCTGTTGTGGTGATCGTTCTTATCATAGTAGCGATCCTGGGGATAGGAAAGCTTGTTAAAAACAAAAACAATGCAAAGGATACACCGACTCCTACACCGACACCTGCGGAAACCGTGGCTCTGACGCCTACGGTACCGCCCACCGCAACACCTGCTGTTGCACCCACCGCTTTGCCGACGGTTACTCCCTCGGCTACACCCACACCTGTTGTGACCGCCACGGCGACTCCCACGGTAGCGCCCACTCAGGCAGCGACTCCCACGGTAACACCCACTGCAGCTCCCGCAAACGACAGGATCACGGCGGATCAGGGCTACAATATCCTCTGCTCCTACAGTAAGGAAGCACTGAGCATCGCAAAAAACGTTACGGAGTACAAGGTTTCCTACGACTCTTCAACGACTCTTATAAACGGTTTGAACTGTTATCGGTACAATCTCTCGGAAACGGTTGACGGCAAGGTACGCAACCGCGGAGAATTCTATATTTCGGACGACGGAAAGTCATGCTTTGTTGAAGACACGGAAACCGGTATCTTTGTACCGCTTCCCCAGGGCTGATGTGATCTGACTCGGAGTGTTATGAAAGAAAAGATTGAGAGACTTTCAAAGGGAATATTCGAGTATGAACAACCGGAAATCATTCTCTCTCAGGATGTTTTGAGCATATTCATCGGTGAGGGTGAAGTACAGACCGGTTCCTTTGTCATCTCAAATTCTGCCAACACTTCGATGAAGGGATTGCTCTACAGTTCTTCACAGGTTCTGGAACTGGGAAGTAAAAGCTTTAACGGCATTACCAACGAGATCACCTTTAAGGTAAACTGTCTGCACATGGGGCAGGGAGAACGTACCGAAGGAAGGATCGACATCGTTTCCGACTGCGGCGAACAGCAGCTCCCCTTCACCATTTCTGTTTTGGGCACTACCTGCAGGAGTTCCATAGGAAGGATCAACAATTTCTTCAGCTTTCAGAGTCTTGCCCAGGCAAACTGGAATGAGGCTTTGGAGCTTTTTTCGGAAAAGTCCTTTTACGATGCTGTCATCAGAAACGATGAGGAACTGAAGGGCATATACCGTGCGCTGGAGTCTTCACCGGACAGGAATATGGCGCTGGAGGAGTTTCTCTATTCAAGGAAGAAGAAAGCGGAATGCAACTTCTTCGTGGGAACGTCAGAGATCTCCCTTGAGACCGATCCCATCAGTTTCATGGAAAAGATCACCATCACCAAAAGCACATGGGGTTATCTGAAACTCAAAGTGGAAACGGACTCTCCCCACATCATTCCCGCAAAAAAGGAAATAGAAAACAGCGATTTCATTAACGGTCGATTTGAGCTCAGAGTGATCTCAAATCTTGAGGGCATGAAGCCCGGCATCAGGCACTACAGCATCAGGATCAGCAATGCTCTTCACGATGTGGTGATCCCCGTCACTTACAGGGTCAGGGGAGCGGACGATAAGAAAAAAGAAAGAGATCTGGCTTTAAAGAAATACATCCTGAGCCTTTCCGATCATCTGGTGGGGTTCCGTTGCGGAAGGATCTCCCAGACTGATTTTGTAACGGAATCCATAAGGCTTTCCGAAGCATTGATGCTTTTTATCGACAGGGAACTGAGTTTCAGGCCCGGAGATGATGAAAGACTGATCTTCGTAAGAGACAGGGTTTCGATCTACAGGGCTTTTCTTGCCACATTCGAATCCCACAGTCCCATGGTGGAAGACATTATCTCCGCCGCACTCCTTAAAAAGAGAGAGTACGAGAACAGCGACAGCGTTCTTTACTCCGGCATCCTTTACATAGAAGCCGGACGCACAAAGGATCCCGAAGTCGTGAGAGCAAACGCTGAGAGCATCAGGGCAGCGTTTGAGAGAAAGAGCGACAATGCTCTTTTGCTCCTTTTGTACATGGATCTTGAGCCGAGACTTAAGGACAGTTTCAAGCTACGGTACGAGTACGTCAAAGAACGTCTGGATGCGGGAAGCAACAGTGCTCTCCTTTTGAGCGAAGCGGGGCGCATCCTGAAAAATAATCCGGAACTCCTCACAAGAGGCGACAGAACGGAATGCAGGATCCTTCTTTTCATGATCGGTAACGGCATTCTGACCGAAAGGGTCTTACAGCAGTTCGTCTATTGCACGAAGGGAAACGGAGACTGCGGGAAACTGCAGCTTCTGGTGCTTCAAAAACTTCATGATGAGAGTAATGACAGGGATCTTCTGGAAAGCATATGCAATAAGATCGTTTCCGCTGATCTCAGGGACACTAAGTATCACGTCTATTTCAAAGAGGCTGTGGCTGCCCGGCTCAGTCTTGACAATATATTTGAGTACTACATGTACACTTATGGCGAGGGCCGCGACGAAAACATAGAACAGCCCGTTCTCCTCTATTTTGGGTACAATTCGGTATTACCCGAGGACAGTACTGCGCTCCTTTATGCCAATGTGATAAAAAACAAGGAAGAGAACAAAGCCATTTACAGAGCCTATCTTAAGAACATCGAGCAATTTGCCGTGAATTCCGTTAAAAGCGGAAAGATAGACAAGACTCTTGCCGTCATCTACGCGGATGTTCTGAACAGGGAGATCCTTGATGCCACACTTGCGGATTTCGTTCCCGACATCCTTTTCACTTACAGAGTCGAAGTTGAGAACACCCGCTTTAAAAATGTGGTGGTCACCAACGCCCAGGAATCCGTGGACAGAAGGTACCCCTTAACGGACGGTCACGCTGACGTGCTTCTCTACACCGACTCCTGCATATGCTGGCTGGAGGACTCCGAAGGTAACAGATACCTTCTTGGGGACCACGGCAGATGCATCCGTTACCTGCACATGCAGGATATGCTCGGAAACTGCTACGATGTGGGTTCCCGGAACCCCAGACTTTTACTGTACATGTGGGAGAAGAACCTTCAGTACAACCAGAGCGAGGATTCCTACATCGCTCTTCAGAAACAGATCTCGGGGATCAAGACACTTAAGCCCGAAGTCGCAAACGTCTGCTACTACAATCTGGCGGAATACTACTACGAGAACTACGAAGGGGAGCTTTTGGAGACCTATCTTGCGGATGTGGACCTGAATCTTCTGAACGCTTCCCAGCGTACAAAGATCATCGAACTCATGATCGTAAGAGACATGTACGACAAGGTGATCGGCTATGTTAAGGAATTCGGATGCGAGAATCTGGCTTTAAAGCGGCTTTCAAAGCTTTGCCTTCATGCCATAGAAGCTCCCGTTGCTGCGTCGGACAAGGAAAGCATAGTGGCCATGAGCCATTTTGCATTCAGGAACGGCAGTGTGGACGACAGGCTCTTAAAATTCATAGTGGACAATTTTAACGGAACCACTCTTGAAATGTACGAGATCTGGAATGCAGCAAAAGAGGCTGATCTGGACACTTTGAAGCTGGAGGAGAATCTCCTTGCCCAGATCCTTTTCACGGAAAGCTACGTGGAAAACACGTTTGCCGTATTCAAGAGCTACTATTTTAAAAACAACAACCGTAAACTCGTAAGAGCTTTCATTTCCTATACAGCTTACAAATATTTTGTCTGTGAAAGAGTCACGGAGAACGAGTTTTTTGATATACTGAGGGCGGATCCCTCGCTGGAAAACAGCCGGATCGGCATTCTGGCACTTCTGAAGCATTACAGCGAAAAGGAAGTGCTGACGCCTTCGGAAAGAGAGTTCGCGGACACACACATCCGCCAGCTCCTGCAAAAGAAGATCTTTTATGCATTTTTCAAAGATTTCGGAAACAAGCTTTCCTTACCGGAAAGTATGCTTGAAAAATGCTACATAGAATACAGGACGAATCCCGATAAGATGGTTTACATCCATTACTCCTACGATAAGGGAAAGGACTTCTCGGTGGAGGTTATGCCCGATGTGGGTTACGGTATCTTCACAAAGGAATTCATTCTGTTCTACGGAGAGGTCCTTCAATACTTCATTACCGAAACCGACGGTGAGAGAGAAGAGATCACCGAAAGCAGGTCCATCACCTATCTTGAGGATCCTGCCGAAGGAGGTTCGGCAACGAAATATGACAAGATCAACAACATCCTGATAGCTGCAGAGCTTAGGGATGACAAGACGGTGCTTCAGTATCTTGAACAGTATTATCGCACCGAATATGCTGTTAAAAGGCACTTCAGACCGATCTGAGGATAATCATGACGGAACTTTACAGGATCAGGGGTTAAGAGATGGCTTCATTAGTACTTGGAATGGATTTTTACGAAAAAGAGGTATATGTAGGCCTTTGGAACGAGGAAGAGCGTTGCACCAAAAGCTTTAATGTGCCTGCCAAATCGGATGGCGAGCATATACCTCTTTTTGTCGTACCTACAGGTAAAGAGACCTTTATAGCCGGTCATGAGGGTATAGCTTACAGTATCCGCGAAGGATGCAACGGTGTTTCCCTTCTTTACGGAAAGAACGTAAAGGAAAGAGTGGAAGTCAACGGAATGGTGTTTGAGATCTCCGAACTGCTGGCGGGATTCATCGGAGACATCCTTTCCGCTGTCAGAAAATGCTATGCGGGAGCTGCCTTCTCCAGGATCTGTATCACGGGAGAAAGGATGAACCCTGATGACAGCAGAAGGCTTTCCGACGCCCTCTTAAGGCTTGGGTACGGAAAAGAGAGATTTTTCATCATCAATCATGCCAATGCATTTTTAAGATACATGGTAAGCTCCGACGAGATCCGCAGAAGACAGCGGGCAGTCACCATAGATACAGACTCCTTCGGAAGCGAGGTCTATTTTTACAATCCCGCAGACAGAGGAATGGGCTTCCCTGCCTACATCGAGAGACTTGAAACCTCTCCTGTGCTGAATGAGGAACTTTATACCATAGCGGACGGGGATAAGAGGAAAGAGGCCTTTGAAGACGTGGTGAGCTACGTCATGACCCAGGACAGGAACGTAAACTGCCTTTACGTGACGGGACACATTGCGGAGGATGAAAGGATCAAGGACGTGCTGAGAAGATACGCTTCCGCAAGTCTCAAGATCTTTTCGGGACAGAATCTCTACTCTTCCGGAGCCTGCTACCGGGCTGTGGATGAGAAGCTTAAGGACGGCATTTTAAGTGACGGAGAGGTGTTCCACACCGTATCCGTTGAAGCCTATAAAGATGCGGTCATCGACGGGATACCTCTGATAAAAGCAGGTTGTCCTCTGGACAGGGCTGTGGGACGGATCTATCTGATCCCCGACAATTCCGACAAGATCGTCTTCAGGATCAGGGATCAGAGGACAGGCCGTTCGGAAGCCGTGAATTTCCCTTTGGACGGCCTTATCCACAGGGAGAACAGGACTAACAGACTTGAGATCACGGTCCGTTTTCCCGACATTAAGACTTTGGTGATCAAGGTTCGCGATCTGGGCTTTGGAAGTATTTACCCCGCAAGCTACAGAGTCAGTGAACAAACGATAATGCTTTAAAGGAACAGACATATGGGAAAAATGATCGTTACCGAGGGTAACTACTCGAAAAAACCATATTATTTGAAAAATTCCAAACTCAGCATACATTCCATTGAAGAGCTCTGCTACTGTATTACCAAAAACCCGGAGCTCTGCGAGGATTTCCTTTATGACAGGGATCTTGCCGCATTCATAGACGAGGAACTGGGACTTAAAGAACGGGGAAACCTTCTTGCGGATTGCATCGAAAGGGATGCACCCTTAAAGGATCTTGTAACCGTATGCTTTTGCTCCTGTGACTATCTGGTGAGGGAAGAGATCGAAGATTTTCTTGAGGAGCTTTCCAGATCCGAACGGAGCGAAAAGTGGATCAGGATCCGTAATAAGGCTGACAGCTATCTGAGTCATGAGAATTACAAAAATGCCGTGATCAATTACAGGAGTCTGGTAAAGGATGCCGGAAGCCTGGGGATCACCAGCGAGAACCTGGGAGACATCTACCACAATATGGGTATCGCCTTCCTTCACACGGAAGGTTTCGAATCGGCAGCGGAATGTTTCAGACTTGCCTACGAAAGAAACAACAGAGAGGAGTCTCTGAAATCCTATCTTCTTTCTCTTAAATTCGGTGAGAAGAATGATGATTACAGAACTGCTCTCGATGTTTACAATATATCCGAGGAGACAACGGACTGGCTTAAAAATGCGGTGTTTCACACGGAACTGGAGGCTTCCGATGAGGCTGAGCTCTATGAACTCAGGGAAGCGGAGCAACTCCTTAAAAACGGTCGCGTATCGGACTTTTACGACATTGTGGCCAAGATGACGGAAGAAATGAAGGAACAGTACAGAAAATACAACGATTAACGGAAACGGACGGATATGGGGCTTTTCAGTTTTTTTAAAAAAAGAAAAGTGAAAAATGAACCGGAGAAAGATCTGAGGACCACCCGGGTGAGCGAAGAAGCACTGGCGGACAGACAGGTGCGGATGGCTTTTCTGGAGGGAAACTGCGAGATCATTCAGGCTGCCGACAGGCAGATACTTGAATCCCGCAAGGAGTACGATGTGGTGACCGGTTACCTTTCGGACATCCAGAAGATCGATGCGGTGGGCACGGAAGAAAGAAAAGAGATCAATGAAAGCGCCAACAGGATCATCAATCTGAACAAGGAAAGGGATGCAATGACCCACACGCCTCCCAAGATCACCATTGCTCAGAGATATGCCATTGAACAGGACGAAGAGAACATCCCCGCCGAGATCAAAAAGCTCAGTGAAAATGAGGCTTACAAAGGGCTGGTGGAAAGAGATCTCAGTGTCCTTGAGAATGAGAGAGATGCGCTGGACGGTTTGATCACAGGCGGTATCTCCAAGACTGAATTTAACAGAAGGCTTTTGATCGTTGCCACGGTCTTCATCGGACTTGCGCTGGCCTTTTTGATATATGCCCGAGTCATTATGAAGGCGGACATTACACTTGTGTTTGCACTTGTGGTGCTTTTCGGAGCATTCAGTGCAGGCTACTTTTTCCTGGTGTACAGAAAGACTGTCAGAGAACTTAAGGAAAACGAAGCCAAGCTTGGCAGAGCCATTACCCTGATCAATAAGACAAAGATCAAGTACGTGAATGTTACGAACGTGCTGGACTACAACTACGAAAAGTATCACGTCACGGGAGCTTCGGATCTCAGCTTCAACTGGAAGGAGTACAATCGCATCCTGGAAGAGGAAAAGAGATTCCGTAAGGCTGAACAGCTGATCGATTTTTACGATAACGATCTTAAGACCAGGCTTAAGGACTGCGGTGTAGCAGACACAGGCATATGGGTCTATCAGTGCGAAGCATTGGTGGATGCCGGTGAAATGGTGGAAGTCCGCCACAGATTAAACGTGAGACGTCAAAAACTCAGAAAAGCCATTGATTTTAACAATCAGCAGAAAAAGAGCGCCGTTCTGGCTCTCAGAAGTTTCGTCGTGAAGCACAAGGAGTACGAGATCGAGACCAAAATGGTTATGGAAAGGTACGGATTGACGAATCAGTGAACCTTTGTTACAATATTTACTTTAGTCGGCCAAAGAGATAAAGGCCATATCAAAAAGAAAAAGAATTTCTCGAAAGGATCAACATATGAACAAGGAACTTGAAAAAAATTACGATCCCAAACAGATAGAGGATCGACTGTACAAGAAATGGATTGATAAAAAATATTTCCATGCGGAACCCGACCCGAAGAAGAAACCCTTCACCATCGTTATCCCGCCGCCGAACATCACAGGACAGCTCCACATGGGACATGCCCTGGACAATACCATGCAGGACATCCTCATCCGTTACAAGAGGATGCAGGGCTACAACGCACTCTGGCAGCCCGGCACCGATCATGCTTCCATCGCTACGGAAGTAAAGATCATCGAAACACTTAAAAAAGAAGGCATAGACAAGCACGACCTGGGAAGAGAAGGTTTCCTTAAGAGAGCCTGGGAGTGGAGAGCACAGTACGGCGGAAGGATCGTTGAACAGCTTAAGAAGCTGGGCTCCTCCTGCGACTGGGACAGAGAGCGCTTTACAATGGACGAAGGCTGCAACAGGGCAGTTGAAGAAGTCTTCGTAAATCTTTACAAAAAAGGAATGATCTACAAGGGTTCCAGGATCGTAAACTGGTGCCCTGTTTGCAAAACCTCCATTTCCGATGCGGAAGTTGAGTACGAGGATCAGGCGGGACATTTCTGGCACATCAAGTATCCTCTTGTTGAGGAGGACGGCAGCATCAGCAAGACACGTTTTCTTGAGTTCGCCACCACAAGACCCGAGACGATGCTGGGTGATACAGCGGTTGCGGTAAATCCCGATGACGATCGTTACAAGGACATCGTAGGAAAGTCTGTATGGCTTCCTTTCGTGGACAGAAAGATCCCCATCATTGCGGATCCTTACGTAGAAATGGATTTCGGAACAGGTGTCGTTAAGATCACACCCGCTCACGACCCCAACGACTTTGAAGTGGGAAAGCGTCACAACCTTCCCGAGATCAACATCCTGAACGATGATGCCACCATCAACGAGAACGGCGGCAAGTTCAAGGGAATGGACAGATACGCTGCCCGTGATCAGATCGTTAAGGAACTGGACGAGATGGGACTTCTTGTTCGCATCGAGGACTATTCCCATAACGTTGGTACCCATGATCGTTGCAAGACAACTGTAGAACCGCTCATCAAGAAGCAGTGGTTCGTAAAGATGGATGAGCTCATCAAGCCCGCTGTAGACGCTATCAAAAACGGCGAGATCAGACTCATTCCCGAAAGAATGGAAAAGACCTACTACAACTGGACGGACAACATCAAGGACTGGTGCATTTCCCGTCAGCTCTGGTGGGGACACAGGATCCCGGCTTACTACTGCGCGGACTGCGGCGAGATCATCGTTGAGAAGACTGAGAACGCTCCTCACAAATGTCCCAAGTGCGGTGGCACAAATTTGACACAGGATCCTGATACACTTGATACATGGTTTTCGTCTGCTCTCTGGCCTTTCTCGACACTGGGATGGCCCGAAAAGACAGAGGATCTCAAGTACTTCTATCCTACGGATGTTCTTGTTACGGGTTATGACATCATTTTCTTCTGGGTAATCAGAATGATCTTCTCCGGATACGAGCATATGGGTGAAAAGCCTTTTAAAACCGTTCTTTTCCACGGTCTTGTAAGAGACTCCCAGGGAAGAAAGATGAGTAAATCCTTAGGAAACGGTATCGATCCTCTTGACGTCATCGACAAGTACGGAGCAGATGCTCTCAGATTCACGCTTATTACGGGTAACGCACCCGGAAATGATATGCGTTTCTACTGGGAAAGAGTTGAGGCCAGCAGAAACTTTGCAAACAAGGTATGGAACGCTTCACGTTTCATCATGATGAACATGAGCCAGATGGAAGAAGCGGGCCTTGACTGCAAGAGCACGGACATAGACCTTAAGAAGCTTGAGGATGCTGATTGCTGGATCCTTTCCAAGCTCAATACATGCATCAGAGAAGTTACTCAGAATCTGGATGCTTTTGAACTGGGTGTTGCCGCTCAAAAGATCAACGATTTCATTTGGGACGATTTCTGCGACTGGTACATAGAGATGGTTAAACCCCGTCTCTACGGTGACAATGCAGATTCCAAGATCGCTGCTATGTGGACACTGAGACACGTGCTCACAGATGCTTTGAAGCTGTTGCATCCTTATATGCCTTTCGTTACGGAAGAGATCTTCTGCACCCTTAAGGAAGCAGAGGGAACCCTTGCGGCAAATGAATCGGTAATGGTTTCCGAATGGCCTGTTTACGATGAGAAGTTTGCTTTCGAAAAGAAGGTAACTGCCATCGAAATGATCAAGGAAGCGGTAAAGGGCATCAGAGATGTAAGAACATCAATGAATGTAGCACCAAGCCGTAAGGCAGAGGTTTTTGTAGTATCATCCGACAAGGCTGTAAGGGATATCTTCGAAGAGAACAGACATTTCTTCGCGGTTCTCGGATACGCTTCGGATGTAGTTGTTAAGGAAGACAGGACAGGCATTGCGGATGATGCGGTTTCGGCCGTTCTTCCTCAGGCTGTTGTTTACATTCCTTTTGCGGAACTGGTTGACATTGACAAGGAGCTGGAGCGACTTGCCAAGGAAAAGGGACGACTGACCGGTGAGATCAAGAGATGCGAAGGCATGCTCGCTAATCAGAACTTCATTTCAAAAGCACCCGAAAGCAAGATCAATGAAGAAAAGGGCAAGCTTGAGAATTACAGAAGCATGATGGCAAAGGTGGAAGAGAGGATCAAGGCTCTTTCAAAGTGATCCCGGTCCGACGGAGGGCTTAGATGATCGATTACGAAGAGGAAATAAAAAAATTCCAGCCCAGTCTCGAGATAGAAGAGGCTGAGGAGGCGATTTTTCACAATGACATGACGGACATTGCCGATGTCATAGAAAAACTTTCCGGACCTAAGGGGGCCAAGAAACAATGAATTGTCCGAGATGCGGTTACAAGATCGTCGGACATCGCCGCAGGTGCGAAAATTGCGGTCAGGACCTGAGACCATACGAGAGCCTCAGAAAGCTCTCCAACAAGCTTTACAATGAAGGGCTTGCAGAGGCACAGGTCAGGAACCTTTCCGGAGCCTGCGACAAATTAAAAAGAAGCCTGGAATACAATAAAGAAAACATTGACGCACGGAATCTCCTGGGACTTGTGTATTACGAGCTGGGAGAGACCGTGGCTGCCATTGTTGAGTGGGTTATCAGTACCAATATCTCAAAGAACGATAATCCGGCAGATGCTCTTCTGGAAAAAGTCCAGGGAGATGCCAATGAATTTCGGGAAGCGAAGTCGGCGGTCAAAAAATTTAATATTGCTTTGGATATGGCAAAGCAGGGCAACGACGATCTCGCAATGATGCAGCTTAAGAAGGTTACCGCTCTCAATGATCATTATGTAAGGGCATTTCTGCTGCTTTCCCTTTTGCAGATAAAGCACGGCGAATACGAAAACGCCAAGAAGAATCTGAAAAGGGTTCTGAAAGTGGACGTGGGTAATCTGGATGCCAGAAGATACATGAATGAGCTTCGAAAAGCTGTGGGAGACAAGGGAAAAGCAAACGAAGCCCCGTCGAGAAACGATTCGGGAAGCGAAACCGACAGCCCCTTCGGTATCTCGAAGGGAACGCCCTATCGTGAGGACAAGCCGAATTTCGCTGCGTTTGTTACCTTCTTTGTGGGCATTGTGATCGGAGTACTGGCAATCTACTTTTTTGCCGTTCACGGCATCAGAGCAAAGCTGGTGGCGGAGAATGCCGAAGAGACCAGAAAACTGGGAACTCAGATCTCCGACCTTACTGCGAAGAAATCTTCGCTTGAAAGCGAAAAAACCATACTTGAAGGCAGAGTTTCGGATCTGAGCAGTGAACTGCTTTATGAAAAGAAGCTTAACGCTGTTAACTATGTTGAGTTTATAAATCTCTGTGCGGAATTTGATGAGATCAGGGACAATGTGACGGAGCCGGCTAAGGCACTGTATGAAGCAAAGTTAAAAGAAAAAGAGGCAGCTCAAAATGCGGCAGGAACCGTTGATCCCGCAGAAGAAACTGCCGAACCTGTTGAAGAAACCACAGAGCAGGATCCTGAAAACGTGACTGAGAACGAGCCGGAGAAGGAACCGGAAAACTCCCCTTACAGCACAGATGAAAATGTAAGCTTCAGGGATTTCCTGACTTATGAGCAGAGTGACAGGATAGAGGCTTTTTACAACAACCTCCTTGCTTTTGACACCGGTCTTGCTGCGGACAATGCCAACATTCTCCGTATGCATGAACATATGAAAAAATACATTTCCGAGATCATTAAGATGTTGGAAGATGATGAGTCATAATTTTTTTTCGATTTCTCTTTTCCCGGAGGGAAAAAATGCCGACAATAATCTATGTGATGATAATTATCCTGATTGGGATTTTTCTCTTATATGCATGGGCTGTCATGCCGCGTATGTTCCGAAAGGCTGACAGGAGATCTTTTATGGGACATTACTATGCCCACAGAGGATTTCATGATAATGCCGGGGAAGCGCCGGAAAACTCGATCCCGGCTTTTAAAAAGGCTGTGGAAATGGGCTACGGCATTGAACTGGATGTTCAGCTCACCAAGGACGAAAAGGTCGTGGTCTTTCATGACGGCGATCTGAAAAGAGTCTGCGGAGTGGATGCGGCAGTGAACTCCAGGACTTACGAAGAACTGCAGGAACTCTGCGTCTGTTCTTCCCACGAGAAGATACCTTTGTTTGAAGATGTTTTAAAAACCGTCGACGGCAAAGTCCCCATGATCGTGGAAATAAAGATGGTGGATTCAAAAACAAGGATCTGCGAGCTGGCTGATGAGCTGCTTTTAAAGTACAAAGGACTTTACTGCGTGGAGTCCTTCCATCCCGCAGCTGTCAGATGGTTTGGGAAACACAGACCGGAGCTTTTAAGAGGACAGCTTTCAAGTAATTTTGCAAAGGATAAAGGAAAAAAAGAAAGCATCGGAGAATTTGCGGTTCATTTCCTTTTCACCGATTTCTTTTGCAGACCGGATTTCGTTGCATATTCCTGCGATCATCCCGATAACATCGGATTCAGACTGGCCAAACTCCTTGGGGCACTTCCTGTAGCATGGACGGTGAAATCCCCGGAAAAGCTGGCTGAGATCAAAAACAAATACAAGTTGTTCATTTTCGAAGGCTTCAGACCCGAGAAAGTGACGAAGATCGATAAAAACGGAACGGGACATGAAGGAGACTGAGAAAAAGAACACACCCTACGAGCGAGAGGTGAAGAAAAGAAGACTGTTACTTGAGATCCTTATCCTTGTTTTTACTCTTTTGCTCGGTATAATGATCACCGGCCTGATCAATTCGGCCATAAAAGCCTACAGGATCGCACAGATCACCCCTACTCCCGTACCTACACTGTTTGCAAGGATCACTAAGACACCGACTCCCACACCTGAGATCACCCCGACTCCGGGACCTGTGGTAATGGTGGACCCCGGACACGGAGGTATCGACGTAGGGACAGATGCATCCGGAACGGCAGATGTCTATGAGAAGACAATAAATCTTTCCATAGGACTCAAGGTCAGGGAAAAGCTTGAAGCACTGGGCTTCACGGTGCTCATGACCAGAGAAGAGGACGTCACCCTGCATCTGGATGACAGACTGATCCTGGCAAATGAAACGGATATTTCCGCATTTGTAAGCATACATTTAAATTCCGCCCAGGAAGGGGATGTGACCTCCTCCGGGTGCGAAGTCTATTACAACAGCAGGAAAAACGAAAACAGTCAGCTTATGGCTGAATGTATCGTAAATGAGATCTGCAATTACACGGGAGCAAGAAACAGGGGAGTGAAGGACAACACCTTCGAAGTCTTACAGACTTCAAAGCCTGCGGTGCTTGTGGAGTGCGGATTTATGAGCTCCGAAACGGAGTATCCTTATCTTAAGGACGACGGGTATCAGGACCTTATCGCAGACGGTATTGTGGAAGGCCTTTTGAAATACTACAAAAAATTGAATGGAGTAAACCGAAAAGATGAATAATGAAAGATCGGGAACCGGGTTAACCACAGCCGCGGGTTTTGCAGCCTGGGGTGTTTCGGGACTCGTTACCAGCTTTGTTCCGCTTTTGTTCGTGGTCATGAATAAGGAACTGAAGCTGACATTTGTTACATTGGGGCTTTTCATCCTACTGCATTTTGCTCTTTGCGCAGCAGGCGATCTGTTTTCGGGCAGACTGGCATCCAAGATCGGATACAAGTTAACGATAGTTCTGGGATCGATACTTACGACCTTTGGACTTTTGGGACTTGGCTTTCTGCCGGATATCATCGGAGGAGTCCTCGGAGTTTTGATCTCTGCGGTGTTAACAGGTGCCGGTGCCGGGCTTACGGTCGTTCCTGCGGGCAATCTGATCAGATCCGTTTCTGACGGGGATGATGAAAAAATCAAATATCTGCATCTTTACAGATGCGCAGGACAGGCAGCCGCAGTGCTTTTAAGCGCTTTATTTCTGGCTTTGGCGGGAATCGAAAAATGGAGGATACTTTCCACTCTGTGGGCGATAGTTCCGATAGTGGTTGCTCTGCTCCTTCTCTTTGCGGATTTTTATGAACCTGAAGAAGATGAATTTGAATTTTCCGGACTCTTCGGAAACCCGATGTTCGGAATATTGATGATCTTAATGTTTTTTGCGGGAGCTGCCGAACAATCCATGACTCAGTGGATCGCAGCTTTTGCGGAGGTTTCCACGGAAATCGCAGGACTGGCCGGACGTTTGGTCGGGCCCTTCCTCTTTGTGATCGGAGTGGGGATCTCCAGATTTCTGTTTTTGAAATTTGCCGACAGGATCAGGTTACAACGTGTCATGATCTACGGAGCTGCACTTGCGGCAGCGGCGTATCTTCTGGCGATCCTTTCGGGAAATCAGATATTATCCCTTGTGGGATGTGTTCTGGTCGGAATCGCCTCAGGCTTTTTAAGACCTGCAACATTCTCACTTGCTTCATCCAAGATCACGGGAGAGGAAACGAAAGCATTTGCTTTACTGATGCTTGCGGGCGATCTGGGATACGGAGCGGGTCCCGCCCTTGTCGGGATAGCGGCGGGTATGATCGACAATAATCTTAAGAAAGGAATGTTCATTGCACTACTTTTCCCGATTGCGATGATAATTACCATTATGAAGGTAAACAAGAATCTTGCCGGAAAACTGATAAGAGAAAAGAAGACATGGATCGGCATAGCATGTGCGGCCCTTATCATCACATTATCAGCATTTACCGGTGGCTGCACCGGTACAGCGGTAACAACACCCACACCTACACCTACAAAGATTTTGGTCGAGCCTCCTGTTCCGATCTCAACACTTCCTCCGGCAACAGAGACTCCCATACCGACGTTTACACCTACGCCGGTGCCGGCTACACCTACTTTGTCGCCTACACCCACACCTACGAGAAAGCCTACCTCCACACCTACTCCTGTTCCCACGGGATTTGCGGGGGTTACCATTACACCTCGTACAGGTATCGTCTTCTCAACGGATTCTATCAACATCAGGATCGGCCCCGGTACCGGATACAAGGTAGTCGGCGGCGGTAAGGTCAACGAGGAATTCAAGCTTACGGGTGAAACATCCAACGGATGGTGGCAGATCAGCTACGACGGAGGAACCGCTTACATCAGCAAGGATTACTCCAAGCTTAAGGGTGAAGCACCCACCTGCACTCCCACCATCGGACTTGCGGTAACCGCAACACCTACTCCCAAGGCATCGGTAACCAATCCTCCCGCAACTACGGATTTTGAAAAGTATGTAGGATTTACGGGAGCATCATACATTGCCATTGACGCAAAGACAGGCGATGTTCTCCATGCTTACAATGAAAAGATCAAGAGGAGTCCCGCTTCTCTTACAAAGATGATGACGGCACTCATTGCTGTTGAACAGTTCTATCTGAACGATGAATGTCCTGCTGCTTTAGACACTCTTCGCTGGAATGATGTTTCTTATCAGGGAGAGACAGTTGAAGGACTTGATAATGAAATGGCAACATTTGCGGACCTTGTGGCAAGCAAGACCGGTGTAAAATACACTGCCGAACAGTGGATCGAGGCTCCTTACACAGTTGAAGACAGACTGTATCAGATGCTGATCTACAGTGCCGCTGATGCAGCGGAAGCACTTGCTTATCTGATGGAGGGTGATGTTACCTGGTTCGCTGAAGAAATGATGGCGCAGAAGGCAACTCAGCTCGGACTTTCGGGAACCTACTTCAACAATGCGGCAGGCGCCGATTCTTCCTGCAGCGATGCTTTTGCGGGTAATGTATCCACAGCTCAGGATCTTGCGATCATTGCAAAGAATCTCATGGAAGACGGAACACTCAGAAAGATCGTAAGCACCAAGACTTACACTGTTCCTGCATCCGGCGAGATCCCCGCAACACTGATCACTAACGGAAACCTTCTTCTTACGGATTCCACATACAGAAGCAACAACTTTACCTGCATAGGTATCAAGACAGGTCACACCGATGAAGCCGGCTACTGCCTCGCAGCATGCGGCAAGGACAGCGATGGAAATGAGGTCATCGTTATCACACTCGGAAACAGGACAAGACAGGAAAATGCAGAACAGACAATGAAGATGCTCGATTACATCTTCAAATACGAGAGATAAACAACTTCGGGGGCAGAAAGGCTCTGCCGTTTGGCAGAGCCTTTCTCCTTTAATTTAACTCAGTCTTATGACTGAACCAAGATTAAGAAAAAACAGGTTTGGTGAGTTATGGAACAATACAACGGCAGTCAGATAGTAGTACTTGAAGGACTGGAGGCAGTCAGAAAGCGCCCCGGCATGTACATCGGAAGCACCGGATCGAGAGGTCTTCATCATCTCATCTGGGAGATCCTGGACAACGGTATAGATGAACATCTGGCAGGATATTGCAACCGCATTGACATTACATTAAGAAAAGACGGTGGTATCACCATCGCCGACACAGGACGCGGAGTTCCCGTGGACATTCATCCCACAAAGGGTATCCCGACAGTAAGAGTGGTTTACACCATCCTTCATGCCGGAGGTAAGTTTTCAAATTCGGTCTACAAGGTTTCCGGAGGTCTTCACGGTGTCGGTGCATCTGTAGTAAACGCTCTTTCAAATCATATGATCGTTGAAGTGCGAAGAGACGGTAAGGTCTACAGAGATGAGTACAGGGACGGAGGACATCCCGTCGTTGAACTGGAAAAGGGACTGCTGCCTGTAGTGGGAAAGTGCGCAAAATCCGAGACAGGAACGAAAGTAACCTTCTATCCGGACGATTCCATTTTTGAGACCGTTGAATTCAAGCCTGAAGTGATCACCAAGCACTTAAAGGAATCAGCCTTTTTGAACAAGGGGCTGACTTTGAATTTTAAGGATGAGATCAACAAGACGGAGACCACCTTCTGCGAAGAAGAAGGGATCAAGAGCTACGTCAACTATCTCACAAAGGCTTCGGAAAGAGACAATGAAAGCTTCAAGACTCTTATTCCCGAGCCGGTTTACATTGAGGGACAGAGCGGAGACATTGATGTGGAGGTTGCTTTTACCTACACAAATTCCTACTCCGAAAACATTAACTCCTATTGCAACAGGATCAATGTTGTAGACGGAGGTACACTGGTAACAGGCTTTAAGTCCGCACTTACGGGCATCATGAACAAATATGCCCGGGAGCTGGGGATCTTAAAGGATAAAGACGAAAATTTTGACGGCAAGGACATACGTAACGGTATCGTTGCCATCATTTCCATAAAGCACCCCGATCCCCAGTTTGAAGGCCAGACAAAGACAAAACTGGGCAACACGGATGCCAAGCAGGCTGTGGATGATGTATTCACCGCCGAAGCCACAAGGTACTTTGACAAGAACATTGAAGAACTTAAGGCTATCCTTGAGAATTCAATGAGATCATACAATGCTAGAAAAGCGGGAGACAAAGCCAGAAATGCCGTTCTGAAGCAGTTGAGCGATGTGGACACGAGAAGCAAGCTGGCCAGCTGTTCTTCCAAAAAGGCCGAAGAGTGTGAGATCTACATCGTAGAGGGTGATTCCGCAGGAGGCACGGTAAAGACTGCCAGAAACAGAAAGACTCAGGCGGTGCTGCCTCTCAGAGGAAAGATCCTGAACGTTGAAAAGGCTCCTCTTGAAAGGATCCTTACGAACAATGAGATCAAAACCATGATCGCTGCCTTCGGTTGCGGTATCGGAGACGATTTTGACATTACAAAGCTCAGATACGACAAGATCATCATCCTGACGGATGCCGATGTGGACGGCGCCCACATTTCGACCCTGATGCTGACCTTCTTCTACAGGTTCATGCCGGAGCTCATAATGGAGGGCAAGGTGTACAGGGGAATGCCGCCTCTTTACAAGGTGGATTACGAAACCGGAAAGAAAAAAGGAAAAGAATCCAGGTATCTTTTTAATGACTTCGAACTTGAGAAGTTCAGAAAAGAGGGTCACAAGATCCTGGCTTTACAGAGATACAAAGGTCTGGGTGAAATGGATGCGGAGCAGCTCTGGGAAACCACACTGGATCCCGCTTCAAGAGTTCTGGCTCAGGTGTCCATCTCCGATACGGTGGAAGCAGATGAGGTCACAACTCTTCTTATGAGTTCCAATGTTCCCCCCAGACGTGATTTCATCATGACCGAGGCCAGGTACGCAAACGTGGACGTTTAAGTTTTAACACGGTGCAATCGTTATATAAAAAGTGAAAGCGAGTGTAACTCATGGCAGATAAAAAAGAAGCTGAAGAAAAAACAGCTGAACTTATACAACTTGATTTTTCGGAGGAAATGAAAACTTCCTACCGTGACTATGCGGTAAATGTCATCATCGACCGGGCTCTTCCCGATGTAAGAGACGGCCTGAAGCCGGTACAGAGAAGGATCCTTTACGCAATGACGGAGCTTGGACTTGACCCCAAGAAGCCTCACAGAAAGAGTGCACGTATCGTTGGAGATACAATGGGTAAATTCCATCCCCACGGCGATTCTTCCATTTATGAGGCCCTGGTCCACATGTCTGAGGATTTTTCACTTTCCATCCCGCTGATCGACGGACACGGAAACTTCGGTTCTCTTGACGGAGATCCGGCAGCAGCCATGCGTTACACGGAAGCAAGGCTTTCCGAGGGCGCCATGACCATGCTGGAAAATCTGGACAACAATCTGGTGGATTACAAGCCCAACTTTGATAACTCCGAAAAGGAGCCCACAGTACTTCCCGCACTCCTTCCCAATCTTCTGATCAACGGTACCACAGGTATCGCGGTAGGTATGGCCACCAACATCCCGCCCCACAATGCGGGAGAGGTCATCGACGGATGCATCGCCTATATGGATGATCCGGACATTACGGTGGAAGAGCTCATGAGCTACATTCCCGGACCGGATTTCCCCACCGGAGGCGTTATCGTCAATTCCGATGCTCTTCCGGGCATATACGAAACGGGCGAAGGCAAGATCAGGGTCCGTGCCAAGACAGAGATAGAAAACGGAGAATACGGAAGAAAGAATATTGTTGTAACGGAGATCCCCTACACCAGTTCCGGAAACAAGACAAAACTTGTGGAGAGCCTGGTGGATCTTATGAAGAATAAGACCTTTGAGGAGATCTACGACGTTAGGGATGAGAGCTCCAAGGATGTCCGCATTGTTATCGAAGTAAAAAAAGACAGGGATGTGGAAAATCTACTGAACGGACTTTTTAAGAAGTCTCCCCTGGAGGACACCTACACTGTCAATCTCCTTGCGGTAAAGGAACAGCAGCCCATTGTCTTTAACCTTAAGAGCCTGATCGCCGAGTTCATCTCATTCCAGGAAGAGATCTACACAAGAGAGTACAAAAACCGTCTCGAGAAGGCCAAGGACAGGAGCGAAGTTGTTGACGGACTCTTAAGGGCCACGGACGTCATCGATCTCATCATCGAGATCTTAAGAGGAAGTACATCCGTAAAGCAGGCTAAGGATTGTCTCACAAAGGGAGAGACAAAGGATATCAAGTTCAAGAGCAAAAAATCCGAAGAGGATGCAAAAAAGCTGGATTTCACCGAAAGACAGGCGGAAGCCATCCTTTCCATGCAGCTTTCAAGACTCATCGGACTTGAGATCAAGAAACTGTACGAAGAACAGGAATTGCTGAATTCCAACATAAAGGAGTTTGAAAAGATCCTCGGATCGATCAAAGAGCTCCATAAGGTGATAAAGAAGCAGCTTCAGGAATTCAGAAAGAAGTTCGGTGCACCGAGAAAGACAGACATCACACTGATCGAGCAGACAAACTATGTTGTGGAAGAGCGTATCGAGGACATTTATGTTCTGATCGATAAGTTCGGTTACACAAAGTCGGTCGATGCTGCTACTTTCTTAAAAGCTTCCACGGACCAGTTGAAGGAATTCCTATATTGTATTAAAATGAAGAGTAACGACCGTCTCTGTGTCTTTACCGCAGAGGGTAACATGTATCAGGTAAAAGCTGCCCAGATACCGAGAGGAAAGCTCAAGGACAAGGGTACACTGATACATCAGATGATCCGTCTGGGCAAAGAAGAGATCGTACTCTATACAGGCTTCGAAGAGCTGTTTGAGTGCTCACTCCTTTTCGCTACGGAGGGAGGCTACGTTAAGATAGTTTCAGGTATTGAATTTGACACCACAAGACTTCAGGTAATGGCAACAAAGCTGGATGAGGATGACAAGGTCGTTAACATTGTCAAGCTCACGGCCACGGACATCCTTTCTGAGAACCGCAAAGTCATCATGATGACCAATTCGGGGCTTTCGCTGGGATATGCCCTGGAAGAAGTTGCGGAGTTCAAAAAGACCAGCCGCGGAGTCAGAGGTATTTTGCTTGAAAAGAATGACAAGGTTTCGCTTACAACAGTTGTTACACCCACAGATGAGAACTTTGAATACAGAGGAAAGGAAATCTCTGTAAAGAAGATAAAGATCAGAAAACGCGGAGTAAAAGGACTTAAAACTTCTCTATAAGGAGGAAGATTTATGGACAACAACACGGTAATCCGAACACTTAGCAAGGCCTATTTCGGTGTGTATTTCGTCAATCTCGAAAATCATGCCTATGAAGAAGTATATGCCAAGGACTTCATTAAAGAGATAATCCCCTCAAAGGGAAATTCCTATGAGGGACTCATGGAGTGCGTTATCCCCAGAGTGTACGATCAGTTTGCGGATGATATCAGAAAACTCGGTGACTCCGATAACACAAAGAATCAGCTGACCAACGCGGATTCCTTCTTTGTGGAATGCAAATCAAAGGTCATCGGATGGATCAGGATCGTCATGATGGCAGCGGACAGGAACGAGAAGGGTGAGGTCACATCGATCCTTGTTGCGGGACAGAACATCGATGAAGAGATGCAGGATGCCATCGAAGCAAGGGAAGAGATGAAGGCTGCCTACGTAGAGGCAAACCGTGCAAATGCGTCAAAGACCGAATTCCTCTCCAAGATGAGCCATGACATAAGAACACCCATGAATGCCATTATGGGAATGACCACCATCGCCGCCAAGCATCTGGACAATAAGGAAAAGGTCAGATACTGCATAGAGACCATCAGCGAAGCAGGGAGACATCTGCTTGCTTTGATAAACGAGGTGATGGATGTCACAAAGATCGAGTCCGGTAAGATCGAACTCGTAAAGGATTATTTTTCCATTTCGGGACTTGTTGATAACATCCTTA
>JAEEGK010001177.1_pt1 | contig 65574 bp, 42 predicted proteins | sample 8958771 | NCBI WGS metagenome assembly JAEEGK01 (sample SAMN16246547, study PRJNA631951) | gut metagenome | biome: gut microbiome; feature: rumen; material: SC-attached | host: Bos | place: Iran: Karaj | collected 2018-10
AACAAAAAAAGGCAACCGAAGTGCCTCTTTTTGTTACTTCCTCAAGTTCAGAGCCTTAATTAGTTCACGATATTTTTCAATATCCTGTTTTTTAAGGTATGCCAGCAAATTGCGACGTTTACCAACCATCTGAAGCAGTGAGCGTTGTGTGCCAACGTCTTTCTTGTTGTTCTTCATATGTTCAGTCAAGTGGTTGATTTTGTAGCTGAACATTGCAATCTGACCTTCAGTCGAACCGGTGTCTTTTGCTGATTTTCCGTAAGTTGAGAAAAACTCTTGTTTTTTTTCTGCTGTTAGATACATATCTATTTTTTTATAAATCTGTTAATATTTCCTTTCGAATTTCGAACCGCAAATATCGGTATTTTTTTGAATAATCAAACACCCTGTTGTTTAAATCGTCAAAAAACACCAAATCGGTGATTGTTGATTTCAGAATGGGGCTATTTGTCGCCGTAATGGCCGTAGGCGGTGAGAACTAAAACAACCACATCACTGTCGTGGATTTCATATATCAGTCTGTGTTTCTTTGTGATGTGGCGACTCCATTGTCCAGCACGGTCACTGCTCAATGGTTCGGGGTGTCCGGTTCCTGTGCGTGGGTGTTCGTATAATTCACCAATTAATTTTAATGCCTTCTTATAAGCATTAGGCTCGTTTTTCAATAGTTGTTTAAGGTCGGCTTGGGCCTGCTCCATAATCTCAACATTATACTGGCTCATAGGCTGCGGATATAGTCGTCGAGTTCGGCAACATTTGAAAATGCTTTTGATTTGCCTTTTTTGGCGGCATCAACGCGCGCAAAAAAATCTTCGCGGCTCATTTCTGTCGGGTCAGCCGCTTTTTCGGCCGCCAGATTGCGCAAATACTTTGCGGCACGGCGCATAAGTCCTTCGTCTTCAGCAATAATGCTCATACTATGCCAGATTTCAGTGCTAAGTTGTGCTGTTGTCATACTGTTGCTGTTTCTTGCAAAAATACAAATGTTCATTGTGAAAAGAAAATGATTTTTGCGAGCCTAAAAACAATTCGCGCACCATTATCCGTCGGGACGAGAAAAAACAGATTCATCAATCCCTCAAATTTTCTACCTTGCACCCATAATATAATATGTATGACAGACAAGCAGATTTCGATGATTGTCGCCATTGATGAGAACGGCGGCATCGGGCTGAAAAACAATCTTTTGGCTTACATTCCTGCCGATTTGAAGCGGTTTAAGGCCATCACCACTGGACACAATATTATAATGGGTAGCAACACGTGGCTGTCGTTGCCGCGCCGTCCGTTGCCTGAGCGCCGCAATATTGTGATTACCAGTCGCACCGGTGCCGAATTTGAAGGTGCAGTGCTGGCCCGCTCAATCGACGAAGCGGTGGCTCTGCTGCCCGATGGCGAAGAGTCGTTTGTGATTGGCGGCGCAAGCATCTACAAGCAGATGTTCCCGCTGGCCACAAAACTTTATTTGACACTCATTCACAAAAAGTTTGAGGCCGACACCTTCTTCCCCGAAATTGATTTCTCACAATGGCGTGAGGTTGAGCGAACCGACATCGACAACGATGAGAAAACTGATTTTAAGTATACTTATCTGACTATAGAAAAGAAAGATATGTGAATAGAGCGCATCGTCGGCGACTAAAAAACTGAAAAAATTATTATCGCCACCATACCTATTTATTAGTAAATTGGCACATTAAAATTTGGCATATGGAAAAAAACAAAGGTTACAAGTGGAGCTTTGCCGGAGTGGGCGGAGTGACGCGTGTTAATATTGTCAAAGGCGAGGATATTGCTCATTTGGGCGAACTCGACCAGAAGCTTTGGACCGTTCTGAGTTGTCCCGTCAAAGGACTTGAGCTCGACGAGCGTACGTTGGCAATGATGGACTATGACAATGATGGTAAAATTCGTGTTCCGGAAGTTGTGGAAACTGCTGAATGGCTGACATCGGTGCTGAAAACCAACGATTTGCTGTTCGCGCAGAAGGGCGAAATCCGATTGTCGGATATTGATGAAACAACCGACAACGGCAAGCGTGTTCTGGCGTCGGCCAAGCGGATTCTCAACAATTTGGGCAAAGATGGCGATACGCTCACCATTGCCGATACCGCCGACAGTATGGCCATTTTTGCAAAAACAAAGTTCAATGGCGACGGTGTGATAACCGCCAACTCGACAGACGATGCAGATTTGAAATCGGTGATTGAGGCTTGCATCAAGACCGTCGGTTCGACAGCCGACCGCAGCGGTGATGCAGGTGTCACGGCTGAGCAGATTGAGGCTTTCTACAACGCTTGCGCCGACTACGATGTCTGGCAGAAAGCCGCAGTTTTGCCTTACGGCGACGGCACAGCGGCTGCACTTGCCGCCTGGCAGAGCATCAAACCGAAGGTGGACGACTATTTTCTGCGCTGCAAACTGTCGGCGTTCGATTCGGGAGCAGAGGAGCCGCTGAACGTTGCGCAGAGCCAGTTTGAGGCCATCAGCGACAAGAATCTGACCGAGTGCGGCGATGAGATTGCCGAGTATCCGCTTTCGAAAATCGACACCAAAGGCAGGCTCACACTCAAAATTGAGGCCATCAATCCTGCTTGGCAGACAGCTTTCGGCACACTCAAAAGCATAGTTTTCGATGCCGATTTTGCAAAGAAAGACGCCATCAGCGAGGCCGATTGGCAGAGCGTTGGGCAAAAGCTGGCGCCGTTTGTGGCCTGGCTCGATAGCAAAAAAGGCGCCGATGTTGAGTCTTTGGGTGTTGAACTGATTGATAAAATATTGAAAGACAATCGCAAGTCAGACCTTCTGGCGATTGTTGAGCAGGATAAGGCGCTTGAGAGCGAGGCCAACAGCATCAGCGAGGTTGACAAACTGCTTCATCTTTGCCGCGACTTCTTCACGCTGCTCAAAAACTTTGTCACCCTCACCGATTTCTACTCTAAAGACACTGGTGTGAAGGCCATTTTCCAGGCCGGAACGCTCTATATCGACCAGCGCAGCTGCGACCTTTGCATCAAAGTCAGCGATATGGACAAGCACAACGCGATGGCAAGTTTCAGCGGTATGTTTCTGATTTACTGCGATTGCGTTTCGAAAACCAAAGGCACGACAATGAAGATTGTGGCCGTGATGACCAACGGAGAGGTGAACAACCTGACGGTGGGCAAAAACGCTGTTTTCTACGACCGAAGCGGATTGGATTGGGACGCCACCGTGGTGAAAATCATCGAAAACCCGATAAGCATCCGCCAGGCTTTCTGGTCGCCTTACCGCCGTATGTCGGTTTGGGTTGAGAATATGATAAACAAGCGTGCAGCCGAGAAAGATGCGAAAATGATGGAGGAAACCACCGCCAAATTGGCCGCCAAAACTGCGGCCGATGGCGAGAAACCGGCCGTCACGCCACCATTCGACATCGCCAAATTCGCCGGTATTTTTGCCGCCATCGGTATGGCTTTAGGTATGATTGGCACCGCGCTTGTGAATGTGGCCGACGAGCTCAAAGGGCTCCATTGGTATCAGTATCTTGCTATTTTCCTGGGAATTATAGTCATTATTTCGGGCCCATCGATGATTATGGCCTGGCTCAAGCTTCGCAAGCGCAATTTGGCGCAGGTGCTCAACGCCAACGGCTGGGCGGTGAACGCCGACATTCTGGTGAACATCATCTTTGGCGCCACGCTGACCAAAATAGCCAAATATCCGAAGGTGCGACTGAAAGACCCGTTTGCCGAAAAAGGCGTTGTTTGGAAGCGAATCTTTTGGATAATCATTCTGCTTGCCGCGATTTTTGCCGGGCTCTATTTCACCAACAAGCTGGAGCGTTTCGGTCTGCCGTATGGTAAAAAGGCTTGCGCCGAAAAGGTTGAAGCGTGCACAGAGGCGCCTGCACCGGCTGCTGCGGAAGCACCAGCTTGTGCTGACAGCACAATTGCAGAGTAATCCGTCAATCGATTAATAAATCAAAAAGGCGATGCGTGATGTGTCGCTTTTTTTGTGCGTATCAGTTTCCGTTTTCCGTTTATCTTTGCGGCGCTTTAAAAACAGACCGATGCAGCAGATTATAATCTACACCGATGGCGCCGCTTCAGGCAATCCCGGACCGGGAGGCTACGGAGTTGTGCTCACCTGCGGGCCGCACCGCAAGGAGCTTTCGGAGGGTTTCCGCCTGACGACGAACAACCGGATGGAACTGCTGGCCGTCATTAAAGGGCTGGAGGCGCTGAAAACCGATGGCTGCGATGTGGTGATTTATTCCGACTCGCGCTATGTGGTTGACGCCGTTGAGAAGCATTGGCTCGAAGGCTGGATACAAAAAGGCTTCAAAGGCAAGAAAAACCCCGACCTCTGGATGCGCTTCTGGCGCGTTTACAAGCAGCACAATGTGGTTTTCCGGTGGGTTAAAGGCCACGACGGCATTCCGCTCAACGAGCGCTGCGACCAGCTGGCAACTACTGCCGCCGCCGCGCCCACGCTCATCGACGAAGGTTATGTTAACCAACAGAACGACAATACATTAAATCTATGATACGTCTTGCAATACTGGCTTCGGGCTCGGGCTCGAACGCTGAAAACATAGTGAAATACTTCTCGCATTCCGATGCGGTTGAGGTTGCCGCAATAATCTCGAACAAAGCCGATGCCTACGTGCTGGAACGCGCTAAGTATCTGCACGTTCCGTCGTATGTGATGAGCCGCGCCGATATGGTTGGCACCGACAAACTGCTCAATCTGCTCCGTGAGTTGAAAACCGATTGGGTGATTCTGGCCGGATTCCTGGTCCTGCTGCCCGAAAGCATTGTAAACGAGTACGATGGCAAGATTCTGAACATTCACCCGTCGCTGCTGCCGAAGTTTGGCGGCAAGGGGATGTACGGCGACAAGGTTCACGAGGCAGTGGTTGCCGCGCACGAGAAAGAGTCGGGCATCACCATCCATACCATCGATACCAACTACGACCAGGGTACAACCGTTTTCCAGGCAAAAATCCGAATCGAACCGCTTGACAATGCCGAGAAAGTGGCGCAGAAAGTGCACGCACTTGAGTATAAGTTCTATCCGAAAATTATTGAAGATATGGTGCTTAACCGTGATTTTGAGCGCGTTGTGACAGTTGAGCCGATAGGCAAGGATTGATTAATTGAATGCGTGAAGGATTGAATGTGACTAACACCTAACACCTAAACCAATGATAATCAAGATAAAAAATCTGAACGATATTGAGCCTGCGGCGAAAGAATTTCTTGCAGCGGTAGGCGACAGGCGGCATTTTGCGTTCTACGGTCCGATGGGTGCCGGCAAGACAACCTTCATCAAGGCCGTGTGCGAGCAACTTGGCACAACCGATACGGTTTCAAGTCCTTCGTTTGCAATCATCAACGAGTACAACTCGGCAGCCGGCCGCATTTTCCACTTCGATTTTTACCGCATCAAAAATCTGGAGGAGGCCTACAACCTTGGCTATGAGGACTACTTCTTTGGCAGCGACTACTGCTTTGTTGAGTGGCCCGAGAAGGTGGAAGAGCTTATGCCGGAGCATTTTACAATCGTCAAAATTACAGTTGACGATGCCGACCAGCGCATTCTTGAGATTGCTGGAATCTAATAATCAGCCATTTATGATTCTCTGCCGGGCAGTAATCGCGGAAGCGCTTATTGTCAGCTTTGGAGCAGAGTTGTTGAGAAATTCTCCTTTCCGCGTTCGGTGAGGAAATATTTGATGGCGTTCCAACCACGGCGGATAACCTTCAGCGGCGGACAGTCAATCGGGTTTTCGTCAAAGTGTATGCGGGTGATTTTCTGCAATTTAACCATCTCGGTCGGGATTGTGTGCAACAAGCAGAAACTTGCATCGAAAGTTTGCAGGTTGCTCAGCTGGCCCATTTGCGAGGGCAGTTTCTGAATAGGATTGTAGCTGACATCCAACGAATTGAGATTGTGCAGTTTGCCAATGTTTTCGGGCAACTCGGTAATGCCGTTGCGCATCAGGAAAAGTTCCTTCAGGTTGGTCATATTTGTAATCGACTCGGGCAGTTTCTTGATGTGGTTGAAACTCAAGTCAAGGCTCTCGATTTCGGTAAGCTCGCCAATCTCTTCCGGGAGCTCGTCAATGTCTTTGTTAGATAGGTCAAGTTGTTTGCATTTGGCTTCTTTAACCCTTTCAATCAAGCATTTAATCTCGTATTCTTCCATAAATTATCATTTTCTGAGTCGGTTGCAAAATTACAAATTTGTTGCTGACATTGTTTACATTGAACACCGCATTTTGTCGATTTTAATAAGATTTTTGTCATTTTTCCGATGGTTGGATTTTGGCAATTTGCGTGCCGCAATTGATGAAAAATCATTTTTTGCGGCAGCAGGCATAAGCATAACGTGTTGATAACAATTCGTTGCGACATTGCGGTTGTGTGCGTTTTCTGCTAATTTTCGATTGTCGTAAATTTAATTGGCGCGACATTGTAAAGTGTTGTGCCTTAAATGTTTGGTAAGTATGAGTATTTCTGATTTTGGATTCGGCAAGACGAATCTGCTGCCGTGCGAAGAGACGCTTGAGATTTCGCGCAAGCGCAAAAAAATGCGCATAGCTGTTGCAAAAGAGTCGGCGCAAAACGAGAACCGAGTTGCTATGGCGCCTCACGCCGTTGGTTTTTTGGTGGGGCTTGGGCACGATGTTTATGTTGAATCGGGGGCGGGCGAGAAGGCTCATTTTGCCGACCAGAAATACGCCGAGCAGGGCGCAGTTATTGAGCCTTGCCGCAGCAATATCTACTCTTGCGACGTGATTATGAAGGTGTTACCGCCCAACGAAGAGGAGCTGGCGATGATGAAAGGCCATCAGGTGCTTTTCAGCAGTTACGACATCTACTCGCAAACCAAGCAGTACATAGAGAAACTTCAGGAGCTGAAAATCACTGCCATCGGGTTTGAGTTTTTCAAGGACGCCACTTGCGAGGTTTATCCCATAGTGCAGAGTTTCAGTGAGATATCGGGCACAACATCAATGCTTATTGCCGCAGAATATTTGAGCGACGCGCACGGGGGCAAGGGTGAGATGCTTGGCGGCATCAGCGGCATCAGTCCGACTGATGTGGTTGTTCTGGGCGCGGGAACAGCTGCCGAGTGTGCGGCGCGAACAGCTCTCGGGCTTGGCGCTTCGGTCAAGGTTTTCGACAAGTCAATCAATCGCTTGCGCGACCTTCAGCAACGACTTGGAATGCACATATTTACGTCGGTTTTGCAGCCGATGGTGCTGCTCAAAGCCATCCGTTCGGCCGATGTGGTTGTGGGGGCGCTCTACGAGAACAACTGCCGCCGCGATTTCATTGTGAGTGAGGACGCTGTGAGCCAGATGAAGAGCCACTCGGTGATTGTGGATTTGTGTATGACGCAGGGCGGATGCTTTGAAACATCGGAGCCCACATCGTTTGCCGAGCCGGTTTATGAGAAGCACGGCGTGATTCACTATTGCGTGCCAAACATCCCGTCAAGAGTTTCGCGCACAGCGACTTACGTGCTTAGCAACATACTCGGCCAGGTGCTGATTGAGCTTGGTGAGGCTGGTGGCATAAATCAGCTCATAAAAGACAATGCCGGAGTGAGGGCTGGAGCGTATGTTTACAACGGAATACTGACTAACGAGCTGATAGGCAGTCGGTTGGGAATGCAATCGCACGACATTAACTTGCTGTTGGCAGCGTTTTAGAAAACTGCGCACTGCAGGTTGGCGGAGACAAGTTGAGGAACCATTTCGTGGCTCCGCATTAAAACAAGTGGTCGATTATCTCGAACAATTTATTGATATTGACGGGTTTGCAAATGAATCCGTCGAAATGGGCTTTGGGGTAATCGTCTAAAATCAAATCTTTTTCGTAGCAGGTTTGCGCAACCACGGGTAGTTCCGGCCTGATTTTCTTGATGGCCTCGGCTGCCTCGATGCCGTTGACGTCGGGCATACGTATGTCCATCAGCACCAGGTTGATGTTGGGGTTGCTGTTCACAATGTCGATGGCGTGTTGGCCGTTGTTGGCGCGCACCAAAGTGACATTTGTCGCCAGCAGAACGCGCTCAACGAACATATAGTTAATATCCTCGTCCTCGGCAATCAGTATTGTTTTGCCGCGCCAGTTGTATTCTTTGTCAATAAGCATAGTTTGAGCAATAAAAAGCAAAGCAAATTAGAAAATAATCAATTACGCCGATGTTTTTTCCGAGTTTTTTTTCGCGTAAGCGTTGAACCCCAAGGCGCTTTATCATTAAGGGAACATATAGGGAAGATTAAGGGGAGATTAAGGTGAAAATCGCAGTTTGGAGAGCGCGAGAGGAGCGTATGAATTTTGCCGAAAAAAGTAAGGACGTTTTTTTGTAAAAGGCGGTATTTTTATTCAGAAACTCGTTGCACACCTATATTTAATGCTTATCTTTGTGGAACTTTGAAAAAGTGGGTGTAGCGTCCCATTTCAACTAGTTAACTACTTCATACATAATAAGATGAAAAAACTATTTACCAAGTTTTTTGCGGTTATGGCTATGGCCATAGGCACTGCTGTGTCAGTATTCGGACAGAACGGTTTCTCGTACCAGGCGGTTATCCGCGACGCGGAAGGCGTGCTGGTGACCAACAAGCAGGTTGAGGTTAAATTCAGCCTGAAGCACGACGGCACTGTTTACTATTCTGAGAAACAGGAAGTTAGAACCAACGAGTACGGCAACATACAGGTTGTTGTGGGCGGCGGCGAGCGTCTTGACGGCGATTTCGCCAGCGTGCCCTGGAGCACCTTCGACATTAAGATGGAGGTAGCCGTGGACATTGACGGCAAAGGCGAGGTGGTGCTCGGCGAGGTGCCGGTGCAGGGCGCGCCGTACGCAATGTACGCGCAGAAAGCCGGCGGGCTCACATCGAAGAACGCCAGCACCAAGGACGGCGAGGCGCTGTTCGCGGTGAACGACGCCAGCGGCAACCCGGTGTTCGCGGTCTTCGCCGACGGCATTGTGGTGTATGTTGACGACACCGACGCCAAGGCCAAACGCAGCGGATTCGTGGTAACAGGGCGCTCGGCCACCAAGGGAGAGAGCGCGACAGACTACTTCTCGGTGACAGCCGAGGGCACACAGATATACGTTGACGACGTGGCCGAGAGCCAGGCCGACAAGGCCAAGCGCAGCGGCTTCGTGGTGACAGGCCGCTCGGCCACCAAAGACGGTCCGGCCGACTATCTGACCATCGACGGCAAGGGCACCACGGTGTACGTCGAGGACGACTCGTCGAAAGCCAAACGCAGCGGCTTTGTGGTAACAGGCCGCTCGGCCACCAAGGACGGCCTAGAGCCGCAGTACTTCGCGGCCGGCGCCGACGGAACGACAGTGTATGTTGACGACACCTCGTCAGACAAGGCCAAACGGAGCGGCTTTGTGGTTACGGGCCGCACGGCCACCAAGGGCGGCGACGCCGACGGCTATCTGGCCGTTGACGGCAGCGGCACGCAGGTCTATGTTGACGGCGCCGACGCCGATGACAAGGCCAGACGCAGCGGCTTTGTTGTGACAGGCCGCACGGCGAGCAAGGCCGAGGAGGACACGCTGTTCGCCATTGCGGGCGGCTACACCCGCGTGTATGTGGACGAGGACGAGGCCGACAAGGCCAAACGCAGCGGCTTTGTTGTTACGGGCCGCACGGCGAGCAAGGATAACACCGACCTTTTCAATGTCAGCGGCGGTGGCAGTGTTGAAATCACCACCAACGAGTTCGCGGTGAACGACGGAGCCGATGACACACAGGAGACCGACACCTCGTCAGTGGAGCCGCAGCCCGGCGACACCGCATCGACGCCGGAGCCGGTGGTGCAGAAGCCCAAGAGCCTGTTCACCGTGAGCAGCGGCAACGTGCAGGTGGGCACCGAGATGGTGATGATGGGCGAAGTGGCCAAGAAAATCGAGGCCGACACCATCAGCGTTGACACCGTAGAGGCCGAGATGCCCGTGATAGCCAGGATAGTGGACCGCGCCGACACTGTGAGCTGCGCGGCGTACAAGCCGTTCATCTACGGCGGGGAGTCCGACAGCGAGGGGTACGCCTTGCTCGGCATCTACTCAAAAGGCACGCTGGCCAAAGTCTCAGCCACCGACACGCGGAGGAACACGGTGCTGCTCATCGACGCCGACGGCAACGTGACCAAGCGCCAGAAATACGCCACGGTGGCGGTTCTTATGCCCGAGGGCGACACCCAGATATACATCAGGCCGCTGAAGGCCACCAGCCAGACCATCAGCTTCGGACTGATGAGGAAGAACGCCGCCGAGCCGTACCAGTACATCAAGGTTGAGGCCGAGATAGAGGCCTCGGCCGGAGTTCCGTACAAGATTGGCACGAGCAGCAACTACGGCGGCCGGATTGTCATAGACGGCACCGTGGCCTACGGCGACCAGCCGACCTTCGAGCCGGAGCCGATGACCGGATACAAGTTCGTGCGCTGGAGCGACGGAAGCACGAGAGCCAAGCGCACCTTCACCATACTTGACGACTTTGAGATTTCGGCCGAGTTTGAGCGTATGAGCTACGTTGTTGCGGTGAAATCGGACAACGAGCGTTTCGGAACGGTGACGGGCAGCGGCTCGGGCACCTACTGGCACGGCGACACGCTGAGAGTTGAGGCTGAGCCGGCCACGGGCTACTACTTCAGCAACTGGAGCGGCGCGGAGCTTGGCGACAGCCAGCAGAGCAGCAGCCTTGCGCTGGAGGTGACATCGAAACTGAAGCTGATAGCGCACTTCGGCGTGAAGCAGTACACCATAACATTCGACACCGACGGCGGCAGCGAGATAGAGCCGGCCGTTGTGTACTACCAGGACAAGGTGACCGCGCCCGCCGAGCCGCAGAGAGAGGGCTACCGCTTCCTGGATTGGGAGCCGCGGCTTCCGAAAGAGATGCCGGCTGAGGACCTGACCGTGAAGGCTACGTGGAGCGTCAAGCAGTTCCTGATTACGTTCGACACCGACGGCGGCACCCCGGTTGACATTATAGACGCCAACTACGGCGAGGCCGTTGAAAAGCCGGCCGACCCGGAGCGCGAGGGCTACACCTTTGCCGGCTGGAGCGACAGCATACCGGCCGTGATGCCGGCGCGCGACTTGAGAATCAAGACGTTGTGGACAGTGAACCAGTACACAATCAAGTTTGAGACCGACGGTGGCAGCGCTGTTGACAGCATAACAACGGATTACGGCACGACGGTGGTTGCGCCGGAGGAGCCGACAAAAGAGGGCTACACATTTGCGGGATGGAAGCCGGAAGTGCCGGCAATGATGCCGGCAAATGGGACGACTTGCACGGCGCAGTGGACGGTGAATGAATATGAGCTGACTTGGGATGCAAACGGAGGAACCTTTGAGAATGGCAAGGCGGATTCAGTTGTTACGGTGGCTTACGGGGCTGCGGTTTCGGCGCCGAGTACGGCGCCTGGCCGTACGGGTTACACATTTGCGGGCTGGAAACTTGACGGGACTGATGAGGTGCCGGCAATGATGCCGGCGAAGGCGACGAATATTTTGGCGCAGTGGACGGTGAATGAATATGAGCTGACCTGGGATGCAAACGGAGGAGCCTTTGAGAATGGCAAGGCGGATTCGGTTGTTACGGTAGCTTACGGGGCTAAAGTTTTGGCGCCGAGTACGGCGCCTGGCCGGACGGGCTACACGTTTGCTGGATGGAAACTTGACGGAGCGGATGAGGTGCCGGCAATGATGCCGGCAAAGGCGACGAATATTTTGGCGCAGTGGACGGTGAACAAGCACACCATTATATATATGGTGGAGGATACGGTTTATGCGAGGGTTGACTCTGTGGCTTACGGAACGGATATTGAGCCGGTTACGATTGCTGAGAAGCCGGGCTACACCTTCAGCGGATGGAATCTCAACGGTAAGGATGAGCTGCCGAAGACGATGCCGGACAGCACGGTTGTGCTTGCTGGCAAGTGGACGGCTAACGACAGCACCGCATACACGGTAATTGTTTATGTGCAGAACGCTGACAATGAGGAATATGGCGAGCTGCCCGAAAGCAGCGAGACCTACTATGGCACTACCGGCACAAAGACCAATTATGAGCCGAAGGAGCGCGAGGGCTTCACGGCGAGTGTTGAGCAGAAGACCATCAGCGGCGACGGCTCGACAAAGATTTTCGTTTACTACAACCGCATCAGCTACAGCTTGATATGGAACGCCAACGGCGGCGCCTTTGAGAATGGCAAGGCGGATTCGGTTGTTACGGTGGCTTACGGGGCTAAGGTTTTGGCGCCGAGTACGGCGCCTGGCCGGACGGGTTATGCTTTTGCGGGATGGAAACTTGACGGGACTGATGAGGTGCCGGCAATGATGCTGGCGAAGGCGACGAATATTTTGGCGCAGTGGACGGTGAACCAGTATATGCTGACCTATATGGTTGACGGGAAGCAAGATGGCGAGACTGAAACCCTGGATTACGGACAGAAAATCACCTTGAGGGAGGTTGAAACCCGTGAGGGCTACACCTTCAGCGGATGGAAGCTCAACGGCAAAGACGAGCTGCCGCAGACAATGCCCGACAGCAATGTTGTGCTCACCGGATTGTGGACAGCCAACGACATTGCTTACACCGTGGAGCACTGGCAGGAAGGTCTCGACGGCAAGTACGTCATTGTTAAGACGCTCACCGACACCTTGACAGGCAAGGCAGGCGCCCAGACCGACGCCAAGGCAAAAGCAATGACCGGCTTTGAGGCTCAGACATTCAGCAATGAGGCGATTGGAACCGCCGACTACCGAACAGCGGTTGTCATCAGATACAAGCGCCTGAGCTACCAGCTGACCTGGAACGCCAACGGCGGCACCATCGACGGCAAGAACGAGCGCATTGACTCACTGCTGTTTGGCGCGCCGATTGTTGCGCCGACGGTTGTACGCGAGGGCTACGAGTGCAGCGGCTGGGGCGGCTTGAATGTTGAGACAATGCCGGCCAGCGACCTCTCGGTTGTGGCCTTGTGGGGCGCCGGCGAGGTGACCTACACTGTTGAGCACAAAGGCGAGGGAACCGATGGCGGATACATCGCTCTTGCAAGCCAGACACTCACAGGCGTGACCGGCTCGCAGACCGCAGCCGCAGCGAAAGAGTTCACCGGATTCGCCGCACCTGAAAGCATTGAGCAGCAGACAATCGCGGCCGACGGCACAACAACAGTAACCATCATCTACAAACAAAACAGCTACCGCCTCATCTGGGACGCCAACGGCGGAACCATCAACGGCAAAGCGGCTGACACAGTGCCGGTTGGATACGGAGTGGCCATAAGCCGCCCGGCCGAGCCGTCGCAGAAGGGCTACACCTTCCTGGGCTGGGAGCCGGAGGTTCCGGCAACAATGCCAGCCAAGGACACTGCCTTCCACGCCAAGTGGGACACGCTGACCTACACAATCAGCTTTAAGGATACCGCGGGCAGCACATTCGCAATGGCAAACCCGATTGAGTACACCGTTAACGACGAAATAGTAATCGAGAATCCTGAAAAGGCCGGCTACACCTTCCTGGGCTGGACTGGCGGCAAGTGGGAGACAGCCACGCAAAACATTGTTATTAAGAACGATGTGGGCGACTTTGAGCTGAAAGCCAACTGGAGCGCCAATGTTGTGGGCTACACCGTTAGACACAACTTTGAGGATTTGCAGGGCGGCTACTCGATTGTTGAGAGTGAGCCAAGTTCTGGCGCAACCGACGACTGGACAGCAGCCGCGGCAATGACGCGCACAGGATTCACCTTGAGGGAAAGTATTGTGCAGCAGCGGATTAAAGCCGACGAATCGACAATAATCGACATCTACTACATCCGCGACAGCTACACGCTGACCTGGAAGGATGGCGACGAAACCATTGACTCAGAGGATATTAAGTTTGAGGCAACAGTTACAATGCACAGCTCGCTCACGCGTGATGGCTACACCTTCAAGGGGTGGAGCGACACTCTGACCACAATGCCGGCCGCAAGCACCACACTGACAGCCGTTTGGGCTATCAACCAGTACACCATCACCTTCGAATCGAATGATGGCAGCGCAGTTGACGCAATCACAGCCGATTACGATGCCGATGTTACTGCACCGGCCGACCCGACACGTGAGGGCTACACCTTCAAGGGCTGGGCAACCACGGCAACCGCAACGGCTGACGATGTTGTGACAATTGCAAGCAAAATGCCGGTTGGCGGCGCAACATACTTCGCCGTTTGGGCTATCAACCAGTACACAATTGCGGTTACGGCTGCAAACGGAACAGTTAGCGGCACAGGCGATTATGAGCACGGCCAGACCGTAGAGCTCACCGCCACAGCCGACGCCCATTATCACTTTGTGAACTGGAACGGCAAAAATGAGCTGACCAACCCGACCATCAGCTTCACAGCCACTAAGGACAGCTCGCTCACGGCCAACTTTGCCATCGACCAGTTCACCGTGAACTTTGGCCCGGCCAACGGCGAAGGCGGCACAGTTACCGCAAAGGTTAATGGTAACAACATCACAAGTGGCAGCAAGGTTGATTACAATACCGATGTAACCTTAACTGCCACACCTGAAAGCGGTTACTTCTTCATCCGTTGGAGTGATGGCGAAACTGCCAACACCCGCACCATCACCAAAGACACTACAATTAACGCAGTGTTTAAGAATGAGATTTTAGTGGGCGACAGTTTGGTTTACACTCTCACAAGCGCAACAGAGGTTAGCGTTGGCAAAGGCTCAAGAAAGCCAACTGGCGAACTGACTATTCCGGCAACGGTAACTGATGCCTATGGCGACCAATTTAGTGTAACAGGCATTTCTTATAATGGGTTCGGCAGTTGCAGCGATCTGACGTCGGTATCCCTTCCGGAAAGTGTAACTATAATTAAAAGCAGTGCGTTCTTCAATTGCCGCAATCTTGCATCGATAAATATTCCGGACAATGTTACTTCCATTGAAGAAAGTGCGTTTTCTAATTGTACTAAACTGACAGAGATAAATATACCTGATAAAGTGAGATATATTGCATACGAAGCGTTCAGTAGTTGCGACGGCTTGACATCAGTAACAATTCCCGCGAGCGTGGTAGAAATTGGATGTGGTGCTTTCTCTTCGTGCACAAAATTAACCTCCATAACAGTTGCCGAAGGCAATGACAATTATGTTGATATTGACGGAGTTGTGTACACAATCGACACCACAATGCTTGTTCAGTACCCCGCAGGCAAGACTGATACCCTGTACATTGTTCACAATAAGGTTAAAACAATTGGATGTGACGCGTTTTATCGTAGCAAATTGAAACACGTGGCCATTCCGAGTGGTGTTGAAAAAATAGAGGAGTCTGCATTCTATGGTAGTAGCAAACTGAAAACCATTACACTGCCAAGTTCCTGCAACACAGTTAAAAGTACCTTAAATTATGGGGATACAATCTACTGCCAAGCAGCAACCGCGCCGGAGAATGTGCCAAGCAGTAACGCAAAACTCAACTGCAAAGCCATCAAGATTAAATCGGCCGATGAGACGATGGGAACAGCCAAAATCCTTTCTGCTGGTGGCTATGGAGCCGATGGCTCAACTTGGATTGCCGCTGGCGACCCAATCACTCTGCAAGCCACACCAAAGGGTGAGAGCTATGAGCTTGACAAATTCACAGTTAACGGCGAGGAAATCGGCAATCCTTACACAGTGACTGAGGACGCCACCATCACGGCAGTGTTCAAGATGAAGAGCTTCACGGTGACGGCAACAGTAAACAGCGCCGCGATGGGAACAGTGACGGGCGGAGGCTCAGTTGAGTACGGCAGCGACGTGACGCTCACCGCCACGGCTATCGACCCGTATGAGTTTAAGGAATGGAACGACGGCAACACCCAGAACCCGCGCACGCTTACCAACGTTACTGCAGCGATGGAAATTCAGGCCATCTTCAAAGGCAAAGATTTCACCCTCAGCTGGAACACCAACGAAGGCAGCGAATTGAGCGGCACGTACACAAGCGGTTTGGTTGAGTATGGCACGGCAATCACCGCTCCCAACGCCCCGACACGCGCGGGCTACACTTTCAAAGGTTGGGCAACAACGGCCAATGCCACCGTGGCAGAAACCGTGGCTCAAACAATGCCCGATGACGATGTAACATACTATGCCGTATGGCAGCGGCTTACATCGCTCTACGTGGCTCCAACGGCTGGCTCACCGGCTCTCGGAACTGCCGAAAAACCGTTTGGCTCGATTGATGAGGCATTGGCTGTTATGAACAGCAAAACAACAGATTACACAATCAATATTAATGGCCAACTCACCGGCAACCAAGGTTTGGGCGACACGCTCAACACCCGCGCCAAGAGCATCACACTCTGCGGCTTGACGGGCACCACTGCCGACAGCCTCTATGGCAACAACTCGGGTAGGGTGCTCACCATCAGTACAACTGTTCCGGTAACGGTTAGGAACCTGACAATCTCTGGCGGAAACGCTGCGGGTGACAATGGCGGCGGCATCTACATTGCCACTGGGGCAACCCTCACGCTTGCCGACGGTGCGCGTGTGAGAGGAAACAAAGCCTCACGCAACGGAACTGACGCTGAAACCAGTTGCGGCGGTGGTGTCTATAATGCCGGAACGCTGTTTATGTACGGTTCGGCAGTGATTGGCGACAGCACCAAACGCGTAGCGGCTCCAAGCTCTACCGATTGCTCGAACTCGGCAGGCCGAGGCTCAGGTTTGTACAACCAAAATGGTGCCACGGCATATTTGGGTTACAGTTCTAAAACCCAGACGGCTGAGCTCACTGGCGGCATCTTCTATAACTACAACGCCGGTGGAGAAAACATTGAGGGCTCGGGAGTGTTCAATCGCGGCACAATTAAGATGAACAGCGGTAGCATCGCCTACAATGGTTCAATTAGTTACGGTGCGGGTGTTCTCACCGAGGGCGCTGGCATTTTCGAACTGTCGGGCGGAAAAATCAGCAACAACGTGTCCACTTTTAACGGTGCCCAGGGCGGCGGCGTATGGGTGACGACCGGTTCGCAATTTATTATGACCGGCGGCGAAATCAGCGGTAACTCTGCCACACACGGTGCTGCCGTGCACGTTTCTAATAATGGTATATTCACTATTACAGACGGAACTGTCCGCGGCAACAAGTCGCCATCGTCAAAGAGCGTCTGCTTCGAGCAAGGCAAATTCAATATTGGCGGCAGTGCGGTTATTGAAGATACAGTTAGGGTGATTTCCGACACCATAATCACCATCTGCAAGAAGTTTGACAATTCGGTTAATGCCATAACCCTTGCACCTGACACTTATGCAACCAACCGCACCATTCTTGCGCTTGCCGATACTGTAACATCGACCACTCTTACTGCTGAGGTTGGCAAGTTCAAACTTTTGCAGAACGGCGCCACCACCTGGTACATCAACGCCGAGGGCAAGCTGTGGGACGGCTTTGTGCAGGTTGACGGAGCCTACTTCGATGGCAGCAAGACCATCAGCAACTCAGGCGTCTTCATCAAGGACCGCAAAATCACCATCCCCGACCTCATTGTCAGCGACCACGAGGTGACACAGCGCGAGTATGAACAATACTTGACTTATTACGGAGTAGTTAACAATGATGTGAACCATCCGACATCAGGCAATGGACTCGGCGATGATTATCCAGCCTATTATTTGACCTGGTATGAAGCAATTATGTACTGTAACCTTAGGAGTCTGGCTGATAATCTTACCCCTGTCTATTACCTTACAGACAACTCTGGTGAAGAATTGGGCGGTACTGGTAATGGTAGGAATCCTTCTTCGTGGCTCGACGAAGACGTAAGCGGAACTAATATAGCCGTTTACAACGGGAAATATTATTACAATAGCACAGTGTTGTCAGAAAGACTTGATTATCAAGGTTCTACTGACGAAAACGGAGGAATCCGCTTTGACCAGAATGCCAACGGCTGGCGTCTTCCAACCGAAATTGAATGGGAATACCTTGCGCGTGGCGGAAACCTTACCGCTAACAACCAGCAAAAGTTCAGCGGAACAAGCAGCGTTGATGAAGTTACAAATTACGCCTGGTACGGTGCAAACAGCGGCGCAAAATCGCACGAAGTAAGAACCAAACTGCCTAACGCCCTTAATCTGTATGACTTGAGCGGCAATGTATTTGAATGGTGCTGGGACTGGCTTGGAAGCATAAACGCAGAGACGGATTTGACTGGTGCTTCGTCATCGTCAGGCAGTCAAAGAATTACTCGTAGTGGTGGCTGGGAACATAATGACACTACTTACATTACCGTCTATCATCGTCACAACAGTCCAGCGAGAGACCGCTATGAAAACCTCGGCCTCCGCATAGTGCGCAACAACGTACGCTACGCCACAGTGGGCGGTGTTGCCTGTGCCGATTTGGCCTCAACCATTGAAGCCATCCGCAACGCCACCGGCACCACCGATGTGATTCTCTACCGAGGCGTTTCAAAAAATGATTTGGGCAAGGCTGCAACCTCGAACACAATCATCAATGCCATAAAGAGCAACAACAACGACGATGCCCGGTTCAACCTTGTAGTGGCGCAAAACGCCAATATTGACCTTAGCAATTGCTTCAATATGTTCAACAATTGCAAGAAACTTGTATCGGCCGATTTGAAGGGCTTCAACACCGAGAATGTCACCGATATGTACGGGATGTTCAACGGTTGCTCGTCACTTACCACGATAGATTTGAGCAGCTTCAACACTGGGAAGGTTACCGATATGCGCGATATGTTCTATGGATGCAATAGCCTCACCACGCTCAATTTGAGCAGCTTCAACACAAGCAGTGTTACTTCTATGGAACAAATGTTCTATGAGTGCCGTGCACTCACCACGCTCGATTTGAGCAGCTTCAACACAAGCAGTGTTACTTCTATGAGAAGTATGTTCTATGAGTGCCGTGCACTCACCACGCTTGATTTGAGTGGCTTCAATACGGGGAAAGTTACCGATATGGCATTAATGTTCTATGCTTGCTTATCACTCACCACGCTCGATTTGAGCAGCTTCAACACCAGCAATGTAACTACAATGAGCACTATGTTCAATTATTGCCAATCGCTCACCACGCTCGATTTGAGCAGCTTCAATACCGAGAAGGTTGGAAATATGGGCTCTATGTTCTACAATTGCTCGGCACTCACCACCATCTACGCTCCAATTGGAGCCAACTGGAACAAGGCAGGACTGACATCGACTGATATGTTCTCAGGTTGCTCGAAACTTGTAGGAGGCAAAGGCACAAAATGCGACACCAGCGAGGTTAAAGATGCCACCCGTGCCAAGATTGATGGCGGAACTGGCAACCCCGGCTACTTCACCGAGCCGTACGCAATGGTAGGCGGCCGCGCTTACTTTGATGCCGCAACAACCATTGCCGCCATCCGCTACGCCACCGCCGACAGCATCTGTGTGGTGCTCTCGGGCCAGGTTTCAGCCGACGATTTGGGCAAAGCCGAAACCGAGAACTCAATCATTGGCGCCATCAAGCGCACCGCAGCCAGCAAAGTGAGCCTTGTGGTGCCCGAGGAAGCGAACATTGCGGTAACCAATTGCAAGGATATGTTCTACGAATGCTCGAAACTTGTATCGGCCGATTTGCGTGGTTTCAACACGAGCAATGTTGAAGATATGAGCTGGATGTTCTTTGATTGCACTGCTCTCGCCACGATTGATTTGAGCCGCTTTAACACTGTCAATGTTACTAATATGTACAAGATGTTCAATGATTGCGTGGCACTCACCACGCTCGATTTGAGCAGCTTCAACACCGCAAGTGTTACCAATATGAGCATTATGTTCTCTCTATGCGAGGCACTCACCACGCTCGATGTGAGCAGCTTCAACACAAGCAAAGTAACCGATATGAACAATATGTTCGGTGGTTGCCGTCTACTCACTACGCTCGATGTGAGCAGCTTCAACACCGAAAATGTAACCAATATGAACTGTATGTTCGGTGATTGTTCTAACCTCACCACGCTCGATTTGAGCAGTTTCAATACAAGCAATGTAACCAATATGTGCTGTATATTCTACAATTGCTCGGCACTCACCACCATCTACGCTGCTGCGGATGCCAACTGGAATAAAGAGAGTGGTTTAGCATCGACTAATATGTTCTCTGGTTGCAACAAGCTGAAAGGCGGTAAAGGCACTACATACAACAGCAACTATAAAGATGCCACCCGTGCTCACATCGACGGCTTAAACGGCCAGCCCGGCTACTTCACCGCGAAGTACGCAGTGGTAGGCGGCGTAATATGCTCAGATTTGACTGCAACAATAGACTCCATCGGCAGTGCCAACGATACCACCGAGATTGTGCTCTCAGGCGCAGTCTCAGCCGAGGATTTGGGCAAAGCCTCCGAAAATGGCACAATCATCAACGCCATTGCAACCAACGAAGATGCGCGCTTCCACCTTGTGGTGCCCGAGGGTGCAAATATTTTGCTTAGCGGTGAAGATTGCAAGGAAATGTTCAATTACTGCCAAAGTCTTGTTTCGGCCGATTTGCGAGGCTTCAACACAAGCAATGTTACCAATATGAGCAAGATGTTCAATGGTTGTAGTAACCTTGAATCACTCAATTTAAGCGGCTTCAACACCAGCAATGTAACCGATATGAGCAATCTGTTCTACAACTGCAAGAAACTCGCTTCGATTGATTTGACCAGCTTCAACACCGAGAATGTTACCGATATGTACTCTATGTTCCAAGTTTGTTCGTCACTCACCACACTCGATGTGAGCAACTTTAACACGGGGTTAGTTACCAATATGTGCGCTATGTTTAGTGATTGCTCATCACTCACCACGCTTGATGTGAGTAGCTTCAACACTATCAGTGTTACTATGACTAGCGGTATGTTCCAAGGTTGCTCGTCACTCGCCACCATCTATGCCGCAAGCGGAGCAAATTGGTATAAAGAAAGTGGGTTATCGGATTGTATGTTCGAAGACTGTACCAAACTGAAAGGTGGCAACGGTACAACATTCAGCGCAAGCGATGTAACAGCCGCCCGAGCCCGTGTTGACGGCTTGAACGGGCAGCCGGGCTACTTCACGTTGAAGTACGCCACCGTTGGCGGAGTCATCTGCAAAGACTTGGCTTCAACCAGAACGGCCATCGGCAACGCCACGGCCAACGACACCATCGAGGTGGTGCTTTCAGGCGCGGTTTCGGCAAGTGATTTGGGCAAGGCTTCGGCTGGCACAGTCACAATCAATGAAGCCATAATGAAAAGCTCGGCATACGTAAAACTTGTGGTGCCCGAGGAGGCGAATATTGTGCTTGACGAAGATGGTTGCAAACAAATGTTCAATGGTTGCAAGAAACTTGTCTCAGCCGATTTGCGAGGGCTCAATACAAGCAATGTTACAAGTATGTGGTTTATGTTCTGTGGGTGCTCTGCTCTCACCACGGTTGATTTGAGCAACTTCAACACTGAGAATGTTACCAATATGGGTAGTATGTTCTATTGTTGCTCATCATTAACCTCGCTCGATTTGAGCAGCTTCAATACTGGGAATGTTACCGATATGAGCAATATGTTCTGTCTTAGCGATGCACTCACCACAATATACGCTGCCCCGGGAGCCAACTGGGGGGCAAGCGCCAAATTGACGAGTTCGTCTTATATGTTCTCCTGCAAGAATCTGAAAGGCGGCAACGGCACCGCATACGACCACTCTAGTCGTGATGCCTCCTACGCCCGCATCGATGGCTTGGATGGCAAGCCGGGATTCTTCACGGCGAAACTGCTCAGCTACTATGTGAATCCGGCAACGGGAAGCACCGGCAACACGGGCCTTTCGGCAGAAAGTCCGCTGCCAAGCCTTGCCGCAGCATTTGCCAAGATGAACGACCGCACAATGAACTACAACATCTTTGTGAGCGGCAAGCTCACCGGTGCGCAAGGTCTGGGCGACACGCTCAACACCCGCGCCAAGAGCATCACGCTCACCGGCCTGAACGGCTGGAGCGATGGTGTTCCGCAGGATACGCTTGATGGCGGGTTCACTACGCAAACAGAGAACGGCCGTCCGCTCACCATCAGCACCACAGTGCCGGTAACCGTCAGGTATCTGGCCCTCGTTGGCGGATACAACTCCACCAACGGCGGCGGATTGTATGCCGCGGAAAACAGCCGAGTCACGTTAGACAGCAGCTATGTTGCCGGAAACAAGACGGCGGTTCAGGGCGCGGGCATCTATCTTGCCGAAGGCTCAGTAGTAACAATGAGCAGTACGGTAATCGATGGCAATATGATAACCGAAAAAGCAAGTAATACCGCCGGCGAAGATGTCAAAACCTGTGGAGGTGGTGTCTATGTTGGTCGCAGTGCAACATTTGATATGAAATCAGGCTCAATAATCGGGAATTTCACAACCGATGGCAGTGGCGGTGTGTTTGTGCGTGGCACGTTCAATATGTATGGTGGAACCATTTCGACAAATAAGCGAACTAATGATGTTACTCATCAGACTACTAGCAGTACTTATATTTGCGATGTTGAGATTGACCCGCCTGGCACATTCAACATGTATGGCGGAACAATCACGCAGGACGAGAACAGTACGCTTACAGTTTGGAACGGTGCGGTATGCTTGTTTGCTGCCAGCTATGACAGCGGCACGGCCACATTCAATATGCACGGCGGCTCCATAACGAAAATGAAGCAAACCTACAGACAAAACAGTTCCGTGTATTTGTCGGGATTAACAAACGCACCTTGTGTGTTCAATATGTATGGCGGTGAAATCACAGACAACCTGGCGAAAACTGGCGGAGCGCTTTATATTGGCGGTAACAGTACCGCAACATTGAAGGGCGGCCTCATCAGCGGAAACACAGCCACCACCAGCGGCAATGGTGTGTATGTGAATTCTGCCACCGCGAAGCTTATTTTGAGCGACAGCATAAAATTCGGTGCCAACGATGACATATACCTTAATTTCACAACCTCCAAAAGCAAAGTTCACCTGCTGAACACGCTCACAGCCGAAGCGCCGGTTGCCACAATCAGTGTGGCGAGCAGCAATTACAGCACATCAACCCAGGTGCTTGCCCTTGCCGATGGCGCAACAACAAGCATTGGGGATGAGTGCGGGAAGTTTGCTATGGCCAACACAAGCTGGTGTGTAAAATCTAACGGTTACTTGGGTAATGTCTATGCCCGTGTAGGCGGCATCACCTGCGCCGACCTGGCTTCAACCGTTACGGCTATCCAAAACGCCACTGACACAGTTGATGTTGTGCTTACCAGCAAGGTTACGGCAAGTGATTTGGGCAAGGCTGCGACCTCGGGCACCATCATCAATGCCATAAAGACCAACGAACACGAGGATGCCAGGTTCAACCTTGTGGTGCCTGAGGGGGCGAATATTGCGCTTGGCAGCGATTGCTCAAATATGTTCTACGAATGCGGTAAACTTGTGTCGGCTGATTTGCGAGGTTTGAATACCGAGAATGTTACCGATATGAGCAATATGTTCAGTTCGTGTCAGTCACTCAAAACGGTTGATGTGAGCGGGTTCAACACCCAGAATGTTACCAATATGCGCCAGATGTTTAATAATTGCTCGGTACTCACCACGCTCGATGTGAGCAATTTCAACACGGCGAATGTCAGCATTATGGGCGGCATGTTTGGTCGTACGGCACTCATCACGCTCGATTTGAGTAATTTCAACACCGAGAATGTTACCGAGATGAACACTATGTTCGCTAATTGCTCGGAACTCACCACCATCTACGTTGCTCCGGGAGCCGATTGGTCGGGAACGCAGAATACAACTCATATGTTCGCTTACTGCACGAAACTTGTAGGCGGCAATGGCACCACATTCAGCAGCGACTATGGCAACTACGCCCTTGTTGACGGCCTGAACGGCCAGCCCGGCTACTTCTCTTGCAAACTGCAGAGCTACTATGTGAATCCCGCCACGGGCAACGACAGCAACACTGGCCTTTCGGCAGAGAGCGCGCTGCAAAGCCTTGCCTCAGCTTTGGGCAAGATGAACGACCGCGCAACGTACTACAACATCTTTGTGAGCGGCAAGCTCACCGGTGCGCAAGGCTTGGGCGACACGCTCAACACCCGCGCCAAGAGCATCACGCTCACCGGCCTTAACGGCTGGAGCGAAGGTGTTCCGCAGGATACGCTTGACGGCGGGTTCACTACAAATACTGAGAACGGCCGTCCGCTCACCATCAGCACCACAGTGCCGGTAACCGTCAGGTATCTGGCCCTCGTTGGCGGATACAACAGCACCAACGGCGGCGGATTATATGCCGCGGAAAACAGCCGAGTCACGTTAGACAGCAGCTATGTTGCCGGAAACAAGACGAAGGTTCAGGGCGCCGGCATCTATCTTGCCGAAGGTTCAGTAGTAACAATGAGCAGTACGGTAATCAGTGAGAATGAGATATTTAGCAGAGTGAATGGCACCGAAACCACGAAAACCTGTGGCGGCGGTGTCTATATTGGCCGCAACGCCACTTTCAATATGAAATCCGGCTCAATAGTCCGGAATATCACAACCGATGGCGGTGGCGGTGTGTTTGCTCGCGGTACGTTCAATATGCTTGACGGAACAATTTCGACCAACTATTTCAAATATAGTGGTACTTATGTCACCAATATTGATGTTTCCCCGCCGGGAACAGTCAATATGTATGGCGGAACAATCACGATTGATGATGACAATACATACGGAATAAAAGATGGCGTGGTAATAGTTTATGCGGGCTCAAGAGACGAGGGTGCGGCAACATTCAATATGCACGGTGGCTCTATAACAAACACGAACAGTACATCAAATGACGTTAGCACTAGTGTGAATAAGTCTGTAGTGCTTGTTTTGAATGATAATAATAGTGCCACTAATGGTTGCAGTTGTGATTTCAATATGACGGGCGGAGAGATAACCGGCAACCAGAGAAGAGCGGTTTATGTGGGAGCAAAAATTTCAGGAACAGCTACCGCTACCGCGACATTGACTGGTGGCACCATTAGCGGAAACGTAGATATTAAAAATGGCGAAGGCAACGGTGTGTATGCGGATGCCTATTCGAAGCTTATTTTGAGCGACAGCATAAAATTCGGAGCCAACGATAACATATATCTTTACAACAGCAAAGTTCTCCTGCTGAACACGCTCACAGCCGAAGCGCCTGTTGCCACAATCAGTGTGGCGAGCAGCGATTACAGCACATCAACCCGGGTGCTTGACCTTGCCGATGGCGCAACAACAACCATTGGGGCAGAGTGCGGGAAGTTTGCGATGAGCGAATCAGGTTGGGAAATAGACTCTAACGGCAACCTGAGCAATCCGTAGCGGTGGCGTTCTTTGGAATGAAACTGAGGAAAAGCGAAACGGCCCCCTCCGGCAGCGGAGGGGGCCGTTTTTGTTTGAGAGAGATGGGGCCAAAGGATGCACGGCTGGGCGCTAGAGCGCAAGGTGGGGCGGTTTTTGGATTGCAATGACGCAATTCAAAGGGACAATCGGAGTGAAAAGTGTTACAATTAGAACGAAAAGTGCTACGTTTATAATGTTTGTCCGCGTCGTTGCGGACAAACCACGCGGGCTGTGGCTGAGAAGGCACAACCCGGAGCATTTCAGGCTGTACCGGTGATTCGCAGCGCTACCGTTTTGTGGCGCTGAACCAGATTGGAAGGTGGCTGGCGGAGTGAGAGTTTGCTGCAGGATGCGGATATGCGAAAGATTGGAACTTACAGGTTCATTCTTCCAGAGTGCAACCTTATGTGGGGACGGCCAGCTGGCAGTTGCACTTTTCTTGGTGTCGGTTATGCAAATCCGTTTTTTCAGGCGTTTGATTGAATGTTTTGAATTTTTGTGTTTTCAGAACAATCCGTAGTAAAAAAACACCACACATATCGCCGAAAAAACTAAATTGCCAACCTATTTCTGAAAAAGCAACTTAAAATATCTACAAGAATGAAACACAACACACTACGTAACAGTATTTTAGGGCTTGTGGTCGTTTGCGGCGCATCGTTCTTCACATCGTGCTCAAACCAAGCGCCAGCCATCGCCGACAAGGCTCCGGCAATGCCCGGCAACCCGTTTCTGCCGCTCTGGGAGCACATCCCCGACGGCGAACCATACGTTTTTGAAGACCCCGACAATCCGGGTCAGCAGCGCGTCTATATCTACGGCTCGCACGACAGCCGCCTGACCGACTACTGCGGCCGCGAGCTGGTGGTTTGGTCGGCATCGGTCGACGACCTTATGCACTGGCGCTACGATGGCGAGATTTTCAGCGTGAACCGGAACGCCAACGGCGAGCTCCTGAGCCCCGACAGCATTGCCGATGTGCTTTTTGCACCCGATGTTACACTGGTTACCGCAGCCGACGGCACAAAGACCTACTACCTCTACCCCAACAACCAGGCCGGCGGCCGAAACGGAATGGTGTGCAAAAGCTCGCGCCCCGACGGACCGTTTGAAGTCTGCAACTGGAGCAAACAAAACCCGAACGTGAACGACGGCGTTCTGGCATTCGACCCGGCGGTGTTTGTCGACGACGACGGCAAGATTTACGGCTACTGGGGCTTCAACCGCTCGTATGCCGCCGAGCTCGACCCGGCCACAATGGCAACAGTGAAGCCGGGGACGAAGATTGTCGAAGATATGGTTTCGGGACGTATGCAGGAGGGTGTTTTCAGCTTCTTCGAGGCATCGTCAATCCGCAAGATAAAAGACAAATATGTGTTCATCTACAGCCGATTCACCAAAGACGGCGAGTTTGGCCTGCCGGTGTCGAACTACACTCTGGCCTACGCTTACGGCGATAATCCGCTTGGTCCTTGGACCTACGGCGGCACCATCATCGACGGCCGCGGCCGCGAGGTGAACGAGCAGGGCGACACCATTGCGTCGGCCACCATCGACGGCAACACCCACGGCAGCATCTGCGAGATTAACGGTCAGTGGTACGTCTTCTACCATCGCCAAAGCGGACTAAACGAGTACGCCCGCCAGGCAATGGTTGCGCCCATCAGCGTTGAGGTTGAGGAAGGCAAAGGCGGCAAGGTTGTCATCAGCGAAGGCGAGTACACATCGGAAGGTTTCGCGCTCAACGGACTCGACCCCTTCGAGCACCACTCGGCCGGCATAGCCTGCTGGTACACAGGCCCGAAACCCGCCGAGCACACCTGGCCGAACAACACGTTCTACGGCTCGTATGTGGCCGCCACCTACGGCGACAGCGACAAGTTTGATGCGCCCTACGACATCCGCAACAACACCAACCCGGTGGTGAACAACACCGACGGCTCGATTGTGGGCTACAAATACTTCAACTTCGAGGCCGACCGTCTGGCCAACAAAGGCAATCTGCTGCTCGTTTTGCGGCTTATTCCCGAAGGAATCGACGGCACCATCGAGATTATGCTCGACCGCCCCTGGACCTCGCAAGGCGGCAAGAAGATTGGTGAGACGAAGATTAATGGCGGCTGGGAGAAAACTGATTGGGATGTGGCCATAGGCATATCAAACGATGCCGTAGCTAACTACCTCGCAGGCAAGCACGCCATCTACTTTGTTTTCAAATCCGACACCAAAGAGAAATCGCTCTGCACACTCAATGACTTTGTTTTCACGTTCGACGATTGATTGCAGATAACACGCACAAAAAAGCCCGGCCGGTTGGTCGGGCTTTTGTTTTATATTGCTCACTCCTATCCTATTTCAGCCGTCCGCCCACGGTTTCCCAGTTCACAATGCGCCACAAGCTGGCCACATAATCGGCGCGGCGGTTGCGATAGTCGATGTAGTAAGCGTGCTCCCACACATCGACGACAAAAAGCGGATTCAAGCCGCTGCGCAACGGGCATCCCGCATTCGACTCCTTGGTAATCACCAGCTTGCCGCCCTTATCCTGCGACAGCCAAACCCACCCCGAGCCGAACAGCGATGTGGCGGCCTGCGCAAACTGCTGCTTGAACTCGTCGAAACTGCCGAACGAGGCGTTGATGAGCTCCGCCAGGCGGCCGCTTGGTGCGCCGTCGTCGTGCGGACGGCTCAGCTGCATAAAGTAGAACACGTGGTTGAAAATCTGCCCGGCATTGTTGAAGATGGGGCCGTCGGGGGCTTTCCTGATGATGTCCTCAACGCTCTTTCCCTCGAACTCGGTGCCCTGCACAAGCATCGATAGAGCGTTCACATACCCCTGAAGGTGCTTGAAATAGTGATATTCAACAGTTTCGCGGCTGATAACCGGCTCCAACCGAGTATCGGCATACGGCAATTCTGGCATTTGAATCTTCATAGCTCGTTGTTTTTTGAATGAAACAAATATAGAGTTTTTTTGTGCTAACGGCCAATACCTACTCCCCGTATCGGCAAAAAGTTTTATGAAAATTTATTAATTAGGTGTGCGGAACGTACTTTATTTCCCCTTCCCCGCCCCATTCCGTAATTCACGTAAAAAGCCGCGGCGGGTACACCTATAACAAATAAAAGTTAGTTTTGCGGAATTGGGAAATTGGCTGCTGTGGCATTTTGCTGGCTGGCCAATTTCAAAAGTTTTTGAACATATCAATTTGAATTACAATAAAATGGACAAGCAGTTACTATTAGGTGCCGAAGCGGTTGCCGTGGGTGCAATCGATGCGGGCATTTCTGGCGTTTATGCCTATCCTGGCACGCCGTCGACAGAAATAACAGAATTCATTCAGAAATCGAAGGACGCGCAGAGCCGCAAAATCCGCTCGAAATGGGCGGCCAACGAGAAGACGGCCTACGAAGCCGCGCTCGGAATGTCGTTTGCAGGCAAGCGCAGCATTGTGTGTATGAAGCACGTGGGCCTGAACGTCTGCGCCGACCCGTTTATGAACTCGGCCATTACGGGCGTCAACGGCGGCCTGATTCTGGTGGTTGCCGACGACCCGTCGATGCACTCTTCGCAAGACGAGCAGGACTCGCGCGCCTACGGACGCTTTGCGATGCTGCCGCTGCTTGAGCCCGCAACCCAACAGGAAGCCTACGACGCCGTCCGCTTTGGCCTGGACCTGTCGGAAGCAGTGAAACTGCCTGTTGTTCTGCGCCTTACAACACGTATGTCGCACTCGCGCGCCGTTATTGAGCGCAAAGCGATGCGCGACCAAAACGCCTTCAACCCCGACGTGAACACGCGTCAGTGGATTCTGCTGCCTGCTATCGCAAAAAAGAACTACGCAGGACTGATTGACAAGCAGACGGCAATCGAGAAATCGTCGGCCGCGTCGCCGTTCAACAAGGTTGTCGAGGGCAAGGGCAAGAAGGCCGTTATCGCCTTCGGCATTGGCTACAACTACGTGATGGAAGTCTGCAAGACCAACAACCTTGAGTTGCCCGTTCTAAAAATTTCGCAATATCCGCTGCCCAAAGATATGGTGCAGTCGTTTATCGATAAATACGATGATATTCTGATAGTTGAGGAAGGTTACCCGATTTACGAGGAACTGCTTCGCGGATTCTCTGACAACAAGAAATTCCGTGGCCGCCTTGACGGCGCTCTGCCGCGAATGGGCGAACTCTCGCCCGACGCCGTGGCACCCGCGCTTGGCGTGAAACCCGTTGTGGGTCAGCCTGTTCCCGACATTATGGTGAACCGTCCGCCCGCACTCTGCGTGGGCTGCAGCCACCGCGACCTGTACGAGGAACTGAACAGCGTTCTGGCCAATTATCCGAACAAATGCGTGTTCGGCGACATTGGCTGCTACACTCTCGGCGCTCTGCCCCCCTACTCGGCAATCAACTCGTGTGTGGATATGGGCGCGTCGATAACAATGGCCAAAGGCGCCGCCGAATCGGGCGTGCACCCTGCTGTGGCCGTCATTGGCGACTCAACCTTCACCCATTCGGGAATGACGGGCCTGCTCGACTGCGTTAACGACAACGTGCAGGTAACTATCATTATTTCAGACAATTCGACAACCGCAATGACTGGCGGTCAGGACTCGGCAGGAACCAACAAGATGGTGGATATCTGCAAGGGCCTGGGCGTTGAGCCTGAGCACATTGTGACGATTGTCCCCGTCAAACCGCGCCTTGAGCAGAATATCGAAATCATTAAGAAAGAGATTGATTACAAGGGCGTTTCGGTGATTCTTGCACAGCGCGAGTGTATGCAGACGCTGGCACGCAAGAAGAAGGCGGCAAAGAAATAGTTAGGAATTAGGATTTAGGAATTAGATGTAGGGACGCGATTAATCGCGTCCGATTAAATGAATAAACAATTGGAAATTAACAGTTAACAATGAAAAGGTGAAAGTTTAGATTGGTTAGTTTTCTCAACAGCGAAGCCCCCGATAGCTATCGGGATAAACTTCTCAACAGCGAAGCGTCTCAACCTTAAACAATTCACCGATTCACCAATTCACCAATAAAATAAAGACTATGGAAAGAAACATAATAATTGCAGGCGTTGGCGGACAGGGAATTCTGACCATTGCCACAATTCTGGATATGGCTGCAATGCACGCGGGGCTGAACATTAAGCAGGCCGAGGTGCACGGAATGAGCCAACGCGGCGGCGAGGTGCAGACTCACCTGCGCATTGCCGACGGCCAAATCTTCTCTGACCTGATTCCAATGGGCCAGGCCGACCTGATTCTGTCGGTTGAGCCGCTCGAGTCGCTTCGCTATCTGCCTTATCTGAAGAAAGATGGCGCAATTGTAACTTCCGACGAACCGTTCAAAAACATTGGCAACTACCCCGACGAGCAGAAAGTGCTCGACACTGTCCGCAAATCGGCCGAGAACGTGGTGTTTGTTGATGCCACAAAGATTGCCAACGAGTTGGGCAACCCCAAATCGTACAACATTGTGATGCTGGGCGCCGCAGCGCGGTTCATTGGCATTAGCAACGCCGATTTTGAGTGGGCCATTGGCAACCTGTTCGGCTCAAAAGGCCAGGAAGTGGTGGATTTGAACATAAAAGCATTTTACGCAACTACTAAATAATCAAATCGTTATGGGATATTGGAACCAACGAATAGAGTGTATGGAACGCACCGAGATGCGTGCCCTGCAAACCGAACGCCTGAAACGTGTGGTTGACCGCGTCTATCACAACTGCCAGCCATACCGCGAGCGTATGCAGGCCGCAGGCGTCAAACCTTCTGACATTCAATCGATTGACGACATTTGCAAACTGCCGTTCACTTCGAAGAAAGACCTGCGCGACTACTATCCGTGGGGACTGTTGAGTTCGCCGCTGTCGGACATTGTGAAGATTCACGCTTCGTCGGGAACCACGGGCAAGCCGATTGTGGTTGGCTACACCCGCAACGACATTGCCGACTGGGCCGAAGCGGGCGCCCGCTGCCTGACGGCTTACGGCCTTGGCAAGGACGACGTGATTCAGGTGTCGTACGGCTACGGCTTGTTCACTGGCGGCCTTGGCGCTCACGACGCATCAATGAACATTGGCGCCGTCACCATCCCAACATCGGCAGGAAACACCGAGAAGCAGCTGCTGCTTATGCACGACCTTGGCACAACCGCCTTGGCCTGCACACCGTCATACGCGCTCTATCTGTCGGAATCGCTTGAGAAATCGGGCATTCCGCGCAACGAGATAAAACTGAAAGTGGGCATCTTCGGCGCCGAACCGTGGACCGAGGAAATGCGCAAAGAGATTGAATACCGCCTGGGAATCAAGGCTTACGACATCTACGGCCTGACCGAGATTTCGGGCCCTGGCGTCGGATTTGAATGCGAATGTCAGAACGGCACTCACTTGAGCGAGGATTTGTTCTACCCCGAAATCATCAATCCCGAAACGGGCGAGGTTCTGCCCGACGGCACCGAAGGCGAGTTGGTCTTCACCACGCTGAACAAAGAGGGAATGCCGCTCATCCGCTTCCGCACCCGCGACATCACCAGCATCACACACGAGCGCTGCGCCTGTGGCCGCACATTGGCCAAAATGTCGCGCATCCTTGCCCGCACCGACGATATGCTTATCATCCGCGGCGTAAACGTCTTCCCGTCGCAGGTCGAGGCTGTGCTCTGCACTCTGAAAGAGGTTGAGCCGCACTTCTTCATCACTGTGGACCGCGTCAACAACACCGACACATTCGACATCGACGTTGAGGTGAAGGAAGAGTTCTATTCTGATATGATGAGCGAGATGGAAAAACTTCGCAAGAAGATTGCGCACGCCATCCAGAGCGTTGTCGGCATCCAGCCGAACATCCGCCCTGTAGCGCCCAATACCATCGAGCGCAGCCAGGGCAAGGCTAAACGGGTTCTGGATAAGAGAAAGTTTAAATAAAAGGGTTAGAGGGTTAGAAGTTTAGAGTTTAGTTCTAAATCTACAAATGAAAACGGCGTTCCAAGATAATTGGGACGCCGTTTTTTTATGTAATTATTTATTTAGAAACGAGAAGTTTCTATTTTTACGATAAGTAAAAGTTGGGTGATATACTGACTATTATTTAGGTAATTGTTTAACAAAAATGCGAAGAACAAACACTTCGGGAAAGGAAGAAAAGGAAATGAGTAAAATTGATATTGATAACATCAACAAAGAATGGGCGCGAGCTTTGGAAGAAAAAGGCATTGACAGTTATATGATTTATAAACCATTTGATGATTATTGGAATCAAAAAATAAAGATAATGGTGTGTAATCTTGAGACCTATGGATATGATGATTGTGGAATAATTGAAGTTAATATCAACCAATTAAAAGACTGGATGAAAGCCACAAATATCACAAGAACAACACGGAATACTTCTGTTTTCATATATGCGCTACAAAAAGCTCTTAGCAACCAGAAACTAACCCAACAAGAAATAAGAAAAACTTATTATCAATTTGACGATTTGGTTAAAGCTATGAACCGCATTTGTTATATGAATTTCAGAAAGGAATCGAATCCAAATGTTAGTCAGGATGTAAATAATATTATTGCAGAGGTGAAGGAAAATAAAGACATCTTAAGACGATTTATTCTCGCTTGCGAACCCAATATTATTCTTATCGGGGGACATCTAGGTGTAAACTCTTTTAATACAATTTTTGAACCCGAGAAAAGACTCTTTTATGATTCCGAAACTGAATACGAAGGCATTAGGATTATATCAACAAAACATTTATCGAGAATTAGTTATTCATATATTGAAAACAAAATCAAAACTATTATTGAGAAAGGAAAAAACGCCTAACATACATTTCAAAAATTTTATCGCGGTCAAATGTGCAACCTAACAAGAAACGGCAACCGAAATGGCTGCCGTTTTTGTTGTAATCTGTGGCGAATCTATTTCTTCACCTTCTTCTCGGTTCCTTCAAAAAGTTCCTTCAGCGAGCCGAGCGAACTCAGCACGCCTGTGGCTTCGTACGGCATAAAGACGGTCTTGCTGTCTTTGCTGCCGGCCAGTTGCTCAAAGGTTGAGATATACTTCATTGCGATGAGATACTGCGCCGGGTCGAAATGGGCGCTCTGGTCGATGGCTTCGCTTATCAGGCGGATGCTCTTGGCTTCGGCTTCGGCAACCTTGATTTTTGCTTCAGCTTCGGCTTCGGCACGCAGAATCTGAGCCTGCTTGCGGCCCTGTGCCTGGTTGATTTCGGCGTCGCGCATACCTTCGGCTTCCAAAATGGTGGCTTTTTTGTGACCTTCGGCTTCAAGGATGGTGGCACGGCGCTCACGCTCGGCACGCATCTGTTTTTCCATCGTCTGACGGATTTCGACAGGCGGGTTAATATCTTGAAGTTCAACACGATTCACCTTCACACCCCACTTGTTTGTGGCTTCGTCGAGAATAAGGCGAAGTTTGGTGTTGATGGTGTCGCGCGATGTGAGCGTCTCGTCGAGTTCAAGCTCACCGATGACGTTACGCAGCGTGGTCTGTGTCAATTTCTCGATTGCATCGGGCAGATTTTCAATCTCATAGACAGCCTTCACAGGGTCCATAATCTGAAAATAGAGCAATGCGTTGATTTCCAAATTCACATTATCCTTGGTAATCACATTCTGGCGCGGGAAATCGTAAACCGTCTCTCGGATGTCGATGCGCGGACGGTCAACAAAACGCACGTACTTAGTGCCGTTGTATTCAGTCACATAGCGCCATTTCACCGGGCGCGGCTTGTCGATAATGGGCCAGATGATGTTGATACCCGACGACAACTGCCTGTTAAATTTTCCCAAACGTTCAACGACCATCGTTTCCGACTGTTTGACGACCTTGAAGCCGGCCATCGCGAAAATCAGGACGAACAATGCTATTACAAATAGCAGAACCAATGTTGCACTCATTTTTTAACTGTTTTTTGGTTTAACATAAAGTATGATACTGTCGATTTTAACCACTTCGACGGGTGTTCCGGCGGCAATTTCAGAACCATCGAGCGTGCGTGCCTGCCACACAACGCCGTCAAGGCTGATTGAACCCGAATCGCAGTCTATTTGCTCCTTTGCCTTTGTCACGCGGCCAATCATCGCGTCGGAATTAGTTGGCGCGCCCGTTTTGTCGAGCCACCGCAGCACCACCGGACGAATGGCAAACATTGTGACCGCCGTGCCGCAAATGCCGATGAAGAGCAGCCAAGTGGCCGAATCGGTGACTAACGAAGCCAGACCGGCACAGAAGAACCCGATGCCGACCGAGCCCGCCACAAACGACGGCGTGAAAATCTCGATGATGAACATCAGCACCCCGATGATGAAAAGCAGGGTTGTCAAATTCATAAAATCCATAATAGTAGTTTTAAAAAATTGATATTTAACACGGTATCACCGCACTTGCGTCGGCGGCGAAACACTCAAACAAGGTAGTGAAAGTTTTGGTTGCGCCAAACACCACGGCGATATTTTTCGGCACACCGCAAATACATCGGAACAAAATATTTTTAACCACGGGAAAACACGGAACTAACAAATGAACAATTTCATTTGTGGACTAAATTCTGTGATTTCTGTGTGTTCCGTGGTCAATATAATTTCTGTGGTTTGTAAAATTCAGTGAAAAACGCAATCGAACATTTTCACAAATTCTTTTATATTTACACAAAAGCCGCAACAATCGGTTTTGGCGCGTCCGATGGCCGCAAGTTGCTGCAAATCAGTTTTGTTGAACATTATAAAACATCAGATTATGATAGTAAAACAACTTTCGGTTTTCTTGGAGAACAAAACCAACAGCCTGAATACGATGCTTGAGGTGCTGACGGCGCAGGGCATCAATATGTCGGCATTCTGCGTGGCCGACGCCTCTGATTACGGCATTGTGCGGTTCATTGTGGGCCGCCCCGAGCTGGCTTATAAAATATTGAAAGAGAACAACTACACCGTTACGCTGACCGATGTGGTTTGTATGGTTGTGCCCCACGAGTCGGGCGGTTTGCACAAAGCGCTGAAAATCATCTCGTCGAACGGCATCAACATTGATTATATGTATGCCTTTGCCGACGGCGGCAGCGCCAAAGTGGTGATTCGCAGCGACTCGAACGAGCGTCTGATTGACATTCTGCAAGCCAACAAAATGGAGCTGGTTGCTTCGAACCAAGTTTACAACGTCGATTAAATGGCTGATTTACTGAATACTGCCAAACGGTTCTTCGGCACCGACCGTTTTGTGGAAACCTGCGGGATTGAGATTGTGGAGTGCCGCGAGGGCTTTGCTAAGTGCCAAGTGACCATTGCCGACAAGCACCTGAACGGCATCAACGCCATCCAGGGCGGCGTGCTGTTCACCATTGCCGATTTTTCGGCGGCTGTGGCAGCGTTCACGCTTGGGCGCGTGGCTCTGTCGATAAACGCCGACATATCGTTTTTCAGGAACTACAACAACGGCCTGCTGACGGCTGAGGCCACAGTCATCTCAGCCACAAACAATCTGTGCACGTGCAGCGTTGATGTTGTTTGCAACGATGTAAAACTGGCTAACGTGAAAGTGGGGCTGTTCAGAACAAAGCAGGAGATTCCGAGCGAGTGAGGCCGTTAGCCGACGCACAAAAAAGATTTTCAGCCGGAATGTAGATTATTGCATTTCGGTTTTTTTTCGCGAAAAGCGATACGGTGGAAAACCTGAAGCCGGCACTCAGCCGAGCAAACCGCGGAACGCCTCAACAACGCTATCCTCGGAGTATTTTTCAAGGAAAACATTGCGGCAGTACTGATTGAACCGCGGACGCGGATTGTTGATGAACGACTGAATGGCGCTGATGAATTCCTGCTCGGTGTTGCATTTGCCGCCGGCCCTGCCGTAATCGAGCGCATAGCCCTCAAAAGCCTCGTCGGTGCCGATGATGTTCTTTCCGTACATCAGGCTCTCGCAGGTTTTCACCTTCATTCCGCTTCCCTTGAAAATTGGCAGAACCATTATATCGGCCTCCTCAAAATAGGGGAGCAAATCGGGGGCGTCGCCCACAATCTCAACATTTTCAGGAACATAATAGTTGTCGCGGATACGGCCCATCCCCTTCCCCACAATTTTCATAGTTATGCCGACGTGCGGATAGACGTTCTTTGAGAACCACTCAATTCCCTCGCAGTTTGGCTCGAAATAAGAGCCCAGAAACAGGCAGACCGGCTTTGCCGATGTGTTTTGCTGCGGATATTCAGCCTTTTGGTAGCAGTCGCGGAAAGTTACCGGGACCATAGCGTCGGCCATCCGGCCATACATTTTGTTGATGATTTCGGCATCGCGCGAATTGAGCGCCACAATGCGGTCGGAATACTGGCACGTCCACCGGTCGTTTTTGTCGGCGCAGCGCGAAATGACAAACCGCCAGGGCTTGTGCTCCAGCTTGGCGTTGAAGTAGAGCACCTCAACGTTATGGAAGAAGCTGATAATACGGCCTTTATACCCATTCGCCTTCAGTTTTTTGGCCAAAATGCCGAAAACACTGCGTCCCACAAAAACATAGTCGTACTCCTCGGCCTTGAGGGCTATTTCACGGACTCTTTTGGGCGTTAAGCCGAAATAGTAACCAAACGGGAACCAGAACGCGCCTTTCAGATATTCGGCAATTCCGCGCCGCCGCGTCTCGTCGTGGATATAGACAGTGTCGATGTTGGACTCGCCCAACAGCCTGGCCAGAATATCGAAGTTCTTTTGCGAGACCTGCTCGCCGCCCTCCAGGATTCTGCCCGATTTTTTGTATCGAATGAAAAGCAGTTTCTTCATCGGAAAAACAACATATACAGTTTCTTCATTATTGCATTCAAGGCCCGGTTGACAAGCTCGAACCAAGCCGGCCACCGCTTATGATGCTTGTGCCAGTAACTCATTGCGTTGCAACGAATTATCTTGTTTTCGGGATATAGTTTTATCTCGCCGAGCCCGAATTTGCGGCAAGCCTTTTGGTAGCCGTCCTCCAGCTGCGCGAAATGCTCCGCGTTGAAGTCTTTTCGCTCAATATCAAACAGATGGCTCTTGCAAATCAGCCTCAAACGGTTCAAGTAGTATTGGCGGAGGAAATTCTGACGCTCGTTGCTCAGGCCGTCGAGACCGCGGCTTTCCAAAAATGCCAGAATCTGCGAGGTAATCTTCTCCTGCTGCGCAATGCTTTTGTTCAGCACCTTAGGGTCCATAGTCTGCCCCTCGCGGTCCATATTGTACTGATAGAGGTCGAGGTTGAAGAACACCACATCGCTGGCATAGAACAAGGGATAGGTGTCCCACTCCAAATCGGTATATGATATACCCTCGGTCTGGACGTAATGGTTACGCCGCAGCATCTCGGTCCGATAGGTGATGGCGTGCATCATAAAAAACCTGATGTAACCGCCGCCAAGCACATAGTCGAGGCTGTATTTTTTGCCGTATTCGTAAGGCTCCTTGCCGTAGAGATTATATTTGGCCAGCTCGCGCCTGCCGCCCGGGTGGATTATCGTGAAATGCGTCAGAATGAAATCGGCGTCAACGTTTTTCAGCGAGTCAAGATACTGCAGCAGAGCGTCGGAATTGAACCAGTCGTCGCTATCGAGCACCTTCACATACTTGCCTTTGGCCACTGGCAGCGCCGCGTTGATGGTGGAACCGTAGTTGCCGTTGGGCTTGTCGATGACCGTAACCGTATCGGGAAACCGCTCCTTATAGCTGTTGGCAATGGCGAGCGAGCCGTCGCGGCTGCCATCGTTGACCACAATGGCCTCAAGCTGCTCAAGCGCGCCATCGACAAGCAGAGAGTCGAGACACCTCGGAAGCAAGGCCTCCATATTGTAGGTCGGGATGATTATGGAAAGAAGTTTGCTCATTTATCTGATATTCTATTATTTGCGACTATTCTGCCGCCCGTAAGCACAGCCAGCATTTTCGGCATAAATTTATTCATTATTAAATATATGCAATGACAGATTGCGTAAACCAAAACCGTGCCCAAAACAAGCGACGCGAAATTCAGAACGTTATTCGCGGGAGGTAAAAACAATGTTATCAGCCAATTAACCGCATCGACAACCAAAACCATATGTGCCATATACACAAAAAACGAACTTTTTGACAATGCGCCCACCGGGCTGTGTTTTTCAGATAGCGCCGCACACAAATTAAAGAATAGAGGAATGGCGCAAAGCACAAATAATCGTGAGGTTATGCAATAAATCCATTCGTTAACATTGAACGACACTGACGCGACAATCAACAATAATGCCGACAGAAACAATTGAATTTTAAAATGTTTGCTGAAAAATTCCGACATATTGAATCGGTTTATGCAAAGCCAGGCACCCAAAGAGAACATAAAAAACGCTTTCGACGAGAATCCCGGGTACGGAATCCATAAATCGACGCTATAAAGCAGGCCGACCAATATCAGGAATAATTTTCCTGCTTTCTTTACCATAAAATATATGAAAGGCGACAGAAGCACGACCACCATAAGATCGCGCAGAAACCAAGCAGGCTCGTCCATCGGCGCGCCCGAACTGACGGAAATTCCAAAAAGATTTATCTGCTCGGGGCGTAAATCGCCATACAGACATCTGTCCCAAAACAGACGAAACCACCCGCGTTCGTTGAGTAGGGCGACAATATCAACCGGCTCGTTTCCTTTTATAAAATGACCGGCAGCGCGTGTTATAAGGAACCCGCATATAGCTATCAGATTCCAAAGCAAATAGGGCACTAAAAGCGTGGCTCCGCGTTTTTTTATCTTAGCAAGCCAGACATCGGTGTTCCAATCTTCTAACTTCTTGAAAAACAAGTATCCGGATATAAGGAAAAAGGCAGGAACCGCGACCGAAAACAACACTCTGAAAATCATAATTGTTGACACTTCATACCAACCTTCGGAAAAAATTTCTGTTCCGTCGGTATAATATTGCCTGACGTGAAGCCCGACAACCATAAAAGCCAAAACCGGCCTCAACCAATCAATTGTTTCCGATTGAATTTTCTGCCAATCGCCGCTCATATCTGCATATTCAATACATTCTCAATAATTTGGTGCATATCGTAGTACTTGTACTCAGCCAGACGGCCGCCGAAAATAATGTTCGGGGTTTGTGCCGCCAAAGCCGCATACTGGGCATAAAGAGCGTTGTTGCGGCTGTTGTTGATGGGATAGTAAGGTGCGGCGCCACGCTCCCACTTTTGCGAATACTCGTAGGTGATGACAGTGTCGGGCTGTTGGCCGAACTCGAAGTGCTTATGCTCGATGCAACGGGTATAGGGAACTTCGGCCTCGGTGTAGTTGACCACGGCATTCCCCTGAAAATCAGCCACTCCAGCAAGCAGTTTATGCTCGAAACGCAGCGAGCGGAAATCCAACTCGCCAAAACGGTAGTTGTAGAACGCGTCAATCTGGCCGGTGAAAACAATTTTGTCGGCAAGAGCATCAAAATACTCGCGGTTGGCAAAATAATCGGTGTTCAGGCGCACTTCGCAGCCATCGAGCAACTTATTGAAAATCTGCGTATAGCCTCCAATCGGAATGCCTTGGAATGTATCGTTGAAATAGTTGTTGTTGAACTCGAAGCGGAAAGGCAGACGGCGAATCACAAAAGCGGGAATCTCGGTAGCCTTCATTCCCCACTGCTTTTCGGAATAGCCTTTGACAAGCGTTTCGTAGATGTCGCGGCCGGCAAGTTTAAGAGCTTGTTCCTCAAGATTTTTCGGTTCTTCAATATCGGCATATTCAGCGCGCTGACGATCAATAATCGCCTTTGCCTCTTCGGGCGTGCTAACCCCCCAAAGCTGGTGGAAGGTGTTCATATTGAAAGGCAGATTGTAGCGTTTGCCCTTGTAGCAGGCCACCGGCGAGTTCACAAAATTGTTGAACGGCACAAGGCTGTTCACAAAATCCCAAACCTGCTGGTTAGAGGTGTGAAAAATGTGCGGCCCGTATTTGTGCACGTTGATTCCAGCCTGATTCTCAGTGTAGCATCCTCCGCCAACGTGCGGGTTGCGATCGATGACGAGGCACCGCTTGCCGGCTTTGCGCGCGCGGTAGGCGAACATACTGCCGTACAATCCGGCACCGACTATAAGGTAATCGTAGTGATTCATATTCTTGTTTTGTTTTTTAGTTCGGCCAAGACGTCTTTGTATGATTTGTCTGCACTGACAATCATCTCACCGTGTCCGGAAGGCGCCCGGCGGGGAACCATATAGTCATTTCCGTAAACCGCTGTCAGCACCTCGTGATAATTGGCGGGGGCCGGCAGCTCAATATTCTCAAACGGCAGCATAACAGTGTGGGAATACCATTCCTTCCGCTTTGTCTCGCGGCCTATCTGCTTGAGGTCGAAAGTCGAGCAGGCCACACACTGGCAATCGGTGTTGTTCCACTTGGTGAACTGCCTCTCAAATATTCGATAAATGCTCATTGGGCCGAATAGCAAGCAAACCGCTTTTGCAATTATGAATTTGACAGATGTAAGCGGCTCACTGAGGCGCAATCCCTTGTAGTAGGCGGTTTGAAGGCATTTGCGCGCCAACCTGGCCTTACGCAAAGAGCGTTTCCAGGCGCGTCCTTTTTCATCGGGGATGTTGTCGTAAACAAAAATGTCGACAAAAATGCCCTGATGGAACGGTTGGTTCACATCGTCGGGCAGAATGGCCGATGTTCCGTCGTATCTGACCTGCGCGTGGCCACGGAAATACTGCTTCTCGGTATGGACCGACTGCAGAAAAAACGGGCTGGTGAACTCAGTGTCAGCCAATTGTATAAGTTTTTCGTAATCGTCGCGCATCATCATCAGGTCGATGTCATCGTCCCAGGGAATGAAACCACGCTCACGCACAGCGCCGAGGAGCGTTCCCCAGTCGGCCCAGACCCTCAACGAGTGCCGGTTGCAGACGTCGAGAATGTGGCACGCGATTTTCAGCTGAATTTCGCACGCCTTGCTCAAACTGTTGCCAGCCCCAACGCTTTCTTTATTCTGATTGACCATATCAACTACTGATTAGTATTTTGAAGGCTGCAAAATAGCTCTTTCCACTTTGCGAATATCACATCAGTTGAAAACTTGTTGTCCATATTGACACAGTTGACGGCGATTTCTCTGCGTTCGCGCTCATTCTCCATCAGACGGGCGAGCCTGCTGATGAATATTTTTCGATTCCGATTCGGAATGAGCAATCCGTTCTGCCCGTCGGTTATCAAGTCGTGCACCGACTCATACGACTCGTAAACAACCGGAACGCACCCCATCTGCTGCGCCTCCAAAATAACCATACCAAACCCTTCGTGAGCGGAAGTTAGCAGAAGTATGCTCCCTTTCTCATAGTATGATTTCGGATTCTGCCTTCCGACAAACGTGCAGTTACGCAACCGGAGCCTGTGCGCCAATTTCTTGTAATAGGCAAGGTCCTGCCCGTCGCCAACCAATATCAGACGCCAGTCGGCCAACGAATCGTTTTTCAACACGCCGCGCCAAATATGCAGCATCTCGGTAATCCGTTTAGCCCGTTCGTTCATATTAGACACAACCAGAACCGTTTTTTCTTTTGCGCCTATTTTTTCCTGCGGTAGCACATCATCAAACGTAACGCAGTTGCCAATGGCTGTAACCTTACTGTCGGGACAGCTCACATACCGCCTGAAAACAGGAATGAACGATTTGGACAGCAGCACGACTTTGTCCACGTGGTCGGTCACATACTGCCGGCGTTTGGCAATTCTCCTAATCGAATAGCGCGGCAACAGCATTGAGACGAGACACCAAACCGCATCGCGCAAACGGAATGACAGATTATCGGAAGAGTGAAACAGCAAAAAGCGGAGATAGCGGAAATCGTAGCCAGCCGCCTCGTTAAACGGGATTGTGTGATGGCAATAGACAACCTTTGTCCCGAACCGTTTTCTGATGACATCGAGTATGGGTATAAGGTGCTGAAAGGTTTTGTTAATCTGCACCTGCAAGATAAACACCTGATATGTGGCCGCCAACTCCTCCAAGGCAGATTGCTCCTGACCGATTGTAAGCTGCGTGGTACTCTCAAAGCTATCGACAGAGACGCCCGCCGAGCCGTAATAGTAAGCCATCGCGCACCTGTATCCGTTGAGGGTGAACATATTGCCCAAATTACAGGTGACACGCGCTATTCCGCCGCTGGCGTTGCTTGTGGGCTTGAATACGTTGAGAAAAAGAATGTTCATATTCAAAGATATGGCGGTTTAAGATTCCGGCGACAATTTAGTCAGAATTCTGTTTAACCACACTGGGCAAAACCTGTTGGACGCAAGAATTGATGCCATCTCATTCAATGCCGTCAGCTTAAACACATAGCAAAGAAGAAGATAGACGGCAGGGCAAATTATCAGGCAAAGACCTAAAACAATCCAACTGCTGCCGACCACATAATCGAGCCCAAGCGCCACCGACATCATTATAAGCGAGCACAACAAATACGGCAGCAGGTCTCTCACCTGACTCAGGAAACCGTAATTCAGTAGTTTTTTGGTGTTTCGCGTGTTGAGTATCAGTGCAATAACGGCATACGCCACTTGTCCCAGGCAGATGGCCTTAACGCCGAATCTGATTGTCACAAACAAGATGGCCACGGCAATTGTTTTTTTAATGATTTCGAGCTTGAGAACCACATTTGACTTTCCCTTGACGTAGAGCAGATTCAGATTGACCAGTGTGATTCCGTCGCACAGATAAGCGAAAATCAGAATCTGGATAAAAGGCACGCAGCCAATCCATTTGTCGGTGATGAGCGAAACAATCAGCGGCCGGGCCATACCGCACAATCCCAGAGCAAATGGAAAAACGGTAAACGCCACCATACATACGAATTTGCGATATGCGCCCACCAGCTGCGCGTCGTTGTCCTGCACACGGCTAAGAACGGGAAAAGAAACCCGCGTCATTGCCGAGGTGAGGTTCGTGCTGACCATCTGCCCGAACAGTCCGGCTTTGGTGTACAATCCCAGCTCGGCCGATGTGTACTTTTTGCCGATAGCCAGATTGTAAAGATTTATGTAAACCGTGTTGATGATTTGAGCCACAAGCAGTTTGGAGCCGTAGTTGAACAACGAGCCGAACGAATCGCGAGAGAAGACGAATGACGGTTTCCATCTTACGAAGATGAAGCTCAGAATGGTCGTGACCGCAGCCGCCACATTCGACTGGACCACAATAGCCCAGACTCCGCAGCCTTTCAGCGCGCAGGCAATGCCCGCAACGCCCGATGCGACTGCCGAGATGAGCGATATTTTCAGTTGTGTCTTGAAGTTGATATCGATTGTCAGCTTGACCTTGTTGACAGCGGCAAGCGATGAGAGAATCAGATTGATGGCATAAATTCTGATAATTGGTTCAAGAATGCTGTGGTTGAAAAACGACGCAATTGCCGGAGCCGACACAAACAGAAGCAGATACGACAGCAGTCCGATAGTGATGTTGACCCAGAACACGGTTGAGAAATCGACATCGGTTCTTGTGTTTTTCTGAATCAGAGCATTGGCAAACCCACCGTCGATGAAGACCTGCGCAAGAGACATAAAAATGGCCAGCATTCCAATCAATCCGTACTCGCCCGGCGACAAAAGCCTGGCCATAATCAAAGTGATGATGAAAGAGACTCCCTGTGTGGAATATCGCTCAAGGAAGCTCCACCAAATACCGCTGACGGTCTGCGATTTCAGATTCTCTGCCATTTAATCAAATATTTTGCACAACTCGTTGTAAATGGTTTCGGCAACCGTAGCCTTGCCTTTTGGCTTCAACTGGGCCTCGATGAACCGGGTCCGCACATCGAGCATCGGATCGGTTCCGCTCACAACGTTATCGATGAAAGATTCTATGTCGGCGATTGTGGAACCGTGATAATGGACCTTGAAACATTCGTCGGCAAAGGTATTGAACTGCTCCACACGCTGTTTTTTAGTCAGATACATCACCGGTTTGTTGACGTAGAGATATTCGGCGGTGAACGAGCTGCAATCGTGTATCAGCGCGTCGGAAGTCATAAACAAATCGACATAGTTGCCATTTGCGAATCCGCCATTGGGCAGCGAGCTCCAGGCGTCATAGTATTTGTCGGTGCGACTGACACCCCAAGAGTCAAAGTTATACAGCTTGTCTTTGAGCATCGGATGGGGCTTGAACACAAATTGAGCCTTGCCGGCGTATTTCCGGGCGACATCGAGCATAGCGTCAGCTATTTCCAGAAAGTTGGAATAATCGAGCATATCGCCAGGCAGAATGGAGTGATGCGGAGCCCAGATGATTCTCTTAAGTTGCGGATTCCGGGAAGGCCACATATCGCCGGAAGGTGTGTGCCCGTCGAAGAAATAATCGGCCAGCGGATTCCCGGCAACCACAACGTTAACGCCCTTGTTGACATTATATTTGGCTTTCAGCTCTTTGTGCAAAGGCGTAGGGACGAAAATCTTCCAGCAAATGTTCTGATACAATTTATTATAGAAATGCCTGTGGTCCTCCATCTCGAAACAATAAGGGATGTACGACAGCAAAACGTTGCGCGGAATCTCTTTCAGCCGGTTGCGGTACGGCTGCGGGTAAAACAGAAGCCCGGCATTGAATTCGGAAACCGGAACCTCACTGTTCCTCTTAAAATCGAATCCGCTCCTGCACTCAACCCCCATCGGCCGGAAATGCGCGAACAGCTCCCGCTCAATCCGCATCTTCTCCTCAGTTGAATCGGAAGGATAAAGATATGAGACCACAAATGGCTCGAAGCGCTGGTCGTTTTTCAGCAACTGCAGCAGCTTGTCGCTCTTCCACATCGACAGATTATTGACATAGAACATTACTCTGAGCGGCCGCTGCGCCAAAATTCGCGGAAGCATTTTCCGCAAATGCCGGTTGTAAAGCGATATGCTGACTTTGAGCCTCAGCCTCTCCTTTTCCTGATAGCAAGCCGATAGAAATGATTTTATCCGCATATTTCGCTCCAACGCTGCAATTGTGTTAAGAAACCGCCAGCAGAGACGAATCCGCCGCCCGTTGGGCAAAGCCTCACAGGCACAGCAAGTTGTGCACAATGCATCAGCGTGTTCTTTGCAATCCGTTTCTGATTTACAGCTGTCATAGTATTGTTTGGTGCAAATGTAACATTTTCGTTTTCCGATAGTCATTTTGGCGATACAAAAGCCGGAGGGCAACAACTTTTGCATCTTTTTTGTTCCTTTGCGGAAACTAACAAAATTTGAAAAATGGGCATCGAGTCAATCCGTTTCACAAACAAGATACTGCTGATTTTTGCGGTCGTGCTTGCGTTGTATATTCTTAAAGTGCTGTCATTCATATTCGTACCGCTGGCGTTCGCCTGCTTTTTCTCGATAATGTTCCTGCCGTTTATGCGGTGGGCCACCAAGCAGCGTCTGCCAAAATATTTCTCGCTGATAATGGTGATGGTGATGATTGCCGTTGTTTTTATCGGAGCGTTCAAAATTATGCAACTGTCGGGCAGCGAGATTCTTGAAGGCCGCGCCGAAATGTACGAGAAACTTGATATGAAACTGGGGCGCATTGTTGAGCCATACATCCAGCTATTCGAAATTGATGTCAAAAAAGACGACGGGCTCATTCGCGGACTTGTGCACAACAGCGAGGTCACAAAAGCCATTGTCAGCCTTGTGGGCCCCGGACTGGTTCACATCAAAAACTTCGGGACCACCGTGGCCATAACGCTTTTCCTGATGGTGCTGATTATGGCAGGTTCCATCAATTTCAAACTCATAATGCAGGAGACACTGTTCTCAACCCCCACGCAAGCCATTGATGTGTTTTTGAAGATTGAGAACGCCATTTCGAAATTCCTTTCGGTAAAGATTGGCACAAGCGTGATAACCGGAATCCTTGTCGGCCTGGCGTGCTGGGCGTTCGGCGTGAGCTTCCCGCTTCTGTGGGGCATACTGGCTTTCGGTCTGAATTTCATACAGATGCTCGGCTCAATTTTCGTCACCATTGCCGTCTGCCTGATGGCTGTCATCGACATTGAGCATCCGGGCGTGCTGACCGCCGCGGTTATTGTGTTCATCGGCATACAGTTGCTTGTGGGCTCGGTTCTGGAGCCGATTTTTATGGGTAAATCGTTCAAAATCAACATTGTGACGGTTCTGATTATGCTCCTTTTCTGGGGCTTCCTGTGGGGCATTGCCGGAATGATTCTGGCCGTGCCGATGGCCGTGCTCATAAAAATCCTCTGCGAGCAGTTTGAGCACACCAAGGGACTCGCCCGGATTATGCAGTAAGCCGCACTCCGCCGGCCAGCCAGCCGAAAACATCAGTAGGGGCAAACACACCAAAATTCTTTGACAATTAACTATTAATTGGTTACTTTGCAGAGTTTTGACGATTGGCGGGCAAGCCGTCGTCACCAAATATTGTTTAATCGTTAACCAATTAAAGATATGGCTGTTAAAAACCTTTTCGCAGCAACACTGATAGCCTGCACTTTGGGCGCATCGGCGCAAAACAATGTCCGCATCGCCGTTGATGCCTGGCAACCTCAAATCGCTCCGGTTTCGGCGGGAACGCCCGACAACGCGATAATGCGGTTGAATGTCAAAATTGTGGGCAGCAACGCCCCGCTGCCCCTCAACTCGCTCGTTGCCACCGCAGTTGACGTGAATCCGGTGGACTCCGTCAAATTGTTCTACACCAAAACCGGAACTTTCGACAAAAACGACACCCTCAACGTTCTTCTGGGAAAAACAACCATTGTGAACGGCAAAGCCACGTTCAGCGACATCAACTTCAACCTGACGGTGGGCAGCTCTTATCTGTGGATAGCCTGCAACACCAAAGCCGACGCCGACTCCGCCAACCAGTTTGCGAACAATCCGATTGATATGAAGATTGAGCCGAACGCCATAAGCATCGGCGAGCTGACATTCCCGAGCGACACGCTGAATCCGGTTGGCCGATGCATCATTCCGCTTCTCGACCAAGGTTTTGAGAGCGGTTTTGAGAGAGGCATCAACTCAGAATCAACCGGTTGGACCGAGGAGTATGACACAATCTTCTTCCGCGACAAGATCCATTCTTCCTCGCTGAAATGGAAGTTCACAAACGGCGGCGCGAAACCTGCAGGAAGCAACAAAACGAAACCTGAGAAAGCGAACAGCGGAAACTACAATGCGCTGCTGTCGCTAATCACCATGGATGAGGATGGCAAGTATCTGATAACTCCGCCGATTGTTTTTGACAACGATGAACGATATGTGCTGCAATTCAGCTACTCGCAATACAAAAACCGGTATGATCCCACAAGAGATTCAGCATTCGCCAACTTTGAGCTGAAAGTCTGCTACCGGAACATTGACGGTGACACGGTTGGCAAATGGAATGTGATTAGCGAATATGACAAAGCTACCGACGACACGAAGCCGTGGCAGCGGGACACGCTCGACCTGCCCGAAACAATCAACGGGAAAATCCAAATCGGATTCCTGGGCGTGACAAAAAACGCGGGATATGGCTGCTGCATCGACGACATTCAGATATTCAGCACCTCGAATATTCCCAAATATCTGTATCCAAGCGATATTACAGCCGAAACAACAACCAAAGACCCCATTGCCACCGGCTCGTCGAACAACACCATTCTGAAACTGAAAATCAACGTGAGGGGCAACAGCGGGCATATGCCGCTCAAATCGCTGACAGCCACTGCGTTGAAGGCGGCCGCCTACAGCGGACAGCGGAACCCGGTTGATTCGGTCAAGCTTTACTACACCGTTGCCGACAAATTCAGCACCGACAATCTGTGGGCCAGAACCAGTATTGTCAACGGCCAAGCCACATTCAGCAACATCAACCGCGACCTGCCGTCAGGCTTGTCGTACCTTTGGATAGCCTGCGACATAAAGAATGACACCGACCATCTGTTCCGCGACGACACCATCGGGTTCAAAATGGCACCTTACTCCATCCGACTCGACACGGCATACACTTCGAAGGAGCTGAACCCGTGCGACCCCGACGACTACCGAAAAGTTTACGAATCGATTTTCATCGACGGATTTGAGGACACCGCCAAGGCGAAGACAACCTGGACTCTGGCTGGTGAGTTTGAGATTGACAAACCGCTGGGACAAGGCGGAAACAGTGGTTATGCCGACCCTAAAATTGCTCATAACGAGGAATTTGTGCTTGGCACCGACCTCACCGGCGCCGAGGTAATCAATGGCATTCAGAATGTGACGCCGGGCGATTACGAGAAGCAGCTCAGGGCCGACCAATACTTTGCCGAGACAAAGGAATTCGACTGCTACTACTACAAAAACATCAGGCTGATGTTCTACCGCTGGCTAAACATTGCCGCCAACGACCGGGCATCGGTGTACATCACCACAACCGACAGCACATCGTGCGTTTGGAAAAACACTTCGATGATGACCGACAAAAACTGGACGTTCCAAAATATCGACCTCAAAAAAATGGCCAACCGCCAATCGTCGGTGAAGGTAAAATTCGCACTCGGCCCAACATCGAAAAACTGGACATACAGCGGCTGGAACATCGACGATGTGGCGCTTGTGGGCACACTTATCCGCAAGGATGCTGTTCTGGCGTCAATCGACTACCCGAATACCGGGTGCGGCCTGTCGGCTGAGGAGCCGGTTGCCATCAGCATCTGGAACAACGGCTACGACGCCATTAAGGGATTCACCGCGCGATACTCGATTAACGGCGGCGAATGGGTGACCGAGACAGTGCCGTCCGACAGCCTCAACATTGCCCGCAACGACACCCTGACCTACACCTTCAAAACCAAAGCCGACCTGAGCAATTGCGGCCGATACGACATCCGCGCCGAGGTGATTCTGGCAGGGGAAGAGAGTTCGGAGAAAACCGACAACAGCGCGCGAAAAAGCATTATGTCGCTGCCATACAGACGGTTGCCGTACGCCGAGAATTTCGAGGGCGACACATCGTACTGGTACAGCCGTAACTGGCTGCGCACCAACAGCAGCACCTGGCTGCACGCCGAGGACGTTATGCCGTCGGGCAACACATCGTATTGCTGGACAATTAAAGCATTTGATGACACCTTTGGCGGAAAGCGCTATCTTGCCAACAACACCGACACACTCGAAAGCCCCTGCTTTGATATGCGCGGTGTGCAGAAACCAATTCTCGAGTTCAAACTGAAGGGCGACGCTGCCGATGACGACGGTCTGTCCGTTTACTACTCAATTGACGGCGGCGCCAGCTGGACCTTCCTGCCAAAGTACGCCGGACTCAGCTACGAGCACCCAACCTGGAACTGGTACAACACCAACGACGACAACATTAACGCGCTCGGCACCAACGGCTGGAGCGGCTATTTCGATTGGACAACAGTCAAGCAGCTGCTGCCCGACGAGGCAATCGGCCAGCCATCGATGAAACTGCGGTTTGTGTTTGCCGCCTCTGACGACGACTCTTACGAGCACACCGGTTTCTCAATCGATGACATCAAGATTTATGAATCGCCGATTGACGCCGGAGTGGCCGCCATTGTGGAGCCGACCGACCAGTGCGAGCTGCTCAAGGAACAGCCCATCACGGTGCGCATCAAGAACTACGGAGTGCGCCACATTACAACTGCCGACAGTATGCTGATTACAAGCGTCAGAATAAACGACAAGATTACGCTAACCGACACATTCTCAATCAGGAACGCAGGGCTCGACACTCTGTCCATCGGCGATTCGGTTGATTTCACCTTCAGGCAGACGGTGAATATGTGGGGCAAAAAGACATATAATATGACGGCCTTCACGCGGATTCCGGGCGACACAATGCTGTTCAGCAACATCAACAACGACACGCTCCGCGCCTCGGCCACCGTTCTTGGCGAACCGCTCTACGGCCTGAGCCCAAGCTACGGACTCGGTCCCGACAAGGGAACCACCAACCCCGAGACCTGCGTGATTGACGGCGGAATGCAATCGGACAGCACCGATTTTGCTCTGTATGAATGGACTGACAACTACGGCCAGCCCGCCAAACTCAGCAATGGCGACCTTGCCGGCAACGTGCGTCAGCTCAGCTGGCTCAATCCGTTCCCCGATGGAATTGTGGAGTATGAATACAAAGTGAAGGTGACCAACATTTACGGTTGCGAGGCCCGCGACACAATAAAAATCATCAACTCGCAGACCGATGTGGGTATTGCCGAGGTGAAGAATGTTCCGCCGCAATTCTGCATCAACAACGAGTTCAGCAACATAACCGTCACCGTCAAGAACTACTCCGACGAGTTTGCTGTTTTGGTGGGCGACACCATCAGCATCTGCTACGAACTGCTCGACGCCGACTCAATCCGGACCCTGTTTGCCGAAGACACCATTATGGCCGCAGAGCTGCCGATTGGCGAGAGCTTTGAGTACACATTCAAAAAGCAACCGAAGTTTGAATACGACGGCAGGCAACGCATATCGTTCTTCACGCTTGTCCGCGCCGACCTCGACAACACGAACGACACCCGCGACAGCCTGGTTACCGTTTGGCCGCTGCCGACAGTCTATCTGCGTGACGACAAAGGCCGCAGCGACAGCATTCTGACCGCGAACCCGCAAGCGCTGGTTCTGAAGACCGATTTCATTGAGGGCGCCACCTACAGCTGGCTGAATTACGACGATTCGGTGAGAAACACATTCACCGTAACCGACAGCACAACAGCCAAATACAAAGTCAGTGTTACCGACGAGCACAGCTGCGCCACCGTGGCCGACAGCCTGTTGGTTGTTTCCGACAGCTGGTCGCTGACAAGCATTGTGTCGCCAACCGACCGCTGCGAGCCGCAGAGCAACGCCGATGTTACAATTGTGCTTGCCAACAAGAGCAAGAACAGCTACTCTGCCGGATACGTAATTCCTACCGTCATCTACTTCAACAGCGACACAATTGTTGAGCACATTGTGCTGACCGACTCGCTGAAAGCCGACACGGTGGTTGAATACACCTTCAATTCGAAGGTTGATATGTCTAACGTGGGAACATACTCGCTGACCGTGGACATTGCTCCCGAGCACGACATCAACCTCGACGACAACTCGCGCTACAAGAAACTTAACGTTTGGGGTGTTCCCCGACTCAACATCGGCCCCGACACCATCTTCACGCTTGAGCCTGACACCATCCTGCTCGACGCCGGAACCGATTTCATAACCTTCAACTGGTATGAGAAAGGCGCCAACGACGATTACGACGCGAATTGGGTAAGCGATGCGCAGAAACTCAACGTCACTTTGCAGGGCGAGCAGTATATTGTCAACGCAGCAAACGAGCACGGCTGCTATGCCCCCGACCAGCAAATCAAATACTACGACCCGATGATTTACGACACGGTTTATATGGCCGCCGACACTATAACCATCATCAAATACGATTTGGAGATTGTTGAGATGCTGGCCCCGGTTCCGAGCTGCGACATTGCCCAGACCAACAGCATCGAGCTGCGACTCAAGAACAAGGGACTCAATCCCGTCAAGGCCGGAACCACACTGCCATTCCTGATGACAGTCAACAACAATGCGCCCGCGACGATGAATTTCACCGTTCAGAAGGAGTTCAAGACCGACACGACAATGACTGTCAGACTGCCGTTGAGGTACGCGTTCAACAAAGATTCGGTTTACGCATTCAAGATGAAGCTCAACTGGAAACTCGACAGGTTCAACAACAAGGAGGCGGTTGACACCATTTATCAATATCCGCACCCGGCCAACTTCTGCTTAGGCGACAACATCTACACCACCGCGCCCGACACCGTTGTGCTGCACGCTCCCCGCGGCTACAACAGCTACTCGTGGAGCAACGGCACCAATGCCGACTCGCTGGCCTTGCCAATGTCGGGGACAAAGAATTATTCTGTCAGTGTGCGTAACTCAAACGGCTGCAGCACGTCGGCTTCAATCTCGGTCATCACCTACAATCTTGATTTCGATGTATTTACGAATGTTGCCAAAGAGACTATGAACAGCTGCTCGACCGCCAGCAAGACCGGACTCACGGGCAAAATCTCGGTTCTGAGTCTCGATGAGATTCCTGCCGGAACCGACATCACTGCTTCGTACACCTTCGACGGCAACACAGAAAAACGGAACATCACACTGGCTAAGACAATCACGCCCGAAAGCCCGTACACTTTTGCGTTCAAAGACAGCATCAGCTTGCCCGACACGGGTAATTATGTGATTGCCAGCGATATGAAAGTCAACCGAATTGGCGTTGGAATGCACGAGGCCGACACCAACAACCACAAGGAAACCGGCTTCAGAATTGGCGCTTACCCGATTCCGTTCACCGACACAGTGAAAACCTACGATGAGAGCTACACCATTGATGCCGGACTGAGTTTCAACACATTCAGTTGGGAGGGCGAAGTCATTAGCGGCCAGATGCTGTCGGTTATCAAAACCGGCCTCTACAAGCTCACCGCCATCGACACCAACGGCTGCAAGGCGGTTGACTCAACCTACATTCTGTTCATCAAGCCGCGCTACGACATCACCGGCATAGGGTTCGACACAACCTACTGCGCGGGCGACGGCTCGGCCGCCATCTCATTCTACCTGAAAAACACGGGCAACGATATTATCGCAGCCGGCAGTCAGTCGCAAATATCGTATGTGGCCGACTCCATCCGCGTTGACGAGGTGTTCACCTTCGAAAAAACGCTGCGCGCCGGCGATTCAACGCTCGTAACCTTCAACCAGAATGCCGACTTCAACACTGTTGGCACTCACCCGGTTACCATAAGTGCCGATATTGCAGGATTTGTGGCTTCGGCGCTCTTCAACGTCACCACGCTCGAACTGCCCACCGTGCTTCTCGGCGACGATGTAAACTCTCTTGAACCGACAGTTGATTTGACCGTGAAATCTGGCTACAGCTCATATATGTGGAACACCAGCGACACCACATCGAGCATTTCTGTGACTGAAGGCGGGCAATATTGGGTTCGTGTTATGCACCAAAACGGCTGCTTCAACTCCGACACCGTGAATGTCCACTTTGTACCGGCCACAATCACCGTCACAACAATGACCAATCCGGTATCGCAGTGCGGAAGCATCACCAACGACTCCATCGTCATCGAAATTCTGAACAACGGCGACGCCACAATTGCCGCCGGGCGGTTCATCGGTGTCACCTGCGCCATAGCCGACACCGTGATTCGCGACAGCATCCTGCTGCCGTGGAATTTCGCGAAAAATGCAACCATCACTCACAAAATGAACAACACGCTGACGCTCAACACTGTCGGCATCCATACACTAAGCTTCGCATTAGATGTTGACGGCGAGCCGAAAGACACATCGGAGTTCACCGTTGAGGTTTACGGCTTACCCGAGTTCACGTTCGGCACCGACACATTGCGCCCCGATGAGTACCCATACGTACTTGCGGCATCGCCAATGTCGGACGTCAGCTACCTCTGGAGCACCAACGAGACAACCCAATCGATTGCCATCAACGCTGACGGAATGTACTCGCTCACCGTTACCGACAATAACCAATGCCAGGCATTCAACTCTGTCTATGTTAAGAAAAACGTTCCGCAAGACACCACAGGCATCATTGATTTCGCGTTGAACGAGGTGACCGTCTATCCGAACCCGGCCAAAGACGCGGTCAACATCGATTTCAAAGGCGCCTTCACCGCTGGATGCCGGATTATGATTGCAAGGGCTTCGGGCCAGATAATCTTTGTGTCGGCACAAACATCAGACATAATGAAAATCGATGTAAGTGATTGGGCACAAGGTGTATATCTGATACGAATCACCAATGGCAACGAAAGCAGAATTATAAAATTTGTTAAAGAATAGATTTTCAGAAACGGGATTTTGCGCAAGTCTGGCAACAGAGCCGCAAAATCCCGTTTTTTTATTTGGAAATAATTGATAAACAGACAAAACCGACAATTGCGATGCGCTATTTTCTTGTTCTCGACTACAACGGCTCGCCTTTTTGCGGATGGCAGCGCCAGCCCGGCCAGGATTCGGTGCAAGAGCGCATTGAGCGGGCACTCTCAACGCTGCTCAAAACCGAAACCGAGATTACCGGCGCAGGCCGCACCGACACTGGCGTTCACGCCCGCAACTATGTGGCGCATTTCGATTCGGAAGTGGAGAATCTGCACACCAACGCTGATTTTCTCTACAAACTGAACTGCATTCTGCCGTTCGACATCAACATTCAGCGCATTGCGTTGGTGCACCCCGAGGCGCACGCCCGTTTCGACGCCACACGGCGCACATATAAATATTATGTCACAACGCGGAAAGACGTTTTCCGCTATCGGCTTACCCATCGGGCAAAAAATCTCGATATTGAGAAGATGAATGCGGCCGCCGCCAAACTTCTGCAATACACCGATTTCACAAGCTTCAGCAAGCTCAACACTGATGTTAAGACCAATAACTGCACCGTTTTTGAGGCTTTTTGGACAGAATCCGACGGCGAACTTGTGTTCACCATCACCGCCAACCGATTTTTGCGCAATATGGTGCGGGCCATTGTGGGAACGCTCTTTGAGGTTGGTTACGGCAAAATAACCACCGATGATTTCTGCCGGATTATCGAGGCCAAAGACCGCGGGCGTGCCGGCACGTCGGCTCCGGCGCAAGCTCTGTTCCTTGAAAAAATTGAATATCCTTACAGCTTTTAGCGAACAAAAAAAATCCCCGAACGGCTCAACACCTTTCGGGGATTCTTGTTTTCTGCAAGATTACTGCTACAACGCGGCGGCCAACTGCTTCAGCGCCGCGTGGCTGTCGTCGTTCAATGTTGTTTTGATGGTGACGGTCTGCTCAAGAATGGTTACCTCTTTCATAGGTTCGAGCAGAGCGCGCATTGTGCGTGCCGCCGATGGTGCCCACGTGCCGTTCTCAACCAGCGCCACGGTGCGTTTCTGGTAGGTTTTGTCAGCCAAGTGGCAGATGAAATCGCGCATCAGAGGCATCACGCCGCCATCGTACGACGAAGCGCAAAGCACCATTCGGTCGTAACGGAAGGCATCCTCGACGCACTCGGCAATGTCGGCACGCGAAAGGTCTGATATGGCCACCTTCTCGCCCTTGGCTTCAAGCATTGCGGCAAGCTCCTCGGCGGCTTTGGCAGTGTTGCCGTGCAGCGACGCGTAAGCAATGAAAACGCCTTTTGTTTCAGGCTGATAGGCGCTCCAAGTCTGGTATAAACCAATGTAATAACCGAGATTCTCTTTCAAGATGGGGCCGTGCAGCGGGCAGATGGTCTGAATGTCGAGTGCGGCGGCTTTCTTCAGCAAAGTCTGAACAGGATTGCCGTACTTGCCGACGATGTTGAAATAGTAGCGGCGAGCCTCGCAAGCCCAGTCGTCGGTCTCGTTGCAGAGAGCGCCAAATTTGCCGAAAGCGTCGGCGGCGAAAAGCACTTTTTCGGTCTGCTCGTAAGAAACCATCACTTCGGGCCAGTGAATCATCGGCGCCATTATAAATTGCAGAGTATGAGCGCCAAGCGACAGAGTATCGCCTTCTTTTACAATGTCGACGCGACCAGCGAAATCGGTTCCGAAAAACTGCGGCAGAAAGGCAGCGGCCTTGGCCGAGCAGACAATCCGACAGCCAGCAAAAGTGTCCATCACCCAGCTGATGTTTGCCGAATGGTCGGGCTCAAGATGGTGAACCACAAGGTAATCGGGCTGGCGGCCGTTGAGCGCGGCTTGCAAATTCTTCCTCCACTCATCGCTCTTGCGGGCATCGACGGTGTCGGTAACGGCAATCTTTTCATCTTCAATCAGATATGAGTTGTATGCCATTCCTTCTGGCACAATATACTGATTCTCAAACAAATCTAAATCGGTGTCGTCGCAACCGATATAGTAAATCGCAGAATTTTCTCTAATTTTCATAATATCAACTTTTTAAATAAAATATCAACTTCGTTTTTCGAAAAAATAAAGATATACTTTTTTAGACATCGGACTACCGACATCCGTCAGCGCATAATAAATATAAATATCAGACTGAAAATCTGACACATAGCCAATCATCAGCACTTGTAAGCCATACCTAACAACTTGTGACTAAAAACATTCGCCATTTCAAGTTTTTTTCGGAATTTTGCGCGATTTTTTAGAAGCACTATGACGAAGGAAAACGCTGCAAAAGAACTCGGAACAGCCAACATCGGGCGGCTGCTCTTTCAATACTCGCTGCCAGCCATAATTGCCACGGCGGCATCGGCCATCTACAACATTGTCGACCGAATTTTCATCGGCCAGGGCGTGGGCCCGTACGCCATTTCGGGCCTAGCGCTCACGCTTCCGCTGCTGAACTTTTTCGCCGCTTTTGGTGCGATGATTGGCGTTGGCGCATCCACAATGGTGTCAATCTATATGGGGCAGCGCAACGACGAAGACGCCGTCCACACTCTCGGCAACGCGTTCATTCTCAACATTATATTAAGTATCATCACATCGGTGTTCGGATATATTTTTCTTGACGACATTCTGATGCTGATGGGCGCGAGCGAGAACACCCTGCCCTACGCCCGCGAGTTTATGGAAATCGCGTTCATCGGCAACCTGTTGGTACACATCTATTTAGGATTAAACCATATAATGCGCGCTTCGGGCTATCCGCAGAAATCGATGTACATCACACTCACTACCGTGGCCATAAATGTCGTGCTTGCACCAATTTACATTTTTGTGTTCCATTGGGGCATCCGCGGTGCCGCGCTGGCAACGTTGTGCGGACAGATTGTGGGTACAATCATTGTCCTGCAACACTTTATGAACCACGAGAAGCCGCTGCATTTTGAGCCTGGCTGCTTCAAGTTGAAAGGCAAAATTGTGTCAAATATTTTGTCGATTGGTCTGCCCAACTTTGTTATGTTGCTGTGCGCCAGTATGGTAGTTGTGATTATGAATCGCAGTCTGGGCATCTACGGCGGCGATTTCGCCATTGGCGCGTTCGGCATCATCAACAGCCTTCTAAACCTGATTGCGATGGTTGTGGCGGGCTTCACGCAAGGAATGCAACCCATTGCAGGCTTCAACTTCGGCGCCCGCAACCTCGACCGCGTAAAGCAGGTTTTCAAACTGACGCTGGTCTGCGGTTCAACGGTGACTATTCTCGGCTTCCTGGCAAGCGAATTGTTCCCGCGGCTCATCGCCTCGATGTTCACCACCGACCCGCAACTGATTGAGCTGTCAGCCCACGGCCTGCGAATCGCCCTGGCGGCCTTTGCCATTGTGGGCATTCAGATGGTGACTAGCAACTTCTTCCAGTCGATTGGCCGCCCGAAAATCGCGCTCGTCCTGTCGATGACGCGCCAACTCATCTTCCTCATTCCCGCACTGCTCATTCTGCCACGCGTTGGCGGTCTGGGGCTCACAGGGGTTTGGCTGAGTATGCCCGTTTCCGACACGCTCGCCGCCCTTGCCACCATCGGCACACTGATTTATTTTGTGAAGGTGAAGAAGATTTTCACGAACTACGAGTATAAGCTGAAGTAATTATAAGTTTTGTGCGCCAGGATTGGTTTGCGCCGCCGTTTTCTGTTCACGTTAATAATAAAAAACGTACTTTCGCAGAAATTTAAACAGTTATGAACTTTCTAGACAGAAACGAATTCAATTTTGCACCGGCACCGCAAGTGTTGGAGGCACTCAAAAACTTTGATACACAAAAACTTGGTTTCTACACTCGAATCTACGACGAAGGCAAGAAAAGCATTTTTTCGGTTTTCCTTTCGGAAGAATATGGGATTGACGAGAAGCAGATTATGCTCGGCTACGGCGGCGAAGACCTGCTGAAGGAAGCCGTTCACTACTTCCTGACCTTGCCCGACCACAACCGGCTGATGCTGGTGCCGAAATTCTCGTGGTGGTACTACAAATCGATTGCCGACGAAGTTGACGGCCAGACAGTTCAGTATCCGCTCTACGAAGACGGCGACACTTACCGCTACGACCTTGACGCGCTCAAGAAAATGCTTCACGAGCTGAATCCGAAAATTCTGCTTCTGGCCTCGCCCAACAACCCGACAGGCAACGCTCTTACGCCCGACGAGATTGAAAATCTGCTGCAAGAGGCGCCCAAAAGCACATATATAATTATCGACGAGGCATACGCTTCGTACGTCAATCGCGACAGCAGTTACATTAAACGTTTGGTCGATGAATTCCCGAACTTACTGATTGTCCGCACGTTGAGTAAATTCTACGGTCTGCCTGGATTGCGTATGGGATTTGGCTTTACGGGCAATGGCCTGGGCAAATTCAACCGCTTCGGCAACAAGTATTTAGGCTACAACCGTATTTCGGAAGAATTGGCCATTGCGGCACTCAAGGCCACCGACTACTACCGCAACATTGCCGACAGTATGAACGCCGACCGCCAGCGCTACGAGCAGGAAATTGGCGCGCTCACTGGTTTCAAGGTTTACAAGTCGCAAGCCAACTTCATTCTGATAAAATATCCGATTGAACTCAAAGAACCGCTGCAAAACGCACTTAAAGAGTTGGATTACAAGATAAAGTTTATGAACGAGCCCGACATTAACACGCACCTGCGCATAACGCTCGGCCGTCCCGAACAGAACCGAATCGTTATCGACACCATTAAAAAAGTTGCTGGAAAATGAAAGCCGTAATCCTTGCCGCAGGCACCTCGTCGCGCCTTCGCCCGCTCACAGCCAGCACCCCGAAATGCCTTTTGAAGGTGAACGGAAAAACGCTTTTAGAGCGGACACTCGACAATTTTATCAGCAACGGAATAACTGATTTTCTGATAGTTACTGGTTATTTGCAGGATATGATTCGCGATTTTGTCGCGCAGAACTATCCTAATCTCAACGTTAAGTTTCTCTGCAACAAGGATTACGCCACAACCAACAATATTTATTCGCTCTTTTTGGCCGAAGATTTTGCGTGCGGCAACGATTTTATCCTGTCCGACAGCGACATACTCTTTTCGAAGGACATAATTGCGGCGCTTCTGGCCGACAAAAATCCTGACGTTCTGGCAATGAACCGCCACGAACTTGGCGAAGAAGAAATCAAAATCATTTCCGACGCCGACCGCAACGTGCTCGAAATCAGCAAGATTTGCAGCATTGAGAAAGCCGTTGGCGAATCGGTTGGATTGGAAAAAATGTCGGCCAACTATTCTGCCGCATTGTACAAAGAACTGCACCAAATGATTGACAACGAAGGACTTTCGAATGTTTTCTACGAGAAAGCATTTGAGCGGCTCATTCCGCAGGGACACATTTTCAAATATCTCGACACCACCGATTTCTTCTCAATGGAAATCGATACAGTGGAAGACTACGAGCGAGTTAAAGATATGAAAATTTGATAGTTACAGCTATGGCAGACTACGATATTCGCCCGTTACAACTGAAAATTCTTGAGATTCTTCAGGCCGTTGACAAAACCTGCAAAGAGCACAATTTAAGATACTACCTGACGGCCGGCACAATGCTGGGCGCAATCCGCCACAAGGGGTTCATTCCGTGGGACGACGACGCCGACATTGCTATGCCCCGCCCCGACTATGAAAGACTAATCAAGAACTCAAAATCGTGGTTACCAGAGCGTTATGAACTCGTTTGTGCCGAAAACGATGAAGAGTACCCGTTGCCTTTTGCAAAAATACAAGATGCCGAAACCACAATCATAGAGCGCCACCATTTGAAATATTTAGGCGGTGTATACATTGATGTTTTCCCGCTTGACGGCGTACCAACAAGCAAAATAACGCAATGGTGGCATTTCTTTAGATATCAATATTATAAGCGCGTTAATTATTTCGTCTTTCGTGACCCGTACAAACACGGCCACGGACCGGCCTGCTGGTTGCCCTTACTTTTCCAAAAGATCTATTCAAGACAATGGATAAAAGATAAATTACGCAAGATGATGACCGCCTACGATTACGACAAATGCCAACTCATTGTAGACCACGATGACGGATGGAAAGGTGTTTTAGACAAGGCTATCGTTGGCAACCCAATGCCCGTAACATTTGAAGAAAAAGAGTTATTGGGAATCGAGCAGTTCGACAAATACTTGTCGCATAAATATGGCGACTACATGACCATACCACCGCATAGCGACCAGCGGCAGCACAACTTCTACTACCTCAATCTTGAAAAACCATACAGAGAATTCGATGAATCAGACGTTGACAATAGCATTTGACGGGAAACGCGCCGCAAACAACAAAACCGGGTTAGGAAATTACAGCCGCCACATTATCAGCCTGTTGGCAAAGTTTTTTCCCAAAAACCGATACGTTGTTTTATTACCCAAAATCGGCAAAAACCCTCAGTTTCAGGACATTCTAAATGTCAACCAGAATATCGAAGTGATTTTGCCGACAGCTGGATTATGGCGGAATTTTCCATCGCTGTGGCGTGTCTTCGGCATTAAAAACGAGATATCCGAACTTCATAATGCCATTTACCACGGACTAAGCAACGAATTGCCATTGACAATAAGAAAGACGTCGGCAAAAAGCATAGTCACCATCCACGACCTGATTTTTCTGAAATATCCGCAGTATTACAAATTTTTCGACCGGAAAATCTACAAATACAAATTCCGCAAAGCTTGCCAGAATGCCGATAAGATTATTGCAGTAAGTGAATGCACAAAACGCGACATTATTGAATTCTTTGGAATAAATCCAGAAAAAATATCAGTCATCTATCAAGGATGCGACAAGGTTTTCAAATCGGAAGTCACTGATAGCGTTTTGCAAAATGTAAAGCATAAATACAACCTTCCTGACAGATTTTTGCTGAATGTCGGAAGCATTGAGGAACGGAAAAACGCTCTGCTGATTGTAAAGGCGCTACCGCTTTTATCAGAAAAGCTACCACTTGTAATTATCGGGAAAAGAACAAGTTATACTGCAAAAATTGAAAAGACTGCCAATGAACTTGGTGTTGGTGATTTACTGCATATCTACGACAAAGTTCCGTTCGAAGACCTTGCACCTATCTACCAATTGAGCGAAGTATTTATCTATCCGTCGCGTTACGAAGGGTTTGGCATTCCGATAATCGAGGCAATCAATTGCGGCGTGCCCGTCATTGCTGCCACCGGCTCATGCCTTGAAGAGGCTGGCGGCCCCGATTGCCAGTATGTCAACCCTGATGATGAAACCGCTTTAGCACAAGCTATTGCGAAGTTTTTTGACAAGCCTGAAAATCAGGTCTATCGCCAAAACTCAGTTGCAAAAAGCAAAAAATATGCAAATAAGTTCTCTGAAGAGAATCAGGCCAGTCAGTTGATGGAATACTATAAAGAATTAATTCAATTATGAAACAAACTGATAACCGCCCTAATATAAAAACAGTTGTTGTTACTTTTGTGTGGCGCGACATGACCAAAAAAGAACGCTGCGCACTCAAACAAGGAATAAAAGTTTTAGCAAAGACTCACTCATTTGTTGTTCTGCATCCAAGCAACTATCAGGCAGGCTATCTTAAAGAACAATATCCTGAAATTGAATTAATGCCTCTAGCTGATAAAAATTTTAAAGGCATAGATTCCTACAACAAAATGATGCTCAGCCCGTGGTTTTACGATCTATTTTTAGAATACGACTACATGCTTGTTTATCAAATAGATGCATACATATTTAATAATCAGTTGGACTATTGGACAGGTCTTGACTATGATTATATAGGCGCACCGTGGATGCTCAACGACAAGCTCTTCAACCGGATTGTACGACAGTGGTACACCCGCTTATTGAAATTATTCCCCATTCGCAAAAATCTAGTTCACTCGGCACATTTGTTCCATGAGGTCGGCAATGGGGGCTTTAGCCTGCGGCGAATAGCAAAGATGAAAGAAATCACAAAAAAGAATCAGAATCTGATAAACGATTTAATTGAAGCTAATGATTTTCAAGAAGATGTCGTGATTTCAATTCTGCTGAAAGAAAAAGAGAATCTAAAGATGCCCGACTGGCGTCAAGCCCTTAGATTTTCTTTTGAAAAATCGCCAGCTTGGTGCTTCAAACTGACACATGGCGTATTACCATTCGGATGCCATGACACCCAAGGTAAATATTGGGACAGTTTTTGGAAATATTACATTACCTTAGAGGAATAAAAAGCGTCAAGGACTGAATCAACGGACAATATGGACAAAAGCCCTTCATTCGATATTTACCGACAGAAATTCCACTATGCTGTAAACATAATCGGACTGCTATTTTTGTTTGTGGGCTTATGCACTTCAAATTTCATGTTGTCAGTAGGTAGCGGCACACTTGGCGTCAATTGGCTAATCAGTGGCGAGTGGCCAAGAAAATGGCAGATTATCAAAACTGACAAACATTTATGGGCTCTGCTTTTTCTCTATTTTGTCTTTATAATCGGGCAACTGCCAGCCCAGTTCCAAGACAAGGGCATTGGTATGCTAAACACAAAATTAGCAATGCTTTATATGCCATTGGTGATAGCCACAAACCGTATAAAACTCAACCATATTAGAAATCTGGCAGAATTTTACGCCTATTTGGTGGCTCTCACGACGTTATGGGCATGGCACAATCTACTATTCAATCATTTGGAAATCCGTCAGATATACCCATTCTGCTGGCACATTTCTTACGGATTGCAAATGTGCGTTTGCAGTATCATCTGCTTCTCTCTCAGGCTGAAAGGTGTTTACAAATCGCGCCAACACAATCTGATTTTGACAATCATCGGATTATACATGATTGTTTGTATGGTCGCATTTGAGAAATATACTGCATTGGTTGCGGGAAGCGCAACACTAATAATATGGCTGCTTTACTATGTTTTCAAGAACTGTTCCCGAACAATGCGGGTTGCCGTTCCAATTATCATTCTTGCCCTATTTTCTACTGTTGGCTGCTTACTTTACATTTCGGCCAATCGCTACTTCACCCCTCGGTTCGACTCTGAATCGAAACACCAACTGACTACAGCTCACGGCAATCCATACACATTCGACACCACATCAATGGTTGAATGCGGACAATATATTGATGTATACGTTTGCAAGAGCGAATTACAGCAAGCCTGGGCGGAACGCAGCTCAAAAGAGTACACAAAAGTGTCTTCTACACTTATCAGGTATTTGAACAGCAAGGGCTTTTTTAAAGACTACAAAGCTGTCATGGCGCTTACCGACGATGAAATACACGATATTGAAAACGGCATTGCTAACGCACGATACGCCTCACCTTTTGGGCGGATATATGTAACTTTCTTCGAACTCAATGACATGCAACATGTAGAAGGAAAAAGTTTTGTATTCCGACTATATTGTTGGAAACTTGCTTGCAAGCTTATCGCAAACCATCCATTAACTGGCTACGGCTGCGGTACAGCAACAAAAGTTTTCCTGGAAGAGCAACAAAAATGCGGTATAAAGAAACCTCTGCCAGTTCCTCACCAACAGTATCTGGAAGACGCCATGACTTTCGGCATTCCCATTGCCATAATAATTTGGGGGGTGTATATCTATTTAATACACTTCGGAATAAAACGAGACAATCCGATTCTTTCCCTTTCAATGTTTATGTTAATGCTAACATTGTGTGTCGAGGGTAACAACTATCAGTTCGCGTCTGTTCTTTTTGCCATTGTAACATCGGTTTTCTCATATCATAACATAACTGACAGCAATCCTGATGAACAACACATACAATAAAAATCAAAACTAGAGAACCATAAATGAAAGATACCCCGCCACCCGCCAATGCAATTTTTTCTGTCCAATAGTCCTTGTTGCAGCAATTTTCGATGACAATCTGATATTTATACGGCGCCGTTACATCCCACTTGTCGCGGAAATCGTTAACACGCTCGCCAAAAAGTTCAACTTTATCGCCATAGCGGGCCATCAGTCGGTTCACAAAACGCCTACGGGCAACGTGGCCAGCCGAGCAAGTCTTGTAGCTCGACACAACCGACATCAGTTTTTCTTTTACAGGATTGGCAGCTTTTATCTGGTTGTAATCCAATGTTATGCGATTGCTGTGGTCGGGTTCCCAAGTCATACCAACGTACCACGGCAGAAAAGTGTGGGTGTGGATGACGTTTGTACCATTTATCGGTTTGATTTCCTGCTGATTGGTTATTACTGTTCCAAACTGCCGATAGTAGCCTTTTGGGTAGGCCAGAACGCTGTACGGCTCATCGGTAAGCAGTATTGTGCGGCTTTTAGGCACATCGAACATCCGAGTTTCGCGCACCGCTTTGCCGTTAACAACCACGAAATCGGGCTTGCAGTCCCAATCGTTGATAACGAACTGATATTTTCCGTCACGGCTGACTCCGCCAGTGCTTTCCATTTGCCGCGTGTTGACAATCGGGTTGCGCGTTATGATGAGGATTTTCTTCATTCTGAAAACTTTTCAATGGCACAAATGTAGTTGGAAAATCAGAATTCAAAACCTCTTTCGGCCTAGAATACGCGCTATAAATTACGAAGACGGTTTTGAACAAAAAAATGCAGAGTAAACGCGATACACAAGTATCAGTACACAAACAAAGAACCCCGACTCCAAAAAGGAACCGGGGTTCTGAAGGCGGGCGGCGACCTACTCTCCCACTGTACGCAGTACCATCGGCGCTGAAGGGCTTAACTTCTGTGTTCGGGATGGGAACAGGTGGTTCCCCCTCGCTATAGCCACCCAAATGTCTTACACGGCGGGATAAAAATCAAAGAATCGCTTAACTTCGTGCGGAAACTTGTAAGTCTTCGGGCAATTAGTACCGCTCGGCTTTGGCATTGCTGCCTTTACACCTGCGGCCTATCAACGTCGTAGTCTCCAACGGCCCTTGAAGGAGATCTCATCTTGGAACAGGCTTCGCGCTTAGATGCTTTCAGCGCTTATCCTTCCCGAACGTAGCTACCCTGCGGTGCGGCTGGCGCCACAACAGGCACACCAGAGGTTCGTCCACCGCGGTCCTCTCGTACTAACGGCAGCATTCCTCAAATCTCCAACGCCCACAACAGATAGGGACCGAACTGTCTCACGACGTTCTGAACCCAGCTCGCGTGCCACTTTAATAGGCGAACAGCCTAACCCTTGGGACCTTCTCCAGCCCCAGGATGTGACGAGCCGACATCG
>JAEEGK010001178.1_pt1 | contig 65554 bp, 43 predicted proteins | sample 8958771 | NCBI WGS metagenome assembly JAEEGK01 (sample SAMN16246547, study PRJNA631951) | gut metagenome | biome: gut microbiome; feature: rumen; material: SC-attached | host: Bos | place: Iran: Karaj | collected 2018-10
CAGCGATTGCTCAATGAATAATTGAGAATTCTACATTCAAACATCGCAGCGAAGCGAGAATCATTCAACATTCAAAACTCAACATTCAAAATTAAAATGAAATGCGAACGATTACATTAATCATTGTACACTGCAGTGCAGTACGGCCCGACCAGACGAGTTCCGCGGCACAGATTGATTCGTGGCATCGCCGGGATAACCACTGGAAACTGGGTATCGGCTACCACTACGTCATCCGTCGTAACGGAGAGATAGAGCCAGGCCGTCCGGAATGGATGATCGGCGCCCACTGTCTGCACCACAACGCCCACTCGATAGGCGTCTGCTACGAGGGCGGATTGGACATCCGCGGACACCCCGCCGACACGCGAACGGCTGAACAGAAGGCAGCCATGCGCACGCTGCTCGAACAGTTGCACCAGCGCTATCCCCGCGCACTGATTGTCGGCCACCGCGACCTCAATCCAGCAAAGAAGTGCCCCGGTTACGAGAACGTTGCCCAGGAGTATGCCGACCTGCAGCCTAGATAGCTATTGTACCGATAGACAACTCCCTCGCCATATAAGATGCGAGGGAGTTTGTATGTTCCGCTCGGAAAAACTCAAATAAATTTGGTTTTTCGCTCACTTATTCGTACTTTTGCACTAAAATATGGAGTCAGTGAAGTACAGAATACACCAAATGTTGCAAAGCGACAAGTTCTGGCAGTTTGTGCGCTTTGCCGTGAATGGATGCTTGTCATCAGCCATTCACTATGGGGTGTATTGTCTGCTTTTGTTGTGGACATACGAAAATGTAGCCTATGCTACAGGCTACATTATCAGCTTCGTCATCAACTTTTTCCTGACCAGCTATTTTACCTTCCGCACGAAACCTACGCTGAAGCGATTCATCGGCTTCTCGGGCAGTCATGCTGTCAATTTCGGACTGCACATCATACTTTTCAACGTGATGCTACAGTTAGGCGTTCATCGACTGATAGCCCCCCTATTTGTCATCTTCATCGCCATGGTGGTGCAGTTCACCATTCTGCGATGGGTCTTTAGGCCGAAATCAGAGACGACTAATACAACTCAGCCGGAATAAGTTCCTTGGCACGCTGGAAATCCTCCACCGTATCGAGCTCGATAGAGAAGAGGTCTGTGGTATCGACCACGCGGAAATGATGCCCCTGGGGGATCAGACGTTCGAAGGCACGCTCATAGAAGATGTCAATGAGACCCTCGCGTTCTATCATCTGTTCCAACTCCTGGAACAATGCAGCAGAATAGTCTGCGGCAATACGCTCGATACCCACCGACTCGCCAATGGCATCGGCAATGCTGCACGTCTTGCTCAGCTCTACCACACGTCCCGACTCGTCGACAATAATCTTAATCTCCTCTTCGCCACACTCATGACGGTTCAGGGCCAGAGCAGTACCCTGCTGACTGACCATACGGCTCACAGTCTGAGGGTCGCACAGGATGTCGCTGTCCATGAGCAGGAAGTCGTGCCCGTCGGTATAGGGGCGCGTCATCCACAACGAGAAGATATTGTTGTTGTGCTCGTAGTCGGCATTATGAATGAAATGGATGGTCAACTGGGAATAATGGGCAGTGAGGAAATCGCGCAGCATCTCTGCACGATAGCCTGTCACCACAACCAACTCGGTAATGCCAGCTTCGAGCATAGCATCAACAGTACGGGCCAGCAAGGTGCGTTCACCCACCTTCAGCAGGCATTTGGGACACTCGTCAGTCAGCGGGCGCAGACGCTTGGCCATGCCCGCAGCAAGAATAACTCCGATCATATTCAGTTGAAAGTTGAGAGTTGAAAGTTGAGAGTTGAGAGTTATTTGAAGGCAGCCTGAATCTTTGCGGCAATCTCCTTGAACTCCTCCTCGGAAAGCTTCAGCTTCTCGCGACGGAAGTCGGCATCAGCCTCACTCTGCATGGGAATGAGATGAATGTGGGCATGTGCTACCTCCAGACCCAATACCACCTGGGCTACTTTCTTACAGGGGAACGCCTGCTTAATGGCAATAGCCACACGCTTGGCAAACTGCTGATAACGAGCCAGTTCGTCATCATCCATGTCAAAGAAATAGTCGACCTCGCGACGGGGAATAACCAGTGTATGGCCCTTTACCAACGGGTTGATGTCGAGGAAAGCATAGAACTCATCGTTCTCTGCACATTTGTAGCTGGGAATCTCGCCAGCGGCAATTTTTGAAAATATATCCATAGTCTTTTCGGAATAACGGTATAACGGTATAACGGAATAATGACAGCACTATGCTATCGAAATCTTCTCAATACGCAGTTTGATGGTGCCACGGGGAATCTTGATCTCCACTTCATCACCGACCTTCTTACCCAACAGGCCCTGGGCAATAGGAGTCTTGATGGAGATCTTACCGGCACGAAGGTCGGCTTCGTTCTCGCTGACAATGGTGTAACTCATCGTGGTGTTAGTTGTCAGATTGGTCATCTCCACCTTCGTCAGAATCTGAACCGAATCAGTATTCAGACGAGATGTATCCACAATCTTTGCCTCAGAAATAGTGGCCTTCAGACGGTTAATCTTGTCTTCCAAATGAGCCTGAGCCTCCTTGGCAGCGTCATACTCACTATTCTCACTCAAATCGCCCTTCTCGCGAGCCTCAGCAATTGCAGCAGAAGCCTTCGGACGCTCTACCGCCTCTAAGCGGTGCAGTTCGGCTACGAGCTTGTCATAGCCCTCTTGTGACATGTAACTCATATTTACTATTTTAATATTTACAATTTACTATTTTATTCTTCAGACGCAGAAAAAAGAAAGAATTCCGACTCATCATTCGTCGGAATGCTTGCCACACTCTGTACCTTTAGGTCAGAGAATCCCTAAACTCTTATCATGTCCTTATTCGTTTGCAAAGATAGCAATTAATTCCCAACTGACAAAATTTTCGGCAAAAAACTTCAAAAAATGCTTGATTTAGGTCAAGAAACAAACCCTCATACACCAATTTTTATTAATAATTTCTCGAAAACAGAAAAGAATGTTATACCTTTGCAGCGTGTTTTTCATAGTATTAGATTTAAGGTTAACAAAGGTCGGGGCTCAGCGGAGTCCCATTTTTTTCGTGTAAGCATATGAATCCCAAGATATTGATTACAGGAGCCAGTGGTTTTATCGGCTCGTTCATTGTGGAGGAAGCCATTAAACGGGGCTTCGACGTGTGGGCTGCAATGCGAAAGAGCAGTTCACGCCAGTTCCTGTCTGACAATCGTATTCACTTCATCGAACTGAACCTCGCATCGGAAGAAGACCTGCGACAACAGTTGGCAGGACACTCGTTCGACTATGTGGTACATGCCGCCGGTGTGACGAAGTGTCTGGACAAGCAGGACTTTTTCCGCATCAACACGGAAGGCACACAGCACTTGGTACGTGCCCTGTTGGAGTTGGACATGCCATTGAAGCGTTTTGTCTACATCAGTTCGTTGAGCATCATGGGAGCCATCCGCGAAGAACAACCCTATCAGGAAATACGCGAAAGTGACGAGGCACGTCCCAATACAGCCTATGGTGAAAGCAAACTGGAGGCAGAGCAATGGCTCGACGCTTTCAGCCAAGAGCTAACAGCCAATAGCCAACAACCCCTTCCCTACGTCATCCTCCGTCCCACGGGCGTCTACGGACCTCGTGAGCGCGACTACTTCATGATGGCAAAGAGCATCAAGGCACATACCGACTTTGCTGTCGGATTCAAGCAGCAAGACATCACCTTCGTCTATGTCACTGACGTGGTGCAGGCCGTATTCCTGGCTTTAGAGAAAGGGAAGACGGGACGCCGCTATTTTCTGTCCGACGGGGAGGTCTACCAGTCATCGACCTTCAGCAACCTGATTCGACAGGAGCTGGGCAATCCCTGGTGGATTCGCATTACAGCACCCCTTTGGCTGTTGCGTATCATCACCTTCTTCGGCGAATATGTTGGACACCTGACGGGTAAGGTAACAGCACTGAACAACGACAAATTCCACATCATGCGCCAGCGCAACTGGCGGTGTGACATAGAACCTGCACGCCAGGAACTGGGCTATGAGCCACAAGTGAAACTGGAGGAAGGTGTACGTCGTAGTATCAAATGGTATAAGGACAACAAATGGCTGTGAAGATTAGCGAGTTATTAATACGAGAGAAAAAGCCCGCACATGGACTGCTGGCTTTTGAGTGGGTAGCTATCGGCTATCTGCTCATTACATTAGTCATGATGGCCATCATGTGGGACAAACTGGTCTCGCCGGCAGAAATGCTGAAAGGACGAGCACAGTTTCTCTTGGTCACACTGGCTTGCTGGGCCGTCTACTACCTCTGGCCATGCCGACTGATGATATTTGTCCGCGTATTGGTGCAAATGGCTTTCCTCGGCTGGTGGTATCCAGACACCTACGAACTGAACCGCGCCCTGCCCAACCTCGACCATGTTTTTGCCGGTTGGGAGCAATCGCTATTTGGTTGTCAGCCTTCCCTTCTTTTTTCTCAGAAAGTGCCTTACGGATGGTTTTCAGAACTGATGTGCTTAGGATACGTCAGCTACTTTCCGTTGATGCTGATTACCTATCTCTATTATTTCTTTAAGCGCTATCAGGAATTCCAGATGACAGCTTTTGTCATGTTGGGCTCCTTCTTCGTCTACTACATCGTCTTCATCCTGCTACCTGTCACAGGACCGCAATTCTACTATCTGGCAGTGGGCACTGATCAGATAGCACAAGGCATATTCCCCAATCTCGGTGACTGGTTCCTCACTCACAGCGAGCGCATGGCGGCACCGGGATGGAAGGATGGATTCTTCTACCACCTGCTCGACCTGACACATGATGCAGGAGAGAGACCCACAGCAGCATTCCCCAGCAGCCATGTAGGAGTAACAACCGTTGTCATGCTCTTGGCGCTGCGTACACACAGCAAACGACTTGTGTTGACCATCCTGCTGTTTTACGTCCTCATGTGCCTGTCAACGGTCTACATCTACGCCCATTATGTCGTCGACGCACTGGCAGGTTTCGTCACAGGAGCAGCAGTTTATTTTCTCCTTATTCGCCTCTACTTCCACAAGAACTGACACCAGCGCAAAAGGGGCATAGGCGGCAAAAATATCGGAAATCGGCTGATTTTAATTAGATTAACAATTAAAATCGCGCTTTTCCTCGTTTTTTTCGTACCTTCGCGGCAAATTATATATAATAGCAAAACAAATGATGAAAACAAAAGGTTTAATTTTAGGTCTTGGCGTACTGCTGATGACCTCGTGTTCAGGAAAGTTAGGACAACTGACAAGTGACAATTTCAAGGTAACTCCCAACCCGTTGGAGACTGAAGCCGGACAGGTGACAGCAACCATCAACGGTACGTTCCCTGAGAAATACATGAATAAGAAGGCGGTAGTGACGGTAGTCCCCGAACTGCGCTTCACCAAGAACGGCACACAGCAGGCCGTCAAGGGTCAGCCGGCTACATTCCAGGGTGAAAAGGTGCTGAGTAACGATCAGACCATCTCGTATCTGCTGGGCGGCCACTACACCATGAAGACCGTGTTCCCCTATGAGGAAGCCATGCAGAAGAGCGAGCTTTTCTTGACGTTCGACGCTAAGATTGGCAAGAAGGCCGTCCAGGTTCCTGCCGTTAAGGTGGCTGACGGTGTCATTGCCACCAGTGAACTGTGGCACAAAGCACTGCTGCAGTCGCAGGGCAGCGTAGCTCAGGATGGTTTCCAGCGTGTCGTAGCACAGAAGCAGGAAGCTAACATCAAGTTCCTGATTCAGCAGGCCGAACTGCGCAAGAGCGAGTTGAAGAACGGTTCCGTACAGGAGTTCGTCACCCTGCTGAAGAAAATCAGTCAGGATCGCGAGCGTCTGAACCTCCAGAACGTCGAGGTTTCTGCTTATGCTTCTCCTGATGGTGGTTTCACCCTGAACGAGAAGTTGGCCAACCAGCGTCAGCAGAAGGTCGAGGGCTACGTCAAGCAGCAGATGAAGCAGGCCAAGCTCACTGAGCCCATCGAGGCTAACTATACCGCACAGGACTGGGAAGGTTTCCAGCAGCTGGTAGCAGCTTCTAACATTCAGGACAAGGATGTCATTCTGCGCGTTCTCTCTATGTATAAAGATCCCGAGGAGCGCGAGCAGCAGATCAAGAACATGAGTGCTGGTTTCCGTGAGCTGGCCGACGGCATCCTGCCCGAACTGCGCCGTGCCCGTATGACCATCAATTACGAGACCATCGGACGCAGCGACGACCAGATTCAGCAGCAGCTGAAGGACGACGCCTCACAGCTCAGCAACGAAGAGATGCTCTATGCCGCCACGCTGACCGACAATGCCGCAGAGAAGAAGGACATCTACCTGCAGACTACCAGCCAGTATGCCCAGGATGTTCGCGCCTTCAACAACCTCGCCACACTGGCTTGGCAGCAGGGCGATATGGCCGAGGCACGTCAGTGGCTGGAGAAGGCTCAGGCCGTCAAAGCCGACTGTCCCGAGGTGCTGGCTAACTTAGGCATGCTCGCATTACAACAGGGCGACCTGCAGACTGCCGAGAACTTCATCGGTCGTGCTGCTGGTGCTTATAATCTCGCCGAAGTACTTGGTAACCTGCATCTCGCACAAGGCAACTACGCGCTGGCTGCACAGGACATGAAGGATGTCGTATCAAATAGTGCCGGTCTGGCTCAGTTGCTCAACAAGGATTATGTGGCTGCTGCCCAGACGCTGCGTGCCGTAAAGCCCGGTGATGCCATCACCGACTATCTGCAGGCCATCGTTTGTGCCCGTCAGGGTAACGAGGGTATGGCAGGATTCTTCCTGCGCCAGGCCGTTGACAAGGATGCCTCATTGGCAACCTACTCTGCTAATGACCTGGAACTGATCAAGGTAGGCAAGTAATCAAGGAGTTAAGGAGTTAAGAAGTTAAGAAGTTAAGATAAATGTCAGGAGGTCGACTCATTGCACTCCTTTCCGTCGTCTTGTTGCTGTCGGCATGTGGTGTCGACAGCAACAAGTTTCGGCTTGAGGGACGTCTGCGTAACATGAATCAGGGCATGTTCTGGATTTACAGCCCTGATGGTGGCATCGAAGGCATCGATACCATTCAGGTGCACGAAGGACGATTCTCCTACGAGACGGAACTGCGTGTGCCAGCGACCTTTGTCGTGATATTCCCTAACTTCTCGGAGCAGCCCGTCTTTGCCGAACCGGGCGAAGAAGTCGACATCAAGGGCGATGCCTCGCATCTGAAGGATATCATCATCAAAGGCACCGACGACAATGATGCCATGACTGAACTGCGCATGGACCTGAACGAGCTGATGCCTCCGGAAATTCCAACGGCTGTCGCTAAGTTCATCAATGCCCATCCCAAGTCGCGTGCCAGCCGATATCTTTTGCAGCGTTATTTCCTGTCTGATCCGCAAGCCAACATGCAGCAGGCCTATGTCCTTGTCTCGCTGATGCAGAAAGAAGACCCTGACGACGTCCTGCTGGCGAAATGGAAGAAAGATCTGGAAAGTCTGCGCAATGGTCAACTGAACAAACCCCTGTCTGATTTCTCTGCCAAGGATATCAAAGGGCGCAACGTGTCGTTGAGCGACCTGAAGTCAAAAGTCAACGTCATCACGGTATGGGCCTCGTGGAACTACCAAAGCACTGACATTCAACGCCGGCTGCAGCGTCTGAAGAAAAACCACGGCGACAAACTCAGCATAGTAAGTGTCTGTCTGGACGCTGACTACAAGAAATGCAAGCAGACCGTCGAACGCGACTCCCTGCCTTGGAAGACGGTATGCGACGGACGCATGTGGCAGACACCCATGCTTTCGAAACTCGGCATAGCCGATGTGCCTGGCAATCTGGTGCTCAACGACAAGGGCCTGGTCATAGCCCGTAACCTGAGTCCTCAGAAACTGGAGGATAAAATACAGCAAACGCTCAAGTAGGAGTGATAAACGATAAGTGATAAGTGATAAGTGATAAACGATAAGTGATAAGTGATAAACGATAAGTGATAAGTGATAAACGATAAGTGATGATTGGGAAACTGCTGAAATGGACTATACGCATAGCTTGTGTACTGGTGGGATTAATAGTTCTCCTGCTGGTTGCAGGCTTCTTCGTCGTCAATTCCACTTCCTTCCAGCAGAAACTGCTTCAGCGGACTACGTCTCTTCTTGAAGACAAGCTACAGACCAACATCCAAATCGACAGTGTCAGCATCGACCTGTGGACGCTTGATGCCGAACTCTATCGGCTCTGCGTCGAGGATCGCCAACAACGCAAGATGCTTCAGATGGACTATCTGAAGGCCGATGTGGACATCTGGCCGCTCCTCAACCGCAAACTCCGCATCAGCGAGGCAAAGGTAAAGGGGCTGCATGCCGAACTGCACCACATGCCCCACGATTCCATCGACTCTATCGCCAACTACCAGTTTGTCATCGATGCCTTCAAGAAAGACCCCCACCAAACCTCCCCGAGGGAAGGCTCTGGTCACTCCCCCTCGGGGGAAAAGAAGGGGGGGTCGCTCACGTTCATTATGAACAAGTTTACTGCCGAGGATATCCAGGTCAGCTACAACAACTACACGTTCTCCCTCGGCAAGCTTCTCTACACGCAGAAACGCCGCAAGAAGACCAATATCGCCATCGAACAGCTGTCGGCACAATGGGACCGCACCAACAAGAAAGGCTGGCAGGTGACGAACGATGCCACCATCGGCCAGCTATTGCTACACAATGAGAACAACCACTGGCTCGTCGACATCAACAATCTGCACTTCCGTAACGACAACCACCATCCCCGCAAGAACGCCGGCAGACCGAAGCGTGGCTTCTTCGACGCAGAACACTTCAACGCCTATGCCAACCTGAAGGCGGATCTCGACTACGTCAAAGGTGACTCCGTGCACGGCAGACTCACCCACTTTACGGCACGCGACACCATTATGGGTATCGACATCCGTAACCTGCAAACCACCTTCTCCTACAACAAGAAGCGCATCTTCTTCCACGACTTCGCCGTCCGCCAGATTGATACCGAGCTCAGTTTCGATAAAGGCTACCTCGTCCTGCCCAGCAAGAAGCAGGGCCGAACCTTGTCCTTCCGCACGTCAACAATCACAGGACGCACGATCCTGAAGGACATCTCGCGCACCTTCGCACCCGTGCTCAGCGGATTCACCATGCCCCTGAACCTCAGCGTACGGTTCAGCGGCAACGCCAACAGCATGACCTTCAGCAACATCAAGGTCTTTACCGACAACAAGCAGCTCGCTGTTGCAGCCCACGGCAACATCAACAACCTGAAGGACAAATACAAGCTCCACGTTCATTTCGACATAGACCGTATGGTGGCTGACGGAGGCATTACGGAAACCGTCATCAAGCAGTTCCCCGTCAAGCGTTTCATGATGGAACAGCTCCATGCCCTCGGCACACTCCACTACCGCGGTTCGTTCAATGTGCTCTGGAAAAAGGAAGAGTTCCAGGGCAATCTGGGCACCCGCGCCGGTGTCATGAAATTCTATTTCGCCATCGACGAAAACAACAAATACCTCTCCGGCAATGCCAGCACCGAATTCCTTGAAATCGGACAGGTCATGGATATGGATGATATCGGTCCTGTTGCTGCTACGGCCACCTTCAAGATTGATATCTCCAAGCCCCGTACCGCCATCATGCGTAAACGTTTAGGCGGCAAGCTGCCCATTGGTGAGATGAAGGCCCATGTGTCGCGCGCCTCCTATAAGTTCATTTCCACCAAGGATCTCGACATCCAGATCGTCAGCGACGGTGCTGTGGCCGAAGGCAACCTCAATGCCGCCGGCAAATGGGTGGACCTGAGCTGTACGTTCAGCTTCACGAATACCAGCGAGATGCACAAGATAAAGGTCAAGCCCAAGGCCAAGCTCCATCTTTTCGACAAGTCTACCGAGAAAAAGAAAATGGATCCTGCCGAACAGGAAGCCCTTCGTAAACGAAAGCAAGAGGAGAAAGAGGTCATCAATGCCGTCAAACAACGGGTTAAGGCCGAGAAAAAACGCCTCAGGGCCGAGCAGAAGCAAGCCGAAGCTGAACAGCGCGCCGCCGTCAAGGCCGCCAAGGAACAGCGTAAGGCCGAAGAGAAGCAACGCAAAGCTGAAGAGAAAGCCGCCCGCAAAGCCGCCAAAGCCGCCAGCAAAGCCACCGACCACTAAAGTATCGTCGATAACTTCGAGCGTAGCGATAACTTCGAGCGTAGCGATAACTTCGAGCGTAGCGATAACTTCGAGCGTAGCGATAACTTCGTTAACTTCGTTAACTCCTCACTTCTTCCTTCTCTTCCTCCCTCTGGCAGAACTCTTCTTCCCCTTAGGGTCGTCAGTATCCATCGCATCCAACAGCGAGTGCTGTTTCTGACGCAGATAGTCGACAATGGTAAACGTGCGTTTCGACATCTGCTGCAACAGATAGCGACGCGAGAGCCACGCCTGCCGCAAGTCATCGTAATTCTCGGTCAGTCGCTTCATGGCCTGTTTGTTTTGCGACTTGATATCGGGTATCAATGCCAGCGGCTTGCCCAACACCTTGTTTAATGTCTGGTCGAAATAAGTGGCACTACGCTTCACACGTTCCAGGAAATCATCCTCGTGCAGGGCGGCAATGGGCATCCGCTGAATCATCGCCCGCCACTTGTCGGCCACCGCGACGACCTGTTGCTTGTAGTCCTCCAGGGCCCGCTTGTGCAACTCGGCAATATCGGTATAGGCACGATAGAAAAACTCCATGATGAGACGCCCCAGGTATTCCTCACGATACAGGATATCCTTAAAATCAAACATTTCCATCAGCAGATGGCGATAGTATTCGTCCTTCAGCGTGGGCAACTGCTCGATGCTACGCTGGGCAGCCTCTTCCTGATGCGAGATATAGCTGTCCACACGCTCGTCGCAGATGATGGCCTGTGGGGGAATCGGCGAGGCCAGCACCATGCCCTCCAGCGTCTTGCAACGGCTCAGCGCCACATACACCTGTCCCGGGGCAAACGACAGGCTGGCATCGATGATGGCCCGTTCGAAGGTCAGACCCTGGCTCTTGTGGATGGTAATGGCCCATGCCAGTCTGAGTGGCAACTGCGAGAACTTGCCCAGCACCTCCGTCTCTATCTCGCGTGTCTCGTCGTTCAGCGTATAGCGGGCATTCTCCCATTCCAGCGGCTCCACCTCAATGGCATTGGCATCACCCGGACAATACACCTCCAGCCTGTTGTCCTCAGCCAGCGTCACATGTCCGATGCGCCCGTTATAGTATCGGTGTTCACCCGAGGGGTCATTCTTCACGAACATCACCTGCGCACCCTCCTTCAGCACCAGTGTCTCAGCCGTGGGGTACGAATAGTCAGGGAACGTGCCCTCAATCTTCGCACGATAGGTATAGGAACGCGCGGGGAGTTTCTTCAGTTCCGACTCGTTATAGTTGTTTGCCTTCTGGTTGTGCGTGGTCAGCCGGATATAGGGAGACTCTCCCCCTAGCCCCTCCTTGTCAGGGAGGGAAGCTGACACTCTGCTATTCAGCAGTTGCAAGTCCTCCGTCGTGGGGCGTCCCTCGCGGATGTGGTTCAACAGGGTAAGAAACGTGTCGTCCTGCTGCCGGTACACCTTTTCCAGCTGGATGGTCACATAGTCTATCTGCCCCAGTGCCTTCGAACCGAAAAAGTAGGGGGTATCGTAATACGGCGCCAGCACGCGCTCGTCCTCGGGGGTCACCACGGGCGTCAACTGTTGCAGGTCACCAATCATCAGCAGCTGTACGCCGCCAAAGGGCTGATAGCGGTCGCGAAACCGTCTCAGCACGCTGTCGATGGCGTCCAGCAGGTCGCTGCGAACCATCGATATCTCGTCGATGATCAGCAGGTCCAACGATGCAATGATTTTCCTTTTCTCCTTGCCGAAGTCGAACCGCGACTCTATCTTCGCACCAGGCACGAAGGGCGAGAAGGGCAGTTGGAAGAACGAATGAATCGTCATGCCACCCGCATTGATCGCTGCCACACCCGTCGGAGCCACCACGATGCTGCGCTTGCTGCTGTGTTCCACCACCGACTTCAGAAACGTCGTCTTTCCCGTACCGGCCTTACCGGTCAGGAAGATGCTACGCCCCGTGTGCTCCACGAAGTCCCACGCATGCTGCAACTCTACGTTCTGCTCCATTACCTGCTACCCTTTTGTCTTATCTTTCACCAACAAATTCTGAGGGGGCCATGCCGGTTTCCTGCTTGAAGATTTTCTGGAAATAGGCGCGGCTGAAACCGCAGTGGTCGGCGACGGCCTCGTTAGTCCAGTCGCGGTGCTCGTGGAGCACGCGCTTGGCCTCGTCGATGCGCAGGGTGGTAATCCAACGGGTGAACGAGTTATGCCCTGAGGCTTTGACCCATGCCGTCAGCTGGTAGCGGGGAACGTTCATGGCGTCGGCGGCTATGGGACTGGTGATGCCGGCCTTCAGGTGGCCTCCCGATGCCAGCCAGCGTTCTACGGCGCGGCTGATGCAGGCCTTATCCTCGGCGGAGAACGACGAGGCATACCCGGCTTTCGTTGTCTCCTCGGCATTGGCTTCCGCCTCGCGCACCCGTTTTATGTCGTTGCTGGTGAAGTAGCGCACGAAGCTGAACCACAGCATGAAGATGCCCCAGAAGAATGCCAAGCCATAGATGATGAGCAGGATGTTGGGGCCAAAGATGAAGACAGGCACGAAGATGGCCATGAGTCCGGTCACGGCGATGGCATGCTTCATCCATCGCGTCAGCCCCTTGCGCTCGCTGTCGTAGTAGTTCTCGATGGCGGCCTGCATGCGCTGCAGCTCGCGGAACTGCAACAGGCTGTAGTAGGTCTGCATGGCAGCATAGAACACACTTAATGCCATCTCGGTCCATAGCACGCGGTCGGACAGGCGGCTGACGGGGTTTCCGTCGGTAGTCACCGCAATGGCGAGACCGGCAATCACCAGCAGCGTGACGCCCAGCCAGCCCCAGCGCTCGAAAGCGGTCAGGTGGCCTTGTCGTTGCAGGTTCAGCACCGTCAGACTCATCAGTCCTGAGGCAGGCACGAAGAATGCCAGGTTGGCCAGCACGCCCTGTGTCACACCCATCAGACGCAGTTCGGTGACATACTGCACCAGGAACTGTGCGCCGATGAGTGCCAGCGCACCCACCATGAGCCAGCGCGACCGGTTGATGACCGCATCGCGTCGGGTACGCTCGGGCATCAGCAGGATGAGTGCTGAGCACATGAGCACCATCAGTACGACGATAGAAAACTGCAACTCTTTCATTTCGGTTGCGAAGATACGAAAAAGTGTGCAAATGACAAAGAAAAAAGCGAAAAAGTGTGTCAATTTGCCGAATAGACACACCAAAATAGGCATTTCGACACAACATTTTGCGTTTCGACACACCTCGTTTCACGACGTTTTCCTATTTTTGCACACGATAACAAGAGGTTATGATGGACAACCATAAACCTCGACCATTAAACGAGTAACACCCAAGACTATGAACATTGCCGAATTCTTTCACGATGCCCCGATGCTCGCCACCTTCATCACCCTGGCCTATGCCGCCATTTGGGGAGTGTTCTTCTATATCCTGATTCGAATGTACAAAAAATAGAAGACGAGAAGACAAGAAGACGAGAATTATAAAAACAATAAACGATATGAATACTAAACTAACATTATCAAACAGACTTCACCGCGTCCTCACCGTGGTGCTGACGATGGCTGCACTCGCGACAGGGCAGTCGGCGTGGGCTACGAGCACTTGGACTGTGACGAACGCTGACAATGTGTTTACCATTACCCGTAGCGAGAGCGGAACGGCAGAGACCGTAAAGTACCACACCGTCAGCCTCACGGCATTGGCCGGCAAGCATTTCACGGCTGTGAGTGGTGAACTGACCTTTGCTGCCAGTGAGACCAGCAAGACGGTCACCGTGACGGAAACGGCCCAAAACGATGTGAACAAGACATACCGTTTCCAGACCGTCATGTCGCGCAGCTACCGCCTGGAAGTGACGAACACCAACGGCTACCTGCTGGCCTATCGGGACCGCATCATAGAATTCGGCAACGATTATCTGTACAAGACCAGATATTTGAACAACAGTCTCCAGAACCTGGTTGTCTTTAACCAAGATGGCAATTTCAGCACCGTTGACCCGAACGACATTGTCAGTTACCTGAAGAACCAGGTCAACAAGTACATTGATGTGCAATACGACCCATCGACAAACCCAGAGCATGTGATGTCCGGCGACTACATCAAGATTGACGACGGCTATGACTACAACGACAAGACGTTGTGTACCATTCCCACGGCAAGCGTCTTTCTCGGTGCCACAGCAAACGAACCCCTGCAAAGCTATCTGAACGACATCGGAGTCAGGCTGTACGCCACCGTCTGCTTCACCATGAAAGAGGAGAACGACGGCTACCAGTATATCCAGATTCTGGTAGACAAAACCGATGCCTACGACGGCAAAGACCCCGACGGCAAGGTGAAGAAGCCATCCGAATCGTTGTACAAGGCTTGCTTCGAGATGAGCAAAGGGACTAGCGTGGTCACCGACGACCATAAGATGTTCTTTCCCCACCTGTACGACTCCAGCTTACCTTCCCATCACGAGTTCGAGTATGCAGACGGCTACCTCTGGAGCCAGGCTTTCAAGAGCGATGCCTACGATGCTCTCAGCAATGGTGCGCTGAATTTGGACCCGAGGGTGAGGGACATCAACGTGCGCTTCGACGCCAACGGAAAGAACGAGGACACATGGTACCTGAAGGACCTATTTGTGCGTCTGGCCCTGCTGGATGAGAAGAGTCCGGACATCATTGCCAACGACGTTGTCATCTCTGCTGCCACCTACAACCGCGGCAATACGGTGTACATCAGCGTTCCCTTCACGGAGATCGTCAATGTGACGGGTTCGCCAGCCATCAACACTACCTGGGGCACTTTGCGCTACGTGGCAGGCTGTGGCACCAATGTGCTCACCTTTGCCGGCGTCATCGATGCCGTAGCAGGCACCAAACTGCAGATTACCGGTCTGAGCGGGGGTGTGGAAGATACGGCGGGTAATGAGTTCAAAGGTACCCGATACCGCTCAAAGGTTTTCGACGAGTATGTCTCCACCGAGATAAGCACTCCTGTTGGCACGCCCTATCTGACCTTCAACGGATTTGCCATCACTTCAGGTTACTCCTCTGGCGGTAACGGTCCCGAGGATGAGTTTCCTATGTTGGTCGACGGCACCACTACTACCCGATGGCTTGTTGAAGACGGCATGGGGCCCTTCTCCACGGTCTATGTGGAGTTCACCTACGGCAGTCCCATCGTGCCCAAGGGCTACATCCTCACTACCGGCAGCAATGTGTCCGGCCATACGAACCGCAACCCCAGGAGTTGGGTACTGAAGGGCAAGATCAACAGCAGTGACCCATGGACCGACCTAGCCACCGTGAACGACGGCAACCTGCCCAACACAGACAGGACCGACGTGCGGTTCCTCATCGACAACGCCAAAGCCTACCAGTACTTCCGCTTCGAAGTCTCGGCTATAGGGGACAAGGAAGGCGAATACTACAAAATGGAACTGAGCGAGCTGCAACTGCTGGGCACCTTCGAGACGGACGTGAACCGTAACATCGCCAACAGCACTATCAGCGGTCTGGATGCCTACTACGAATATACCGGCTCCGTCATCCCCGTCAGCTACACCGTGACGGCGCTGGACGGCACCGTGCTGAAGAAAGACAAGGACTACACAGAGGAGTTTACCCTGAAGAATAGTTCCGACGCCGTACCGGTCAAAGACGAGGGCACCTATACCCTTTCCATCAACGGCATGGGCGACTACAGCGGAATGCAGACCGCGGACTTCACCGTCCAGGCAGCCCAAGCCGTCACGTCCGGCATGACCTCCATAGGCTCCGGCGTCTATCAGGTAACAGGCGACGTCACCACCAGCGGCCGCATCATCATCAACGGCACCGTGACGCTGTGTCTGCGCAGTGGTGGTAAGCTCACCGCCGAGAAGGGCATCCAGGTAGGCGAAGGGGCAAAGCTCATCATCAACGGCCCCGGCAGCCTGATAGCCAACGCCGAGGACAATAACGCCGGCATTGGCGGAACCTACGCGAATGACTACTCCAGATATGGCGAAATCGTCATCAACGGCGGCACCATCACGGCCAACGGCGGACGCTATGCTGCGGCTATTGGTGGCGCAAGGGACAGCTGGAACGGCCGGGGCGTCGACAATAACCATACCCCCAGCATCACCATCAACGGAGGTGTCATCACTGCCTACGGCGGCGTGTTTGCTGCGGGCATCGGCGGCGGATGTAATTATTCCAATAGTTATTATTGCGGTCTGCCTGGCGATATCACCATCAACGGCGGACAGGTGAAAGCCTGGAGCTATGGTGACGGTGGCGGCATTGGCATCGGCAAGGGCAATAATGCCCGTAGTGCGGGCGGTACGCTGGTCCTCGGATGGACCGACAGCGCCAACGACTATGTGGATGCCAGCCGGTATAACATGGACTATATCAGTTTCGCCAACAGCAAGGAATTCCTGATTGCGGGTGACAACATCATGGCCAATACGTCCAACATCACTTCAGGCTGCAAGATTATCCCGAAGACCGCAGCGATGGACAACAACCTGGCCTACGCCACAGTGAGCGGCATTGACGAGACTTATCATTATACGGGCAACGAGATTGCTTTGAACTATACGGTGACGGACATCTATAGCAATACGTTGGAGAAGGGTACGGACTATACCGAGACCGTTTCGCCCTCGCCCGTAAACGCTGCCGGCAACTATACGTTGACACTCAACGGTGCAGGCAGCTACGACGGCACTCAGCAGACCATCCACGTTAAGGTGGTTTACTCCGCCCCGACGGGACTCCACCAGACGGCCTATACCGAGAACTCAGCCACCATCGGCTGGGAGGGAAGCGCTGCACAATACGATGTGCAATACAGCGAGGACCAGACATTCGCTACGTCAACACAGACAACCGTCAACACCCATTCGGCAGAGATTACAGGCCTCACTTCGCTGAACAACTACTATGCCCGAGTGCGCATAGCAGCCGGTGACCTGAGCGAATGGAGCGAGCCGATAGCCATCTATGCCTCCGACAGGCAGTGGGTGGGCGTCGGAGCGTCGTCTGAAGGCACGTCAACGAACCTGCCCCTGAACAGTTATTATGCTTACAACCTGACGCAACAGATCTATACGCATGCCGAAATAGGCCAGCAAGGAACCATCGCGGCCATCAGTTTCTGCAACCACTCTGAATGGGACCAGACCTGCGAACCCGTGAACATCTTCATGGTGCATACGGACAAGACGGCTTTCGACAGTGACAACGACTGGATCACCGTCACGAATGCCAATCTGGTGTTCAATGGCACGGTCCAGTTCAATCACGAGGGATGGACCACCATCGAGTTCTCCAAGCCGTTTATCCACGACACCGATCAGAACGTCGCCCTCATCATTCAAGAAGGTGACGGCGGTTGGTACTCCGAGAGCATGAACTTCAGAACCTACGACGGCACCGACAACAACACCCTCTACCGCCACCAGGACAACGAGACGATGGATCCCACCAGCAGTGACATCAATACGATAGAAGGTAAAAGAACGTCGAGCAAGAGCCAGGTGCTGCTGCGATTCAATCCCGTCATCACACTGGCAGACAATGCCGACAACGCCTCGGTCATCGAACAGTACAACGGTAAGGACGCGGATGTAACCCTTGCAGGCCGCACGCTTTACAAGGACGGCAAGTGGAACACCATCTGTCTGCCGTTCGACCTGAACCTCTCTGGTAGTATCCTCGATGGCGACAACGTGGATGTGCGCACACTGAGCAGTAGCGATTTCAGCAACGGCACGCTGACGCTGAACTTCACCGCCGAAGGCTCTGTAACGACTCTCACCGCAGGTACACCTTATATTATTAAATGGTCGAAGACTAACGAGTCCGACCCCGACTTAACAAATCTCGTCAACCCGACGTTCAAGGGCGTGACCATCAACAACTCGGTGAACAATGTGAGCTTCACCCATGTTCAGTTCATTGGCACCTACAGTCCCATCGTTTGGGAAACAGAGAACAAGAGCATCCTGCTCGTAGGTGGCAATAACCTCTACTATCCGCTTAGCGGTGCGAGCATCAACGCCTTCCGCGCGTACTTCCAGCTGAACGGCACCACCAATGCCAGCGAATTCGTGCTGAACTTCGGAGGCGAGGGGACGACAGGAGTAAGACCCCACTCTATCTCCCCCGAGGGGGAGAATACGGAAGCCTCCCCTCGGGGAGGTTTGGAAGGGGTCGCCTGGTACACGCTGAGCGGTACGCGCCTCGACCAGCAGCCCACACAGAAGGGCATCTATATAATCAATGGCCGAAAGGTAATAATAAAATAAAAGAAGTTAAAGGAGTTAACGAAGTTATCACTACGCTCGAAGTTAACGACAATAGTTATGGCAAACAGTAAAACATTCAGAGAGGTACGTGCGTGGCAGACCGCCCACGAGTTCGTATTGGCCTTCTATAAGACCAAGTCCATGTTTCCCGATGACGAGAAGTTCGCCCTCATTCCTCAGTTCCAGCGTGCTGCGGTCAGCATTGCAGCCAACATCGCCGAGGGTTACCGTAAACTCTCCAAGGCCGACAAGCTGCGTTTCTTCAACATAGCGCAAGGCTCGCTCGAAGAGTGCCGCTATTATATAATATTGTCACACGACGTGGGCTACTATAGCGATGCAACAGCCAACGAAATGTGGGCGAAGATAGAGGCCGCATCCGTTGTGCTCAATGCCTACTGTCAGGCTATTAAGGGCAACAAAGGCATCATGGATGAGGAATAAGGTAATGTCGTTAACTTCGTTAACTTCGATAACTTCGAGCGAAGCGATAACTTCATAAAAAAAGAAAGAATAAAAACAATAAACAATATGAAAAAGCATTATTCAAAGCCCTCGATGGAGGCAGTAGAGATCAAGAATCGTCAGCAGCTGCTGGCAGGTAGTGTTACCGGCGTCGACGGCAACGTCTTCGACGGAACCATCAACGGCAGTAACGAACCCGGCCGCGCCCCGGAATTCCAGAAGATGGAAGAGCTGCTGTTCGGGAAGTAAAAAATTCAACTTTCTGAAGTTCATTTGATGAAGACAAAAACAATGAAAACTATCACCAAAAAACTAAACCGCGTCCTGACGGCGGTGCTGACGATGGCAGCACTGGCTGTGGGGCAACAGACATGGGCAGACGAGGTGACTGACCACTGGGGCGGCGCGGAGGCCGACGGCACGATGGCGCATCCCTACGTCATCAGCGACAAGGCGGGATGGGACCTGCTCATCGAGAAGTCGAAGACCGCAGGCTATACCAACGGCAAATACTTTGAGCTGGCGGCCGATATCAGCGGCGTCACCAAGAGCGTCTCTGCCTTCGGCGGTCATTTAGACGGCAAGGGACATAAGGTCACGCTGGAGACGGAGAAGGGCGTGTTCTGCTACGGACTCATCCAAGAAATCGTCGCTGCCAGCACCATCAGCAACCTCACCGTGGATGGTTCCATCAGTAATAACGATTGGGCGGTCGGCGGCTTCGTAAGGCAAGCCGGGTTCCCCGTCACCTTTACCAACTGCCGCTGCAGCGTGGACATTACCTCCTATAGCCAGGACAGCGGCAGTTTCCGCGGAGGCGGTTTCATCGGCCTCACCAGTCAAGACAACGTCTTCGACCGCTGCATCTTCGACGGCTCATTCACCAGCAGCGTCACGGTCGGCTTCTACCCGTGGATAGGCGGCAACTATCCAAGCACATACACCAACTGCGCATCCATTTACGGTGGCAATGCGAACTTCCGCAATGGCTCTACCGATGTGCGTTCCTATACACTGACGCTCACCGAACCCGCTACCGTTGTGCGCACTGGCAGCACTGCCATCGGAAACGGAGCCGGCACGGCCTACACCGACGGCTTTAGCTATGGCGGCGACGAATATCACACCGTGGGATCCACCGTCACCCTCTGCCCCCCTGCCGGCATCAGCATCACTGCCGCTACCTACAACGGCCTGTCCGCCACCATCAACACCGACGGCACAGCGAGCTTCGCCATGCCTGCCGCCAACATCACCGCTGCCATCACCGGTTTGGTGGCCAAATACATCGATGCCGAGGGTGCTGAACAGACCCACGCCGTCACGCTGATAGGCAGCAGCAGCGAGCACGTTACTATGGAGGGAGGCTGGTATGCTGTCAGCGGCGATGTCACCATCAACCAAGGCCTCACCCTCACCGGTGCGACCCACCTCATCCTCACCGACGGCGCCACGCTCACCGTTAACAACCAGAAATTCGAAACATCCGCATTCACTCGTATCGCCATCGACGCCACCGAACTAAGCATCTATGGCCAAACACTCGGCACCGGTACACTCAACGCTTACAGTAGTAACATCGAAGGCGGGATTCAAAATACAACAACTTACGCCTTCGCCATTAAAGCTTCCGGCAGTGTCACCCTGTGCGGTGGCTGCGTCAACGCGATGGCTACTGCGATGGAAATGCTGCATGTCCAACAACCAGGTCCCGTCAATTGCTGTGGCATCAATGCAGAGGGCAACAACGTCACTGTGATCCGAGGACAGCTCAGCTCCATCGCCAATTTGCAAAAAGATGATGTCTATGCCTGGCTGAACAGTATCTCCGCTAAAGACGTGATACTCGACTGGCGCCATCCCAACGATCGCATCACTCTCCAGTTGCAAGGCGACAACACACCATCCGTGCGCGTCGCCAGCGGCAAGACCCTGTACAACGGCAAGGAGATGATCCACGGCACCATCAGCACGACTCAGTTTAACAACATGACCCTGCAGCCCGCCTTCGTCTTTGAAAACTTATCCAGCAACACCAGCGGCATCGCCTACGCCGCCAATACCGTTGCCGCCTATCCCGTGGCCGTGCAGCTCTCTAAACGCACGCTCTACAAGGACGGCGACTGGAACACCATCTGTTTGCCATTTGACCTTGTGCTCGAGGGCTCTCCTCTCGAGAATGCCACGCTGATGGAACTCGACGTGGATGGAACCTACAGCGGCCACCAAACGGGCTTCGATGCCACGACTGGTACCCTCTATCTCTATTTCAAGACAGCCACCAGCATCCAAGCCGGCACACCTTATATTATTAAATGGGCGAAGGCCGACGACTATGTGAACGATAACGCCCACAACATCGTCAGTCCCATCTTCACCGGCGTCACCATCGACAACAGCACGGAGGCTCAGGGGCGCTTGACCGTCACCAGCGAGGACGCGAATGTGCAGTTCATCGGATCATACGACCCCGTCTTAGTCACCCCTAAAGACAAGAGTAATCTCTTCCTCGGAACTGGGAACACGCTGTTCTATCCCACCGTAGGCAACGTCTATGTCGACTATGCGACCAAGTACCGCATCGGCTCCTTCCGCGCCTACTTTAAGTTGAACGGCATCACCAATGCCAGCGAATTCGTGCTGAACTTCGGAGACGAGGGGACGACAGGAGTAAGACCCCCCTCTATCTCCCCCGAGGGGGAGAATACGGAAGCCTCCCCTCGGGGAGGTTTGGAAGGGGTCGCCTGGTTCACGCTCGACGGCCGCAAAATAGTACATAGTACATCGTCAAATGGTCAAATGCCCAAGGGGCTCTACGTCCATAACGGCAAAAAGGTCGTGATTAAGTGAGATAGATGGAATATTTCTTAAATAACGTCAATAAACAGCTCTAAATAAAACTATTATTCATATATTTGCACCATAAAAGTTTAATTCAAAGCTATTATGAATGATATTTATATGCTTACGGATATGGCTATCCTCACAAGAATCGGGGAAAAGCTGAAGACAGTCAGGTTGAAGCAGAACATCACTCAGCAGAGCCTGGCTGAAGCAGCAAACGTGTCTCTTTCTACCGTCAAGAAGATAGAGAAAGGCGAGATTCGTTCGTTCGATGCCTTTCTTAGGATACTACGCACGTTAGGTCAACTGGATGTACTCCAGCAACTGGTGGAAGAGGAACAGCTCAGTCCCAGTGAATACTACAACATGGTGCAGACATCGAAGACCAACCAGCGTAAACGCGCTGTTGGTAAGCTTAAAACAGAAAAACAGGAGGAGTCGGCATGGTAGACGTAGCAATGGTACGCATGTTTGGCCTTCCCGTGGGTACATTCCGGTGGGACGGACAATACGAGGTGGTAAGGTTCGAGTACGACCGCAGCTTTGTAGGTCGGGGACTGGAACCTTCTCCGCTGATGATGCCAGTGCGTGAGGGACGTATCTATTCCTTTGCCGGTCTGGACAGGGAAACCTTTAAAGGCTTGCCCGGTATGTTGGCCGACTCATTGCCCGATACGTATGGCCGTGCCCTGTTTGATAAGTGGCTGGCATTGACGGGCCGGACGAGTAGCAATCCCATTGAGACACTCTGTTTCCTTGGCAAACGCTGCATGGGGGCACTGGAGTTCGAGCCTGCTGTGGATATGGCTTACGACACCCATGCAAGATTTGAAATCGATGCGTTGGTCAATGTGGCAAGAGAAGCCTTGTCTGAGAAGTCATCGTTCGATGCCAATCTGAATGACGACAAGAAACAGGCCATCGCCGAGATACTGCGTCTTGGCACATCAGCCGGTGGTCAGCGAGCTAAAGCTATCATTGCCTATAATAAAGAAACAGGCGAGGTACGTTCCGGACAGGTAGAAGCTCCTGCAGGCTTCGACTACTATCTGATAAAGTTAGACGGTGTGTCGGCAAAGGCCGGATTCAAGGAAACAGAGAATTATGGCCGTTTGGAGTACTCTTTTTATAAGTTGGCCAAGGCTTGTGGCATAGAGATGTCGGAATGCTCACTGATAGAGGAGAACGGACGGGCGCACTTCCTGACCAAGCGCTTCGACCGCAAAGACGGGAAGAAGATACACATGCAGACGCTTTGCGGTATGGCCCATTTCGACTATCGTCTCCATCTGGCCTATTCCTATGAGCAGGCTTTCAACGTGATGAGGGCGCTACGTCTGCCTTATTCCGCTGCCCAGGAGATGTTCAGACGCATGGTGTTCAATGTGGTAGTGCGCAATCAGGACGACCACACTAAGAACATCTCGTTCCTGATGGGTGACGATGGTGTTTGGCGACTGTCACCTGCCTACGACATGGGTTATGCCTATAATCCTAATGGCGGCTGGACGGCCACGCACCAGATGTCTGTCAACGGAAAGTTTGACGACATCACGCGACAGGACCTGTTGGAGTTCGCTCTGCAGAACAATATCAAAGATGCATCGCATATCATCGATGAAATTTGTGAGACGACATCGCTTTGGCCACAGATGGCAAAAGAGTGCGATGTACCCAAGGAAATGATAGCGCCTATTGTTTCAAACATGTTACTGATGAACAAGAAATAATCAATAAAAACCAATAGAATATGAGACAAGTATTAACCAAATTCAAAAGCCAAGTCCTCACCCTGGTGCTGACGATAGCAGCACTGGCCGTGGGGCAGAGTGCGTGGGCAGCGAGTACGTTTACAATTGATGCGTCGTACAACAGCAACAGTCACAAAACCACGTTTACGATTACCCGCACGGGCAACACCGCCCTCGCCGAGACCATCGACTGGCGCGTAGTCTCGCTCTCCGCCATTGCGGGGCAGCATTTCACTGTTGATGACCAGAGCGGCTACGCTGGTACCGCTACTTTCTCGGCAGGAATTAGCACCGCGAGTGTTACTATTAGCGAGAACACGCCCGGCACCGACGCCTACAAGTACCAGACCGGCACCGAGCGCACTTACCGCTTCGAGGTGCTCGACCGCGACGGCTACATCCTCGCGTCGAAAGACCGCAGCATGACCACCGGCACCAGCGTACCCTCCAGCGGCGCGTTCAACATCAAGGACGTGACCATCTACTCCAGCGAGTACACCGCCGATGACCGCGGCTACGACAACAACGGCTACAAGTCCGTCTCCAGCAGCGCCTACTTCACCAGCAGCAACGCGCCCAAGGCGTACCTCCAGCAAATCAGCGCACAGTTGCGCATGACGCTCAGCTTCCAGGGCAAGGAGAACGACGACGCCTACGAGTACCTGCAACTGCTCTTTGACAACACCTCCACCTGCGACAACCGCTCCAATTGCAGCAACGGCGACCCAGGCAACATCAGCCTCTCCTCCTACATGGCGGGCTTCGAGATGAACACCGGCGCCAAGGACGACACCTATAGGACGTACACCTTCCCCGTCACCAGCGTGGGCAACAACGAAGGCGCCACCGACCCCTGGGGTTACGACCCTACCAACCACAAGTGGCCGCTTAAGAAGCAGAAGTTCAAGAGCGACAGCCGCGCCTCCGACGGGCGCATCATTGTGCCGATGAACTTCTCCTCCATCGTCCTCCGCCTCAACGCCAGCGGCAGCAGCGGCAGCGACGAGTGGGCTGTCAAGAACGTCAAGGCCCACATCCAGGCCTGCGACCCCACCGCCCCCACCGTCCTCAGCAATTACAAGGTCAGCGGTGGCCGCCACCAGAAGGGTAATACCATCTACGTCTCCGTGGCCTTCAGCGAGATTGTCACCGTGACGGGCACGCCTACGCTCAGCTCCAATTGGGGAACCCTCAGTTACGTGGCGGGCAGCGGCAGCAATGTGCTCACCTTTATGGGAACCATTGATCCTTCCGACAACAATGCATTCGGCGTAAGTGGCTACACTCTTAATGGCGGCACCATAAAAGACCTCGCAGGAAACAGCTTCAGCGGATCCATCAGCCACAGCTTCGGCACCACGCTTGATGAAGACTACGCCTGGACCACCAGCGACTTCAACCAGCTGGAGACCAATACCTACGAAATTTATACTACACTCGACATGCGCCACCTGGCCCTGATGGTAAACTCTGGCAACAACAAATGCTCCGGCCTTACCTTCCGCCAAACGCACGACATTACCTACACCCACAAAACCGAGTGGGACGATGCTACCAGCACCGAGAACAACTACATCGCCATCGGCACCGATGGCAACCCCTTCTTAGGCACCTTCGACGGTCAGGGTTATACCGTTAGTGGCATACGTATTTATAGGGGCGGCACCAGCAACAGTGATTATTATCAGGGCCTCTTTGGCGTGGTCAGGAAAAACGGCACCGTAAAGCGCGTTACTCTCTCCGATGCTCGCATCACCGGATATAACGAAGTCGGCGGCATCGCGGCCCATACCTACTATTCATCCATTGAGGACTGCACCGTGGATGCCAACGTCTGCATCCACGCCGTGCAGAGCAACACCTACGACCACGGCGGCATCGTGGGATATAACCAAGCAGGCCCCGTGAACCGCTGCATCAGCCGCGCCACCCTCACCGTGGCGAACTCGTCCGGTTGCAAGGATTTCGGCGGCATCGTGGGTTTAAACAAGAGCAACGTCATCACCGACTGCATCGCTGAGGGCGTCGTCATCCCCGACGTCAACGCCCGCGGCGCCATTGTTGGCTTTAAGGATGACTACTACGACAACACCCTCACCCGCAACTACTACCATGGCTGTAAGGTGGCCAGCGACAACGTGACACCCTCAGGCGTAGGTCAGGGCACTGCTGGCAGTAAGACCACTATCGACGTGGATGGTGCTCAGCCTCTCTGGGCCATCACTCTGCCGAATCATGCCTCAGTGGTGCGCACGGGTACTGCGCTTCCTGGCACTGACAATGCCACCTACGACAATGGTGCTGATATCAATGGTGTGCCTTACGCCAAGGGTGCGTCGGTGGTCAACATTTCTTACGATCCCGCTACAATCACCGAGGGCTATGATGTGCTGCTTTCTGTCAAGAAGACTTCAGACAACACGGCTGTAACATTCACTGATAACGACGACCATACCTATACAATACCCTCTATGCCCGCTGCCGATATCAGCGTCAGCGTTACCCAGATACCCGTTATCTCCTATATCGATGCCGACGGCAATCTCCAGAGCCACGGGTGCACGCCCATTGTGAGCGATATTCACACTTATCAAACACCTGGTAGAACCGATGCGTGGTACGTGGTGAACAACGATGTGACAGACGATTATGCTTGGAATTCAAAGTTCGAGGACAAGGCCGTGCACATCATCCTCTGCGACGGTAAAACGTTCTATAGAAAAACTTCGGCTAATAGTCATAATGCCATTAAAGTCGAAAATGGCTCCCTTTCCATTTATGGTCAGAGTCTCGGCACCGGCAGGCTCATAGCCACCTCTGGAAGTACTGTCATTTTCGTCAAGTCCGATATCAATTTTAATGGTGGCATTGTCTCTTCTTCTACTACTAATTATAATAGTGTATATACCCAAAATGGCGATATTACTATTCGCCGAGGCAACATCACAGCTCAGGCCGCTACCTATGGCATCAATAGTAAATCTGGAACCATCATCTTGGGCTGTTCTTCGACTGCTGATCACATCACCGCCAACGGGTATTATGCTGAAAAAGGCGTGAAAGTGGCCGACGGTCAGACACTCACCGATGGCATCTCCTCGCACACATTCACTGGAACGCTCAGCAACGAGCAGATAGCAGCTATTGCGGGCAAGACGCTGATGAAGTCGCTGGGGAACGTCGCATATTTGGACGGAAACGGCCAGGCACAGACCTGCAGCGACTATACCATTCTTTGGGACAGCACCATCCCTGTTGACGGTTCCGACGAGGGATCTATCGGCACCGCTGATCAGGACAGCTGGTATGTGGCAAGTACTAACTATACTTTCGGCAAAAAGCTCAACGCCCTCGGTCACGTACATCTCATATTATTGGATGGCACTACCTTTACCGTCAACGGCACCGAAACAGGCCTGAACTCCAAAGACCTCAGCATCTACGGCCAAAGCCTGGGCACCGGCACACTTACCGCCAGTGCAACGGATAAGGCTATGTTTGTTGACGGCAATCTCGTTATCAATGGTGGCATCACCCATGCAACGGGTGGCAACTACGGTATCTATGTGGATGGCGGCAACCTGACCATCAATGGTGGCACCGTCAACGCTACCGGCACTACCAAAGATATCTACGTCAGCAGCGGTACCATGGAATTGGTCAATGATAATGGAACTTGGACTGCCTCGTTCAGTGACTCATCGACCGAGACTGTAAACATTCCTACGAACATTACGGTCGACAACGTATCACTCAACCGTACATTTACAGCCAACAAGGCTGCAACGCTGATGTTGCCATTCGACATTGATGTAGCCAACACCAGTGGTGCTGCGTTCTACACCTATACGGGCGTCACCTTTGATACCGAGACCAACAAATGGAAAGCAACCATGACGCAGGTCGAGAGCGGAACAATTGCAGCCAACACACCGTATGTCGTGATGCCTACAGATGCAGCGATTACCTTTACTGGCAGTGTAACGCTGAATACCACGACGAACAGTCAGCAGACCACCAATGGCGACTGGACATTCAAGGGAACCTACGAGAAGAAGACGTGGACGGCAGCTGACTGCGGCAACGACTACGGCTTCGCAGCCACCAGTGGTACAGCTACCGACGGTGTGACCGCCGTACAGGCTGGTGACTTTGTGAAACTAGCCGAGGGTGCCTGGATACGTCCCATGCGCGCATACCTTACCTATACTGGTACGGGCAATCCATGGGCAGCTCCTAAGCACAGAGCAGGCACCGAACTGCCACAGAGCATTAGCGTGATATTGGTGAATGCCAATGGCGAAGTAACAGAAGTTAACGGAGTTAACGGAGTTATCGAAGTTAACGACAATAGCTGGTATACGCTGGATGGTCGCAAACTGGACAAGCAGCCAACAACCAAAGGATTGTATATCAACAATGGAAAGAAAACTGTGATTAAGTGACCACGAATTAAACGAATTACACGAATATGAAAAAGGAATATATCAAGCCTCAGGTAGAGGTCGTAAAATTAGAGATTCACCACATGCTGGCTGCCAGCCCTCCAGGATGGAACAACGAAGTCGGTGCCCCTGAGTTCGACTTTGATGATTTCCTCGATGAATATGAGCATCAGAATCATTAAGACGTGATTAAGTAAATGAACAAGAAATTAATGATAAATTCGTGATAATTATATGTTCAAAGAAAAAAGATTGTGTATTTATGAGCCTGTCGCCTTGTTGCTGGCGATGCTGGCGATGGTGTGCCTGACAGCATGTAGCGACAACGACGATTCCGACGCCCCTGCCACTGCGACGGAACTGAAACTCACGGTGAATGGCGAGCACTACGACATTGCGCTGCCCGCCACAGATGCCGTGGACCTCGTGACGCTCTGTCGCGAGTTCGACGCCGAATTCCAGGTCGAGAATGCCGCCGACTTCCAGACCGTCACCATCGGTGGACAGCCGCTGAAGGACGGGCGCTGTACCCTCCCCGTCAAAGACATCTCGAAGAACGCAAAAATCGAGATAGCCTACACGACGGGCAGCCAGCAGGGCACCGTAACCCTGAACACGCTGCATAGCGGCATTCCCGAGATCAACGCCAGCGGACGGGCATTGATTCCCGGACACTTCTACCTGTCGTTCATCTATCTGCGCCTTATCATGAAGTACGACAACGAAGGCAACGTCTTGTACTACCGCTACGAGCCCACCCACCTCTCCGGCACCTTCAGCGAACAGGGCTACTGGGACTTCAAGAAGCACGTGTTCGACGGCAAGACCTACTACAGCTACCACGCCCCCGACCCGAAGTTCGCCGATATGGCCTTCACGGGCTACGACCCAGGCATGCGTGTGCTTATGGACGACCACTACGTGCCCCAGGACACCATCCACGCACTGGCCAGCCGCGACGGTTTCCTGCCCGACGGTGCACCCCTCGACGGCCACGACTTCCACTTTTTCTCGCCCACCCATTACATTGCCTCGGCATCCTACGTCGAGCGCGAGATCGACGGGCAGCCGCGTTCCGTGGGTTACCTGCAGGAAGTCAAGGACGGCAAGGTGGTGTTCGACTGGTGGAGCACCGACCACAAAGAGATGGCCGACTGGTGCAGTCCCGTGTTCGACACCAGCTACGACTACGTGCATTTCAACTGCGTGCAGGTGCTGCCCGACGGCAACTGGCTCTGCTCCTTCCGTGTGCTTAACTCGCTGCTGAAGATTGACCGTAAGAACGGTACGGGCGACATCATCTGGCGCATTGACGGCGACCAGCTCGACGAGCCGCTAAGCTTCTACGGCCAGCACTATGCCACGCTGCACGACGACGGCACGCTGACGCTCTTCGACAATGGCAACGGCCACACCCCGCAGCACACCCGTCTGCTCCGTCTGCAGATCAATCCCGAGACTGGTGAAGTCCTGGGCGGCGGTGACATGCTCACCCCGCACGGCAGCTATTTCACGCATGCCTGTGGTGCCTTGCAGCTGTTTGGCGACCGCTTCACCGTGGGCTGGGGCTGGGGTGTCGAGTTCGGCAACAACGACCGTCTCGTCACCGAGCACAATGCCAGCGGCCAGGAGATCTTCTCGCTGCGCTACCCCCGTCTGCGCTACCGCCAGAACTCCGTCCATTCCACCTACCGCTGCGTGAAGTATCAATAACCCCCGCACGTGTGGCGTTGCCATGAGCTTCGCTCACTTCATCACGACCTGTTTACCGTTAACGATGTAGAGACCATGCTGGGGATTGTTGACGCGGCGGCCCTGGAGGTCGTAGACGGCAGAGGTGTCCATGCCGTCGGCAGAGGCGGCGACAGTGATATCGTGGATGGCAGTGGGGGTGTCCTCGACGACGCCAACAGCCTTCCAGGCATCATTGACGGCCTTCACCTCGGCAGAATTCGCACCAAACAGATCCTCGGCGGCCTGAATGGAGCAGAGGCGGATATCGGCATACTGCGACTCCTGGGTGGCATACTCCGTCAGGGTGCGATAGGCAATCTGCTGCGACTTCTCCAGTCCAATACCGGTGACAGTGTAGCTGTAGCCGTTGTCGTTGGTGCCTGAATCGCCATCGGTGAGCAGATAGTACCATTTGTTCTGTACGCCGCTGTTGGTGTGCACGCCGCCATTATCGTCTTCGCTATCGGTTTTCACCCAGTTCTCTCCCTTATAGGTGTCGGGACAGGGGTCCATGCCGTCCATACCCGTTTTGGGGAACGACATGGAACGCATGTTGCTGTAATTGGTCATTACACCGTCAGCGATAGTCCACGAGGCATCGTTGCCCAGCACATACTTCTTGACGCTGACGCCCAACAGGTCGGAGAACGACTCGTTCAGGGCACCAGACTCTCCCTGATAGACCAGGTTGGCTGTCGCGGCAGTCACCATGTGGGTGAACTCGTGGGCCAGGACGCTCAGTTCCACGACGGGGTACATACCGAAACTACCACCATCGCGGCTACCCATGCCATAGACCATTTGGGAAGTACCAAATGATACGGCTGCGGCATTGTTTGTCGGTGTGGCTAAGAGGTAATTCCACGAAGTGCTATAGTCTGGCTGATAGAACAGGTTATAGATGGGTGCTCCCTTGTCGTCGTAGCTGTTGCGGCCAAAGGTGTTCAGGAAGTAGTCGTAGGTTTTCCCCATGCCCCAGTGGATGTCACTGGCCGACAACGGTCCCTTTTCGTAGGTGGCCGAAGCCTTCACCATTTCCGTATCCCACTCCGCATGGCCACTACCGTCGGGCACGAGACGAATGGTTGTCAGGAAGTCTTTATTCGAGGGGGCCGGGTAATTTGCTTTGCTGACGCCATACAAATAAATGTCAGCACCTGCGGTCGGTATCTCGTCGAAATATTGCTTCAGGTCGATTGTATACGGGAATTGTCTGACCTCGATCTCGCTTCGCTCAATCATTCCGTCGGTGCCGGCATACTGAATGGTGATGAAGATGGTCAGAGGACTGTACTTCGAAGGTACGAGTTCCGTCGGGGTTCCGTCCCCATCGGTATAAGCCAGACGGTCGATGGTGAGGGTGTTGAGGATGTAGCTGTCGAAATACGGCGCGGTGCTGCGGGCATAGAGGGCATTGCGGGCGATGTAGTTTGTCAGGCTGAGCGTAGTAACGTCAATATCCGTTCTCTTATTCCATTCTTCCCACATCTCTGGCGTCATCTCATCCTCAGGGACTGGCAGTGTCGGCGCCAGGTCGGGGATGTTCTCCAACAGGGTATGCTCGGCCTCCATCTGCTCAATCGAAGGGATGGTGGCTCCTATCATGGTGTGGATGTTGCGCTGTGGGTCGTAGAGCATGTAGTTGCCGTTCTCTGTGTCGAAAGAGGCGTCCATCTCGACCTCTCCGCTGTAGATGGTACTGCCCGTCACCTTCACGGGTTCTGCCGTGATGCCATAACGTGTGGGGATGCGTTTCAGCACTTCGGCAGTCTCGACATCGGTGTATATCCACTCGCTCTTGTCAGCCGAGAGCACCTTGGTGGCATAGCGGTAGTCACCGTTGGTGCTGACGAGATAGAGCTTGCGGCCCAATACGTCGGTAGGAGTCCCGTTGCGGTAGAGGATGGTGTTGCTGCGCAGACGTCGCGGAGCGATCTTCGCCTCCATCACGGTACCGTTGGCGGTCTTGACCATTCCGTCGACGACATGGAGCAGCACCTGCGAGTGTTCCACCTCGACGCCGCCTACATACTGGCGATACTCCACGCGGGTCATGCCCAGGCGGTCAGTACGCTCCCCCACCCTGCGCCATTCGGTCTCATGGGGCAACGCGAACCATTGGCTGAAACACTCGACGGCCTGCTGTTCCGTCAGATTTTCTCTCTGCAGCGACTTGAAGAAGTGTCCGCTACGCAGCCCGGCAAATGCAGACAGTTGCACGAACAGGGCAAGTAGAAGAATCAGTGATTTTTTCATTGTTTTTACATTTTGTTTTAAGTTTTACTTGATTTGGGTACAAATTTACACAATTTTCTTGAATCAACAAACAATATGCGTCAAAAAAAAGCAATTTACCTGGCTATTTGGCTACAAAAACGCTTAGAAAAGCAGCGCGTTTTTTTTATTTTGGTAGATTTCTCTCGTTTTTTTGGGAAGTATCGGGAATAGTTCGTATCTTTGCAAACAAAGAACAACTAAAACCGATTATTATTATTTAATTTAACATTACAAAACCAATGAAAACAAAACATTTCCTGATGGCTGTACTCATGACTATGTGCGCCATGACAACAACCATGTTCACCGCCTGTGGCAGTGACAGTGACGACAACAACAAGGGCGGCAAGAAGGGTCCTGTATCTGCCGGTTTGGTATGCGCATTGATGACCGATGATGAGACACTCCAATGTTTCGACTTTTACGCCAAGTACTACGATGCCAACGGTCAGGTGCAAAGCGAGAAGATAGTATGGGGCGATCAACGGGATGCTGAAGGTCACAGATTATGGACTAAGACATTTGCGGCAAAACTGCCCGCTACCCTTGGTATGCATTGTCAAATCAAGGCTAAGGAAAACGTAGAACTTGACCCTAACGCACACTACAAATTAGGTCATGGCTTTTTAATAAGCTCTACATTATTGGATGAAGCCGGTAAATCCTTATCTGATCTTCCTGGCTATGTTTCAAATTTTATTATCACCGGAATCCGTCAAGGCAGTATTATAGATTTTCTGGAGAATGAAAACAACTTCTTGAATTTCGTCTATTATTTCGATGCCAACGGAAACCGCACAGAAGGCAAATGGTAATAAACGCATAGGCGTTCCTTTTGTCTCAAGGGCATAGCGCATCACTACAATGATCAAGTGACTTTTCTCTGCATTCGCTGCATAAAAAATGTGGTATTTTGTTTTATGCTTTGCGAAATGTTTCGTAATTTTGCAGCACACTAAACACTAAAAACTGTTAGCTTATGAAACAATTAGTACTTGCAATGACAATGGCAATGGCGCTGAGTACTTCGGCCTTTGCACAAAACCGAGTAAAGAACAACGGTAAAAAGGTCGTGATTAAGTGAGAATAAAGCAGAGCTCGCTCATGCTTTATCGAGCGTAAACGAGCTCGAGCGAAGCTCAAGTCGTGATTAAGTAATTAAATTCCGGCAGATTAAATTTTAAGTTGGCATATATGCATAAAATAATCGGGAGGGCTTAACAGCACTCCCGATTTTTTGGTTCTATAATCCCTTCTTCTTACCTTTGTAAATATAGATGCCGCGCTGTGTAGGCTGGCCCATGAGGCGACGACCGTCCAGCGTATACCATGCATCATCAGACGTCTGACTTCCAACATCAGCCTTCTCAACGATGCCCGTTGCCTGCTGGATATAGTCCAGCCCCTTCTTGGCATTGATCTTACCGTAGCCCCAGCGGATAGGATTGCTTGCGGTGAACTCGTCGTTGTCACACGAATTTGCCAGTACATCCTTCACGTCGGCCAGGGTGAGCTGTGGATTGGCCTGTAGCCACAGGGCTATGATGCCCGCCACAGCGGGACATGCCATCGACGTGCCGGACATGGCTACGTAGGGATAGCCCTGCCACGTCATGGCATCGATGTAAGTGACAGGTTCGGGATCGTCGGAAGACAAAAAGGCGTCATTATACTGGTTTCCCGCTGACACCACATTGACGCCAGGTGCGCAAACGGTTGGTTGTGTCACACCGTTGAGCATTTCTCCATAACTGCTGAAAAAAGCGATGTCGCCCTGCGTATTCCACATATCTATATGATCCTTTATACCTTGTTTGTTAGCGCGCTCGGTGGTGTTAGCGCACCATGCTCCCACGCTGATGACATCGGGCGTGCTGCCCCAGTCATTGCCCGATATCAGATGGTCACCGGCAATATAGTCTCCACCTTTGTACGTTTCGAACCCGAGAGAGTTCTGCCACATATTGATGACGGTGCCGGGCGAACCTGTCACCGTGAGCGTCGGAGCGTAGCTTATGCCGTCTTTGCCAGTCTTGCATTTACCATCGGGGATGATTGTCAGCTCCTGCCTGCCGTCAGCCCGCGTGCTGATAGCCACGTACACCTTGCCTCTGAAATAATTCTCTACTTCAGGGTAGTCGGCCGAGTTGATCATCACCACTTGGTCGGGGTCACCTATAGTGGCTTTGACCACCGGAGACGACCATAGATTATCGACGACGTGATAGTCGAAATCATGGCTAATCACATTGAGGCGTACGCCAATCTCGCCACCCTGTCGGGGCTGTGTGTAGCCTTTTATTGGTGTACGGTAAGCCCAAATGAAAGAATTATCCGGATTATCATCTAAAAATCCTAAAGACAGCCCGAGACCAACGCTGAACGACGGTTTGTCTTCAGAAAAATGGTATTGTACGTGAAGAGGCATATCGCCTTCGTTGCCACTGGAAAACACGGGAATGGCGTGCTTGGAGAGCGCAGAGATGGCTTCGGGCACAGTACCGGTACCATCGTGAGGCCCTGTGTGTTCACCAATGCTGGCACTCACCACCATGGGCTGGTCGATCTGCTGGGCATAGGCATTGGCAAAAGCCACGTATTGTTCTACCGTTTGAAGTATTCCATCAAGATCATCGGGATTGGGGTCGCTTGAGGAACTCTCCTCACCGGAGCTGCCCGTATCAGTGTCCACGTCATCCTCGGTGTATAGCGTGGTCATGGCAACAAAGACTATGTCGGCATCGGGAGCCATACCTCCAAAGCCCTGAGGCGACAGCGAGCCGGCAGCGATGCCTGTGGTATGACCGCCATGGTCCAACGTATTGTTGTCATAGACCAGCTTGGCAATGAGCTCGGGCGTGTCGAACACGCTACCCGGATACTCTATGGTGCCAGCCACGGGGTCATCGACCACGAACTTGCGCCCCTTGTCCGTAGCCATATTGTACACACACTTGATGCGCGAACGCCCCTGGGCATCCTTGAAGGCAGGATGGGTGAAGTCTATGCCCATATCTAAAACGCACACCGTCACACCTTTGCCCGTAAAGGGCGAGGGCACCGTGGGCTGGCTGCCGTTGAGGAGGTTGACGCCCGTCACCTCACGTGTCACATCAGTCGTCAGCTTCCCCTGATGGCCTACGTCCACACGGAGTATGCCGTCCATCTGGGCGATGGTCTCTACCTTGTCGAGGGGCACCTGCACGATGGCCTGCTGCCCGATGCGTCCCCTGATGGTCACGCCCTGCTCTCTTAGACGGGCGTAGGTGTCGGCAGCCTTCTCGTCTGCTACTTTCACGACGAGCGTCAGCGCGGGCTGTTGTGCCGGTAACAATTTTTTTCCGTCAACCGCCATACGCTCCACCTTGGTTTTCTGCTCTGCCACGCGAATCATCGCGTCGGTAGTCATCACGCCCTGTGCCTCAGTTCCCAGCACATAGACCAGCAGGATGACCAGAATGAATAATGTTTTTACTTTCATTGCTAATAGTTATTGATTATTTCTTGTTTTTGTTATCAGTGTTTGCAAGCAGTGGCGGAGCGGAGCCAGTCGCGGTCGGCGGTGTCGAGATGCGGCGACAGGCGGTCGTAGACCAGCTGGTGGTAGTCGTTGAGCCATCGCAGTTCCTTGGGGGTGAGCAGGGAAACGTCAATGGGTGCCGTGTCGATGGGACAGAGCGTGAGCGTCTCGAACTGCAGGAAGCGTCCGAACTCGGTCTCGCGCCAGGGTTGGGTAAGCAGCACATTCTCGATGCGCACGCCAAACTGACCCTCGATGTAGATGCCCGGTTCGTCGGTGACGGTCATGCCGGCATGTAGCGGTGCAGGGCGATACTCCATGCGAATCTGATGCGGTCCTTCGTGAACGTTCAGGTAAGACCCTACCCCATGTCCTGTGCCATGCAGGAAGTTGAGTCCGTCCTGCCACAAACCGCGGCGGGCAATGGCATCAAGCTGGGTGCCACTGGCTCCGTCGGGGAAGCGCAGCAGCTGCAGCTGGATGTGGCCTTTCAGCACCAGCGTATAGATGCGGCGCTGTTCGTCGGTGACGGGACCGAGGGCAATGGTACGGGTGATGTCGGTGGTGCCATCGGTGTATTGTGCACCGCTGTCGAGCAACAGCAGACCCTCGGGACGCAACGTTGCATCAGTGTCGGGCGTCGCCTCGTAATGGACGATGGCTCCATGAGCCTGGTAGGCGGCAATGGTATCGAACGAGAGACCCTGATAAAGCGGCTGTTCAGCACGTAGGGCAGTGAGTTTGCTGTCAATGCTCATCTCAGTCTGTCCACCAGCGGCGACAGCAGGTTTCAGCCAGCGCAGGAAGCGCACCAAGGCTACACCATCGCGAATCATGGCCTGTCGGAAGCCTTGCTGTTCAGCGTCGTTCTTGACGGCCTTCATAGCTGGTACTGGGGAGGGAAAGTTGAGAGTTGAGAGTTTAGAGTTTAGAGTTCTTGGGCTGTTCTTGATGGCTTGCATGAGGGTGTCGCTGATTTCCTCGCGGTCGGCCAAGATGTTATAGTCGGGATAGTGGCGCAAGCCCTCCTTGACGCCATCGTAGGGTGCTGTGGCGATGCCGTATTGTTGCAGGTGCTGACGGGCAGCGGGAGTGAGTTTCGCTTCATCGACGAAGAGCGTCGCTGAGCGGGAGCTGATAAGCAGGTAGCTGACGAAGACGGGGTTGCAGTGGACATCGGCACCGCGCAGGTTCAGCGTCCAGGCAATATCGTCGAGCGAGGCCATGAGCATGCCGTCGGCATGGACCTGTCGTAGGGCCTTGCGGATGCGCGTGAGTTTCGAGGTAACATCCTCGCCGGCATATTCCAACGGCTGAGGAACAATGGGGGCCGCAGGGATGGCAGGACGGTCGGTCCACAGGCGCTGCAGGGGGTCGAACGTGGTGCGCAGGGTGAATCCGCCGTGCTTTCGGAGGTCCTCTTTCAATGCCTTGACATAGGCGTGAGACGACGTCATGCCGTCGAGGGCAACTTCTGTTGACAACTGAGAACTGAGAACTGAGAACTGAGAATGCTCGGACTGGAGCCATTCGGCGATGGTGGGTGTGCCGTCGATGCGTTCGCGCATCAGTTGGAACTCGGTGCCCTCGAGTTGTTGGGCAGCGGCAATGAAGTAGCGCGAATCGGTCCACAGCGCCGCACTATGCAACGTGACGACTGCCGTGCCAGCAGAACCCGAGAAACCACTAATCCATTCGCGGCCCTTCCAGTGGTCAGCGGTGTACTCACTTTGATGCGGGTCGGTGGAAGGAAAAATGAAGGCGAAGAGTTTTTCGCGGCGCAGTTCCTCGCGCAGGGCGGCTATTTTACTTTGAACTGTTAACATTGAACTTTGAACATTGAACTTTAAACATTAAAAATGCGGTTTTGGGTGCGAAGTTACGAAAAAAATACAATAAACGGATAGCTTTTGCGTTATTTATTACGTGTTTGGACGAAAAATAACCCTTCTGGGCGTGTTGCTGACGGTGTTGATGAAGGCCTCAGCACAGCAAGACGCCTCCTTCGCTCACTACTGGGCGCTGGAGCCGTCGTTTAATCCTGCTGCCATCGGCAAGACGTCGCTCATCAACGTGACGGGCGCCTATGCCATGTCGATGACGGGGTTCGAAAACAACCCCAAGACGATGTTTTTTGCCGGCGACATGCCGTTTTATTTCATGAACAGCTACCACGGTGTGGGCCTGCAACTGATGAGCGACGACATCGGACTGTTCAAGCACCAGCGGTTGACGGCACAGTATGCCTACAAGCTGTCGCTGTTGGGCGGTACATTGAGCATCGGACTGCAAGCGAGTATGCTGAGCGAGAAATTCAAGGGTAGCGAGCTGGACCTGCGCGATGAAGACCCCCACCTGCAAAAGGCCGACGTGACGGGAACGGCGTTTGATTTGGCGGCAGGACTATATTACATGCACCGCAACTGGTATGCCGGATTCTCTGTGCAACATGCCATGGAACCCGAGGTGGAATTGGGCGAAAAATCGATTATTGACGTCGCCCGAACATATTATTTTACTGGAGGATACAATATTCGGCTGCATAATCCGTTCTTTACAATACACCCCTCTGTGTTGGCGCGTACCGACGGTGTGGGCTACAGAGTGGATGTAACGGCTCGTGTGAAGTACAGCTTCGAGAAGCGTATGTTCTATGCCGGAGTGGCCTACAGCCCGACAAATTCGGTGACGGCTCTCATCGGGGGCAACTTCCACGGCATCAGTATCGGCTACAGCTACGAGGCCTACACATCGGCACTCAGCTTCAAGCACGGAAGTCATGAGTTGTTCGTGGGTTATCAGACGGAGCTGGACCTGGTGAAAAAGGGACGTAACAAACATCAAAGTGTGAGGATACTTTAGAAGTGATAAACGATAAGTGATAAGTGATAAGTGATAAGTGATAAACGATAAAGATAATAATATATGAAGATGAATAGAAATTGTCGGAAGCAAGTGACGGGATGGGTGAAGATAAGTCGTGTACTTATCATTTTTCACTTATCACTTATCACTATGCTCTGCATGACTGGTTGTTTCGGCAGCAAGTCGCTATCGGCATCGGGCGGTGAAGTGACAGGAATGAGCGGACGGGCCTTTACAGAGCCCACGCCTCATGGTATGACACTGATTAAGCGTGGCCACCTGAAGATGGGTCTCGACAAGAAGGACTCGCTCTGGGGCAAACAGACTCCCGTGCGCGACATCTCCGTTGAGGGTTTCTGGATGGACGAATACGAAGTGACGAACTCGATGTACCGTCAGTTTGTGAACTATGTGCGCGACTCTATCCTCCGCGAGCGTCTGGCCGATCCCGCCTATGGTGGCGACGAGACCTACAAGATTGAGGAAGACAAGAACGGCGACCCCGTGACACCCCATCTGAACTGGAAGAAAGCACTGCCCCGCAAGCCCAACGAGGACGAGCAGCGTGCCTTCGAGAGCCTGTATGTCACTAATCCCGTGACTGGCGAGAAGTCGCTCGACTGGCGTCAGATGAACTACCGTTACGAGATTTACGACTATACGGAAGCCGCCAAGCGCAAGTATCGCCCCAACTTCGAGGAGCGCGTGCTGAACACCGATATGCGCCCCAATCCCAATGAGCAGATTTGGATATCGAAGGACACTGCCTACATCAACGACGAAGGTCAGATTGTTCGCGAGACCATCAACCGTCAGTATACGGGACCGTGGGACTTCCTGAACACGTACATTGTTAATATATATCCCGACACGACCTGCTGGGTGAACGACTTCCCCAATGCGGAGAACGAGAGCTACATGCGCTACTACTTCACGAATGCCGCCTACAACGACTATCCCGTGGTGGGTGTGACGTGGGAGCAGGCCAACGCTTTCTGTGCATGGCGTACGGAATACCTGTTGCGCGGACTGGGTCCTGCTGCACGCTTCGTACAGCGCTACCGTCTGCCGACAGAGGCCGAGTGGGAGTATGCTGCCCGCGGCAAGGACCAGACGGAGTTCCCCTGGGAGAACGAGGACGTGGTAACCGGCAACGGCTGTTTCTTTGCCAACTTCAAGCCCGACAACGGTAACTATACCAAGGACGGCAATCTGATAACCAGTCGCGTGGGCATCTATTCGTCGAACTCGAACGGGTTGTACGACATGGCCGGTAACGTAGCCGAATGGTGCAGCACCATCTATACTGAGGCCGGTGTGGATGCCATGAACGACCTGAACCCCCAGCTGAAGTACAATGCCGCCAAGGAAGACCCCTACCGGCTGAAGAAGAAGAGCGTGAGAGGCGGCTCGTGGAAAGACCCCGAGTCGTATATCCGCAGTGCCTGGCGTTCGTATGAATATCAGAACCAGCCCCGTTCATACATCGGATTCCGTTGTGTGCGCTCGCTGGCCAACACCACCAGTGACAAGATCAAGGTGAAGAAGTCGAAGAAGTAAATAGTAAATAGTAAATCGTCAAATCGTAAATTGAAATGACAAGATATAGCAAACTGAATATCGTCTACCGCTTGCAGAAGTGGATGGACAGCGTACCGGGACAGACGTTCCTGAACTACGCATACAGTTGGGGTGCCTCGATTGTGATTCTGGGTACACTCTTCAAGCTGACTCACCTGCCAGGAGCTAACTTCTTCCTGTTCTTGGGTATGGGTACCGAGGTCTTTGTGTTCTTCATTTCGGCCTTCGACCGTCCGTTCGACAAGACGACAGACGGCATGGATCTCGACATCCACGTAGGCGAAGAAGAGGAACTCGAACCTGGAGAGAAGGTTGCTGCCGCAGTAGCCGGTGGTGGCGTTGCCGGTGGCGGTACAGTCATCATCAACGGTGGCGGAGGCGGTGTCGTTGGCGGAGTTGTCGGCAATGGCGACGAAGCAGCCCGCTGGGAAGGCGAGCCCGCTGAGGGCGGTGCTATCAGCTTCGGCGGTGGCGGCAGTGTCATTGGCGGCGGTGGTGTCGTTGGCGGCGTCGTAGCACAGCAGCCTGAGATACAGCCCATGGGTGAAGAGTTGAAGGAAGCTACCTCGAACTACATCGACGAGCTGAACCGCCTGTCGGAAATGTTGAAGCAGGTTTCTGAGCAGAGCCAGCGCCTGACACGCGACTCGGAGGAGATGGAGAACCTGAACCGCACGCTGACAGGTATCAGCCGCGTCTATGAGATGCAGTTGAAGAGTGCCTCAGCCCAGATCAGCACCATCGACGAGATCAATGCCCAGACGCGCCATATGGCCGAGCAGATAGTAGAGCTGAACAAGATCTACGCCCGCATGATTGAGGCGATGCAGATAAGGGCAGGTGTGCAGTAACATCGTGATAACGAAATAACGTAATAACGTAATAACGCCAAAAGAATATGGCAATTAAGAAAAGACCCGTTTCTCCACGTCAGAAGATGATTAACCTGATGTACGTCGTACTGATGGCTATGCTGGCGTTGAACGTCTCTAATGAGGTGCTCAACGGTTTCTCGCTCGTGGAGGAAAGTCTGAAGCGTACCACCATCAATGCCACCAAGGAGAATCTGGCCATCTACGACGACTTTGCCGTGCAGATGAAGAAGAATCCGCAGAAGGTCAAGCAGTGGTACGATAAGTCGCAGCAGGTAAAGGAGATGAGCAATAAGCTCTACAACCTGGCTGACGAGCTGAAGGAGGCTATTGTCCGCGAGGCTGACGGTTCCGACGGCGATGTGAAGAATATCCGCAACAAGGAAGACCTGGAGGCCGCCACACAGGTGATGCTGGCTCCGGGACGCGGTCGCGGCAAGGAGTTGTTTGACGCCATCAACAACTATCGTGCTGCGATGCTGAAATTCTGTACCGACTACCATCAGAAGAAGGCCATCGCCTCGAACCTGACGACAGAGATTCCCAAGGATGCCCAGGCGATGGGTAAGAACTGGCAGGAATATATGTTTGAGTCGATGCCTACTGCCGCCGCCGTGACGCTGTTGAGCAAGCTGCAGAACGACGTGCGCTATGCCGAGGGTATGGTGCTGCACACGCTGGTGTCGAACATCGACGTAAAGGATATCCGTGTGAATGCATTGAATGCCTTCGTCATTCCCAACTCGCAGACCATCGTACGTGGCGACAAGTTCTCGGCACAGATTGTGATGGCTGCCGTCGACACCACTCAGGTGCCGCAGATATTCATCGGAGGCAGGGAGGTGAACCTGCCGAACGGCATCTATGAAACCGTGACAGGCCGCACGGGCGACTTCACGCTCAGCGGTTATATCCAGGTGGAGAACGGTAACGGCGAGTTGATCAAGCGCGACTTCGAACAGAAATATACCGTAGTAGACCCCTCGGCCACTGTTTCGGCAGACCTGATGAATGTGCTCTATGCCGGCTATAACAACCCATTGAGCGTCAGTGTACCGGGCGTACCCCTGAACAAGGTGCAGGCCACCATGTCGGGTGGTACCCTGCAACCCGTGGGACCTGGTCGCTATATTGCCCGTCCGACCGCCGTGGGACAGAACGTGACCATCACGGTGACGTCGACCAATACGGGCCGTGCGCAGCAGATGGGACAGTTTACGTTCCGTGTGCGCCGTCTGCCCGACCCCACGCCGTATATCGCTATGAAGGACGAGAGCGGCAGCCCCGTGCGCTACAAGGGCGGCGGACTGTCGAAGTCGCAGCTGATGAGTGTCGACGGAATCGGTGCTGCCATCGACGACGGCATCCTCGACATTGCTTTCCGTGTGCAGAGTTTCGAGACGGTATTCTTCGACAATATGGGTAATGCCGTACCCATGGTCAGCGAGGGTGCCAACTTCTCGGCACGCCAGAAGGACGCCTTCCGCAAGTTGCAGCGCAACCGCCGTTTCTACATCTCGCGTGTCAACGCCATCGGTCCTGACGGCATCTCACGTAAGTTGAACGCCTCGATGGAAGTCATTGTGAAGTAAACAATTTAAAAATGTAATAATGTAATAATTTAAAAATTAAAATATGAAGCGTAGCATTTTAATTCTTGCATTTTTTAATTTTTTAATTGCGACGAATGTCGCCGCGCAGCCGAAGGCTCGTCGACAGCAACAGCAGAAGGCCCAGCAGGAGCAGAAGCAGCCGACACAGAGTCAAGGCATGTCGCTGCGTGCCCGCCTATCGTTCCCCACGGCCGTCGATATGCCCGAGAACGTCGTTTGGCGTCGTGACATCTATCGCGAGTTGAATCTCGACGACGATGCCAATGCGGGACTCTACTACCCTGTAGAGCCCATCGACAAGCAGCTGAACCTGTTTACCTATGTGTTTAAACTGGCGCTGAACGGCTACGTGCCTGTCTATGAATACCGTCTGGACGGCAACGAGGTATTCTCCGACTCTGCCAAGGTGCAGATCAGGACGATACTCGACAACTTCCACATCTTCTACGAAGAGCGTGACGGCAAGGTGCGTGTCGACAACAGCGACATCCCGTCGGCCGAGGTGAAGATGTACTATCTGAAGGAGAGTGCGTACTTCGACGATGCCAACTCAACGTTCCACCGCAAGGTGCAGGCCATCTGTCCCGTGATGATGCGCGAGGACGACTTTGGCGGCGAGGCATCGAAATATCCGTTGTTCTGGGTGAAATACGCCGACTTGGAGCCGTTCCTGAGCCGTCAGACGGTGATGACGTCGAACCTGAACAATGCCGCCACGATGTCGATGGAGGACTTCTTCACGCTGAACCATTACCAGGGTAAAATCTATAAGACCAACAACATGCTGGGCAAGACGCTGGCACAGATCTGTGACGGTGATACCACCAAGCTCAGCGCTGAACAGAAGAAGATTGAGGCTGAACTGAAGGCCTTCGAGCAGAACATCTTCGGTGACCAGCACAAGAAGGACTCGCTGGACTCGATTGCCAAGCTTGACCCCAAACAGCTGAAGGCGGCTAAGAAGTCGAAGAGCGGCAGCTCGAAATCGAAATCGACATCGGCTAAGGCGAAGTCGAGCAAGCCCAAGAAGAGCAGTGGCTCGTCGTCAAGCTCGTCACGCATGAGTGTTCGCAGAGAGAGACACTAGAAGGGGAGTTAACGAAGTTAAAGGAGTTAAAGAAGTTAACGACAATAGAAACGAGCGCTGAAGAAGAGGTGAAAACAACCATAAGAACTATCGTCGATAACTTCGTTAACTTCGATAACTTCGAGCGAAGCGATAACTTCAGAAAGATGAATTAATATAATTACGTAGTTATGAAGAAATTTTATGTAATGATGCTGATGGCAGTGGCTTTTGCCATGCCGTCGAAGGCTCAGGTGAGCTTTGGTGTGAAGGGTGGTTTGAACTTCACCAACATGTCGTTCGACAAGGGTAGCGTAGATGACATCCTGAAAAACAAGACAGGCTTCTTCGTTGGTCCGACCGTCAAGTTCCAGTTGCCCGTCGTAGGTTTGGGCATTGACGGTGCCGTACTCTACGACCAGCGCGAAGGCGACATTGAAGTCTATACTGGCTTCTCTGAAAATGACAAGAGTACCGAGAAGCTGAAGTCACAGAGCATTCAGATTCCCATCAACCTTCGTTATGAGATTGGTCTGGGCGAAAAAGCCAACATCTTCGTCTTCGCCGGTCCACAGGTTGGATTCAACATTGGTGACAAGACATCGGAATTGTGGAATGACATGGCCGAGTGGAGACTGAAGAGTTCAAACTTCAGCGCCAACGTCGGTCTGGGCTTCACTATCTTGAGCCATCTGCAGGTGTCTGCCAACTACAACATCGCCTTGGGCAAGACCGGTGAGGTTGATTTCAAATCAGCAACAGACAAGACTTGGGATACTGTCAAAGGCGAGGCTAAGGCCAACTCCTGGCAGATTGCATTGGCTTATTACTTCTAAAGTCAAAACCAAGGAGCATGGGGACGGTTCGGATCACGGGGACGGTTCTGCGTGATACCATTTCCTTTGGAAATTGGATCATCAGAACCGTCCCCATGATCTTGCCCCTCCTGTGGGTGGGATGTTCGCACCAGGAGCGCATGGACGACGAGAATTCCGTGTACTACTGGCGCACAGAGTGGCGTTTGGACTCTGCGGAGCGGGCATTCCTGAAGCAATACCATATCAATAAGGTGTACTGTCGTTACTTCGACGTGATGCCCGACGAGTCGGGAGCACCCATGCCGAACGCGACGATAGCCTTCGTGGAAAAGGTCCCTCAGGACTTGGAACTGGTGCCTACGGTTTTCATCACGGAAAACTGTATGCACCAGCGTCATGAAGGGCTGGCACGGAAACTGGTAGATCGCATCGTGCAGATGAACGAGACGAACGACGTCGCGGGCGTGCAGGAGATTCAAATTGACTGCGACTACACGGGGCGCAGCCGTCAGACGTATTATGACTTCCTGGCCGAGGTGCGCCAGGAGACGGCCAAGCACCACCTGCGCCTGTCGACCACCATCCGCCTGCACCAGCTCTCGATGCCTGCCCCACCCGTCGACTACGGCGTGCTGATGCTCTACAACACTGGCGACCCGCAGAAATTCGAGGAGCGCAACCCCATTCTCGACCTGCGCGACGTACAGCCCTATCTGCGCTACCTGTCGGGCTATCCCCTGCCGCTGGCCGCTGCCTATCCGGTGTTTCTGTGGCAGCGCAACATCCACGGCGTCCGCGTGGAGCATGTCGTAGAGGCCGACGAGATTCTTCAGGTGAAGGCCGCTGTCGAAAAGAAACGCAGCGCGCTGAGCCATACCATTTTACTTTACCATTTAGATCACAACAACATTAACAGATACAATCATGAAACGTTTGAATCGATTTATCGCCATTAGCCTTGTGCTGGCATGCTGCCAGTCGGCATTTGCCTGTTTGTGGATAGAAACCCACAACTATTACCTTTTCCACGTCTACGACAGCGAGGAGTTCAGAACGCGTGTGGACAATATCACCAGAGACAACTGGAGGACTTATCTGGAGAAAGGGCAAGACTACTACTGGTTCGACGCCGACGAGGTGCGTAAGTATGCCGAGGGCAAGGGCGACGCGCTGATGGTCAGCTACGTTTCGAATCTGGAGAAATACCTGGAGTGTGCCTCGTCCGTCATGTCCGAGAGTTGGGACTATCCCACGAAGGAGGAACTGGACAAGCGCAAACAGACGCTTATCGCCGTCCGTCAGTATGCCCAGGGTAAGCTGTCGTCGCGCCTGCGCAGCCAACACGCCCTGCTATTCATGCGCTGTAATATGCTGCTGGGCAACCACGCCGAGAATGTCACATTCTGGGAACAGCGTGCCGTGAACTTCATCGAGACGGTCTATAAGGACATGATGAAGAACATCTATGCCGGTGCCCTGCTCCGTACGGGCAACCCCGACAAGGCCGGACAGCTCTTTGCCGAGATGGGCGACTGGAACAGCCTGATGACACAGTTCTACGAGAAGCGCTCCTATCAGGCCATCCGCGCCGAATACCTGCGCGACGCCAACTCCGCCGTGCTGCCCTTCCTGGTGCAGGACTTCGTCAACAATGCGCAGGAGGCCGTCGACCAAGACGGTTTCGGCAAGCTCTTCGTGCGCAACATCACGAAGCAGGAAGCCCTTCAGATGATTCAGCTTGCAGCCCAGGTCATCAAGGACGGCAAGAGTCAGGTGCCTGCCTTGTGGATGAGTGCCAAGGCATGGCTCGAATTCCTGTTCTACAGTCATCAGCAGGCGCTGGCAGACATCAACCAAGCCGTCACGCTCGACGGTACGGAATGGATGAAGACGACAGCCCGCGTGCTGAAGTTCTACATCTCGGCCTCCGAGAAACCCATCGATACCCAGTTCGACGAATATGTGGCTGGCGAACTGAAATGGCTGGAACAGATGCAGGCGCAGGACGCCTTCTTCAGGAACGCCCTCGACCGCATCATCCATCAGGTGCTGGCCGACAAGTATGACAAGAACCAGCGTCCGAAGACCGCACAGGCCCTGTTGGGCTTCCTCAATGAGACGGATTCTGAATATGAATACAAGCTCGACACGATGGAGGTTTCCCTGCTGGAGCAGTTCTTCGACTATCTGAATAACCCCGATACGTCACCGCTCGACAAAATGCTGACTGCACGTATCGAGATGGACCCTGCAAAGATGAACGACCTCGTAGGTACCAAATACCTGCGCATCTGCCGTTGGGCCGAGGCCATCAAGTGGTTGCAGAAGGTGCCCGTGTCGTTCTACAACAAGGCCAGCTATGCCGTCTATGCCGCCAACCGCAGCTTCCGTGTGGAGCCGTGGATGAAGCGCCAGTGGCTGAAGTCCGACATGGAGTATTCTCTTGAGGAGCAGCACATGACGACCAGTCCGAAGCTCGACTTCGCCAACGAGATGCTGGCTATGGAAACGCGCCTGCCCCAGCTGAAGGGCAAGGAATACGAGCAGGCCTGCTACGACCTCGCTGCACGCTATGCACAGGTTAACTTCACGGGTGACTGCTGGTTCATCATGCGCAACGGCAAGAGCATTTCCGACGCAGTCCGCGACAACGAGACCGACCTGAACAAGCAGGCTGTGCGCCTGTTGTGCAAGGCCGTCAACACCACCGACAAGAAGCTGAAGGAGCGCGTGCTCTTCGCACTTTCGTATGCTGAGATCAATCCCGACTGCTGGTTTACCTCGGAGTGGGACAGCAACCAGGGCGATTACCGCATCATTGCGCAGCCCGACTCCTGGCACTACAAAGCACTGGCCACCCTCGTCGATTTCGAGCGCCAGAACGGCCCCGCCAGCCCCTATGTCTCCCGCTGCGACAACTACAACACCTTCCGCAAACAGTATAAGTAAGAGCTATGCGTTTTTATACGTAAAGGGAGCAAAAAGACATACTAAAGGTTACAGGGGGAAATACTAGGGGGTTGCAGGGAGCGAGACTAGGGTTTGCAGGGAGCGAGACGGCATGTTGCTAATTTGCCCCGCCCGTGGCAAATTGTTGCGGGGGGCGGGGCAATATCTTGTGACGAGCGTGCGAATATCTTTGCGGCGGCCGCCAAAAGACTCGGCTTTCTGGGCTTTTGGCGTTGTCTTGCAGGATGCAGCGACAGTCTTTTCTAGATGCAAAGATACAAAAAAAATCGCAGAAATGCAAGTTTTTCCTTTGCTTTTTGCTCACTTATTCGTAACTTTGCAGGCGAGAAAGATCTAAAACGATGCATTGATCCTATGGTTGAAAAGAAAAATCTCATGAAATGGCTGTGGCCGATGGCCGTCGGAGTGCTGGCGATTGCGGTAGTGCTGCTGACGGTCAGGTTGAACTATGCGTCCCGGGCAGAGCGCAATGCGCGCTATGTCGGCATGATGAACGTGGTGGCGGAGAAACTGTCGAAAACCGTCAGGGGCATGGAGTTGAACGCGGAGAACGTGTTTGACGAGGTAGCGAAGCACTTGGAGTCGCCGCAGGCCGTCATTGGCGCCCTTGGCAACAAGGCCAGCTTGAACCCCGATGTCATTGGCTACTTCGCGGCCTTCGTGCCAAACTACTTCCCGCAGGAGGGCCGGTGGTTCCAACCCTATGTGCACCGGGGCGACTCGGCAGAGTTCGTGCTGACTCTCGTAGGCTCGGCGCGTCACGACTATACCAAGTCGACGTGGTACGTGCAGGGTGTGAAGGAAAAGGAGAGTTTCTGGTCGGAGGCGTATTATTACGAGGATAACCTGAACGTGACCAGCGGCTACTACATGACGTTTGCCACGCCTATCTTCGACGCGCAGGGCCGCTTGGCATGCGTCTGCGGAGCCGACATGACGCAGGAGTGGATGATAGAGCAGTTGCGGCAGATAGAGAATGAGGTGAGGAACGACGAGATGCTGAACAGCTATCGGTTGCCTGGTAGCGACAATTTCTATATCGTCATCATGAATGACGACGGTACCAGTTTTGCCCATCCCGACGGGAACATCGTCACGGTGAATGACAAGGAGTTCATCGCCAACCTGAAGAATCACCATCGCGGCGTGGCCGAACTGGAGGTGAACGGCGTGCCGTCGCGAGTCTATTACACTCCGCTGAAACACACTCACTGGTCGGTGGCCATTGTCGTAGAGAAATGAAGAAATACGTATTCATCGCTTTGACGCTGCTCAGCTCTCCCCGCGCCATCGCCCAGATTCCGTACTTTGCTGGAACCGTAGGCGACGGAAAGCTCTATGGTTACTCGTCGGTGAAGTTTCGCCCGGGCGTTAACCGCCAGGAGACGTACTCGACATTCCAGTATGGTCTGGGCGACCACGTGGCCACGGGTATCGACCTCTATACCGGTCCGGACTGCGCGTATTGGGGGGCACTGGTGCGCTACGGCATGAAGTTCAGTAAGTGGTTCCAGGCTGGCGGCGAGGTCATCCCGTCGTTCGACCTGAACGACAGTTTCCGCTTCGCCTACCTGACGTCGGGGCTCTATCTGAACGGCGCCATCAGCAGTAACGGGCGTCTGTTTTGGGCCTCGAACACCTGGTGGGGCGTCAGGAAGGGCGACGACAATACCCTCTCGAACTACGAATACTTAGGCTACACCATCCCGCTGGGCGAGGGGCGGTCGGTGACACCGATGGCCGGTGTGCTGCACTCGTGGCTGATGGATGAGGATGCCGATGCTGCCGCAGGGGGCTACGTGACGCTTGGGCCGTGGAACCTGTATGTCTGGGGCAACAATCTGCTGAAGAGCCACCCGAGGGTTGTCATTGGAATCGATTTCACACTATAAGATCAATGAGGATGAACGTACTGAGGAGATTATATATGGCCGCACTGATGGCCGTCGTGGTGACGCTGGTCGCTGCGGCGCAGACATCGGGTGCCGACGACGACCGCATTGCACAGCTGGAGAAGGCGATGTACCGCTACTTCAGTTCGAACGCGACAGACAGCTTTATGTACGTCACGGACCAGCTGATGGAGGCGTGTCGCAAGGCTGGGCCCAGCCAAGAGCGACTGTTCTACAAGGCATGGTCGAACCAGGCCATCTACAGCTTCACGAAGGTGAACCGTACGCGCGGACTGGAGTTGGCCCATCAGATTCACGACTACGCCTACCAGCATGACAGTAAGTTCGGACTCTACACGTCGACGTACGCGCTGGCCTCTATGTCGTCGACTCTGCGCCACTTTGCCCAAGCCGAGCGCGAGTTCAACGAGGCCATCAACTACCAGCACCGCTTCTTCCCCGACGAGAGCGCCGCCGCCCCCTATCTCGGGCTGGCAAAAATCTACGTCAATTTGAAAAAAATCGAAAAGGTGCTCGAGTGTGCCCGCCAGGCATTATCTGAGCCTAACATCATCATGCAGCACAAACTGTCAGCGTGGTCATATATCTGCATCGCATACAACGATGCCAAGTACAGCCGCGACGACTTCAACCGTGCCTATGCCGAGCGCGAGAAGGTGAAGCGCGAAAACGGGCATGACGACAATTATGGCGAAATCGTCGAATACTATAATGCCATGAAGAACGGCCGCTACGCTGAGGCCCTGAACTTTGCCAGCAAGATCAAGAGTGGCAGCGACCGTTTGCTATACATATCAAAAGCCTACGCCAGCCTCGGCGACTACCGGAACGCTTATGTCTGTCAGGTGCTGTTCAGGGATTATCGCGACTCTGTCAACACTGCCGAGGTGCAGCAAATGTCCTATGAGTACGCCTCGCAGCTTGATGTGACAAGGGCAGAAAACGAGGCCAAGAACCTGCGACTCTCCAATCAGGAGCTGCAGATACAGGCCGCCGTGGTGATTACCATCATCACCCTTGCTTTCTCCATCTTCTACTACTTCCGCCGTCGCAAGCAGATGCAGAAACTGCGCCAAGCCTACAACCAACTGGCTGACACGACTTCCGCCAAGGAACGCATCGACAGCGAACTGCGCATCGCACGCGACATCCAGATGTCGATGGTGCCACGCACCTTCCCCGCATTCCCCGACCGCCGCGACATAGACCTGCACGCCACCATTGTGCCAGCCAAGGAGGTGGGCGGCGACCTCTACGACTTCTTCCTGCAGGACGACCGCCTCTTCTTCTGTGTGGGCGACGTCAGCGGCAAGGGCGTTCCCGCCTCGCTTACAATGGCCGTTGCCGTCAACCTGTTCCGTACCATTGCCAAGGAAGGCTTCCCCCCAGAGGTTATCGCCGACAAGATGAACGAAACGATGGCTGCCGACAACGAGAATGGCGTCTTCGTTACCATGTTCATCGGCATCATCGATCTCAAGACCGGCAACCTGGACTACTGCAACTGCGGCCACAACCCGCCCATCTATGGTGAGCGCCGCAAGCACACCACGCAGACCGTATTCGGCTTCCTCGACATCGAGTCCAACGTGCCTATCGGACTCTGGTCCGACTACTCCTTCATCGGAGGACACCTGGACGACATCCGTGGCAGTTTGCTCTTTGTCTATACCGACGGCGTCAACGAAGCCGAGAATCACTCGCAGGAGCAGTTTGGCGAGAAACGCATGCTCCGCGTACTCCGTGAGTCGACACAGCCTTTCGGCGAGCGCACCCCCAAGACCCGTTCGCGCTTCCTCATAGAAGAAACGAAATGTGCCCTCGACGCCTTTGTCGACGGCGCCGAGCCGAGCGATGATCTCACCATGCTCTGTGTCAGTATCAAGTAGAGGTGAACGCTAAGAATCAGGCTTGGTTATCGCAGGGTATCCAGAGCCAGAAGGTGGAGCCGCGGTCTTCGCCAGAACTGATGACGCCGATATCGCCTCCACAACTGTCAGCAATCAACTTGCAAATGGCCAGACCCATGCCGGTACCTTGTACAAACTCGTTGAGCTTGACGAAGCGCTCGAAGACTGCCTTTTGTTTGTCCTTAGGGATGCCGATGCCGGTGTCCTCGCAGTAGAGGTACATGCCGTGCTTCTCGTAGCGGTAGCCCAGTCGGACGTAGCCGTGTTCGGTGAACTTCACAGCGTTGGTAACGAAGTTGGTGAGTACCTGCTGGACGCGCTCGAAGTCGAGCGTGGTGACGAAGGTGTCGTAAGGATTCTCCTTGATGAACTTCAGATTCTTGCCCTGCACACGCTGCTGGAGGGTTCGGCAGATGTCGTCGAAGGCGATGGCGAAGTCGATGGTGTCGGGCTTGATGGTAAGCGTGCCGCCACTAATGGACGAGGCCTCGATGATGTCGTTGATGAGTCGCTGCAGCATGTCGCTGGAATTGCGAATGATGCGGACGTACTCACCGCGCTCGGGATCGTCGCCCAGCGTGTCGAGAATGCCGGTAAACCCGGTGATGGCGTTCAGCGGCGTGCGCAACTCGTGGGTCATCGACGCCATGAAGCCGCTCTTCATACGGACGCTCTCGTTGGCCTGCGTGGTGACGGCCTGCAACTGTCGGCGGGCCTCTTCGAGTTTGGTGTTGTCGACGACAATGTGCATCGTGCCGTCGTCGCCCTGCTCCAAGTGGCGGTCGCTATGTTCCAGAAGGAATGCCAGGGTCTGCTTCTTGTGCTCAATATCGGTCCGGATGTCGTGCATCTTCTTGTTGTGCAGATGGCGGTCGTGGTCGCGGTTGCGGTCGTCGGTGACGTCGAGTGTGGTGATGAAGTAGTTGCAGGTCTCGCCCTCGCTGTTGAACAACGGCAGAATGAAGAATTCGATGTAGCGGTTGATGCCCATCTCGGGGTAATCCATGTGCTGGCAGACGAGCATGTCGTTGCGGCTGTCGGGCGAGTAGATGTTGCGGAACAGCGGGACGTCGAACATGCAGACGGTCTCCCAGAATCGCTTGTTCTCGGGCTGATCGTCGGTCATGCCGCAGAGTTGCCGCATGTTGTCGTTGAGGTCGATGAGCCAGCCGTCCTTGTCGTAGAACGACATGGCGATGAACGGGATGTTGGATAATTGTTCGTACTTCTTGACGAGTTCGCGTTCTGCCTTGTTCTCCTCGACGTCGTGGGTGACGTCGTGGATGGCGTTGACAACGTAGGCAGGATGTCCCTCGTTGTCGAGCTCCAGGATGGCGTGGCCATGGAAATTGAGCCAGTGGGGATTGTCGGCGGTGGCGTTGTTGTACAGTTTGTGAAGCACGAACTGGCGCTCACGGCCTTCAATCAGACGCTTCATCTTTTGGGTAAACTCCTGTTGCTGGCTGGGGTGGATGTGGCTGGTGAATTCTGCCAATGTCAGACCTTCCTTGGGCAGTATCTGTCCGTAGTTGTTGGTCATCCGGTCGTTCTTGATATCATAGACCATGATGTTGAAGTTGCCCATGTGCAGAGCCTTGTATATCATGCTGTTCAACTCCGTCGACTTGCGGGAAGCGCTCTGAACGTGGGCCTTAGCCAAGCGCGCCAAGAAGTAGGAGAGGACTGTCAGCAGCAGCACGGCGACAACGATGTAATAGACCATTGGCGACGAATGGTCGTGGACGCGCTCGGGATGGAACCAGCGGTCCTGGATGGCGGCAATCTCGCCGCTCTGTTTCAGGCGTGAGTACTGGTCGTCTATCTGTTCGATTAATTGCCTGTCGCGGCCGATGATATGGATTTCGGAGATGGGAATGCCTACATCGTTGAGTGCGATGCCCTCGAGGTTGAGTTCCTTGATTTTCCACTTCAGCGGCTCTTCGCCCCACACATAGTATTTGTAGTCGCCGTTGAGCACGCCCAGCAGTGCCACCTTGGGCGTCTGGAACTCCATGCGGCTATTGCGCATCGTGTCGCCATCCATGAAGTAGAAGGCGGAATAGTCGCCGGGCTTGAAGACGGCACCTTCTTGCTCCAGCTGGCTGAGCGGCACCATGCCGACGGAATCGGAATGCATGGCCACACGGATGCGATTGTAGTTGACGATATTTTCCGAGAGGACGTAAGGCTCGCGATGGTAGCGGCGGGCATTGGCCAGGATGATGTCGGCATCGCCTCGCTCGAAGGTCTTCAGGGCAATGCTCCAGTCTTTCATCACGAACCGGCAGGGCAGGTTCAGCTTGTCCATCACGGCCTGCATCACATCGATATTGCTGCCTGAGGGCTGTCCCTTGTCGTTCAGGAACTCGTAGGGCGCCTTGTCCCAGTCGCAGACAATGACGACGGGCCGTTGCTTGGTGTACGTGGCGGAGAGTTGCTGAGCCGCAGCCGTCATGAACATGCCGGCAATGCAAAAATTAAACAATGATATAATGATAAGACTCCAACGCTTCATATTTTTCATTTTTACATTTTATAATTTTTACATTTCCCCTAAGCGGTTTTCTTACGTTTAATGACTGAGGCGTGACACGGAATCATGATGTAGATGGTGGTGCCCGAACCCTCTTCCGAACTGATTTCGAAGGTGCCGCCCATCTGGCTTACCAGCTCCTTGGTGATGGTCAGGCCCAGACCCTTGGTGTTGTGAGCGCCGCCCAGTTCTTCCTGGATGCGGGCAAGCTCGGCCTCGGGGATGCCCTCGCCAGTGTCATCGACCGAGATAATCAGTCGGCGGCCGATGTAGTCGTAGCGGGCCCTGACGGTGCCTCGTTTCGTATGCTGAGCGGCATTGCATGTCACCTGCTGGATGACGTGGCCGAGGTTCTCGGCATCGATGTCAACGGTCAGCTGCTCGTACGGATTCTCAACGATGTAGTTGGTGTCGGCATTCATGAACTTCTCCCAGCCCGTAGCACACTGCGACTCAAACAACTCTGCGAAGTTCTGCGGCTTCCGGTTGATTTCGACCATCCGTGCCTCTAAGCGCGACAGGTAGAGGATGTTGTCGACGATGTGCAGCAAGTAGTCGGCATTCTGCTGGATGACCTCGCGCAGCTCCGCCTCGTTGGGCGAAGGGCTGTTGTCGTTGATCTGTGCCACGTGTTTGACGATGGCATTCATCGGATTGCGAATCTCCTGCACCATGTTCTTCACGAAACTGTTCTTCGTCTTCTCCACCTCCTGCACCTTCGCTGTCTGCAGTTCCATCTGGCGCTCTATCCAGTCCATCTCGCTGATGTCGCGCAGCATACCGCGGTATTCCTTTACCTTGCCGTCGTTGTCGTGGAAGGGCTCTAAGTGGAAATACAGCATCAAGGGCCTTCCACCCGTCGAGCGGAGGGTAGTCCTGATGTTATACTCTATCACCTTGTCTTCATAGTCGTCCATATTGCTCAACAGACGCATGGCCTGTCGCTGCGACTGCTCGTCGACCAGTGTCATGCAACGTGTCTGTGTAAGTGCATGCTGGATGGTGTCGGTGCCTCGGTAGATAGTCAGCGTGTGGGAGTCGGGCGAGTAAGTGACTTGGCGGATGTCGGTATCGCTGATGGTGGCGTTGAGCATCTCGGTATATTGTCGCTGCTCGTCGTGCAACGCGTCAATCTTCTTCTGGTTTTCCTGCTCCAAGTCTTTGTTGCTTTCCGACATAGTGATGTCGCGGCAGAAGGCGAAGACGCCCAGCATATCGCCGGCATCGTCGTGGATGGTCATCAGGCGGAACTCGGTGATCATGTCGTGACCGACGTGCTGGGTAGCCTGGTATCCGTTCACGTCTTCCAGATCCTGTATGTCGATGTCTAACATCGAACGGATGTTAACGCCCTGGTCAATGGTCTCTTCGGCATTGCATCCGAAAATGTCGCAGGCCTTGGGGTTGATGTTGACGAGCCGCCCGTCCTTGTCGAAAAGGATGATGCCCAGAATCGGGGTATAGAAGATGGACCAGTAGCGCAGCGTGCGCTCTTCGTCGAGCCGCTTCTGCTGCTGTTCCTCCGTCACGTCCTTCTTGGTGCCGATGATGACGTCAGGGTTGCCCTTCTTGTCGCGGCTCAATACGGACAGCACGATGTGGTAGTCGCGGTCGTTGGTATCGCCGTCTTCCACGTCCTTGGCACGAAGGTTCAGCTCAATCTCCTTCTCTTCCTCATTGGTCTTCCTGGTATCAGCGAGTTTGTCCAGCGCCGACTTCAGACTGACGAAATCCTCGCGACTGTATCGCTGCGAGAATTCCTCCATCGAGTACGTGTAGGCCACCTGTCCGTTATCGTTGTGCCAGGAGAACCGGTTCGTCTTGATGTCATAGGTCCAGATGTGTACCTGACTGGTCTGCAGAATCAGCGCCAGACGATTGTTGCGCTTCACGTTCTCGAGTTTTATCTTCCGGTTTTGGATATGGTAACTGATACCATAGACGGCCATGAAGACGAGTAGCAGCAGGCCGCCGCCCAGCAGATACCATAGTCCTTTCGACTCTTCCATATCCTGCCGCTCGGGATAGAACCACTTATCCTGCAAGGGTTGTATCTTGTCGTTGGTATAGAGTCTGGTATAGGCCTCGTCGAGTTTGTCGAGCAGTTGCTGGTTGTTCGACATGAACTTGTACTGTCCGTGCTGCATGTTGACGGGAGTCAGTTCCAGGTTGTCGATGTGATAGCGCTGCATGAGCCATTTCAGCGAGAGCGTGTTCCACAGGATCTGACCCTCCTCCTTGGCGCTGACCTCCTGAATGGCTTCGCGCATATCCCCCACGGGAATGGCATTCTCGCCCCACCCGTATTCGAGCATTAAGTGATAGGCTAGCGAGCTGTCGCAGACTATCACCTGGTGGTTGCTCAGGTCGCGGAAGCGCTTGATGACCACCTCCTTATTCTTTGGCGTCACCACACTTTGGGTGAAGAGCGTGACGGCATTCTTCGAGAATTTACCAAACTCGTCGTGGAATCCTACGGCCAGACCCAGCATCAGGTCCGACTTGCCGCTTTTCAGGTCACGGAAGGCTTCCGACGACGGTTTCAGCCTGATTTCGTAGGGAATGTCCAGTTCCTTCATGATGAGCCGGACCAAGTCGACACTGAAACCGTCCGGTTCACCGTTGTCGTTCAAGAATGAGTAGGGCCACAGGTCCCATACGTCTTCATAAATCAGCGGATGACTTGTTGAGAAGACCCGTGTGTTGTCTGATTGGGCAAATCCTATTGACAATGAGAGATGTACAGAGAGCAGTAGCATCATTGCTCTCTTGTACCATGCCAATTTATCGCAAGTGGTTCTATGCATATCGTACATCTGTTAGAATAACACTTAATCGCTGCAAAGATACAAAAAAAATGCTTTTAATGGCATTTTCAAATAGAAGAATTTGCATTTTCGCTCACTTATTCGTAACTTTCACCCTTCTTTGACCTGAAGGTACAAAGCGATAAATCGATGAGGTGAAGTTACTTTCGCTCGAAAATGCAAAAAACACAAGTCTTTCTTTGCATTTTGCTCACTTATTCGTAACTTTGCAGGCGATAACGACAAAACTAAATTTTATGAAACGAATTATCAATCTTATCTTAGCCCTTGTGTTCATGTGTATGACCACACTGACGGCCTCAGCCACAGAGTACATTACCGACGTGATGCTCATCGGCGCGTATGCACAAGCAGATTATAATGCGCTGGTAGCCAAGTACACGTCCCAAGGTTGGAAAGCCACCAACTGGGACCTGAACAAAGGTATTGCGTGGGGCAGTGGCGATGCCATCCTGCTGCTTTATAAGACGGCGGAAAGCACCGACGGCTTTAACCACGAGTACATCACCGACTTCTACATCCAGAACCGCAGTGCCGCCAAAACCACCCAGACGCTGAACTTTATGGGCCGCACCTACGACCTCGTGCCTGTCTCTGATGACAGCGACAGCCACTTCAAGGGACAGTACGGCGACCTGAACAGCCATACCGGTGCCAGCACCGACCCCATCCACCTCTACTATACCAAAGAGACCTTTGCCGACAACCGCGTGGTGACCGGCATCACCTTCAACGATACGAAGAGCGGCGGCGTGGGCTGTGAAGGCAACATCAAGACCGGCTTCGACCTGAACGCCGGCTGTTCCGCCCTTACTTCCCAGCAAATCTACATGCACCTCACCACAGCTACAGCGCCGGTGAAGGACTGCTACATCTCCGAAGTCAAGCTTGTTGGCGCAGGAAGCAGTGATGAGCTGGATACCTATCTGAACCAGTACGCAGTGGACGGCTGGAAGGTCATCAACTACGACCTGAACAAAGGCATCAACTGGGGCGACGGCGAAGCTATCTACCTGCTCTACAAGACCACTATCAGCCCCGACGGTCTGAACCACGGTTATATCACCGACTTCTACATCCAGAACCGCAGTACCTCCAATACCACCACTACGCTGAATTATAACGACCGCCTCTATCAAATTGTGCAATACGTGGGCAGCAGCCACTTCCAGAGTCAGATGGGTGACTTGAACAGCGGCACCGGTGCCAGCACGGACCCCATCCACCTCTATTGTACTACCGACCGATTCCTCTCTGATGGTCGTACCGTCAACGGCATTTACTTCAACGCCACCCAGAGCGGTGCCGTGGGTAAGGAAGGCGGTTCCACGGGCTTCGACCTGAATGCCGGCTGTTCCAGCCTCACTTCCCAGCAAATCTACATGCATATTACTACCGCCACTACTTACAGGAACTCTCCAACGCAGTCCTGTTTGGATCTCTTTGAGCCACAGGTCAGGGGCTTCAGGGTGAAAGGCTGGGCCTTCAACCCCGATGAGCCTGACGCACAACTCCCCATCCGTGTAGAGATGAGAACGGCCAACAATCAGGTCTACAGAGAATATCATTTTTCAACCGATGTCCTGCGCACCGACGTGAACGACGCATATACTCTTACCGGCAACCACGGATTTGACAAAGAGTACACCATTGTTGACATCCCCGCCGGCACCTATACCATCAAGGTCTTTGCCAGCAACCTGGCCGACGGAGAGACGCAAATAGGTTCTACACAATCGTTGACCATCACCCGCAACAAGCCCGCTTCTTATCTGGACTTCGTTGAAGGAGAGACAAATAATGTACGCAATATACGCGTGCAAGGCTGGGCCTACGACCCTGATGTACCCAGCGAGTCTGTTCCCATCCGTGTGGTGATAAAACGTACAGATGGTACGGTCTTAAAAACAGTTAACCTGAATGCTGATGTTCCGCGTCCCGACGTGAACAGTGCAAAGGGCATTAGTGGCAATCATGGTTTTGCGGCCACTATCCCCATTGATGGAGGCATCGTTACTGTGAGTGTCTATGCCGACGACCTTACTTACGACGACGAAGTCCAGGTGGGCACAACGAAGACGGTGGATCTCACCAAAGTTGTGACGTTGACTTCTTCGACAGGAGAAGTGACACTCTACGACGGCGATGGGATAACCGGCACAGGTGGCGATGAAACGCGTATCATTATTGCTGCCGGTGCTATGGTCACACTCAGCGGCGTAAACATCACTTCCCCTTATACCACCGGTAAAAAGGTATACGAAAGCACTACGGTTTGTGCCAACAACACTGACCGCGAATGGTCTGGCATCACCTGTCTGGGCAGCGCCACCATCATCCTGGCTGATGGAACCAGCAACTACGTGCAAGGTGGCGGCACACGTTACTCCGGCATCCAGCCTGGCCCTCCGGGCACCGTACTCACCATCCGTGGCAATGGCGCGCTCGAAGCTTGTGGCTGGCCTCATGGGGCAGGCATCGGTAGCATCAACGATGGTTGCTGTGGCGATATTGAGATAAAAGGTGGAAACATCAAGGCTTATTCCTATAGCTATTATTATGTGTTATTCAAAGGAAATCCTTTTCGTGCTGCAATAACAGGTGCCGGTGCAGCCATCGGCACAGGAACTGCGGGTTCGTGTGGAGATATCGTTATCACAGGCGGCACCATCTTCGCAGAAACGGCCGCTGGTTCAGCAGCCATTGGCTGTGGAACGGGAGGTAGATGCGGTAACATCATATTCGGTAATAGCGGACTCAGGATTGAGGCCAAAAGATCATTCGAAAACACTGAACCATACACCGTCGGAATTGCATCAAACTCCAATAACATAACCAGCACCTGCGGCACTTTGACCATTGGCGGTGTAAAGACGGACTACATCACAGATAATCCTTGGACCTATGCCCCTGTCGACAACAACCTCACCTTTACTGTCAACTTTGATGCCAATGGCGGCAGCGGTTCTATGAATAATCAGGGCTTTGTTTATAACGTACCGCAGATACTCAACGCCTGCGCATTCACCCGCACACACTATCACTTCAATGGCTGGAACACCAAGGCTGACGGCAGTGGTGTCAGCTTTACGGACCAGCAAGAGGTTTACAATGTGACCGGCCCCTCTGAGATGTTGATGATGTATGCACAGTGGGAACCGGACAATTACAGCATCACATACGTCAATGCCGTAAATGGTACGGACTATATTGTCAACACTAACCCCACCAGCTATACATACATAACTGGCACCATCAATCTGACCGCTCCAACCAAATTTGGCTATGAATTCGTGGGATGGACATGGGAAGGTCAGACGACTCCAACTAAGTCTGCCGCCATTTCTCAGGGATCCACCGGCAACAAGACATTTACTGCACACTGGGCACGGGCAACAGCACTGGAATTAACGCAGGATATCGGTGGTTATACAATGGTTGACGGTCAAATCATCACAGGAAGCGGCGGCGCCAACACCCACATCACTATTGCCGATGGTGCCACAGTAACGCTGAATGGTGTGGACATCAGGTCCATTGTAGATGACACTGATCATAGTTGGGCAGGCATCACCTGTCTGGGTTCGGCAACCATCATTTTGGCCGATGGTACCACAAATTACGTTAAGGGTGCGCACGCTCATAAACCGGGCATTTTCATTGGAAATGGCCATACACTTACCATCAAAGGTAACGGCACGCTCAATGCTAAAGACGGTGGACAAAGTGGCTCTGGTATCGGTGGTGATTACAATACCCCCTGTGGCAACATCGTCATCGAGGGCGGCACCATCATTGCTACGGGTAGTAGCTGCGCTCCAGGCATAGGAAATACGTCAAAAAATGGAACGGGGGGCGACATCACCATCAAGGGCGGTACGGTTACGGCTGTTGGAGAATTCTACGCAGCGGGTATTGGCAGCGGTCAAAATTGTAATTGCGGAAATATTACCATCACCGACGGCATCACCAGTGTTACTGCCACCAAGGGAGGGTGGGATTCACCTGCTACCATCGGTGCGGGCAAGGGTGGCACTAGCGGCACCATCAACATCAGCAGCGCACTCACCAGCATCGTCAGCGGCATCACGCAAAGCCTGTTCCATCAACTCACACTTACAGACAATGCCGACAACACAGCGGCTATCAACGGCAAGAACGGAAGAACCTGTAAGACCGTGACGCTCTCAGGTCGCACGCTCTACAAAGACGGGGCATGGAATACGCTGTGCCTGCCGTTCGCGCTCGACCTAACGGCAGACGGCTGTCCGCTAGCAGGCGATGGTGTGACAGCCATGACGCTCAACACCACGACGAGCGGACTGAGCGGATCGACGCTGACGCTGAACTTCACCAGTGCCACTGATATCCCTGCTGGCACACCGTTCATCATCAAGTGGGACAACAAGGGCACAACTATCGAGGAGCCCGAGTTCACCAGCGTCACCATCAGCAGCGCCACCACCAACAACACGCAGGCATTCACGGGCGGTAGCTTCAAAGGCAGCTTCAGTCCCGTCAGCTTCACGGCCAATGACAAGACAAAGCTGTTCCTCGGTGCTGGGAACAATCTGCACTGGCCCAGCGCCGACATGACGCTCGGTGCCTGCCGTGCGTACTTCGACCTCGGCACCAGCAATGCCAGCGAGTTCGTGCTGAACTTCGGAGACGGAGAGAACGTAACAGGAGTTAACGAAGTTATCGAAGTTAACGAAGATAACGACAATAGTTGGTACACGCTGAGCGGTACGCGCCTCGAAGGCAAGCCCACGCAGAAAGGCCTGTACATCCACGGAAATAAAAAGATCGTAGTGAAATAAGAATACAAGAATACAAGAAAACAAGAAAACAAGACAATAGCTATGGCGAGCAAAAGTTTCAGAGAGGTAATGGCTTGGCAAAAGGCTCACGCCTTTGTACTGGCATTCTACAAGACCAAGATGTTTTTTCCCGAGGACGAGAAGTTTGCATTGGTACCGCAGTTCCAAAGAGCAGCTGTATCGATAGCGGCCAACATCGCCGAGGGCTATAAGAAGGTGTCTAAGGCCGACAAACTGCGCTTCTTCAACATTGCACAGGGCTCTCTAGAAGAGTGCCGCTATTATATAATATTGTCACATGATGTGGGCTACTACCCACAGGATGTGGCCAACGAAATGTGGGTGAAAATCGAGGACGCTGCAATCACACTCCATTCCTACATCGAGGCCATTAAAGCAAACAAGGGAATTACGGATGAAATGGATTGAAGAAGACATGGAGACAAGAAGACAAGAAGGCGTTGGTGAGTACCAAACGTCCAAGACGATAAACATGCAGGCGCGAACCGTCAGCAGCAGAACTAATGTCTTGTATTCTAGTATTCCTGTATTCCCGTATTCAAAAAATTAAAGCTATAACAATATGAAGAAAGAATATATGAAGCCCTCGATGGAGGCAGTAGAGATTAAGAACGAGTGTCAGATCTTAGCTGGCAGCGTTAACAACGTCAACGGCAACGTCTTCGACGGAACCATCACCGGCAGCAACGAACCCGGGCGCGCCCCGGAATTCCAGAAGATGCAGGACCTGCTGTTCGGCGAATAAAGAAAACAAGAGCGTGCTGATTCTGTACCCTAACCCTTCAAGCCCTGAAGGGTTAGGGTTCAGCACTCGAAGCCTTAGGGTTCAAGCCTTGAAGCCTTAGGGTTCATTTTATGGGGGATTTGCAACATGGAGTTTGCAAAGGAAGGGGGTTACATCTTAAATAATATTTAAAAAGCAGTTTGGCACTTGCAGATTGAGAATTATTTCGTATCTTTGCATGCAATTGATACAAATCACAAAAAAGAAAAGGATTATGGCATTTTTAACTAACGACAAATTGACCATCGTCGGCGCTGCCGGTATGATTGGTTCAAACATGGCTCAGAGTGCCCTGATGATGGGTCTGACAAGTAACATCTGTCTGTACGACGTATTCTCTCCCGAGGGTGTTGCCGAGGAGATGCGCCAGAGTGGTTTCGACGATGTGAATATCGTGGCTACCACCGATGCCGAGGAGGCTTTCCGCGGTGCTAAGTATATCATTTCTTCCGGTGGTGCTCCCCGTAAGGCTGGTATGACCCGTGAGGATCTGCTCGCCGGCAACTGTAAGATTGCTGAGGAGCTCGGTCAGAACATCAAGAAGTTCTGCCCCGACGTAAAGCACGTGGTGATTATCTTCAACCCCGCTGACCTCACTGGTCTGGTAACACTGCTGTACTCTGGCTTGAAGCCCGGACAGGTAACGACCCTCGCCGGTCTGGATACCACCCGTCTGCAGTCGGCCCTGGCCAAGAAGTTCGGTGTGATGCAGAACGAGATTACCGGTTGTGCTACCTATGGCGGACACGGTGAGCAGATGGCAGTCTTCGGCAGCCACGTAGTTGTTGCAGGCCGCAAGCTGACCGACATCATTGGTACTGCTGAGTTCCCCGCTGAGGAGTGGGAGCAGATGAAGGTCGACGTCACCAAGGGTGGTGCCAAGATTATCGAGCTCCGCGGACGCAGCTCGTTCCAGAGCCCCTCGTACCTCTCAGTTGAGATGATTCGTGCCGCTATGGGTGGTGAGCCCTTCCGCTTCCCCGTAGGAACCTATGTCAAGACCGACAAGTACGACCACATCATGATGGCTATGAAGACCACCATGACCGCTGAGGGTGCTAAGTTCGAGGTTCCCCAGGGTACTGCCGAGGAGAATGCCAAGCTCGACCAGAGCTACGAGCACCTGTGCAAGATGCGCGACGAACTGGTGACGCTGAACATCGTTCCTCCCATCTCAGAGTGGAGCAAGATCAATCCCAACCTGTAATTGAAGGATTGCCGAAAAAACAAAGTCCGGATAACGCTTGGTTATCCGGGCTTTTTCGTTCGTACCCCGACCCAGAATCGAACTGGGAACTAAGTCTTAGGAGGACCTTGTTATATCCATTTAACTATCAGGGCAACGGTTTTTCGTACTTTGCAGGTGCAAAGGTACGAAAAATAAGTGAAAAGTGAATAGTGAAAAGTGAATAATTTGCTTCCGCAGAGGAAAAAGTTCAAAGTTCAAAGGTCAAAGTTCAAAGATAATTGTTACCTTTGCAGCAGAAAATAACATTTAAGACGTAAAAAATGGGAAAATTAGTGATTAACTCGTACGACGAGTTTGCCGCCCACCTGGGCGAAGAGTTAGGAAAGTCGGAGTGGCTGGAAGTAGATCAGGATCGTATCAACCTGTTTGCCGACGCTACGCTGGACCATCAATGGATTCATGTGGATGTAGAACGTGCCAAGGAGGAGAGTCCGTATAAGTCGACCATCGCTCACGGCTATCTGACGCTGAGTCTGCTACCCTATATGTGGGACCAGATTATTGAGGTGAACAATATCAAGATGCTGGTGAACTACGGCATGAACGACATGCGCTTCGGACAGCCGGTGATTACAGGCAGTCGTGTGCGTCTGGTGACTACGCTGCACAACATCCAGAACCTGCGCGGCATCTGCAAGGCGGAGATTAAGTTCACCATCGAGATTGAAGGCCAGCGCAAGCCCGCCCTCGAAGGCATTGCGGCGTTCCTGTATTATTTTAACTAGGAGAACCTAGGAGAACCTAGGAAAGCCTGTGAATTCCTAGGAGGACCTAGGACAAATAAAAGCAGCCCGCTCGATTAGGAGCGGGCTGCTATTATTAATATAAGGTGTAATCCTTATGCCTTGGCAACCTCAGCGTCTTCTTCGCGGATGGTACGACCCATCACGAGGAAGGCAGTAGGAGCAGCGATGAACAGTGACGACAGGGTACCGAAGACAACACCCAGGATCATTGCGAACGAGAAGCTGCGGATGGAGTCACCACCGAGGATGAAGATACACAGCAACACGATCAATGTCGTTACAGAGGTGTTGATGGTACGAGCCAGCGTCTGGTTCAGCGAGTCGTTGAACAACTGCTGACGGTCGCGCTTGCCATAGAGCTGGAAGTTCTCACGGATACGGTCGAATACCACCACCTTATCGTTGATAGAGTAACCGATCACCGTCAGGATAGCACCGATGAATACCTGATCGATTTCGAGCGACATGGGTACCCAGCCCCACAGTACGCTGTAGAAGCCAATAACCACCAATGCATCGAGAGCCAGCGCGATGGTAGCACCCGTAGAGTAAGCCACATTGCGGAAGCGGAGCAGGATGTAAAGGAAGATGGCAATCAGAGCAATGATAACCGAGATGATAGCACCGTAAGTGATGTCCTTAGCCACAGCGGGACCTACCTTTGCCGAGCTGATGATAGAACCACCCTCGCGGACGTCAGGATTCTTGAAGTCCTCAACCTTAGCCTGGCTGACGAAACCGCCCTTCTTCAGAGCATTGTAGAGAATGGTCTCTGCCTGGTCGTCAACCTCAGGATTGTTCGACTCGATATCCCAGTTGGTAGACACACGGATGGTCTTACCGTCGGTACCCAGAGCGATAACGCTGGTGTTAGCCTCCTTACCGGCATTCTCGCCAACCGTATTGACGAAAGCGCCAGCGAGAGCCTGACGGACTTCCTCAACGTGAGTCTCCTTGTCGAGCGTCACCACATAGTTACGACCACCGGTGAAGTCGATGCTCTGGCTCAAGCCACGAACGAAGAACGAACCGATGAACACGATAGCTGCAACACCCCAGATGAGGAAAGACTTCTTGTACATACCCATGAAGTTGTACTTGGCGTTCTGCATCAGGTTCTTTGAGTAACCAGTCACGAAGGTGAGATTGAGCCACTTGTCCTTCTTCAGACGGTTCTCGTAAACCAGACGGGTCAGGAACACAGCGGTGAAGAATGAGCAGAAGATACCGATGATCCAAGTGGTAGCGAAGCCCTTGACAGGACCTGTACCGAAGAACAACAGGATGAAACCGGTAATCAGAGAGGTGACGTTAGAGTCGAAGATAGCGCTGAAGGCGTTAGAGTAACCCTTCTGCAAAGCCTCCTTCAGACCGAGGCCACGCTTCAGCTCTTCCTTGATACGCTCGTAGATAAGCACGTTAGCA
>JAEEGK010001180.1_pt1 | contig 65494 bp, 55 predicted proteins | sample 8958771 | NCBI WGS metagenome assembly JAEEGK01 (sample SAMN16246547, study PRJNA631951) | gut metagenome | biome: gut microbiome; feature: rumen; material: SC-attached | host: Bos | place: Iran: Karaj | collected 2018-10
GGCGCTTTTTCGGCGCTTTTCGGCTCTCCGTCCTTGACGGGCGTCAGCCCGCCCGCGTCCGGCGGGCCGAAAATCATCCGAAGTATCATCCGCTTGAAGTCCGAAGGAGTTTTGCCGGAGCAGATTTGCGTCTGCGCGAGGCAAAAACGCAGAGCATCCTTTCCGGATGGTCGAGTATTTTAACGAAGTGCAGGCGGAAAGCTGCCCGTCAAAACCGGGTTCGTATAGGTTCCGTCTGCTATACCGGAAAAGCAAAAAAAGCGGTTCGCTTCCCCTTCTTTAAGCGGCAAGGGGATCCCTCTGCCGTTTAAAGAAAGGGAAGCCGTATAAATGCGGCTTCCCGATCAAAGGATCACTGATCAATCAAGCTTGTTGATGCCGTCAATGTCTATGCCGAAGTAAGGAGCGCTGCGGAAAACGGACTCGGCAAAAGCGCCGTCGATGATGCACTCGTAATCCTCGCCGACGTACTGAACGGCAGTGAAATCGCTGTTCATGGTGCTGGTGTTGAAGATGTAGCTTTCAAGCTTCTCGCCGCCGACGGTAAAGGTATCGGTATCGAATACCTTCAGGCTGCCGTCCTTGATTGCCGCTTCGACCTCGGCGACTTTCTCGGCGGTGCCGGGAGCGCAGGAGCTTCCGAGAGTTGAGATCATGTTGGCGCCGGTCTCATATCCTTCGGACCAGTCGACCGCGATATCGGAGGCTTTCCCGTCCTTGGCAAGACCGATGGCATAGGTGTAATAAGCTGCCCAGTTGTTCTGAGCGGAAGTAAGGATGGCGGTGGGGGCAACGGCAAGCATATCGATGTTGTAGCCGACATAAGCGCAGACGGAGCCGGTGGCTATCTCGGCCTCAATAGCCGCGGGACCGCCGGTGGAGTCGGCGTGCTGGCTGATGATGGCGCAGCCGCGGGCAAGAAGAGCGACAGCTGCCTGCTGCTCGGCGGTGGCGTTGGCCCAGGAGTTGGTGAAGGTAACGTCCATCTCAACGTTGGGAACAATGGACTTTACGCCGAGATAGAAAGCGGTATAGCCGGAAACGACCTCGGCATAGGGGAATGCGCCGACATAACCGATCTTGATATTGCCGTCGGCGTTGTAGTTGGCGTCGGTAAGCAGACCGTCGTCAACCATCTGAGCCAGCTTCATGCCGGCGACGACGCCGGAAACGTAACGGGACTCATAAGTGTGAGTGAAGAAGTTGCGGGTGTTCTCGAGACCGTCGACCGCAGCGGTATCGCCGGTGGCGATAAGGAAAGTAACGTCGGGGTATTCCTTGGCGGCCTCGGTCATATAGCTCTGATGGCCGTAGGAGTCGGAAATGATGAGATTGCATCCGTGCTCGGCAAGGTCGACAGCCGCGTCGTAGCAAGCCTCGGACTCGCTGATGTTGTACTTCCAGATGACCTTGGTGTTGTCGTTGTAGTCGATGCCGAGAGACGAGCAGGCTTTCTGAATGCCCTCCATGTGGGCAAAGTCATAACCGATGCTCTCGTCGTGCAGAAGAATAACGCCTATCTTGAGGGCGGAAGCGTCTTCCTCGGTTTTGCCTTCGTCGGGCTGCTTTTCTTCTCCGCTGTTCTGGGGAACGTTCGTGCTGAGGTCGCTTCCGCTGGCAGTCTGCTTATTCGCGTTGCAGGCGCAAAGAGCAAAAACGAGGACCAGCGCAAGCAGAAGTGCAATCGTTTTTTTCATTTTTTCCTCCATTATCTTTTTTTGTATTTTTTTATTATTGCGGCGTTATGCCGGAATAAACCTTTCAGTGCATGAATTCTATGCTTCCGTCCGGGCCGAAAGCTTTGATCCTTGCGAGGGACTCCACTCTCACCCCGCGCGAGCGTATCCTGTCTCCTCCGTGCTGGAAGACCTTTTCGATCGCGATCCCCGCTCCCGTCACCTCGGCGCCTGCCTGAGCGGCGATATCGAGAAGGCCTTCAAGCGCCGCGCCGTTGGCAAGGAAATCGTCTATAATGAGGAGCTTGTCGTCCGGCCCGAGAAAATCCCGCGAAACGATAACGTCATACGTCGTACCGTGAGTGAACGATTTTACCCTGGCAGAATAAACTTCTCCCGCGATATTGCGCGTTTTGTTCTTTTTGGCAAACACGGCGGGGCATCCGAACTCAAGAGCGGCAATGCACGCTATGCCTATTCCGGAGGCCTCGACGGTAAGTATTTTATTGATCTCACTGCCCGCGAAAAGACGTTTCCATTCCTTAGCCATTTTATCAAACAGCGAAACGTCCATCTGGTGATTCAGAAAACTGTCCACCTTCAGAACGTCTCCGTCTTTTACCGTCCCGTATTTCCTTATCCACTCCTCAAGGAGCATCATATGATTATCCTCCGCAGAAGAAAAAATCATTTTAATCATACATCAATCGCCCGCTTTTTACAAGAAAAGCGGGCGAAAAATGTTGACATTTTTTCGTTGAAACTTTGTTGCTTTTTCCCAAACGCTTTCTGCACGGTACTAATCACGCTTTTTTTCCCTTTTGAAAATTCTCTTTCTGAAAACGATCAGCTGCATCGCCGCGAAAAGCAGCACGAGGATTCCGAGGGTAACGAAAGCCTTTACGATACTCTGCGGGGCAACGGAAAGCAGCAGAAGCATGGGAAATCCGAAAACGATGGCCCACGGCTGATGATATACCAGATTGTCGCCCGCCTGAGATTCAAAAAGCGGGTCCGCCTCGCGCAGGAGTATCACTCCCGTGCTCGCGGTGCCGGTAAGCATGCCGTAAAGGCTGAGAAAAGCTTCATGCTCGTACGCTTTGAATACGTTTTTGCAAACCGTTCGCAGATAAAAATACGTGGCAAGCGCGCCGACTACGCAGATTATACTGATGGGGATAATAAAATTCCTGTGAGTAAACGCGGAAAGATCTATCGCGGCGATCGAGGCGACGACCATGATATCGAACATAAAGCCTGCGATGCGGTTCTGCATGAACACGTTTGTATATTCGCGCTTTATCACGCCTTTTTTTCCGAGCATGCGAAGTATATTTTTAAGCAGTATCGCGCATAAGGTCCCTATAAGGAAGTTAAAGCCCCAGACAAGCGGCCGCAGGGTGTTGTATCCGAAATTACCGAGCACGCCCGTGTCGATCACGGCTTCGATACCGCGCATGACGATATATGCAGATATGTACCCTAAGAAAACAATTGCGACCTGAATGGTGAACTTGTCCATGGACTCCGACATCGGCACTTCGTTCTTTCCGGATATCTGCTGAGCGGAAAGGTACTCGTCGTGTACGTAACCGTCACCGTCAGAGTTTATGATACCCTTCCTTCTCAGCCTGTTCAGGTAGATCACTCCGCCTATGCTTGCAGATACGAAGCCCATCGCCGCGACGGTAAGGCCGAAGCTCGTGCCTCCCTCAAAGCCGAACAGCGCTTCATAGTTGTGTCCCCAGTTATACGCCTGCCCGGGTCCCTGGCCGTAACCCATGGGCAGAAGCAGTCCCGAAGCCCAGAAGCTCTCAAGCAGATAGTGGCAGACTATCGTTATTCCGAGGCCGAGAACAGCCTGAAGCAGATAACCCGAAACGACCGTAACGCCCGAATCGAAGCCGCCGGTACGCGAGCGCTTGTCCTGCTTCTTTTCGATATTGCGCAGCGCCATGGCGACAAAGCCCAGACCGAGACCGTGATACGTAAGCATTTCGAGGGTCGTGGTCGGAACCATGGGCTTATCGAAGATCCTGCCGTATACAAAACCGACGGCCAAAAACAGAAAGCCGCCGAGGACAGAACTGGGGATCATCAGTCTGCGAAGCGGCTTGATCGCGTTTCGCAGGATATTGGCGATTATCATCGCGGCGAAGAGAAGCGTCATGGTCAGAATAAAGCTCCATACTCCGCCGTCCCAAAGGTTTATACCGGTAGTCATACGTCTGTTCTCCTGCGGATCGAAATTGATATGCTTTGATTGCCGTCGGCAAAGTGAGATATCATTTGCGTTTCAAGCATTTAAATAGCTCGTATATCTGTTTAATATTAGTATTTTTCGCTCTTCTTGTCAACGACAAAATAATATGGTAAAATGCGGCCCATGAACGTATATGATTTCGACAATACGATATTTCACGGCGACAGTACCGTTCGGCTGCTTTTTTATGCGTTTGCGCACGTTCCGGCCTCGCTTCGTACTCTTCCGTCCGTCGTCTGGAACGGGGCGTTGTATATTCTCCGATTGCAGTCCAAACGCCGCTTTAAGGAAAAGGTATACGCTTTCTGCGGATACGTACCCGATATGGACTCTTTCCTGAAAGGGTTCTGGAATAAAAATCTCGGGCGTATTTATAAGTGGTATCTCGACGGGAAAAAGGACGACGATATCATTATTTCCGCATCGTCCGAGTTTGCTCTGCGTCCGGCGTGCTCAATGCTCGGAGTCAGGCTCATCGCGACCGAGGTGGACCCTCACAGCGGAAAATATCTTTCCGAAAACTGTCACGGAGAAGAAAAGCTGCGCCGTTTTCGCGAGCAGTATCCCTCAGCCGAGATCGACGAATTCTATTCCGATTCCCGCTCCGACGCTCCGCTCGCGATGCAGGCGAAAAAAGCATATTTTGTTCGCAGGGGTAAAGCAATTGACTGGTAAAGAACGCAGACGCAATACCGCGCTCACCATCCTTATCTTTCTCACGCTTGCCTTTATCTGGGGAAACAGTCTGATGAGTCGGGATGAGTCCGACGGGCTGAGCCGTTGGATACTTCAGCATATCTTCAGAGGGGTCTTTATAGTCGACGATATCGACAGCGGCAATCATATCCTGAGAAAATGTGCGCATTTTACTGAGTTCGCGTTCCTCGGCTTGTTATTGTGCGTGCGTTTTCGCGGTAAAAGGAGATTTTGGCTGTTCGGGAACCTCGCCTTTGCCGCCGCCGCGGCAGACGAAACGATACAGCTTTTTTCCGGCCGCGGATCCCGAGCGGCAGACGTGCTTCTGGACTGCTCCGGAGCCGTCTTCGGAATAATCGTGGCCTCCGTGCTCCTTTCGCTCGTCCGAAAGCGAAAAAGACTGCGGAACGGCGGCTTGGGCCGACGCCCCTCCGTTGAATAAAAATCCGCTTGAAGCCCGACGGTGTTTTGCCGAAACGGATCTTTGTCTTCAAAAGGTGAATATAATAACGATATCCGCTCCGCGGGCAGCGACGCCCCGGAGCGGATATCATTTTCCGCGCGCTTATTCCGCCGCGGTGAGCTCCGTTATTCTTTCATAGCGGCAGGCATATGTTCTCAGATAATAAAGCAGCGAAGAGGTAAAATCATTTTCGGGGTCAAAAAACAGGCAGCAGCGTTTGTCGGCCCGATCTATCGCGCTTATCGCCTCATATCTCGAAAGCGGCCTTACTCCCCCGCTCCATATTATTGCGTCTGTTTCGTCGAGCGGGTCAAGCTCGTTTGCGGACAGAGCGCGCGCAGACGCCGCAATGAAGGTGCGGCAGGCCGCCGCGCTGTTGAGCGCGTCGGACGTATCCATGAATTCCGCTTCGAGATCTTCCTCAAAAAGCACTCCCAGGCTGTGTCCCTCGGCCATTATCCTCCTTACCGTGTCCGCGTACTCGACGACCTGGTTTCGGTTGACGAAAAAGCAGGCCTTGTATCCGTATGAAGACAGCGTGTCCAGGACGGCGCCGGTGTTTTCGTTTATTCCGAGATAGGCAAGATAAACCGTTACGTCTGCCCCGGGCTTCTCCTGCTCCTGCGGAGGCTCCGAAACGGCGGGCGGCGGAGAGGGCGCCGGTACAAAGGTTGGCTTCACGGTTTCCACCGCGTTCATCGACGCGTAATAGCTGCTCAGCCTCGCCTGCATGAGCGTTTCCGCGCCCGAAGCAAAATCCGAGTCGGAAAGATATCCGTCGCGGCAAAGCCGTATTATATGTCCCTGGTCGCTGCGTATGTAGGAATAATTGATGCCGAAAAAGTCAGCGACGTAATATGCCGGCAAATACGCCGTATCGTTGGTGTAAATCGCCGTGAAGGAATACGTCCGGTCATTTTCGTCATACGTCGTGCCGGCACTCATATCAAAATACAGGGTTTTATCCTTATCCGAAACGACGACCGCCTGCGATTCCCGCGAATACAGCGCGGAGGTTTTCAATTCCTTGGAGCTGAAAACCGACCACGGCACGTAAAGCGAGCTTTTATATTTTACCGGCATCGTAGCGGCATTGAGCTCCAGCAGAGTGTTGTTTACCGCTGTGAAATAAATGTCATTGTCTGCGGCCGAGCTTATCACGACGGCGGACAGGACAAGCATGACCGCGATCAACACGAACAAAAGCGTTCTTTTCGGCAACGTATATCCGCCCCCCTTGAAATGTGATCGTACTCATTGACATGATAGCATTGTATATATTTTTTTTCAACAGCCCACACCATGCATTTATTATCAATTATGTAAAAAAAACCGAAAACATTGAAATAAATATCCCGATGATATAAACTGTCTGAGTCAATTCTTAACAAAGCGGATCCGTACGACTTTATTTTTTGAAAATGAGAGGGTTTGGCTATGTCGGGCAAAAGCAAGATCATAATGCGCGAGTTTTCTTTCGGATGGAGGGATCTCCTTCTTTACGCTGCCGTCGCGGTCGTCGCGGCGCTGCTCCTTTTTCTCGGCAACCGCATAGCGGGAAAAGACGTGGCGTTTTACAACGGCACGGAGATCGGTCCTCGCATGGAGAAGGGCAAGGTCGTTGAAATAACGGACGAGGAAATATACGAGCGTGAAAACAGCAGCGGCAATCTCGTAAGGGATATCGACGTATATTTCAGGGTGAGACTGAGCTCCGGCGAAAACAAGGGCGATACCGTCGACGCGATGCAGAGCCTGCGCTATACCGTCGGCGCGGTGAACCGTATGACAAAGGAAACCGAAGTCGGAGACAGAGTCCTTATACGCTATGTCGGAGAGGACGCCGAACCTCAGTGGCAGTTCGTGCAGCTGATAAGGACGAACAAACTGCTTATTCTCGCGATAATACTTTTCGTTATTCTCATTATTTTCGGACGCATCAAGGGCATACAGATAATGATCTCCATCGGTTTTACCTGCTGCGCCGTGTTTCTGTTTTTTGTGCCCTCCATACTCAGCGGTATAAGCATTTACTTTTCCGCGGTGCTCGTCTGCATATACTCCATAATCATGACGTTCCTCATAGTCAACGGCTTTCACAGAAAGACGTTCTGCGCAATGATCGGGGCGCTTTGCGGTATAGCGGCTTCCGGACTGCTCTCGCTTCTCATGAACCGTTTCATGTCTATGAGCGGATACCTGGACGAGTCCTCGCTTGAGCTGACGTATTTAGCCATGGAAAAGCCGATAGATCTCCGGGCCGTTCTTTTTGCCGCGGTACTTATCGGCGCCCTCGGTGTGATAATGGACGTTTCCATGTCCATAGCCTCTTCCATGTGGGAGCTCAGGGAAAGCTCGAACGAATCGGATTTCCGCACTTTATTCCGTTCCGGCCTGAACATAGGCCGGGATATCACGGGTACCATGGCAAACACTCTGATCCTGGCATATATCGGCGGCTCTCTCACCGAAGTCCTGCTGCTCGTTACGGCCAACACTTCCCTGCCCTATCTTCTCAACCGCGAGGTCGTGATCGCCGAGATACTTCAGACGCTGATAGGAGTATTCAGCATCCTGTTCACCATTCCGCTCACGGCCCTTATATGCGCCGCGCTGTATACGAAAGGGTCCGCGAAGCGTTCCTGAAGGCCCCGAAAAATTATTTAAGTTTTTTTCGTATTTTATTTCATCATCAATTGCATTGAAAATTATAATATGCTATACTGCGTTTATGAGTCAGGTCATCTTTCGTAATTACTTATTGCCGAAGGAATAGGCCGAAAAAAATGGAGGTATCATATGAAATCGCACAAGACCCGGCTTACGCTGCTGATCGTTGCAGCAATGATAATTGCCATGCTCACGGGCATTACCGTTGCGTCCGCGGCAGACGACACGACTTATCTCGCGTTTTCTTCCGACGTGCACTACAACACCAGCAACGAAACCAACAACCTTGAGGACTGGATGGACGCGATAAAGAAGCTCTATCCGAAATTTGACTCCATGTCCTTCTGCGGAGACCTCGGAAGCGCGTACTGCTCTACCGCGGCCCAATACTGGAAATTCTCCCAGGCGGTCATGGACACTGCCGAAAGCTATGTCGGAACTCAGATAGTCAGAGATCCGGTTTACACCTTCGGCAACCATGAATGGTATCCCAGTGCGGGCGGCGACTATGCCAACAACAAGGATAACGCCACCGCGAAGAAATACCTCAACCGCACCGAAGCGATCAGCACCGATAAGTACAGAGTATACGCATACGGCGCCGAGGGCTCCGATCAGGAATATACCGACGAGGGAATTGCCGAGCTTGATGCGTATCTTGCCTCCTGCCCCACCGACATCCCCATTTTTGTCCTCGTTCACTTCCCGCTTCACTACTTCTCCTCCAGAGTCTGCGCCAACGCGGAGAGCATGGTGGAAATGCTCAACTCATATCCCAACGTCTTCCTCATCTGGGGTCATAACCACAATGTGAGCGACACCAATTACGACCATTTCCAGAAGGCGGGCGACCTTATTGAGCTGCTTCCCGGCATATTCACCGAGATCAATTTCACTTACTGCTCCGCCGGCTGTATGTCCGACGCCGAGTATGCCACAGGCAGCGCCTTTGTCAAAGGCAAGGGTCTTGTTGTGCAGATCGACGGTCTCAACGTGACCATGAATTACTACGATCTCAAGGGTAAGCAGGTCGGCGAGACCTTCAAAACCAAGATCGACCCCAAGGGCGGCAACAAGGAAGGCCCCTTCACCGTCAGATTCAGAGACGGACTCGGAATGATCGTCAGTGAGCAGACCGTCAAGAAGGGCGAGGCCGCCACGGCTCCCGAGATCGAGGCTCCTCTGGGCTATCAGATCACAGGCTGGAACAAGGATTTCAGCAGCGTAACAAGAGACATGACCGTTTCCCCGGTCATGGAGCTGCTCGACATGAATCCCCAGATCACCGCTCTTGCAGACGTGCTCGATCCCAACTATGTATACGTTACCATTCAGGTCGATCAGGCAGCTGCCGTCGGCAAATCGGGCGCTCCCATCATCCTCTATCCCGTACCCTACAAGGACGGGATGACCGTCGGCGACGCTTTTATCAAAGTTCATGAGCTGGAGTATGAAAGCGGCACAAGCGGCGCCTCGACCTACGATACGACCTACGGCTTCTGGTCCTTTGAAAAGATATGGGGACACACTCCTCAGAACGGCTCCCTGTGCTTCGATCCGACCGAGCCGAAATGCTGGATCGATTCCAACGCCGCCGCGGTCCCCGGCGCATGCTACTACAGCCTGGCCTATGACAGCAACTGGGTATCCACAAGCGCCATGTATCCCGCGGAGACAACCACGGTAACAGGCAAAAACATTACCCTCTGCGCCATGACTTTCGCAATGGACGCCTCTTACAATTACGCTCCCGAGCCTTTCCAGGGCGACGTGTACTGCGGCACGAGCTATGACAGCCTGACCGATACCGGCGTTGACTCCAACGTCATGGGCTATTTCAATCTCAGCTTCGATAAGGCAGGCGACTATTACATTCTTGTCAAGCCGCATGAAGAAGGCAGGTGCAATGCCGCTCTCGGCAAAGTCCACGTTGACGAAGGCAGCGGCAAGACCGTATACTTCAACATCTCCATAGACGATTATGTCTGCACCGACAAGGAAGGCAATTATATCGCCCACTACCCTGTCGTACTCGATGAGTTCGACAACATCGGCGACGCCATACTTCAGCTCCACGCCAAGGCGCTGAACAACAACGGCAAATGGACCGCCGTTTACTCCGAGACCGAGAAGTGCTTCATCAACACTCAGGTCATGGGCGTAATGAACATCTCCTCCGTCTGCGGCATGGGCGCGACCTACGTAAATGATGAGAACGCTCCCGTTACCGATCTCACGAGGATCCCCGACGACGGCGACGTGATCACCCTCCACGGCTTCACCAACAGCAGTTATACCGCCTGGAGAGCGGGTATGTTCGACATAAAATACGCCGAAATAGGCGTCGGCGAGGAGATCAAGCTCACCGCCGGACGTATCGGCGCAAACAGCCCCTCCGGTTCCACCGGCTACGGCCCGATCAAGCCCACCTCCGGAAAGATCTTCATTGACTTTGAGGACAGCGGCAAATCCACCGACGCCGACGGCGCTGTGACCCTCTCCTTTGATAAGGAAGGCACCTATATCGTGACCATGGAGAGCGGCAACTCCTGGAGCTGCGCCATTTCCGTGATCAAGGTCGGCAAGGGCGGCTCGATGCTGGATAAGGAAGCGCTTGAGGAAAAGAACACCGTCGTGATGCGCTCCAACCAGAAGATCACCGTTGACGGCGAAGAGGTCGCGTTTGACGTTTACAACATCAACGGCAACAACTACTTCAAGCTGCGCGACATAGCGATGAAGCTTGACGGGACCGATTCCACCTTTGCCGTCGGCTATGACAGCGCCACCCGTACCATCACCTGCACCACCGGCAAGGCCTACGAGGCCAACGGCAGCGAGCTTGTGATCGGCGACGATCTCAGCGCTACCGCGGTCAAGAGCAATCAGCCTCTGTACGTGAACGGCGCTCTTTCCACCATCAAGGCTTACAACCTCGGCGGCAACAACTTCTTCCAGCTTCGCGAGCTGGGCCAGGCCCTTGACTTTGTCGTTGATTATGATTCCGCAACGAGGACCGTCATTATCAACACCGACAAGCCCGAGGCTCTGTCCTACAAGATGACCGTTGTGGCTGCTTCCAGCATGGGCGAGTATGAAGTACCCGACGACGGTGATTTCAAGGCCTACGCTACATCTTCGGATACAGGCTTCGAATCCAAGTCTCTCGGCTTCAACAACAACAACGGTTTCTATTACTACTTCACCACTTCCGCCTTCCCCTCTTCCTACAACAGCTCGGATTGGTCCACCATCTCCATGAGCTCGGGAACCAAGGACAACAATTGCCTGACCATCCGTCTTGAGCTTGATGAAGGCAGCAGTGAGAACAAGCACGCGGTCGTCGGCCTCTCCGAAAATTACGCGGAGCAGGAAGAACAGACGGTCTACCTTATCCTTCGCGCAAAGAGCGGCAATCCCTATTATCTGTACAAGATAACCATTACTCCCGCCGCTGAGTAAACCGCTGCCGGAATAATCTGATCTTTTGAATGTCTGCGCTCCCGTTTTTGCGGGAGCGCAGATCATATCGTGAAAAAAACGGAGATAAAGCCTTAAAAGCCTTATCTCCGTTTTATCGGTTTATTTATGCTTGAACCGAGGTCTTACTCTTCTTCGTCGTCTTCGTCTTCTTCGTCGTCGTCAAACTCAAATTCAAGCTTTTCTCCGCAGCCCGGACATTCGATGGAATCGTACAGGAGCACATCCTCATCTACGGTAATGGTCTTGCCGCAGCTCGGACAGGTGACCTCATAGAAAACAGGCTCTTCGTCATCGTCTTCTTCGTCGTCATCATCACAGCAGCAGCCGTCACAGCATTCGTCGTCATAGAATTCTTCTTCTATGATCGCGAGATCCTCGCTGATCTGATCGATCTCCTCCGCAAGATCCAGCTCGTTTTCGTTGATGTCTTCGATCTCGTGGGCGATATCGGCCAGCAGATCGATTATGCCCTTGAGCAGCTTGCTCTCATTCTTGGTCTCGTCCAGCTTCATGCCGTCGGAAAGGCCCTTGAGGTATGCGGCTTTCTCGGATATATTCATGTCTTTCTCCTTATTTGGCTCTTTCAAGATATTCTCCGGTACGGGTATCTATTTTGATCCTGTCTCCGGGATTTATAAAGAGGGGCACCTTGACCTCCGCGCCGGTCTCAACGGTGGCGGGCTTGGTGACGTTGGTCGCCGTATCGCCCTTAAAGCCGGGATCGGTATCGGTGATCTCAAGCTCAACAAAGTTCGGAGGCTCAACGCCGAACACGTTGCCCTTATAGGACATTACCTTGCAGGTCATGTTTTCCTTAACGAATTTGAAGCCGTCGGGCAGCATCGAGGCGTCAATGGGCTGGAGCTCATAGGTCTCGAGATCCATGAAATAATAAAGGTCTCCGTCGGAATAGCTGTATTCCATGTCTTTTCTGTCCACGTAGGCGTTCTCGAACTTTTCAGTCGGGTTGAACGAGGTTTCCGTTACGGCGCCGGTAATAACGTTTTTCATCTTCGTGCGGACGAACGGCGAGCCCTTTCCGGGTTTGACGTGCTGAAATTCGATAACCTGCATAACGTTTCCGTCCATCTCAAAAGTCACGCCGTTTCTGAATTCACCAGCTGAAATCATAAAAGAGTGTCCCTCCATAAAATTATAGTTTTAACTTTTTATTGATTTTATATCATAATACTGCTTTTTGCAAGATAAAATTTATTGTTGACGGCTCAGACGGGCGGCGCGGATTTGAATACGCCTGAAACGGCGCTCCTTCGGCGCTTTTCACCCCTACTGTCCCGGCGGGCGTCGGGGAGATAATCACCCGAAGTATCATCCGCTTGAAGCGTATGGGGTTTTAAAGTATCATCAGTTCCTTCGGAGCCCTGGTGATATTCTCGCAGCCGTTTTCCCTGAGAATGATCACATCCTCTATACGCACTCCGAAACGCCCTTCAAGATATATCCCCGGCTCCGCCGAGATCACCGCCCCCGCGGGCATCTCCTTCTGACCGGAAGGCCCTGCCGTAGGCGCTTCGTGGATATCGAGCCCCACGCCGTGACCGAAGCCGTGTCCGAAGCAGTCGCCGTATCCTGCTTTTACTATCACGTCGCGGGCGATCTTATCAAGCTCGGCGCCCTTCATGCCCGCGTGTGCCGCCTCGATCGCGGCTGTCTGGGCGGAAAGGACAGTATGATATACTTCCTTCATCTCATCGCTTGCATGACCTACGGCGACCGTGCGGGTCATATCGGAGCAATAACCTTCATATTTGCACCCGAAATCCATGGTCAGAAAATCTCCGTCTTTTATAACGTTGTCTCCCGGGACGCCGTGCGGCATACTGCTTTTTACCCCGGCAACGACAATGGGCTCAAAAGACGTCGTCTCCGCGCCTTCTTTGAGCATACGGTAAGTCAGCTCCGCGGCTATATCGCGCTCGGTCATTCCGGGTCTGATCATGCCGAGCACCTGCTCAAGAGCGCGCTCGGAAATGCGCTGGGCGCATATGAGCTTATCGAGCTCCTCGGCGGATTTGACCATTCTCAATTCGGTAATTACGTTCTGTGCGGGAACAAGCTCCGCATTGAGCTTGTTCCGATATGCTTCAAACGCCGAATAACTGAGCTCGTCTTCCTCCACCCCGAGCTTTTTTGCCCCCGTTTTTTCGAGAACGGCATTTATCAGCTTTTCATAGCTGTTGTTTTTATCAGTCATTTTCACTTCGGCATTTCGGATATTCGCTCTCGCGGCCTCGATATAGCGGGAATCCACAAAAAAGTACGACCCCTCTTCGGTAATGAGCGCAGCCCCCGCGGTGGAAGGAAAGCCCGCGGCATATCTACGGTTCGACTCCCCCGTTATCAGCATCGCGTCAATGCCCGAGGAAGCCAGTTTTTTTCTTAACTCGTCAAATCTGTCCATGCATATCACCCTTTCATATTACGGAGCATATCATATTGAATAAAAGATTGATGGCAGCTGCGGCAGACTCCGCGCTTAGAAGCGTAGGCAGACTCAGGCTGCCCGTGGTGCATTTATCCTGCAGCTTTGACAGTCTGCGGGAACCCTCAAACGAAGTCAGCGGCGGCATATTGGCCGTCGGCGGCGACATACGGTATTCCCTTGCCGGTACCGTTGCTGATATATGCTTCCGGCACGCCTTCCGAGCCGTCATGTTCGGCTTCGGCGCTGCGCCGCAGCTGGAGACCATGCGTATCTGCGGGGCTCTTACGGCGCGCGGGATAGGCGTATACCTTACGGAAGAAGCATGGCTCTCGGGCTGCGGAGCAAAGGCCGTGGTATCCTCCGCCGTGACCGGAGGAAGCTTCAGACAAATGCTCGAAGACGCCGTGAGGAAATTCGGAGCGGAAAATACCGTACTCGACCTGGAAAGGCTGCGCCACAGTTTTTCGCTTCCTTGCCCGGACGGACGCGGAACGTTCGTTGACCGGCTGCCCGAGGGCGAGGTCTTTGTTTCCGATGAGCTTTGCTGCAAATACATTTCCCGTCATAACGGAAAGCATTTCATACTTTTTGACGACGTTTCCACAGTCAGGATGAAAGAAACGGCGGCGGCGGAATACGGCGTCGCCGAAATGATAGCCATGTATCCCGAATGGAGCCTGGAGGAGATATCGGAAATGTGATATATCCGGCAATCTCGGCAATTACAAAGCCCGATTATCGAAAGATAATCGGGCTTTTCAGGCAATGATCAGTAATATCTCTTGTTCTTATTCTTTCTGGCGGCCTCGGACTTCTTGCGACGCTTTACGCTGGGGCTCTGATAATACTCTTTCTTTCTCAGGTCAGCCAATACGCCTGCCTTCGCGCAGCTTCTCTTAAATCTCTTCAGAGCGCTGTCAAGAGACTCGTTTTCCTTAACTCTGACTTCCGACACTTATTTCCCTCCCTCCGATGGGCCTTAGCTGTAACAGTATAATACCCGTGCATATAATTGTCAAGCATTTTTGGGCTTAACGATAAGATTAATGAGCTTGTTTTTTACTACTATGGTTTTAATAAGCTCCGACTCTCCGAGTATCTTTTTGATTTTATCGTCCGCGCACGCGGCGGCGGTGATCGCATCGTCTGCCGCGTCGGTCGCGACGGTGACCGTGGTCTTGAGCTTGCCGTTGACCTGAACCGCAATGGTTTTCTCAGCCTCTACCATTTTCGACTCGTCATACTCCGGCCACGGCTGGGTGCAGCACATTCCTTTCTGTCCCTGGAGCTGCCAAAGCTCCTCGGCAATATGCGGAGCGAAAGGCGAAAGCAGCCTCAGAAGAGCGCAGAAATCATCCCTGTCGGCGCCCTTGTCGTAAAACTCGTTGACCAGAGACATCATGGCAGCGATGGCGGTATTGAACTTCATCGCGTCAATGTCTTCGCTCACCTTTTTTATCGTGCGATGGATCGAAGCCTCGTTGTTGCGGGAATATCCCTTTCCGCCTCCGGAAACGCGTTCTCCCAAATTCCATATCCTGTCAAGGAAGCGCTTGCAGCCCTTCACGGCGTCCGAAGACCACGGCGCGGCTTTTTCGAAGTCTCCGATAAACATGATGTAAAGACGCATGGTATCGGCGCCGTACTGATTGACTATGTCTGTGGGATTGATGACGTTGCCTCTGGATTTAGACATTTTCTGCCCGTCTTCGCCGAGTATCATTCCGTGGCTCGTGCGCTTGGCATACGGCTCGGGATTGGGCACCACGCCGATATCGTAGAGGAACTTATGCCAGAAGCGTGAATAAAGCAGATGCAGGGTGGTATGCTCCATACCCCCGTTGTACCAGTCTACCATGCCCCAGTAATCCAGCGCCTCTTTTGAAGCGAGCTCGTTTTTATTGTGGGGATCCATATAGCGCAGGAAGTACCACGAGGATCCCGCCCACTGCGGCATCGTATCGGTCTCCCTTTCCGCTTTCCCTCCGCACTTGGGACAGGTACACTCTACCCAATCTCTGATATGGGCAAGCGGCGACTCGCCGTTATCGGTAGGCTCGTATGATTTTACCTCCGGCAAGAGCAGCGGCAGCTCGCTTTCCGGCAGGGGCACGAAACCGCAGACGGGACATTTGACGATGGGTATCGGTTCGCCCCAGTAGCGCTGTCTTGCAAATACCCAGTCCCTGAGCTTATAGTTTACCTTTTCTTTCCCGAGGCCCTTGTCGCTGAGCCATTCGATGATCTTTTTCTTGGCCTGTTCAACGCTCAGTCCGTTGAGGAAGCCCGAATTTACCATCGTTCCCGTCTCGCAGTCGGTAAACGCTTCTTTGGAAACGTCGCCTCCGGAAACGACCTCTATGACCGGCAGAGAGAATTTTTTCGCAAACTCCCAGTCGCGCGTATCGTGACCCGGCACTGCCATGATGCAGCCCGTACCGTAGCTGGCAAGCACGTAATCGCTTATGAATATCGGAAGCTCTCCGCCCGTCACGGGATTGACTGCTCTGACTCCGCGGAGCTCCACGCCGGTCTTTTCCTTGGAAAGCTCGGTACGTTCGAAATCGGATTTCTTTGCGGCTTCTTCCTTATATGCCGTGACCTCTTCGGCATTTTCAAGTTTGTCGAGCCATTTGTTCACCAGCTCGTGCTCGGGCGAAATGACCATATAGGTGGCGCCGAAGAGCGTATCGGGCCGCGTGGTGAACACCGTGATGCTGTCCCCCGCCGTCGTTGAAAAAACCACCTCTGCTCCGGTGGAGCGGCCTATCCAGTTGCGCTGCTGGATCTTAACTCTTTCGATAAAATTCAGCCCGTCAAGATCGTCAAGCAGCCTCTGAGCATACTTCGTTATTCCGAGCATCCACTGGCTTTTTTCCTTGCGGATAACGGGGCTGCCGCAGCGCTCGCATACGCCGTCAACGACTTCCTCGTTTGCAAGCACGCATTTGCAGGAGGTACACCAGTTGACCGGCATATACGTCTTGTACGCAAGACCCTTTTCGAACATTTTGAGGAATATCCACTGTGTCCACTTATAATACTCCGGGTCGGTGGTATCTACGCATCTGTCCCAGTCAAAGCTGTATCCCAGGGTCTTCAGCTGCTCGGTAAAATGCGCTATGTTGCGCTGCGTTACGACAGACGGCTGCATATGATGCTTTATCGCATAATTCTCCGTAGGCAGACCGAAGGCGTCAAAGCCTATGGGGAAAAGCACGTTGTAGCCCTGCATGCGGCGTTTTCTCGCTATGATATCCATAGCGGTATACGGTCTTGGATGACCGACATGCAGACCTTCTCCCGACGGATATGGAAATTCTATAAGGCCGTAAAATTTCGGTTTGGAGTCCCCGGTGACGGCCTTGAACGTTTTCTCCTCATCCCATTTTTTCTGCCACTTTTTTTCTATTGCGTGAAATTCGTATTTCATTTACTGCAAACCTTCTTACTGTGTGATAAGCGCTGAAACGTCGACCTTTTCGGCGTCGCTCCAAAGACGCTCAAGATCATAAAACTGCCTGGTCTCGTTAAGGAAAATATGCACGACGATACAGCCGAAATCAAGCAGGACCCATCCGCCGCCCCTGTAGCCTTCGGTGCGGCGCGGAGGCTCGCCGGCTTCGGTAAGCACCTTGCCGACTTCGTCGGAAAGCGTCTTTATCTGTGTAGTCGAACCGGCGGTACAGATTATGAAATAATCCGCAAGCACGGTAAGCTCATATGTTTTCAAAACGACCAGGTCCCTGGCCTTTTTGCCGTCCAAAGCTTTGACTGCAAGTTTCATCAGTTCTTCCGGTGTGAGCATATATCATTCCTCCGTTACAGGCTCATCGGGCTGCGCCGGCGTCACGTCGTCCGGGGGCGTCACGTCATCCGGGGGCGTCACGTCATCCGGGACCGTCACGTCATCCGGGACCGTCGTGTCGTCCGGGACCGTCGTATCGTCCGGAGGCGTCGTATCGTCCGGGACCGTCGTATCATCCGGGACCGTCGTGTCGTCCGGGACCGTCGTATCGTCCGGGACCGTCGTGTCGTCCGGGACCGTCGTATCGTCCGGGACCGTCGTATCGTCCGGGACCGTCGTATCATCCGGAGGCGTCGTGTCGTCCGGGACCGTCGTGTCGTCAGGAGGCGTAGTGTCGTCAGGAGGCGTCACGTCGTCAGGAGGCGTAGTGACATCCGGGGGTGCGGTATTCACGGGGGTTGACGTATTCGAAGAAGAATTGCCGCTCGTGCCGCCGTTATTCTGCTCTTCTTCCCCGCTGTCTTCGTCGTCATTATCATTATCCGGGAAAAGAGTCTTGATAAACTCGTTGTAATCAAGGAAGGAATCGTACCCGCCGGCAATATAGCCCGTCGTTGCGTAAAGCTCACCGCGTGAGTTGCGCGACACTACGTTGATATCCTCAAGCTTGATCTCTTCCTCAAAGGGATTGAGCGATTCGTTGAGGAGCTCAAGCCACTCGTCCACGAGTATGGTGCCGTAAGAAAAGCCCTTGATCGAATCGTAGTAATTTGACGGCAGCGTATGGAAACGGAAGCCGTCCGAGGACATCTTCAGGAACTGCTCGCCGTACCACAGCAGATTTCCCGTGGTAAGGTCGGTGGTGACATAGGTCTTGAAAATGTCGATATAATCCTTAAGCTTTGTTGTGATATTGGACAGAGACAGGCATTTTTTGATTATCGTTTTCAGAAAATCCTGCTGCGTCTGAATGCGGACTATATCGCCGTAGTTGCTGCCGTCGTTGTTCTGACGCCAGCGTACGACCTTGACCGCGTCGCTGCCGGAAAGATACTGTTCTCCGGTGTTGAAATGGATATGCAGGTTCTGCGTCGGGTCGTCATAATTCATATTGTAAGGCACGTTGAAGTTGACTCCGCCGACGGTATCCACAAGCGATACGAAACCTTTGACATTTACCATGATATAACTGTCTATCGGGAAGCCTGTCATGTCCTCCACGGCGTTGACCAGCCCGTCGATCCCGCCGCTGTATGCGTAAACGCCGTTGATCTTTTTGCTTTCATAAACCACATTGGCGCAGGTATCGCGGGGGATACTGACAATATCAACGGTCTTTTCGTTGGTATCTATCATTCCGACCATAAGAGTATCGGTATTGGCAAAGCTCTGCTCCATGCCAACCAGCAGGAACGTACGGATACCCTCGCGTCTTGTCTTTGTGCCGGTCTGGACCTCCGGCTTGTCTCCGAGCTCCTCATCGGCGTTCAGCGGCGGCACCTCAGGGATCTCCTCGCTGTCCGCCGTCGGCAGAGGCCTGTTCGTATATGTCGACGGCTTCATCGCCGGAGGCTTAACAAAAGACGCATATCCGACGACCGCTCCCACAAGCAGGACCGCGACCGCGGAACAAATAATAATCCTTCTCTTCTTTTTGCGGCGCTGATAAGCAAATATCATCTCCTCGATCTCTTCCTCTTCCTCGGGAGTGTGATAGTGCTCTTCTCCGTCCGTATCGTCGCCGATCTCATCCGCGGTTCGGAACACGCGGGTAAAATCCTCGCTGTCTTCTTCGTCCGGCACGTCCGAGAGCAGGCTCTCGTCTTCGATTATTTCGTCTATTTCTTTTTCAATATCGGCATCTTCGTTTACCGCGGACATTTCGTCGTTGTCGATAAATTCGTCAGTTTGTCTGCGGCGCATTCCGCCAAAAAGCTTCATATCTTTTTTTCTCCCCCGTCAGTCAGAAACGCCAGCGCTTCAAACGTGGCGCCGTACGGTTTTATTCCCCTGCGTTCCAGATTATCAAGACTCATACGCAGCGCGAGCGTCATTGCTCCGTCGATATCGCAATAAGCGAGCCTTCGCACTTCTTCGATCCCCGGAAAGCTCCTTGAAGGCTCGATGTAATCGGCCAGCCATATGATTTTTTCCAAAAGGGTCATGTCCGCCTTACCGGTAGTATGCCATCTTATCGCGCTGCACACTTCGTCGGAAACTCCGAAAAGTGCGCCGGCGATCTCGGCTCCGGTAAAGGCGTGGAGCACGTTATGATCTTCTTTTTCGATGTTTCTGATTATTTTACCATATTTTTTGCATAATATCAACTGTTCATTTGGGGCCATGCCCTTTGTCAGATCATGCAGCACGGCGGCGTTTTCGGCGTCAAGGACGTCTGCGCCCCAGCGCCGCGCGAGCTTTACCGCTTCTTCGCGGCAGCCTTCCACGTGGAGCATGCGGTTTTCACTGATCCACGGTTTCACCAGTCTCCACAGCTTGTCGGGCTGCGGTCGGACGCCGTATAACCTGTTTTTCAGGATATATGAATATACTCCGTCGCTCAGATAATCTCCGCCGGCTCCGTTTTTCAGCATTTCACGAAGCCCCGTGGACGAAATGACAACGGGATCCGTCGCTATCAGGCGAACCGTCGCGCCTTTTTCACGTCGCAGCGTCTCCGCATGCCGTGAAAGCTTTTCCTCCGAAAAATCATTGCGCGCGAAAACCGCTATGCTTACGGTTTCGAATAAAAACTCCGAGCGATACCACCGGTCAAGAGTAAAAAACATATCCTCGCCGCAAAGCATCCAGAGCTCGGCGCCGGGATACGCTTCCTTCAATTCCCGGGCGGTATCCGCGGTATAGCTTTCTCCTCCCCTGCGCAGCTCGATATCGAGCGCTTCGCAGCCGGGGTTATCTTCGCACGCGATCCTGATCATTTCATAACGTTGGAGCCCGGAGGCCGAGTCGGCGGGAAGCTCCTTATGCGGCGGGATCGCCGTAGGTATGAAAAAGAGCCTGTCGAGCGCGAGCTGTTCCGCTGCCGAGGCGGCCGCGCTCATGTGCCCGGAATGCGGAGGATTGAACGTACCCCCGAAAAAACCGATCTTCATTTTTTCGGGAGCTTGATCGCCGGCGAGTCGGGATTTGCTTTATACAGCACAAATCTCGTGCCTATCACCTGTACGCCGTCAGCTCCGGTCTTTTCCGCAAGCTCGTCACAGGCGGCTTTGGCGTCAAGCAGGGAGGCTTCAAGCACTCTGCATTTCACAAGCTCTCTCGCCTTCAGTGCCTCGGCGGTCTGCTTGACAGTGTTTTCGGTAATGCCGCCCTTGCCGATGTGTACTATCGTATCCTCGCCGTTCGCAAGGGATCTGAGAAAAGCTCTTTGTTTACTTGTCAGCATTTTTCAGGTACTCCGTCAGTTTTGTTTTCAGAGCCGCCAGCGCTGCAGCTCTGTGTGAGATAACGTTTTTTTCCTCCGCACTCAGCTCGGACATCATTCTGCCGTCCGGCAGAAGAAAAACAGGGTCGTAACCGAAGCCTCCGCTGCCGCGCGGAGCGAGCGCGATGCTGCCGACACACTCTCCGCAGGCCGAAACAACGTCTCCGTTCGGAAAGACCGCGGCTGCATATGAGACGAACTTCGCGCTTCTTTGTTTCACGTTTTTCATATTCTCAAGCAAAAGGCGGTACCTTGCCTCGTCGCTGTCGTTATGATCGCCGGTATATCTCGCGGAATATACTCCCGGCGCACCGCCGAGGGCATCCACTGCAAGGCCAGAATCATCCGAGATCGCCGGCAGACCCGACGCCTCCACGACTGCTTTTGCCTTTATAACGGCGTTTTCCTCAAACGTATCCCCGGTCTCTTCGGGATCGACGTTTATCCCGGCGTCCTTCTGTGAAATGACTTCAACGCCCTCGGCGGACAGTATCGCCCGCATTTCCAGAAGCTTTTTCGGGTTTTGACTTGCAAGCACGAATTTCATTCAAGCAGCGCCTTTACAAATTCCGCGGCGTTGAAGTCCAGAAGATCGTCCGTCTTTTCTCCGACGCCTATGAGCTTTACGGGAATACCGAGTTCTTTGGCGACCGCGAAGACGATTCCGCCTCTCGCGGTGCCGTCAAGCTTGGTAAGCACTATTCCCGTTATTTTTGCCGCTTCTCCGAACTGTTTTGCCTGGATAAGTCCGTTCTGACCGGTGGCAGCGTCGATCACAAGGAGGTTTTCGCGGCATGCGCCCGGAAGCTCGCGGTCGATTATACGGCTGATCTTTCCGAGCTCGTTCATAAGGTTCGCCTTGTTGTGCAGGCGGCCGGCGGTGTCACAGATTATGACGTCGCTTCCCCTCGCCTTTGCCGCCGAAATGCCGTCAAATACGACCGCCCCGGGGTCCGATCCCTCCTCGTGCCTGACTATATCGGCGCCGGAACGCTCCGCCCATATGGAAAGCTGCTCCGCCGCCGCCGCGCGGAAGGTATCGCCGGCGCACAAAAGCACTTTTTTCCCTTCCGAAACATATCGCGAAGCCAGCTTTCCGATCGTGGTCGTTTTTCCCACGCCGTTGACGCCGGTCACGAGTATTATAGACGGCTTTGTATCGGTTTTAATACTCTTGTCTTCAAAATCAAGGACCTCGGACAGTATTTCTTCAAGCTCCTGCCTGATCTCGGGACCCCGTATCCCCTTTTTCTTCACTCTTTCCCGCAGCGTGTCCACGGTGCTTACCGCAAGCTCGGCGCCGAGGTCGGCCATAATGAGCGTTTCTTCGAGTTCGTCGAAGAAATCCTCGTTTGCGCCGGTGAAGCTGTCGAGCATGCCGTGAAGCTGCCCGGAAATATTGTTTCTTGTTTTGGCAAGTCCGGTTTTTATTTTTTCAAAAAATCCCATTTTCGTTTCATCCTTATGTTTTTTCGAGAGCTTCCTGGAGGTCCACTCCTATCACGCGTGAAATACCCTTCTGCATCGTCACTCCGTAAAGCATATCCGCTTCTTCCATGGTGCCTCTGCGGTGAGTAATGATCAAAAACTGTGTGTATACGGACATTTTACGCAGGTATTCGGCGAAACGTCCGACGTTGTTTTCATCAAGGGCGGTCTCTATCTCGTCAACGATGCAGAACGGAGTCGGGCGTATTTTAAGTATGGAAAAATAAAGCGCGATGGCGACGAAGGCTCTTTCTCCGCCCGAAAGCAGCGTAAGACTTCGCTCCGTCTTTCCCGGGGGACAAACGCGTATCTCGATGCCGCAGTTCAGGATATCCTCCTCATCCTCCAGCAGCAGCTTGGCGCTGCCTCCGCCGAAAAGCTCGGAAAACGTTTCCGAAAAGCTCTCGGCTATCGCCTTGAATTCGTCCGAGAACACCTTTTTCATTTCTTCCGTGATGTCGTTGACGATGCCGACGAGCTCTTTTTTCGCTTTTTCGATATCGTCCCTCTGGTCCGTCAGAAACGTATATCGCTCGTTTACTCTTTCAAACTCGTCTATGGCGCCTATGTTGGGATTACCCATACGCGAGATATCGCGTTTTATTTCCGATATCCTTTTTGCCGCCTTTGCGGTGCTTTCAAGCTCGGTGCGCAGGCGCTGCGCCGCAGTTCTGCTCAGCTCATAGCTGTCCCAGAGCTTGTCTACGAGCTGCTTTTCTTCAAGCTCGGCGGCGTTCTTTCGCGAGCCCGTATCGGCAAACTGTCGCTCAAGCTCGTTTATCTCCCGGTTTTTTTCCTGCGCTTCCTTATCCGCTTTGGTTCGGCGGGCTTCAAAATCGAGTTTTTCGGCAATTATCGCGTTAAGCGCGTCCTTTCTCCCGGCCGACGCCGCTCTGTGCTCCTCTGCGGAGTTCCTTTTCTCCTTCGCGATATTTTCAAGCTCGGCGTTTCGCGACTTCAATGCCTCGATACCGCTCATACGGCTCGAGCGTTCCGCTCCGAAGCTTTCAAGCATGCTTTCCCATTCCGCCGTGCTGCGTATAAGACTTTCCTTTTCCGCCGAAAGCTGCGCTTCCTTTTCGCGAATAACGGCCGTTTTCTCGTTGAGCTCAGTCATTTGCCGCTCCAGCTCGTCTCTGCCTCTGCTCACGGCCTCTGCCTGCGCGCGCCTGTCCTCCGCCAACGCGGTCTGACGCCGCGCCTCCTTTTCCGCTTCCTCGGCCGAATTCCTGTTGGTCCCGAGCGCGGCGTCGATATCATCCATCGTCTTATTGAAAGAGCTTTCACTCTCCGTCATTGAGCGGACAAGGATCTCTCTCTGCTCGGTCTCCGTTTTAAGACTCAGAAGCTCATCCTGGGCGTCACGAAGCTCGGAAGAGGCGCTCTCGGCGCTGAATTCGGCCTCGGCGAGCTCTTTTTCGGCGGCGGATAAAGCCCTTGACGTTTCGGCGCACTTTTCTTCCAGCGAAACAGCTTCTTTTTTCAGCCTGGCAAGCTCGTTCCCCCTCGACAGGATGCCTACGCCCCTCGCCGCGCTTCCGCCGGTCATTGAGCCTCCGGCGTTGATAAGCTGTCCGTCCAGAGTAACTATTCTGAAGCGGTTGGAATACTTTCTCGAGATCGCGATTGCGCTGTCCATATCCTCGGCCACCAGCGTTCTTCCGAGAAGGCTGAGCATTATTTTTTCATACTGAGGATCGTATTTTATAAGCCGCGACGCTATACCCTCCGCGCCGTATTCGTCCTCTGCTCCGCGTTCGGAAAGCTCGCTGCCCCTTACGGTATTCATGGGCAGGAAGGTCGCCCTGCCGCTGTCGCTGCGCTTAAGCAGATTGATGGCGGCTTTTCCGTCTTCCTCCCGGGAAACGACTATGCTCTGAAGGCTCTGACCCAAAGCGGTCTCTATGGCGACCGTGTACCGGTCGTCTGTTTTGATAAGCTCCGCGACGGTGCCGTGAATGTTTTTCAGCATGCCCCGGCTCTTTTCGCGCATTACGGTCTTGACAGCGTTGGAGAAGCCCTCATGCTCCTTCTGCATATCCGACAAAAGATCGATGCGCGAATTGACCGCGCCCTCTCTCACGCGAAGCTCGCGAAGCTGCTGAGAAAGCTCATCCCTGCGCTTTCTGCGGGTGTCTATCCTCAGCTGAAAGCCTTTTACGGCATTTTCCGCGCCGTCTGCCTTTTCGGACGCTTCTTCAAGGCGCAGGCGCGCGTCTTTGAGCGCGGCGGTTTCGCGCTCGAGCCTCTCTGCGATCCTGCCCGCTTCGTCAACGGCGTCGTTTTTCCGCCGCGTCAGATCCTCGGCGGCGGCGTTGAGCGCAAGCTTTTTCGCGTTTTCCGCCGCAGCCGCGCTGTCCGCCGCAGCAGCTTCGGACAAAAGCTTCCCGAGGGTCTGAGATACGCGGTCCGCCTCGGCCTCCTGTTCTCCCGCAAGAGCGAACATTTCAGCTTTTTCCGCTGCCGCGGCGTCGAGCTCCGCAGCTATTTCGTCCAGCCTCCGGCGGTCGTTTTCCAGCCTTCGGTTAAGCTCGTTTTCCCTCTCTCCGCTGCTGCTGACCTCGTCAAGTATTCTGCTCACGGTCTCTTCGTTGCTCTTTATTTCCGCTTCGATCAGAGCCGCTTCGTTATCGGCGGCCGCCGCTGCGGAATCCTCAACGGCTATTTTTTCCCTTTCGGCGTCGGCCCGGACGTCGGCCCGGCGCATACCCTCGCTGAATTCCTCCGCGCCGGAATACAGCAGCTCGAGCTGCTCCTTGGCGCTTTCGAGGCTTTCTCCGATCTGAGTATATTCGCTGTCGAGCTTAAGCGAACGGACCTGAAGCTTGTCGAGGCTGTCCATCCATACGGAAATTTCAAGCTCTCTGAGCTCGTCGCGGAGTATCAGATATTTTTTCGCCGTTTCCGCCTGTTTTTTCAGGGGCTCGAGCTGAAGCTCCAGCTCGGATATCTTGTCGCCTATACGCAAAAGGTTTTCTTCGGTCTTCTCGACCTTGCGCTGGGCTTCCTCTTTTCTGTATCTGAACTTTGATATTCCTGCGGCTTCCTCAAATATCTCGCGTCTGTCCGTGCTTTTTGCGGAAAGGATACTGTCGACCTTTCCCTGGCCTATTATCGAATACCCGTCCCGTCCGAGTCCGGTGTCCATAAGAAGCTCGTTGATATCCTTGAGCCTGACGAGCTTTTTGTTTATATAATACTCGCTGTCTCCGCTGCGGTAGTACCGTCTGGTGATGAGCGTTTCGTCGCCCTCCGTTTTGAAGATGCCGGCGCTGTTGTCGAACACGAGCGATACCTGCGCAAACGCGGCAGGGCCGCGCTGCCCGCTCCCGCCGAAAATGACGTCTTCCATTTTCTGACCGCGCAGATTTTTGCTGCTCTGTTCTCCCATGACCCAACTGACGGCGTCGGCGATATTGGATTTGCCGCTGCCGTTCGGTCCCACTATGGCAGTCATGTCCTTTTCAAAGGACAGACGTATTTTGTCGGGAAAAGATTTGAAACCCTGGATCTCGAGAGCTTTAAGATACACGTTGCGACCCCCGCTGTGAAGAATATACGATCGTCGAGTCTTTGCCCGGATCTGCGAAACGGCTGCACGGGCGGTTTGATCGTAATTGATTTATTTTACCTCAAAAAGGCGGAAATTACAATGCTTCCGGGATGCATTTCACGGCTTTTTACCCGTATGTCCGTCAGCGAAAAGAGCTTCTTCAGCTCCGTGAGATTATTTCTGCCGTGGCCTGTCATTTTCGAAACGTCGGAAGGATCAACGTATATTTCGGCATGTGATACGGGAGCGAGTTCCTTCAGCTGATCCGCGGCGCGGCAATAAAACATCCTTGAATACACGAGCTCCCCGAAAGCGGGATGATACGCTCCGGCCACGGCCTGTCCGCCGGAAAGCTCGTCGGTGGGATTGAGCCCGAGACGTATTACGGGTATTCCCCGCTCCTCGAACAAGGGGACTATGCGCGCGCACAGGGCGACGGCCTCATCGACGCCGTGCGCCTTATACGTCCCGCCGAGCCACATGTCATACAGAGGAGTGTCCCGTATCACGACCGTGGGATATATCCTCACTCCGTCGGGTCCAAGTCCGGCAAGCTCAAGAGCCGTCGCGGCGTCGCTGTCCTCGTCCGCGCCGGGCAGTCCCGTCATCATCTGCAGGATCAGCTTAAAACCGTTTTTTTTGATCTCCCCGGCGGCCCGGCGCGTATCGTCCGGACCGTGTCCGCGCCCGGACAGACGAAGCACCTCGCCGTCCATTGACTGAGCGCCGAGTTCAACGGCAGTCACGCCGTAATCGGCAAGAAGAGAAAGCGCGGCGGAGCTGATCTTATCCGGCCGCGTGGAAACTCTTATCGATTTTATGAAATCATACTCCCTCGCGGCGGAAAGCAGCTGCTCCTGCAGGCCGGCGTCGATGGCCGTAAAGCTGCCGCCGTAAAAAGCCGCTTCCGCTTCCCCGCCGACGAATGGCGCGGCCTTTTCGATCTCCCTGCGTACCGTTTCGGCGTCGGCAGGAACAAGACTGCCCGAAATTTTGCGTTGATTGCAGAAAACGCAATTATTTGGGCAGCCCAGGTGCGGTACGAAAATCGGTATTATTTTTCTTTTCGGTATCAACTCTCGCCTTTCTCAGCCTCGATGGCGGCCCTTGCCGCGGCCTGCTCGGCTTCCTTTTTGCTTTTCCCGCTGCCCTCTCCGGCTACCTTGCCGCCGTAAAGCACCTGCGCAGTGAAGCTCTTGTTGTGGTCCGGGCCGCTCTCGGAGGAAATGCGGTAAGTCGGCGTATCGGTCCCTCTGCCCTGAACAAGCTCCTGGAGCATGGTCTTGTAATCATGCCCGAAGCCCACCGGGGCATGCCCGGTCTTTTTCAGAATATATCTTTCGATATGCCGGCGCGCGTGCTTCTCCCCGCCGTCAAGGTAAATCGCGGCAAGAACGGCCTCGAACGCGTCGGAGATTATAGACGGTCTGGTGCTTCCGCCGTTGTTTTTTTCTCCCTTGCCGAGAAGGATGTACTCTCCCAGTCCGAATTCGGACGCGGCTTGTGCAAGCGAGCCTTCGCAGACAAGCTCGGCGCGGAACCTGGTCATTTCTCCCTCCGTCATATCCGGGTATTCCGAATAGAGATACTCGGCCACGACGAATCCGAGTATCGAGTCGCCCAGAAACTCGAGGCGTTCATTGCAAGCCGAATGACCCAACGCATGCTCGTTTGCATATGAGCTGTGCGTCAGCGCCGTTCTCAGCAGAGCTTCGTTTTTGAAGCTGTATCCGATTTTTTCCTGAAGCTGTTTCATTCCGTATCCGTCATTATGAGCCTTATGTCTTCAAGGCTCGCGTTGATTTCGTCCGTCATGCCTGAGGAGACGGCTTTTGCCGCCTGGGCTATGGCGCTTTTTATTCCGTTGGCCTTGCTCGATCCGTGCGCCTTTATCACCGGGCGGGTGATGCCTATGAAGATGCTGCCGCCCACTTCCTCATAATCCATGGCCTTTTTCAAACCGTAAATATCCTTCTTCAGCACGAGAGCGGTCAGCTTGTTTTTCAGGCTCTTAAGAAACAGCTTTTTAAGCTGTCCGACGATATACAGCCCCATGCCTTCCATGGATTTGAGCAGGATGTTGCCGGAAAAACCGTCGGTCACTATTACGTCCGCCTTGCCCATCATTACGTCACGCGCCTCGATATTACCGATAAAATTGATCTTTCCGTTTTCGGAAGCGGTTTTCAGCAGGCGATAGGTTTCATGCTGCAGCGCGGTGCCCTTGCTTTCCTCTTCTCCTATATTGAGAAGCGCGACTCTCGGCTCTCTGCAGCCCAATATGCATTTTGCGTACACGGAGCCCATAAACGCGAATTGGACCAGGTACTCGGCGCTGCATTCGGAATTTGCTCCGCTGTCGACAAGTATGCAGCCGCCGTTTTCGTTGGGTATTATGGGAGCGAGAGCGGCTCTTCTTATCCCGCGTATCCTTTTTACGGTCAAAGTGGCGCCGGAGAGGAGCGCGCCCGTGCTGCCCGCGGAAACGGCGGCGTCTGCCTCGCCGTCGCGCAGCATATTCAGCATTACCGTCATCGAAGAGTCTTTTTTCTCTCTCACGGCCTTCGACGGATCGTCCTCCATGGTGATGACCTGCGTGGCGTTTGCTATCTCAACGCCCTTTGGGAGATTTCCGATACCCGCTTTTTCCATGCACCGAAGTATCTCCTCCGTGCTGCCTACGAGCACCACGTCCACCCCGAGCTCCGCCGCGGCGGCAAAAGAACCTTTGATTATTTCAAGCGGCGCGTTGTCGCCGCCCATCGCGTCAACAGCTATCCTCACAGCTTATCCTCCGTTCCGTCTATCAGTTCAAGTGCTCTCCGGGCAAGCTCCGTGTTTTTATTCCTTTTTCCGCGGATCCTGACGTCAAGAGGCTCTATAATTCCGAAATTGATATTCATCGGCTGGAAATCAGTTACGCTTTCGTCGCTGATATACGCGGCAAGAGCGCCGATCGCGGTCTTTCGCGTGAAAGCGATCGGCTCCTTCCCCTGCAGCTCCCGGGCCGTCTGCAGCCCGCACAGCAGTCCGGACGCGGCGGACTCGACGTACCCCTCCACTCCGGTCATCTGTCCCGCAAAGCGTATCCTCGGGCAGCTTTTCAGCCTGTATCTGTCGTCCAACAGCGCCGGTGAATTCAGGTAAGTATTTCTGTGCATAACGCCGTAGCGTACGAATTCGGCGTTTTCAAGAGAAGGGATCATCGAAAAAACGCGCTTCTGTTCCCCGAAGGTCAGATGAGTCTGGAAACCCACGATATTATAAAGGCTGCCTTCCCTGTTGTCCCGCCTGAGCTGGACCACCGCGTAAGGCTCGCGTCCGGTGCGGGGGTCTTTTATGCCGCGGGGCTTCAGCGGTCCGTAACGCATCGTATCCTCGCCCCTGCGCGCCATTACCTCAATGGGCATGCAGCCCTCGAAAACCCCGCTGTCCTCAAAACCGTGGACGTGAGCCTCCGTCGCTCCGGACAGCTCGGTCCGAAAAGCGATATACTCCTCCTTCGTCATCGGACAGTTGATATAATCGGCCGTGCCCTTGTCATAGCGCGAGGCAAAGAAAGCCCTGTCCATATCAATGCTGTCTTTCGTGACTATCGGAGCGGCCGCGTCGAAAAAGTGGAGGCTCCCGACGTCTCCGAAAAGCCCGGCGAGCCGATCGGCCAGCGCGTCCGATGTGAGCGGTCCGGTCGCGATGATCACGGTACCGTCCGGAACGCTGTCGGCCTCCCGTGCCTCCACGGTTATCCTTTCATGCGAGCGTATCGCCTCGGTGATCGTATCGGCGAAGCCGTTCCTGTCCACGGCGAGCGCGCTTCCGGCCGCTATCCTGTTTTTGTCGGCTGAGAGCATAATAAGCGAGCCCAGACGCCGCATTTCCTCTTTCAGCAGCCCTACCGCGTTGGAAACGTCGGCGCTTCTGAGAGAATTCGAGCATACGAGCTCCGCAAAAGCCGGGCTGGTATGCGCGGGAGTCATCCTCAGCGGCTTCATCTCCACAAGACGCACGCTGATGCCGCGCTCGGCAAGCTGCCACGCGGCTTCGCAGCCGGCAAGGCCGGCGCCTATCACCGTGACGGTATCCGCGGCGCGCGCCGGGCTCACTTGCCCGACTCCTTTTTCTTCTTCGGGGCCGCGTCGCCGTCCGACGTCTTCTTTTTATAGCCCCGGTTTTCCTCGGGGACGAATTTGGAGCAGTTTTCGTTTATGCAGAAAGGACGCTTATACCCTTTGCCGGATTTTTTGAACATCGTATGTCCGCATTCCGGACAGTTGTCCTTCGTGGGCACGTCCCAGGTCATGAAGCCGCATTCCGCGCCCTTTTCGCAGGCATAGTAGGCATATCCCTTTTTTGAGGTCCGTTTCAGTATCCTGCTTCCGCATTTGGGACATTTCCCGGGCATTTCGACGACTATGGGCATGGTAAAGGTGCAGTTCGGATAATCCGGGCAGGCAAGAAAACGTCCGAATCTGCCCGTCTTCACGACAAGGTTTTTCCCGCAGTTGGGGCATATCTCGTCCGACACCTCGGGCGGTATTTTTATTCTTACGCCTTCGGTGTCCTTTACGGCCTTGTCAAGCGTTTTTTCAAAATCGCCGTAAAAATCTCCCAGGACGTCCTTCCAGTTTCTCTTGCCTTCTTCTATTTCATCGAGATTTTCTTCCATGCGCGCGGTAAACGCCGGATTGGCGATGTCGCTGAAGCGCTCGCACATGAACGCGGTGACGACCTCGCCGAGATTTGTCGGGCGAAGGTTCTTTCCCTCCTTGACGACGTATTCTCTGTCCATGATCGTCGAGACCGTGGGCGCGTAGGTGCTGGGCCTGCCTATGCCCTTTTCCTTCATTGCGCCTATGAGCGTATCTTCTGTATATCTGGCGGGAGGCTGAGTATATTTCTGCTCTCTGACGAGCTTGTCGAGCTCAAGCTCGTCGCCCTTTTCGATCGGCGGCAGCTCGGCCGCGCTCTCTTCCTCCGCCGTGCCGCTGTCATATACTTTCGTAAAGCCGGCAAACTTCATCACCGACTGTGAAAACTTGAAAACATACCCGGCCGAAACGATATCGGCGCTGACGTTGTCATAAATCGCCGAGGCCATCTGGCTGGCCATGAAGCGGCTCCAGATAAGCTTATAAAGCCTGTACTGATCGCTGTTCAGGTCCGACCTTATCTTTTCGGGCGTGAGATATATATTGCTGGGACGTATCGCCTCGTGCGCGTCCTGCGCGCCCTTTGCGGTTTTGAAGGTCCTTGTTCTCGGAGGATAGTACTCCCGTCCGTAATTGTCGATAATGAAATTCTTTGCGGCGGCAGACGCTTCTTCGGATATTCTGAGGCTGTCGGTTCTCATGTAGGTTATAAGTCCGACCGAGCCCTCGCCGCTTATCTCGATGCCCTCATACAGCTGCTGCGCCACCGACATGGTGCGGCGCGGCGTCATATTGAGCCTGCGCGACGCCTCCTGCTGCAGCGACGACGTGATGAACGGCGCCGAGGGAGAGCGCTGCTTGTCGGCGCGTTTGAGCTCGGAAATAACGAAGCGGGAGCCGTTCACCGCCGAAACGACCTTCTCGACGTCCTCCGCGCAGTGAAGCTCGGCTTTTTTGCCGTCTTTCCCGTAAAAATGCGCGGTGATGCTTCCGCCGCCGGCGCACTTAAGCACCGCGTCGAGCAGCCAGTACTCTTCCGGCGTGAAAGCGCGTATCTCGTTTTCCCTGTCCACCACCATGCGCGTCACGGCGGACTGGACTCTGCCCGCGGAAAGGCCGCGCTTGATCTTGCTCCAAAGAAGAGGACTGAGCTTATAACCCACTATCCTGTCGAGTACCCGGCGCGCCTGCTGGGCGTCCACGAGGTTCTGATCTATCTGACGCGGCTTTGTGATGCTGTCGCAGACGACGTTTTTCGTGATCTCGTTGAAGGTGACGCGAAGCGTCTTTTTTTCGGGAAGCTCGAGCATTTCCTTCAGATGCCACGAAATTGCCTCTCCTTCCCGGTCCGGGTCGGTCGCGAGATAGACCATGCTGCTTTTCGCGGCGTCTTTTTTGAGGCTTTCGATTATCTCTTCTTTTCCCTTTATGGGTTTGTACTCCGGAATGAAGCCGCCCTCGATATCTACTCCGAGCTTGCTTTTCGGCAGGTCTCTGAGATGACCCACCGACGCCGTGACCTTATACCCCGTTCCGAGGTATTTCTCTATCGTTTTTGCCTTGGCAGGCGACTCCACTATAACCAGTGCCTTTGCCATACGTTTTCCCCTTACTGTATTTTTATCTCGTATCTGCCGTCCGGAAGCGCGGAGATGCGTCCCGCGACAGTCATTATCGTAAGCTTGCTCAGTACTTCCTGAGCGTTCCCGCCGGCAGCGTCGATAAGCTGGTCGGCGTAATTTTTCCCTTCGGCGATCGAGGAAAGGATGATATTCTCCAGCACGTCGTTCCCCGCCGGCGCTTTGTTTAGGTCAATATATTCCAGGCTTTTTTCCTTGTCAACATCTTTTTCCGCTTCAAAAGCCGCTCCGCGCGCCGCGAAGCGGGCGTCAAAGCCGGGATTTAACGCATAGCTTTCCCTGTATTCGTCTATGATATCCTCCGCGCCGAATATAAGCCTTGCGCCGTCCCGAATGAGCATATTGGAGCCCCTGAAGCCGGGATCGTCCGCTCTTCCCGGCACGACGAAAACGTCTCTTCCCTGTTCCGCGGCGCAAGCCGCAGTAATGAGCGCTCCGCTTTTTTCGGGAGCCTGTATCACGGCAACGCCGAGGGAAAGACCGCTGATTATCCTGTTTCTTCTCGCAAACGACGCTCTTACGGTCTTGTATCCCGGAGGATGTTCGCTTACCAGCGCTCCGCTGCTCTCAATGCGCCTGAAAATGCCTGCGTTGTGCGCGGGATATATCACGTCTATCGCCGTACCGAGAACGGCGATCACGACTCCGCCGCTGTCCAGCGCCGAGGACGCCGCCGCCGTGTCTATCCCTTCTGCCGCGCCCGTAACGATCACGGCCCCCGCAAGCGCGAGACCGGAGCCGATCTCCGCAGCCATGTTCAGGCCGTATCTTCCCGCGCGGCGGGTACCCACCGCGCCTATGCAGAGGGACGACTCGATATCCGGAAGCCTGCCCTTCACGTAAAGGACAAGCGGGGGATCGTAAATGTTCCTGAGTCTTTCGGGATATTCCGCATCGTCGAAGCATATCGGTCTTACGCCTTTTTCCGCGCAGCGCGATGAAATCCTGCCGGCCTCGGAAAGATCGAGGCTGCCGTGAAGAAGCGAGAGCGCGCTCCCGTCCTCCGACTTATGTTCCTCGGCGGCTTTGCGTATCCCCTCTGCGCTGCCGTAACGCTCCAGAAGCTTCAGAGCCGCGGAAGCGCTCAGCCCCTTTACCGAAGAAAGCCAGATCCAATATCCCGCGTCAGCCATTTTCCGGGCCCCGCGATCCAATACGGCCGCTTTTCCGTTGCTTCAGCTCGCCGGAGTAGGCCTCCCACATAAGCACCGCAGCCGCCGCGGCCGCGTTCAGCGATTCGCTCCCGCTCTCCATCGGTATCTTTATTACCGCGTCGGCCTCGGCAAGTATCTTATCGGAAAGTCCGTGTCCCTCGTTTCCTATCGCGAGGATAAACTCTTCCGGGAATTCAAAGTCAAGAGCCGTCACGGCCGCATCGCTCAGCGCCGCGGCATACAGCGGCAGAGCGGGCTTTTCCCCGGGAGAGGAATAAATATCCAGTGAAAAGACCGCGCCCATGGAAGCTCTTACGCTCTTCGGATTATACGGATCGGCGCATTCGCCCGCGAGTATGACTCCGTCCATTCCGAAGGCGCGGGCAGTACGCATCACGGTCCCGACGTTGCCCGGATCCTGCATATTTTCCAGCAGCACGAGCCTGCCCCGCGGGGCGCTGAGCTCGCGCCGGGCGGCGCAGCTGAAAATCAGCTCCGGCGCGCTTTTCATCGGAGAAACGTATTCAAGCAGCTCCCGCGTGACGGCGGCCGCGCCGTCCGGGAACGGTTCAAACCCGCTCTCCGCGATCACGCTTCGGATCTCCGCTCCGGAGGCCAGTGCTTCGTTATACAGCTTAAGGCCCTGGCACAGGAATTCTCCGCTTTTACGGCGATAGTCCCCGTCCGTTCCGAGCTTCCTCAGATGCGCTATCAGCTTATTCTGTCTGCTTTTTATTATCTCCATTGCGTTTACCGTTCCCCGCTCAGCAGAGCCTTGATAGCTCTTACGGCGGCAGCCGTCGCTTCGGCGCTGCCTTTCCCCTCGTCCGTCCAGTCCGATAGCAGCGCGTAGTATTCTCTCTTATGTGAAAAAAACATTGCCGGACTGTCTCCCACATATACTCTGTTGGGGTACTTTTCATCCGCGGCGATCCCGAAATCGGTAAGATCGCGGAAGCTTTCCTCTTCCTGACAGTATTTCTCCGCCTGCTCGCCCTCTATGAAAAAGAGCGTGTACTCCGGAAGCGACTGAAACAGCAGCATGCGCGTATATTCAGTCTCCGCTCCCTCGGCGTCGGAAAGATCGACGAGCCGGATATTGACTTTTATCGTGCCGTCGCCGTTCAGATCGCCGGCCGCTTCCGCGATGAGCCTTTCAAGCGCGGCGGTCTCCGCCGCGGAGACCGGACCCTGCGAGGCGATCACGGCGTTGAGGTCATAGCGTTCCCTGCGCAGCGCGCCGACCGTCAGCCAGATAACGAGCGCTGCCGCCGCGGCGGCAAGCAGGACGATACGGCCGTAGTGATAAACAAATACGTTTTTCAGCCAATGACCGATTTTTTCTCTCCCGTTCATTATTCCGTCTCCGAGCCAAGCGGCGAAACCCTTGTTTTGACGCTTTTACCGTCTGATTTTTGATTTTAACATTATAAATAATCGTTGGCAACTCATTTTTGTCCCGGGAGTCCCGTTCGTTTTATTCAATTATGGTTTAACCCGTTGACGGAAACGTATCTTTGATGCTAAAATCAAAAAAAATAAACATGAGAAGGAGCAAAAAAAATGTTCGGGACAAACGAAAAATTCGATCTGACACACGCTGTATATGCGCGCTCCGGGTCGGCATATTACATAATCGAAAATTACTACACGCATTTGCTCCAGCTTTCCACCTACAAGCCCGGCGCATGGCTAAGCTCCACACCCTATCTTTTCGATATAAAGCTGCTGCGCGACGGCGTCGAAATGAAATACGAATACTTCGGAGACCCCGGTTCCCTGCGGCTTGACTGCGACGGCGGCTGGGCTGAGTTCATTTTCACGGAATACGATTACATGCGCGTGCACGGCAGCGGCGTCACGCTGCGCATCGAGCTCGATCCCGCCGTTCCCGCTCTCGGCACCTCCGCCTGCCACGGCGTATGCCGTTTTGCCGACAACAGCGTTCAGGCAGTATTCGGCACGTACGGCAAGCTGCTTTACCGACCCCTGCTCGGTTCCGTCGAGACGGACTGCCCCCGAAGCGCCGAAAAGAACGCTTATGAAAAAGTGATCATAGACCTCGTTCCGGACGCCGACGGCTGCTTTGACGCCGCCGTCCATGAAACGATGACGGAGTTCGACAACATCGATATCCCCTATATTTCCGTTGATCAGCTGAAAAAAGAGGGATGGAACAGCTACAATTCCTTCAAAAGCAATTACCGCGCCCCGGCAAAGGGCTACGAAAAGCTCTGGGATTACGCCATACATACCGTGTGGGCGCGCAGGGTCAAGACCTCGGGCTATTTCAAGTCGCCGATGATAATGATGCATTACGAATACCTCGGCGAAGCCTTTTCATGGCAGCAGAGCTATAACGGCATGTCCATGATGGGCGATCCCAGGGAAGGCTGGCGCGAGATATGCACCATGTTCGAGTATCAGAACGAGCAGACCGGACAGCTTCCCGGAAACGTCGGCTTCATGGGCCCCAACGCCGGGATACAGCCCCCCATCCAGGGATTTGCGCTCGACTTTCTTATCCGCAAGGCAGGCGACAGCTTCCTTACGCCGTCGGAATGCGAGCGCATGTATCCCAAGTTCGCCAAGTGGGCCGATTTCTGGACCACGTACCGCAGCGCGGGCCGCGGAGACGACGTGACCGCAATAAACAATCCCAACGACTCCGGCTGGGACGACGCCACAATATTCCGCGACGGCTTCCCCGCAGTCAACCCCGATCTCATCGCGTTTATGATTCTGCTTCTTGAGGCCGTCGGACGCCTGGCGCGCGGCTGCGGCAAGCTCGAGCTGGCCGACTCCTGGCAGGCCCGCAGTGAAAAGCTGCTCAGGACCCTCATCGACGAATTCTGGGACGGCGACAAATTCGTCACTTATGCCCGCGGCAAGAAGGTAGAAAGCATGAGCCTCGCCTGCTTCCAGCCGATCATGCTCGGCTCCCGTCTGCCGACGCATATCATCGACCGCATGACCGAGCAGCTGCTCGAGGAAGGCAACTTCCTTTGCGAGATGGGTCTTTGCTCCGAAAGCCTTAAAAGTCCCCTGTGCTCCTTCGGTACGAGCACCTTCGTAAGCGGCCGCGTCGTCGCTCCGGCGCAGATATTCATCACCGCGGGACTGCATCTCGCAGGCCGCAAAAAGGAGGCCGCAATGATCGCCCGCCGCTTCTGCGACACCGTGAAAGAGCGCGGATGCATACTCGGCTTTGCCCCCTACGACTATTATCCCCTCACCGGCGAAAAGGCAGACATCACTCCCGGGCCCGTCGCGAGCGACGGCTGGCCGTGGTCGTCCTGGAGCGCCTGCAACACTCTTACGATGATCACGTGCATCATCCCCGAAGGCGAAGAATGATATAAAAACGCTCCACTGCACAACGGTATATGATTATGGATGATTTCAACGAGCTTCAGAATATTATCAACTCTTCGGCGCGGCACCTCGCTTCGCTGAATTCCATGCGCGTCTGCGGAGGCGTCAGCCGTCCCGGCATGAAGAAAAAGGTCGTACGTCTTATCGATCTTCTCCGCAGCGCGATGTATCCCTCCATTTTTCCCGAAGAGCATGACGGCCGCTTTATGGGCGCCATAATTTCGGGTTATCTTCAGCAGGCCTCCATCCTCCTGCGAGGGATGATATGCGATATCATGGGCGGAGAAGGCTCGGACTGCGCCGACAGGCTCGTATCCGAGTTTATTTCCGAGATCCCCGCCATCTCCGACTGCCTTGAGACCGATATCCAAGCCGCGTATGAAGGCGACCCGGCGGCGGTCTCCGAGGAGGAGATCATGCTTGCCTACCCTGCTTTTGAAGCGATAAGCATTTACAGGCTCGCTCACTGTCTCTACGTGCTCGGCGTGCCTATCCTGCCGAGGATGATGACGGAATACGCTCATACTCTCACGGGCATAGACATACATCCCGGGGCGTCTATTGGCAGATATTTCTTTATCGACCACGGCACGGGCGTCGTGATCGGCGAGACCTGCACCATAGGCGAGCATGTAAAGCTGTATCAGGGCGTGACGCTCGGCGCGAAGAGCTTTGAGCTGGATGAGCAGGGCAATCCCGTAAAGGGGATAAAGCGCCATCCGGATATCGGCGATCACGTCGTGATATACTCCGGCGCAACGATACTCGGAGGCAATACGGTCATAGGCAGCGGCTGCGTTATAGGCGGCAGCGTGTGGCTTACCCATTCTCTCGACCCCGGATCGACGGTCTATAACAATTCCCGTTCGTGATTTTTGCAAAAATGATCGCTTCCGCGGCAATTAGTTTACTTTACCGATTTATTTTGCAAGTATGATATTTTATTGTTGCCTTTTGATTTGAAAGATGTTATCATATATTCATAAACCATTTATGATCAAAGCGCCGCGCTTTGGTCATAAAGACAAAATTCAGAAAAGGAAGTGTCTCACATGAAAGATTTTGCCGGTAAGATAGTATTCGTAACCGGCGGCGCTTCCGGTGCCGGTCTTGGCCAGGCCAAGGTTTTCGGCAGAGCCGGAATGCGCGTCGCTATCGCCGACGTACGTCAGGATGCTCTTGACAACGCTGCCAAAGAGCTCGAAGCCTTCGGCATCAAGAAAGAGGACATCCTCCCCCTGAAGGTCGATCTTACCAATCGTGCCGAGTACACCGCCGCTGCCGATAAGGTAGAGGAAGTTTTCGGCGGCCCGCCTCATCTGCTTATCCAGACCGCCGGCGTCAACTCCTTCGGCCCCATCGAAGCTTCCACCTTCGACGATTTTGACTGGGTCATGGGCGTCTGCCTCAACCACGTTGTCAACGGCCTGCTCATTTTCGTCCCCCGCATGATCAAGGCCTATGCTCACAAGACTGAGTTCTGGGTCGCCACCACTTCGTCCATGGGCGCTTTCATGGCCGGCTCCACCACCGGACCGTACTCCGCCGCGAAGGCCGCCGTCTGCAACCTGATGTACTCCTACGCCGAGGCTCTCAAGCCCTACGGCGCCGGCGCCACTGTTCTGTGCCCGGGCAACATCAACTCCAACATCGGCAACGCCGAGAAGTTCCGTCCCGCCAACCTGAAGAACACCGGCTATCACGTAAGCGAGGGCACCATGAAGACCCTCAGAGCGATCCATGCCACCGGCATCGATCCCGTTGAGCTCGGCGAGATCCTCAAGGAAGGCATCGAGAACGGACGCATCCTTGTTCTCCCCGACCACAATCCCGAGAACTGGGCGAATCAGCTCCGCGGCCTGCACAACACCATCGAGGATTACACCCTCACCGAGGCCGAGCGCCAGGAGAAGGCTGCCAAGCGCATGGCCGAGATGATGAAGAACTTCACTCCTCCCCCGCCTCCCAAGGACGGCGAGAAGCCCGCTCCTCCTCCCTCTATGGGTTGGGGCGTTCCCGACGGCGGCGAGGCTTTCGGTCAGGCCCGCAAGGATCTCGACTGGGTCGAGGCCAGCAAGCGCAGCAAGACCTGATCGCTGCATAACGCAAATACATAACGGAGCGTTCTCCCGGCGGAGAACGCTCCGTTCATTTTTCAGGCAAAGCGCAGTTTTTTCGGCTGCGCGGTTCACTTCGGGACGGCGACGTATTCTTCGCCTATAAAAAGCGTCTCAACTGCTCCCGAGCTCAGATCCTTTATTTTTTCCGCAAGCTCGCCGCAAAGCTCTTTTTTTACGAGTGCTTCGACAGTGACCGAAGCGCCGAAGTCGGAAGAGCAGATATTCGCCTGCCTCTGTTCGAGCTCTTTTTTCAGCTTTTCATAAAGCGAATACGGGCATTCGATCATCATCCTGCCCCATAAACGCTTTTCGCTTATACCAGCTTCTCCGAGAGCCATGGAGGCCGCCTGCGAATATGCGCGCGCGAGTCCTCCCGTTCCGAGGAGTATACCGCCGAAATACCTCGTGACGACGCAGCAGAAATCCGATATATCCGCCGAGCGGAAAACGTTGAGCGTAGGAAGGCCGGAGCTTCCCTGAGGCTCTCCGTCGTCGGAATAGCGCATAACGGAGCCCGTGCGCAGCGCATAGGCATATACGTTATGAGTGGCGTCCCAGTGCTTTTCTCTGATCTGCCTGATATGCTCCAGCGCCTCATCCTCGCTTTCCACCGGCCAGACGCGGCCGATGAAGCGGGATCTTTTTTCCGTAAATTCGGCCTGCCCGAACGCTGTCGGCAGAAGATACGCGTCATGCTGTGACATATTCTCTGATCCTTGCGTATATTTCCGGGGTGCAGGCTGCTTTTACGCGGATACCCTCGTCGGTATACTCCGTGTCAAGCACCTTACTCTCCCTGTGAAGCATATCGAGCACCGAGGCCCTGCCGTAAGGCAGAAGAAGGCTGAGCTCCTTTATCCCTCTCGATAAAACGTCTCCGATACGCTGCTTGAGTTCGTCAAGTCCTTCGCCCGTCGCCGCGGAAATGCAAACGCTGTTTTCACTGCGCTTGAGCTCGCTGACCCGGCAGCGGTCGCATTTGTTGTACACCTCTATCCTCGGCGTCGCGGAAACGCCGAGCTCTTCTATAAGGCTGTCTGTCACCCTCGCCTGCTGCTCCCAATCGGGGTTGGAAACGTCAATGACGTGCAGCAGGACGTCGGCATATTCAAGCTCCTCCAGGGTCGCCTTGAAGGCCTCTACGAGATGGTGCGGGAGCTTGCGGATGAACCCGACCGTATCCGATAACAAAAGCTCCGTGTTTTCATCGAGCGCAAGCTTTCGCGTGGTGGTATCGAGGGTATCGAAAAGTCTGTCCCCCGTCTGTATGTCCGCTCCGGTCAGTGCGTTGAGCAGCGTCGATTTTCCGGCGTTCGTATAGCCGACCAGCGCGGCCGTGGGCACGGCGTTTTTTTCGCGCATACGCCTCTGAGTGCCGCGAATGCGCCTTACGTCCTCCAGCTCTTCCTCGAGCTTTTGTATCTTGCGGCGTATGTGCCTTCTGTCCGTCTCCAGCTGCGTCTCGCCCGGGCCCCTCGTACCGATAGGACTTCTTCCGCCGCTCGCCGTCTGCCTTACCAGATGCGTCCACATGCCCGTCAGGCGCGGGAGCAGATACTTATACTGAGCGAGCTCGACCTGAATTCGGCCTTCCCTGCTTCTTGCCCTGCCCGCGAAAATATCGAGAATGATGCCGCTGCGGTCAAGCACTCTCACTCCGAGCTCGGCGGAAAGTGCGGTCGACTGCGAAGGCGAAAGCTCATTGTCGAACAAAACAAGATCGCAGCCCTCGGCGTCGACGAGTTCTTTTACCTCCGCTGTTTTTCCGCTGCCTATAAAACTGCGAGGGTCCGGCGCGGGTCTTGACTGAAGGACGTATCCCACCGTTTCCCCGCCCGCCGTTTCCAGCAGCGCGCGAAGCTCGTCGAGGCTTGTTTCGTCCGAGCGTTCGTCCTCATCCATGCTGTCGGCGCTCAGGCCGACGAGTATGGCTTTTTCTTTGATCACTCTGTTCTCTTCTATTTTACGATCTCCTTATAAAAACGCAAAGCCCGCGCAAAGCGCGGGCTTTAAGCATCTCGAAATCAGCCGTTAAGTCCAAATCTCTTGTTGAATTTGTCTACACGGCCGCTGGTGTCGACCAGCTTCTGCTTACCGGTGAAAAAAGGATGACACTTGGAGCAGATTTCGACCTTGATATCCTTTTTGGTAGATCCCGTTTCTATGACCTCGCCGCACGCGCATTTGATCGTGGTCTGCTGATAGTCGGGATGGATACCTTCCTTCATTAAATTCACCTCTTTCGTCCGGTTTTCTTCAACAGCGATGTGTATTTTATCATGAGTATCAGCGAAATGCAAGAGCTTTTTTCTTTTTTGCCGAAAGAATTTCCAAACGCCGTCCGCCCCGCAGTCAAAAGGCAATACGGCTGATGAAGCGCGGTCTTGTCTGTATCCCGGCCGCTCAGCCGTTCGGAGCGGGGGCGTTCGTCCGGCAGGTCTTAAGTGCTGCTTCTCTCCGATATTTCGCCATACAGCTCCGGGCGGCGATTTCTTATCCCCCATACTTCTCTGCGGCGGTAGCTCCGCAGCATGTCCGCATCCAGCTCCGCCGTGTACACGCCTTCTCCCTCATCCGCCTCAAACACGCACATATCCCTCGAACCGGGAAGCTCCGGAAGATATACAACGCCGTCGAACAGAGTGGAATGACCGTTGCAGTCCGGATGAGAAGCCGGGTAATTGCAGGTCGCGACGGCGAGCATATTTTCAAAGGCTCTTCCCCGAAGCTGCGCGAGACGGTTCTGTTCCATCGGACAGGCATTGGGGACCAGAAGAAGCTCCGCGCCTTTCAGCATCAGAATTCGGGCGCTTTCCGGAAATTCCCGATCGTAGCAGATCATTGAGCCGACCTTTATTATTCCGTCTTTCGTATCCAGGTCCGCTACGAAAAAGCCGTCGCCTGCATCCAGGACGCCTTCGTCGTCTGCTTCTCCGAAATCGCAGATATGGACCTTGGAATAGCGGTATTGCAGTTTTCCGTGCCGGTCGAAAAGACAGACCGTATTTCTCGGTTTCGGTTCATGCTGTTCCAAAAAGGTAATGGCTATGGCCATGTCCAGCTTTATCGCAAGCTCTGAAAACCTTTTCACAAAAAAGCCGTCGCAGGGAATAGCGGCTTCCCGAAGACCTGCCTCCTCGTGCGGAAACGCATATCCGCAGCTCCACATTTCCGGGAAAATCGCAATGTCTGCGCCTTTTTCTTTCGCCTGAATGCAGGCTTGGATCCCCTTTTCCATGTTTCCTTTAAGACTTCCCGCCGGATGAAGCTGTAAGAATGCGATCGTAAGTTTCATATAACTCTCCCTATCGGTGCGGATTTAGTTTTTCATGGTGCAATCGGTTAAAACACCTGCTCCCATCCGGGGGAAATCAAAACCGGAGCCCGGCGCAGCGGGTCCGGTTTTGGAAGGCGGAGCGACGAAGTGAGTGAGAGACGGCGATAAAAAATTGTCGTCGCGAACGATACGCAGTCCGCGACGACGATGGAGCGGGCGACGAGATTCGAACTCGCTACCTCCACCTTGGCAAGGTGGCGCTCTGCCAAATGAGCTACGCCCGCATATAATGGAATGATCGGATAACTCAAAATTGGAGCGGGCGACGAGATTCGAACTCGCTACCTCCACCTTGGCAAGGTGGCGCTCTGCCAAATGAGCTACGCCCGCATTTTCCGTGCGGCCGATCGAGCATCGGCCGCACAAATATTCAATTGGTGCCTCCGGTCGGAATCGAACCAACGACACGAGGATTTTCAGTCCTCTGCTCTACCATCTGAGCTACAGAGGCATATGGCGACCCGGAACGGGCTCGAACCGTCGACCTCCAGCGTGACAGGCTGGCGTTCTAAACCGACTGAACTACCGGGCCGTATTGGTGGGAACAACAGGGCTCGAACCTGTGACCCCATGCTTGTAAGGCATGTGCTCTCCCAGCTGAGCTATGCTCCCCGATCAAGGTCGCGATTTTTCAGCGGCGAATTGAATTCTACAACATACAGAGCCTCATGTCAACAGTTTTTTGAACTTTTCGGTTCACTTTTTTCCGTTGCGGCAAACAAAAAAGAGTCTGTCCTCATCCGGCTCCGTCCGTCTCAGCGGAAGCCCGCCGAAAACGCCGATATCGCAAAAGCCCGCCCCGGCAAGTTTTTTTTCCAACTGCGCCGGTTCATACGCATACTCCGTATGCTCCTCCGCCTCGCGCCGCCACAGCTCTCCCTCTCTCAGAAAAATATCCATTTCAAAAAGGCAAAGCTTGTTTTCCGCATCGTAATCGGCGTTCCAGGCACAGTAAGCGTCTTCACACTCGTCGATGAAAGCGCAGCCGTCTATTCTTTCGAACTTCCGCGGCGTGTTGATATCAAAAACAAATACGGCGTCTTTTTCCAAAAAAAGGCTTAGACGGCGCAGAGCCCTGTCCAGAGCTTCGGGCGAGAGATAGTTTATCCCGTCCATTGAGCATACCGCCGCGTCTGCGGTGCCGTAAAGGTCGAGCTCCTCAAGAGACTGTTGAATGAACATCGGCGAAACGGCGGCGGAAAACAGATCGGCTTTTGACTGCGCGACCGAAAGCATTTCCGGCGACGCGTCAACGCCTATCACTTCATAGCCGCGCTCCGCCAGCATCCAGGACAGTCTGCCGGTACCGCAGGCAAGATCTATCACCGTCCTTGCCCCGCGCTCGGAAAACAGACCGTCGCAGCATTCGAGCCAGCGGTCGTAATCTTCGGACGGCATTATTCCGTCATAAAATGCGGCAAGGGATGAATAGCCGGTCATTCGCCGCTTTCGCTCTCTTCTTTAAGGCGGGAAAAGACGGTATCGTAGCCGCCGGCGCCGTACTGGAGCGAACGGTTGACACGGCTGATTATCGCGCTGCTTGCTCCGGTTTTTTCCATAATGGCATTATATATAAGGCCCTCGCTGAGCAGCTTGGCCACTTCAAAACGCTGTTCCATAGCCATTATCTCAGTCATGCTGCAGATGTCCTCAAGAAAATTTTTGACCTCGCTTTCGGTCTCCAGCGTAAGAACGGCTTTGTACATTGCGGAATTTTCGATCCTTCTGTTGCTTTTTTTCAATGTCAGCCCTCCCCTATAAAACGATCATATCGTGATTTGATTATATCATATCAATTTAAAAAAGTAAAGATTTAGAGAGGATTTTGCATTATGCATGAGATCAGGGACGTGCCTGCGCGGCACAGCTGGACAAAGGACGGAGAAACGGTCGCTTCGCTCGACGTTAGGCTGCCTCATATCGACGGCGTACCGAAGCGGGTAAACTATTATTATTCCATTCTCGAAAAGAGACTCAGATCCTTCTGCGGACGCAGGGCACGCGCCGGGGAAAGGGGTATTTACAGGCTTGATTATACCGTCGGGCTCAGCGGCGGCGAATACATAAGCATATACTGCGACGTATACCGGGACGGCGTCGTCAGGGCGAGAACAGCCTGCACCTGGGACGCCGCGAGCGGATATCCCCTGCCGCTCGGACACTTTACCGAGCTCAGCAGACGCGCCGTGACAGGGCGAATATCCGCGCTGATCGAAAGAGAACGTTTTCCGGTTTATTTCAAATCATACGGCAAACGTCTCAGGCGTTTTTACGACCCCGATAATTTCTGGCTGAGCGAAGAAGGCATACATTTTTACTATCAGCCTCTCACGCTCGCCCCGGCTGAATACGGCGTATCTCATTTTCTGTTGTAAAAGCAGGCGCAAAATGATAGAATGCTCGTATAAACCGAGCTTGCTCCAAAGACACTGACGCAAAGAGGATACGAACATGAAAAAAACCGCTGCGGTACTCATACTTGCTCTGCTTTTTTCCCTGACTGCAGGATGCGCTGCCCCCGGCGTGGTTACGGACGATCCGGACGGCTCCGTTCCCGCTTCCTCCGCTCCCTCGGAGGAGCCGGACGCCGCCCCCGTCTCTCCCCTGCCCGGACCCGCTTCGGATACCGATACTTTCGACACGCCTCAGCCGATCGCCGCTGACGGCGAGCCTGAAGCGTCCGCCCCTTCCGAAGATGAGTCCGAGCCGCCCGCCGACGAACCGACGGAGCCCGTATCGGAACAGCCGCCCGCCGACGAACCGGAGCCTTCTTCTGCTCCGGCGCCGGTCGAGACTCCGCCTCCCGCGGAAACCGAGCCGCCCGCTCCCGCGCCGGTCGAGACCCCGCCTCCCGCTGAAACCGAGCCGCCCGCTCCCGAAACGACCGAAGCGCCCGTTCCACCCGTCGCGTCCCCGGAAGAGACCTTGCAGCCCGCTCCCGAAAACGGTGATGCGGAACCTGCCGCCGTGACCGTCGCTTTCAACGGCATCGACGAAAGCTCTTCCGCCGTTCTGCAGGCGACCGAGGATATGGGGCAGGATTACATCGACAGGATAGTATTCCTCGGCGACTCGACTACCTACGGCATGAAGTATTACCGTATGCTGTCAGACGGCAGGGACACGAAACAGGTCTGGACTCCTACCAGCGGCACGCTGACACTGTCCTACCAGAGCTTTGCCGACATATGGTATCCCGACGACGGCACGGAGATCCCCATACGCGACGCGGCTCAGAAAAAGCAGCCGGAATACATGATAATCACGCTCGGCGTAAACGGCGTTTCGTTTATGGACGAGGATTATTTCAAGTCCGAGTATGCGGACCTTGTCACGGGTATCCAGCAGGCAAGTCCGGATACCAAGATCATACTGCAGTCCATATTCCCCGTCGCGTCCAACTATGAGTACCAGGGCTCAATAAACAACGAAAAGATCAACAAGGCAAATCAGTGGGTGCTTGACGTCGCCGAAAGCACCGGAGTAAGATACCTCAACACCTGCACAGTCCTTATCGGAAGCGACGGTTATATGGTCAGCTCCTATCAGAACGGCGACGGTCTTCATCTCAACGAGACCGGCTTCGGTCTGGTCCTTGATTACATACGCACTCACGCCTATCCCTGAGAACACGCAAAGGACAGGTCTCCGATCATGAAAAAAACTCTTGCATTTCTCCTCGCCGCCGCTGCGCTCCTATTATGCGGCTGCGGAGCGCAGACGCTGCGCGACGACCTTGACTCCGCCGAAGTTGCCGACGCCGTCGGCGAGGTCATCCCCGGGCTTACCGGGATGAGCGAATCATATCTTAAAGGCGCCATGAAGCTCGATACAGATATGTTTGCCTCTTATTCGGTCCGCATCAACGCCTCGGGCACCTCCATCGACGAATACGGCGTGTTCAAAGCCCGTTCTCCGGAAGAGGTAAACGACGTAATAAAAGCCGCCGAGGACTATCTGCAGCTGCGCAGGGATACCTGGATGCCGGAGTATATGCCGGAAGAGCGTCCCAAGCTTGACTGCGCCTCGGTCAGGGCTTTCGGCCTTTACGCCGTGTACGTCATTGCCTTTGACGACGTGCGGGACGCCGCCTTTTCCGCCGCGGAAGCCGCGCTCAAAAAATAAACCGTCTTCTCTCCGGACCCGTATAAAAATAACCTTCCGTCAAAGAATATACATGCAATTCTTTACGGGAGGTTATTTTATGAAGATCAGAAGAGCAATCTGCACGGCGCTGTGCATCCTCACTCTTGCCGTTTCCGCGGCGGCAGTCAGCGTAGAGACCGTAAGCGTTTCCCCGACGGTAAATTCTCCGCCCATTGCGGAAAACGTGGACGTCTCGACCTACCGCAACGTCTCCGTCTCCGGCAATATGAGGGCGGTCGACCCCGAAGGCGATCTTATCAGCTATCAGCTTCGCAGCAGGCCTGTCAAGGGCGAGCTGGAATTCAGCGGCGACGGCTCGTTCGTCTATACTCCCCTTGCGGGCAAAAAAGGCCGCGACAGCTTCAGTTACGCGGCCTGCGACAGCTTCGGCAACGTGTCGGAGCCTGCCGTCGTGACCATATTCATCGAAAAGCAGAAGACCAAAACTACCTACGCCGACATGGAGGGACGGGGCGAGTATTATCCCGCTCTGAGATTGGCCGAGGCGGGCGTTTTCATCGGCGAAAAGCTCGGCGACGGATATTGCTTCTCTCCGGATACGGAGGTGACGCGCGGAGAATTCCTCGCCATGTGCAGCGCACTCACCGGCACAGCCCCGCTTTCCGACGTAACGCGCACGGGTTTCTTTGACGACGCCGAAATAGACCCGTGGCTCAAGCCGTATATCTCCGCCGCTCTCATGAAAGGAGCGGTCCGCGGCTATCCCGACAGCGACGGGCGCATCGTCTTCTCTCCCGGAGAGGTGATCACTATGGCCGAGGCCGCGGTCATGCTGAACAATTTTCTCGATATCTCCGACGTAAAGGGCGCGTTTTTAAGCGCCGACGTCCCCGCCTGGGCAAGTCAGGCCGTAAGCAATCTGTCGGCGTGCGATATTTATTCCGGCGCTCCGGTGTCCGCACGGCTGACCCGCGCCGACGCAGCGGTAATGCTCAGCGGCGCCATGTCAGTGCTCGAACAGCGCGGCAGGTAAAACAAGTGAGAAGCATCGCTTCGCCGCAATGCTTCTCACCTTTTACATACTCAGATCGCGATCGTCCCGTTCTCGCCGAACATCTCCGCGCCCGGAGTAACGAAAACCGTTTTCTGATCCGTATAGATCACCATTCCGGCACGTGCGCCGGCGGGTTTTTTTACATATTTCACGCGGGTGAAGTCCACCGGCACGTTTGCGCTGCTTCGGCTTTTGGAGTAATACGCCGCGACAAGCGCCGCCGCCCTGATCGTTGCCTCATCGTCCTCCGCGCACGGCGTGACCACGTGCGCGCCGTGTATATTTCGTGCATGGAACCAAAGCCAGTTTTTTCCCGCGAATTTCAACGTTAGCCAGTCGTTCTGAATATTGCTGCGTCCGGCGTAAATGTACGCTCCGGAGGGAGACCTGAACTGCATCGGCTTTGGCTGCGCCGCTTTTTTCCTGCGCTCCCTGCTTTTATCCTTCAGATATCCCTCGGATACGAGCTCCTCGGATATTTCTTCTATGTCCTTTTCGCTTTCAATGCGTTCGAGCTCTTCCAGTACGCTTTCAAGATACTCCAGCTCGCATCGCGCCTGCTCCTTCTGCTCTCCCAAAAGCTTCTCGGCGTTTTTCGCCTTGGAGTACGCCTTATAGTATTTCGCGGCGTTCTGCTGAGGCGAAAGTCTCACGTCAAGAGGTATTTCGATCTCATCGCCGTTTTCGGAATAGTAATCAACGGCCTTGAGGACGCTCATCCCCCTCTGCATGCGGTAGATATTCGCCTTGATCAGATCGCCCTGCCGCCTGAACTGCTCTCTGTTGGCGGCGGCTTCGAGCTCTGCCGTGCGCAGGGCCAGCTTTTTTGCGGCTCTTTCGCGGCGGTTCTTTACCTCCCTGACTATATTCCTGCATCTCTGAGAAAGGCGTTCCGCGCGCTCTCTCTCGGTGTAAAAATCGTCGAGCAGGCTTGAGAAGCCGTTATACTCCTTTGCAGTCACTGCCGTCCCGTATTGCCGCACCGGAATGCAGTAAAGATCATACGGTTTGCCGTCTCTCAGCAGCATCACGGGCCGTTTTTCCTCGCCCGTCAGCCTTTTGACCGCGTGATACAGCTTTTCGCTGTCCGCCTGCCCGGCTTTCAGATCGTCGCTGCCGAACGCTGAGAAAACAGCCTCTCTCGCGAAAAGCGGAGATATACCGGACAAAATATCCACAAGCCGCGTGTCGGCGCTCTCGCCCGGGCTCGAGGAGGAATACAAAAGTCCGAATTCCTCGAGGCCGATCTCGTACGGGTCTCTTTTTACGGACGGCGGCGGCATGCGGTAAAACAAACCCGGCAGCAAACTGCGCCTGCCGTCCTGCTCGGCGTCCGTGCGGTAGAGACAGTCGACGATCCTTCCTTCCCCGTCTGCCAGAATGATATTGGTGCTTCGGCCCATCATTTCCGCAATGAGCGTTTTTTCACACGGCAGGCCCATTTCGTCATAGCACGCAAAGCGCAGCAAATAGATCCGTTCAAGGTGAGGCTGGATCAGGTCTGTGATGCGCGCTCCCGTAAGATGTTTTCTCAGGAGCATGCAGAACATCGGCGGCGTATCGGGGTTTTCCCTTGGTTTTTCGGTAATGTGCACACGGGCGCTGCCGTGTCCCGCAGATATAAGCAGGCGGAAATTCGCTTCTCTGCCCCTGCATGTGAGTATCAGTACGTCCTTCTCGGGCTGCTGAAGCTTGTCTACGCGCGCGTCGATGACTGTTTTCCTCAATTCATCCGCCGCGGCGGACAGGAAAAGCGCGTCCAACGGCATCTCAGACTCCACCTTCCTTTACGATATGTTTCATTATCTCGTCAAACAGTTCGTTTATCCTTCCGAGCCTGCCCTTGAGAAAAAGCCAGCCGAAAAGCGCCTCAAGAGCCGTCGCGGAATGATAGCTCCCCAGGTCCGAGCTTTTCGGAGCGGAATGGACCTTTGCATTCCTGGCACGGCGAAAAACGTCCCGTTCCTCGTCGCTGAGCTTTTCAAAAAGTATCCCGGCAAAAGCCGCCTGCGCCGAGGCGTTCACCATCGAGACCGCCGCTTTATGCATTCCCGTCTGTGTCTCTCTGCCCTCGCTGCACATCTCCGAACGGACCAGCAATTCAAAAACGGCGTCCCCCATATGAGCGAGCCCCAGACAGCTTATATTTTGTATTTCTCCGTCCGACATCTCCGGAGAAAAGTAATTTTTCATATGCCGATCTTCCTTTCACGCCTTTGCGTCCGTGTATAAATATCTCATAATCGAACTTGCTTTTCAATACCGGGATTTGATATAATGATCAAAATAACAGGCAATTGGTTTATCGGTGATAATGAACATGAAAAAAACGATCCCGATCCTTATATGTTTGATACTGCTGCTTTCGCTGCTCGCTCCCTGTCTTGCGGAGAGCGACGACGAAACCGAGAGCGAAGACGCGGCTTTCGAGCCGGAGCTCTCGGCGAAGGCCGCCGTACTGATGGACGTCGAAACGCACGACGTCATTTATTCCCGCTCGGAAGATACGCCTCTTTACATAGGCCCTCTTGCTTCTCTCATGACCGCTCTGCTGGCGGCGGAGGCCGTTGAACGCGGGGAACTCAGTCTTGACGACACGGTGACCGCGGAAGCCGAAGATTATTACAATATAAACAACAACAATGCTTCCGGCATTCTCATTGGAGAAGAGCTTACGCTTCAGCAGCTGCTTGATTTTGCCATGCTGAGCTCTCCGGGGGAAGCGTGCAATATGATAGCAAGGCTCGTATCGGGAAGCGTGGAAGCCCATGTCGCGCTGATGAACGAACGCGCCGCCGAGCTCGGCTGCACCGGAACCACCTTTGTGAACGTCAACGGCGAAGACGCCGACGGACAGTTTTCGTGCGCCGGAGACCTTGCGCTCATCGCGTCCGAGGCCATCGGGCACGAGCTGCTTATGGACATATGCTGCTCCGTATCGGCCACCATACCTCCCACTAACCTTTCCCAGGCCCAGGAGCTCAAAACCAACAATTATATCCTTCGCCCGGACCGCACCCGCTATTATTACTCCAACGCTCTGGGCATCAAAGCCGGTTACAGCGATCTTTCCGGCTACAGTCTTATCTCCGCGGTAAGGATCAAAGACAAATACGCCGTCGCCGTCCTTCTCGGCTGCCGTCTCGAAGCCGCCGAAAACGGCTATTACGATATTCAGAGCTTCGTTCAGGCCAAGAAGCTCATGCAGTGGTTTTTGGACAACTTCACGATCTACGACGTTATCAATCCCGAGATCCCGATGAAGGAGCTGCCGGTGCTTATGGGCTCGGGCTCAGATACGGTTCTCGTGCGCTCCAAAGACCGGCTGAGAGTGTTTTTGCCCTCCGACGCCGATACGGAAGGCATGTTCAAATACAGCATCAATATCGCGGGCGACAGCCCGGACCGGCCGGCAGTACTGACGGCGCCAATAAACATGGGTCAAAAACTCGGCGAGCTGTATGTGACCGGAAACGGGAAAACCTACGGTCCGTTTTCGGCGATAGCCAACACGGACGTGGAGCTTTCCCGGCTTGAAGTCGTTACCGAAAGGATATCGGTCCTGCTCGCCAAGCCCTGGCTGAAGCTCGTTTTCCTCGGAGCCGTGCTCCTGCTTATCGTCTACGCGGTGATAATGCTCCGGATAAACGCCCGCCGTGCGAAAAAGCGCCGGGAGGAGCACGAGGCGAAGCGCGGTGAGATAATCAATATGCCCGACGATGATTTCCGGCAGTAAACGTACGGCAGTTATCGCGCAGCAGTCCGATACACAATATCAAAACCGAGGCGGAGCCGCCTCGGTTTTCTGTTATCTGACCGTGATATGACGTGCGGGTACGCCGTCAGCTTTCAACCACTTCGAGCATGCCCACGGGACATGCCTTGGCGCAGATGCCGCACGCGATGCACTTCGAGGTGGTCTCGGCCTTTACCATGACCTTCATCGGACAGGCCTCCACGCACTTTCCGCAGCCGGTGCAGAGTTTTTTATTGATCATATATACACCCTTGGCGTTCTGTGTAATGGCCTGCTCCTCGCAGGTCCTTGCGCATTTGCCGCACTGTATGCACACGAAAGGAGTGACCTTTCCGTTTTTTTGATCGACTCTTATGCAGGAAAGATCCTGATCGAACTTTTTATAAAAGGCTTCCGAGCATGCGATAACGCATGACAGACAGGACATGCATTCGATATCTTTTTTCACGGTGAGCTTTTTCATACTTTATCCATCCTTTATATTATCCTCTGCGGTAATTATACTGTTTTTTTGCGGAAATGCAAGTGCATTCATGCTCCGGCGGCCGATCGGCGCTCTTCGCCGTTCCTCACGGCCCGCGCGTTTGCCAGCATGAGCTTCAGCCTGTTCTCCTGATTTACCTTTGTGGCGCCTGCGTCATAATCCACGGCGACGATATTGACGTCGGGGTTTTTCTCTTTTACCGGCTTCATCATGCCCTTGCCGCAGATATGGTTGGGAAGGCAGCCGAAGGGCTGCGCGCACACTATGTTTTTAATGCCGCTTTCCGCGAGTTCCAGCATTTCGGCCGTCAGAAGCCAGCCCTCGCCCATTTTCACACCCATGCTTATATAGTCCTTCGCGAGCGTTACCGTATGTTCAAAGGGCGTCATGGGCTTGAAGCATCCGTTTTTTTCAACGGCCCTGATCATATCGCGCTTCATGGCGCACATAAGACGGAATACGAGCCTGTAAATCAGATGTATTCCCCTGTTGCGTCCGTAGAGCTTGTTGTCCATGATGTTGTTGTATACGCAGTAGAGGCAGAAATCCATAAGCCCGGGCACGGTCACTTCCGCGCCCTCGTCAACGAGGAAACGCTCAAGATCGTTATTGCCGAGCGGCGAATACTTGACGAATATTTCTCCCACTATGCCGACCTTGACGGCGTCTCTCTTTTCCATCGGAACCGCCGCAAAGCTTTCGATTATTTTTTTGTAAGTCCTTTTGGCTCCGAAATACGTCACGTGTCCGCCGGGCCCGAGCTCCGCGGCGAGCTTTTCGGTCCACCGGTCGGCGAGCTTCTGCGCGTCGCCCCTGTTCAGCTCATAGCTGCGGCACTGATTGACAAGGCTCATTATAAGGTCGCCGTAGAGCACCGCGTAAAGCAGCCCGTGCAGCACCGGGAGCGTCAGGCGGAACCCCGGATGCTTTTCTATGCCCGCAAAGCTGAAGGATATAACGGGGACATAATCCAGATGCTCCTTTTTCAGCGCCTTCCGAAGCAGCGAGATATAGTTGGAAGCTCTGCAGCCTCCTCCGGTCTGAAACTGTATCAGCGCCGTCCTGTGAGGATCGTACCTGCCGGATTTGAGAGCGTCCATGAACTGACCTATAACGAGGATGGCCGGATAGCAGGTATCGTTATGGACGTAATGCAGGCCCGTTTCGGCTATCTCAGGTCCGGATGTTTCGAGAAGCTCCGCGGAATAGCCGAATGCTCTCAGAACGCTTATTATAAACTTGAAATGCATGGGCAGCATGGTCGGAACGAGTATGGTATGGGTTTTTTTCATTTCCTTTGTAAACGGCACATAGGTCTGTTCCGTAATGCTCACCCCCTGTCCTCGATCGCCCCGAGCAGGCTGCGAAGCCGTATTTTGACCGCTCCGAGGTTGGTTATTTCGTCTATTTTGATCTGAGTATATAATTTGCCGCTGCTTTCGAGTATGGATCTCACCTCGTCGGTGGTTATCGCGTCGATGCCGCAGCCGAAAGACACCAGCTGTACGAGCTGCGTATCATCGTGAGCGGATGCGTAATTTGCCGCGCGGTAAAGCCGGGCATGATACGTCCATTGATTGAGCACTCTTACCTTCGGACTGTCGGCAAGGCGGAAAATGCTGTCCTCGCTCACCACGACAAACCCCAGCGACCCCGCAAGGCGGTCTATTCCGTGGCCGATCTCCGGATCGATATGATACGGGCGGCCGGCAAGGATCATTATCTTTTTGCCGTTTTCGCGCGCGTATGCCAAAGCTCGCTCGCCCTCGGCCGCGATCTGATCCATGTATTTCTCATACTCCGCAAAGCCCGCCGCTACGGCCTCGGCAAGCTCTCTTTTGGTTATCGAGGGATCAAGCTGCCTGAGATAAGGCAGCAGCGTACGGGTAAGCGCCCCTCTGCTGCCGACGTTCAGATAAGGGTACAGGAAACGGACTTTCTTCAGATCGTCCATGTTCCCGTGCAGGAGCTCCGCGTAATAGGCTACTATGGGGCAGTTGTAGTGATTGTCCGACTTTTTTTCGTCAACGTTGTAACTCAGGCAGGGATAGAATATCGTCGTGATCCCTTCCTCTATCAGCTTTTCGATATGTCCGTGCATTATCTTTGCCGGATAGCACGCCGTATCGGACGGAATGGACAGCTGTCCCTTTTCATATATTGCCCTGCTTGACATGCCGGAAAGCACCGTTTCAAATCCGAGATGGGTGAACAGCGCATGCCAGAGCGGCGCAAGCTCAAACATACCCAGGGCGAGCGGCAGGCCGAGCTTCCCTCTTTTTCCCGGCGTCGGCTGCAGGGATCTGAGCAGACTGCGCTTGAATTCGTGCAGATTGGGGAGCTCTCCGGATGCTTTCACGCCACCGAGCGGCTTCTGACACTGGTTTCCTGAAATAAAGCGGCGTCCGTCGCCGAAGGTATTCACGGTAAGATGGCAGCCGTTGGTGCAGCCCGCGCACACGGTCGATTTTGAGCTGTGCACGAAGCTTTCGAGTCCCTCGGGCGATATCAGCCCGCTTTTTTCAAAGCGTTGGGCATGGATCGCCGCGCCGTACGCGCCCATAAGACCCGCGATCGACGGGCGTATCACGTCGCAGCCCATCTCTTTTTCAAAAGCCCTCAGCACGGCGTCATTGAGGAAGGTGCCGCCCTGGACGACGATATTGCGCCCGAGCTCTTCCGGGAAATTTGCGCGGATGACCTTATATATCGCGTTCTTGACCACGCTTACGGAGAGGCCGGCGGAAATATCCTCCACCGTCGCGCCGTCCTTCTGAGACTGTTTTACCGAAGAGTTCATGAAAACCGTGCAGCGCGAGCCGAGATTGACCGGCGCCCCGGCCTTGAGACCCTTTCGCGCGAACTCCTCCGCCGTATATCCCATCGAAAGGGCAAAGGTTTCGATAAACGAGCCGCAGCCCGATGAGCACGCTTCATTGAGCATGATCGAGTCTATCGCGCCGCCCCGTATCTTGAAGCATTTGATGTCCTGTCCGCCGATATCGAGTATGAAATCCACGTCCGGAAGGAAATGCTTTGCCGCCGTATAGTGCGCTATGGTCTCCACTATGCCTTCGTCGACGGAAAAAGCGTTTTTAATAAGCTCTTCTCCGTAGCCCGTCGAGGCGCTTCCGCATATCTCCACCCTGTCGGCGCACAGCCGGTAAAGCTCTCCGAGCTTATCGCGTATGACCTCAACGGGGTTTCCCCTGTTGGCTCCGTAATATGAATACAGTATCTGTTTATCCTGCGATATCAAAACGAGCTTCGTGGTGGTGCTGCCGCAGTCTATTCCGAGATACGCTTTGCCCGAATATTTTTCCAGATCGGCGGCAGGGACCGTATCCCTGTCGTGGCGGGCTTTGAAGGCGGCATACTCCCCGTCGCTTTCAAACAGAGGCTTCAGCCTTTCCCTTGCCGAGCCTATACGCCCGCTGATGCTCTCAAGCACGTTGATGAGCGCATCGTATGTATATATATATTTCCCCGCGCGTCCGTACATTGCCGCACCCAACGCCACGGCGTAAAGGCCGAATTCGGGAAAGACCGCTCTGTCTCCGTCAAGCCCGAGCGTATGGGTAAAACGCTCTCTGAGTCCGCGGCAATAGTACAGCGGCCCACCGAGGAACATGACCTTTCCTTCTATGCGGCGTCCCTGTATCAGTCCGGCGACGGTCTGGTTCACCACGGCCTGGAAAATGCTTGCCGCTACGTCCGCTTTTGCCGCGCCCTGATTGAGAAGGGGCTGGATATCGGTCTTGGCAAACACTCCGCAGCGCGAGGCGATGGGATATATTTTATTATGCTCCAGACTGATCCTGTCCATTTCCTCAACGGACATGTCGAGCAATATGGCCATCTGATCGATAAACGCGCCCGTGCCTCCCGCGCAGCTTCCGTTCATGCGCTCGTCGAGCCCGCCGCTGAAAAAAATGACTTTGGCGTCCTCGCCCCCGAGCTCTATCACGGCTCCGGTATCCGGCTCGAAGTGCCTGACCGTCTCGCCGGTGGCGTAAACCTCCTGCACAAAAGGCAGTGAGGCAGCTTCCGCCATTCCGAGCCCGGCCGAACCCGATACGGCCAGGGTAAAGCTTTCGCTGCCTATGATATCTTTTATTCCGCGAAGCATTTCAAGGGTCTTGCCGCGCACCTGAGACATATGTCTCTGATAGGACTGAAATACGATCGCGTCCCTGTCCGCAAGCACGATCTTCGCCGTTGTGGAACCTATGTCTATACCGACCGCGTAGCGCGGATGCGCTTTACCGTCGTATGGAATGCTGATACCGTTCATATCTTTATCGCTCTGAAAGGTTTATTATCGGCGCTGTTTGACTGCGCGCCGTTATTAGAGAATAACAGATTAACGGCTTTTATTCAAGTGTCAAAAGCGGCGAGCGGCTATTGCAAAATACGGGTGCGTTGTATATAATATATACAAATAATCGAAAAAAGTATTTGCCAAGGAGGTCAATATGAAAGAACTCAAAGGAAAAACCGCATTTATTACCGGCGGCGCGAGCGGTATCGGTTTAGGTATCGCCAAAGCCTGCGGCAAGGCGGGAATGAACGTTATCATCGCCGATATGCGTCAGACCGCCATTGACGAGGCGCTCCCCTATTTCAAGGAAAAGGGCTGGCCCGTATACGGCATCAGGCTCGATGTGACCGACCGCGAGGCATATGCCGCGGCAGCAGATGAGGCGGAGGCCGCTTTCGGAAAGATCCACGTTCTGGTCAACAACGCCGGCGTCGAGGTGCCCAGCCACCCCCTGTGGGAATCCACCTACAACGACTGTGACTTCATCATCGGCGTAAACATCAAGGGCATCATCAACGGTATCATCAACATCGTCCCCCGCATCCTCGCCCACGGCGAAGAGGGTCACGTCGTCAGCACTTCATCGCAGTCCGGCCTGTCCGTCGTTCCCGGCTTCACCCTTTACAACATGACCAAGGCCGCCGTTGCCGCGATGATGGAAACCGTCGCTTCCGATCTCAAGGGCACCAACGTCGGCGCCTCCGCGTTCTTCCCCGGCCCCGTTCAGGGCAATCTCAGCAAGTCCTCTCTTGAGGTCCGTCCCGAGAGTCTCAAAAACGCCGACGCTCCCGCCAAGGCCGCTCCTCCGCCTCCGCCTCCGCCCCCGCCCGCCGGAGACAAAGCAGGTCCCGGAAACTTCTTTGATTTCAGCAATCTGTTCATGTCCGCCGAAGAGGCCGGCGAGCGCGTGATCCGCGGAATACTGAGAGGCGACCTGTACATAATGACTCATTCCGAGTTCAGAAACGGCGTGAAGGCAAAGTGCGACGCTCTCGTGCGTTCCTTCCCCGATCAGCCCGTCAACGAGACTATGATGAAGCTGTTCTCGATGCTCACCTATAATCCCGTATACGACACTCAGACGACTCCTCCGGCTCTGGAGAAATGATCTCCGCGTGTTCGCATCCATAATAAGAAAAAGCGTTTCGCCTTGTGCCCTGCGGCACTCGGCGGAACGCTCTTTTTTCGAGGCGAAGGGCGTCGAACCTCTGCCGCCCGAGAACATATCTTTTCGGCGCTTTTTGCCTCGACGAACGCAGGCGGGCTCGCGCCCGTCAAGTTCGGAGGGGAGAAAAGCGCCGAAAGAGCGCCGTTTGAAGCGTGTTCTTATAGGTTACGTCTGCTATAGGTTGCTATACGTATTTTTTTATCTCGATTATCGTCCTGCCCTTACGGCTCAGTCCGGAAACCTCGGAAAGCACTATCTTTCCAGATCCTCGAAGCGAGATCTTTTCTCCTCCGCCGAGAAGCCTGTCGGGCTTCAGCACTTCCGCTCCGCCCACGGACACCTTTCCGGCTTTGATGGCCTGTACGGCTTTGTCCCGGCTCAGTGAAAAACCGGAGGCGACCACGGCGTCGAGCCGCAGCGAGGCGACCGTGTCCCTTATCCGTTTATAGGCGGCCTCCCTGCCCTGCGCCCTGTCCGTTTCGCTGAGCCTCAGTCTGACTTTTCCGGCTTTTTCAAGCCCGCTGAGGATGAACGCTCCGAGCTCCTTAAGGACCACGATATCGCAGGAGCCTTCTTGCGGAATGATATCTCCCACGCTGTCCCGCTCTATTCCCATACCCATAAGAGCTCCGAGGAAATCCCGGTGTCCGGGGCTTTCGTCCGGCGAATACTCGGCATGAATCACCGTCAGCGGACAGTTTTTCCCGCTTTTAACGTCTTCCGGTCCAAGATAATCGGGCGTTAGTATCGCGCAGACGCGCTCCGCTTCTTCGTATCCGCCCCAAAGCGTATACGCCGCGCCGAGCTCATCCAGCAGCGGAACGGCGCAGAGAAGATCGCGCTCCGCAAGAAACCTTGTGCTCTGAACGCTGTTTTTTCGCTCCGCCGCTTCGAACTTGTCTATCACGCGGGCAGCCAAAAGCTCGTCTTCCGCGCTGAGAGAATATTTTTTTATGAGCGACCGCCTGTATTCGGCGTTCAGCATCTCTTTTCCTCCGTTATCTTATGATCGCCGCCGAAATACAGCACCGCGCTGTTCTTCGGCGCCTTCAGCACATGTTCGGGCATGTGCGTGACAAACAGAAATCTGCTTTCGCACGCGCCGATCGCTTCGAGGATATTTTCCATCCCGGAAGCGCCCTCGGCATAGGAAGTCGTCTGAAAGCTCTCGTTTAAAAGCACGAGCGAATGCGGCGTCAAAGCGTCCATTATCTCTGCTATATCCCTGACTTCACCTTCAAAGCGTCCCGCGCGGTCAAAAGCCTCAAGCTCCTTTTCCGCCGAAGAAAACTGCGTAAAAACGCCGCTGCATATGCTTATTTCGGCCTTTGCGGCGCATAAAGGAAGACCGGCCTGCGCGAAAAGCTGAGCCGTCCCGACTGCCCTGAGCGCGCAGGTCTTGCCGGTGGAATTTTCTCCGCGGATCACGGCTCCGCAGAGTCCGGAAAGATCCACGTCGTTCACCGCGACATTCTCTCCGCCCGTGCCGTCCAGCAGCAGCCTCGGGTCGTATATCCCTTCCGCTCTCCAGACGCCGGCTTCCGGCGGCAGTATTTCCGGCATGCACATGGGCGTTCCCGAACGCTTAAGACAAAGGACGTACCCGAGCGCGGCTTCGTAAAAACGAAGCTCATCGGATATGCCGCTGAATACGTCATATAGATTTCCCGCCGCGGAAGACATGACCGTATACAGCCCGTACATCGCTTCCTTAAGCAGCTCCCGCGAAAACCTTGCGTGGTATTCTCCGAGATCCGTCCCTTCGTTCTGCGCCGATCCCGCCTGCAGCCTCATCGCCCCTATCAGCCTTTTTACCTGGCTAACGGCGCCGTGAGCCTGCAGCTGCTCGACCTTTGTGAATTCCGCGGAGCGTATCATGAAAGCGTCGTCCGTATCCGCCGCTATTTCAAACCGGTAAGAGCTATAGTTTTCTCTTTGAAACAGCGAGCAGATATCGGAAACCGTCTCGAGGGCCCTGCTGTCGGCCATGCGCCTGCAGAACGCCTTTATTCCCGACAGCCCGTCGGAACGAACGTCGTACTTCTCCACGGCGTCGTACACCGCGTCAAAGCAGCCGGCGGTCCGCCGCAGGAAAGCCGCGGTGATCCTGAGATTGTCATATGCCGCGTCAAGCACGCCCTTATCGGTCATGGGCAGGCCGTACGAGTATACGCCCATGCTCATTTCGCTCCAGTCCGAAAGCATGGTATCGTAGTTTTTGAATATATCCTTCAGCTCGTCGAAAAGCCCGGGAAGACGTATCAGGTCAAGAAGGATATCCTGCCTGTATCGGATGTCCTCCGCGTTCATCAGCGGTTCTCTCAGAACGCGCAGCACATATTCGCAGCCGACTCTGTCCCGGCTGAGTTCTTTTACGGTCCTGTCAATGGACAGATCGTACAGCGTCTTTTCGGAAACCGGAAGGATCTCCTTTTCCCCGGCCTCCGCCGATCTTTCCGCGTCTTTGTACAGCAGGCTGAATTTCAAGACTGTGCCCTCCCCCGACCGCGCGGAAAGCGTTTTTCAAGACTCTCCCTGTCCAGTCCGTAGCGCCGCAGGATATCCGCTGCGTATGAGCCTTCCGTATTGAGAGCTCTTCTTATCCTGTATGTACGTCGGTTTCCGTCTTCCCCGTCTACCACTACGGCGAGACAGGGAAGCCTGCTCTGCATGCCGCACTGCTGGTGAGTGATATACAGTGCGAACGAACCGCTGCCGTAAAGCTTTTCCGAAAGCTCGTCGATGCACTCGGCGCCGAGCTGCTCGTTCGTTGTGGAAAAGGTTTCGTTCAACAGGACAAGGCTGTTGCCCTTCTGGGCTTCCATTATCTCATCGGCGCGCCTGCGTTCATCCGCGAACCGCCCTTCTCCCTCAAATCGCTCGTCCCGTGGAAAATGCGTGAAAACGCAGCCGAAGGGCCATATTTCGGCACTGTCTGCCGTTACGGGACAGCCCGACAGGAAAAACAGCACGGCGATCCCGAGCGCGCGGAGATAAGTCGTTTTGCCGCCGCCGTTGGCGCCCGTAAGGAAGAAAAACGGTTCCTCGCCGGAAAAGGACACGTCGTTTGGAACGATGCTGCCCTCGTTTTTTGCCAGAAGCGTAATATCCCGCAGGCTTTTTACGTTTATGATTTTTTCTTCCGAAACCTCGGGCCACGCAAGAGGCAGCCCGGCCTTTTCCGCTTTTTCGAATAATGCCGCCGCCTCGATATAAAAATTCAGCTCGTAGCCGTAGCTCAGCATTGCCTCGTCATATTCTTCGGAACACCGATCGTAAAAATCCGCAAAAGAGGCGAAGTCCTCCGGTCTGAGAGCGGCCGCGGCATTTATGATCCTTGCTTCCGGACGCATACGGCATTTTACGGGCATTTTCGGTTCCGCTATGCCGAGCTCGCGCGCCGCGCCGATCAGTCTGGCGCAGAGCCCGTCGCTCCGCTCCGCCTTTATGCGCAGCCTGTCGCCCTCGGCAATGAACACCGTATCGTTGATCTCTCTTATCCTCCCGCGAAGCTCCGCCGCTCTTTCGGCGTTCCCTCTCGTCGCTTCGGTCACGCTTTTGAAGAAAGACGCAAAACGTTCAAGGAGCGTTCCCGCTCCTTTGACCTCCGACGCAGCGCGGGAAAACTCCGACGCCGCGGCGTAAAGGCTGACGAAAATATAATTCCTTTCGTTTACGCACTCAGCCGCTTTCAGCGCCGCGAAAAGCCGGGAAATATCCTCTGCCTTTGCGGCAAGCTCCGCAAAGGCCTTTTTAAGCGCGCTTGAAGAAAGCAGCGAGCGGAAAAGCTCCTGCCTGACCGGTATGTCCTCCCTGCGGCAAAGCACGCGCATGGCCTCCGCGGCGTTATCGGACAGCAGCTGAGTCAGCTTCAGGTCCTCAAAGGTCTGTCGGCTGACCGTTCTGCCGGAGGCTTTTTCCGTGAACAGCAGCGAAGGATACTTCATCAGTTCAGAAAATCCTTCAGCTTCTTCGAACGGGAAGGATGTCTCAGCTTTCTCAGCGCCTTAGCCTCTATCTGACGAATTCTCTCGCGCGTTACGTTGAATTCCTTGCCTACCTCTTCAAGCGTGCGCGTGCGCCCGTCCTCGAGTCCGAAACGCAGTATCAGCACCTTCTTTTCTCTTTCGGTAAGCGTATCGAGCACGCTCATAAGCTGCTCGCGCAGGAATATGAAGCTCGCGGCCTCCGCGGGCTCCGAGGCGTCCTCGTCGGGTATGAAATCTCCCAGATGACTGTCCTCTTCCTCGCCTATCGGCGTTTCAAGGGAGACGGGCTCCTGAGCGATTTTCAGGATATCGCGCACTTTGTCGGCAGGCATTCCCATTTCCTCGGCGATCTCCTCCGGGGTGGGGTCATGCCCGAGTTCCTGAAGGAGCTGGCGGCTGACGCGGATCACCTTGTTTATCGTCTCCACCATGTGAACGGGTATCCTGATGGTCCTCGCCTGATCGGCTATGGAGCGGGTTATCGCCTGACGTATCCACCAGGTCGCGTAAGTAGAAAACTTATAGCCCTTCGTATGGTCGAATTTTTCAACGGCCTTGATCAGCCCGAGGTTGCCCTCCTGAATAAGATCAAGGAAAAGCATTCCCCTGCCGACGTATCTCTTGGCAATGCTCACCACCAGTCTCAGGTTGGCCTCTTCCATGCGTTTTCCGGCCTCGACGTCTCCCTCGGCCATGCGCTGGGCAAGCTCTATTTCCTCTTCGGGAGTGAGCAGGTTCACCTTTCCTATCTCTTTAAGATACATTCTTACCGGGTCGTCGATGGCAAAGGAATCGGCAAGCGCGTCGGTGGACGCGATGGCCTCCTCGGTGATCTCCTCCAGCTCCGCTATCTCGTCAAGGTCGGCCTCGTCCTGAAGCTCTTCCAGGACAAGCGCGTCGGTCACCTCGGCTCCGAACTCCTCCTCTACGGTCTCTATGTTCATGCTGTCGAGAGTCTCAAAAACTTTGTCGGCCTGTTCGGAGTCAAAGTGGAGCTCGTCCATCAGATCGGTAACTTCCTTAACGGTCAGGGAGCCCACCTTTTTGCCCTTTTCGAGCAGCTCGTGTATCTTCTGCTCCGCCTGCGATCTTGCGATCTCGGCGTTATCTTTATCATCCTCGGTATTGGAAGCTCCCTTTTCCTTGTGCTCCTCTTCCGAAGCGATCAGTTCTTCCTCGATTTCCTTTTCCCGCTCTTCCGCGGCGCGGCGCTTGTCAGTCTTTTTTTCCGACATTGATCTTTATCCTCCGTTAGATTTTGTTTCTCTCATTTTTTTTGCGATCTCGGCGAGATCCGTGCTTTCCAGCAGCCGCTGGGTCTTTATCACGTTTATGTATTGCTCGATCGCCTGCCTGCCTCCGGCCTCTTCGGGCTTTTCGGACAGCGAGGCGAGCAGCTCCGCGTCCGCCGCCTCGAGCGCGGTCGATACCGCGCCCGGAGAAACGCTCTGCCTGCTTTCGCAGCGCCGGACAAGCTCCGAAAATATCCTCCACAAAGCCGGTGACGAAAAATCGCTTTCCGCGAGGTCACAGTACTCCGCCATTGCCGGGTCAAGCATTATCTGACGTATCAGTCCTTCCTCCGCGAGCGCGCTCTTTACGTCCTTATATCTGAGCGCCCTGTCGCGGGGCTGTACCGCCCCGGAAGGCTTGGCGGCCTGTTTTTCGTATTCCTTCTTTTCGTTTCTTCGCCTGTTTTTTACGGCGCGCTCGACCTCTCTCTCCATGGCCTCGGCGCTAATCCCCGCTGCTTCGGCTGCTCTCGCCGCGTATATCTCCCGCTCTACCGGGCTGCTCAGAGCGGCAAGCAGCTGTCCCGCCCTTTTCAGAAAAGCGACTCTCTGCTCGTCTTCGGCAAGGTCGTACTCTGTCTGCAGCGTCATCAGCCTGTACTCCGTAGAGCCGCCGCTGCCGTTTATCAGCTTATCGAACTCTTCTCCGCCGTATTTCTTGATGAAATCGTCCGCGTCCTGTTTAACGGGCTTTCCGTCGACTATGGCGTTGGGCAGGCGAAGGACCCTTACGGTGAATTCGGAGTTTTTAAGGATGTCAAGAGCCCGGTCGGTCGCCTTTATGCCCGCGGGATCGTTGTCGTAGCACAGAACTATTTTTTTTGCGTAGCGGCTTATGAGCCGCGTCTGCTCGGTGGTCAGCGACGTGCCCATGGACGCCACGGCGCTGTCCAGGCCGGCCTGATGCAGGCTTACCACGTCCACGTTTCCTTCGACGAGTATAAAGTTGTCTCTTTTCGTATTCTTGGCAAGGTTGATCCCGTAAAGGATGCGTCTTTTGGAAAATACGAGGGTCTCGGGACTGTTGAGATATTTCGGCTCGGCCCCGTCCTCCAGCGCCCTCCCGGAAAACCCGAGGACGTCTCCTCTTACGTCTATTACCGGGAACATGAGTCTGTCGCGGAATTTATCGTATACCCTTCCGCCCTTGCCCCGGACGGCGAGCCCGGCGCGCACGAGCTCGTCTCTCTCAAAGCCCTTTTCGCGCATGGCGTTTATCAGGCCGTCCCATTCGTCGGGAGCCGCGCCGAGGCCGAAGTTCTTCGCGGTCCTGGGAAGTATCCTTCTTTTTTCAAGATACCTCACCGCTTTTCCGCCCCTGTCGCCCGAGAGATTGGAGTAGAACCATCGCGCCGCCTCTTTGTTGAGCTCCAGCATCCTTCGTCTCAGCCGCGGCAGCTCGTCGTCGGCGCTGTCCTCGGGCACCGTCAGTCCCGCGCGGCTCGCGAGAAAGCGCACCGCGTCCGGATAGCTGAGATTTTCGATGTTCATTATGAAATTGATCACGCCGCCGCCGACGCCGCATCCGAAGCAATGATATATCTGCTTTTCCGGAGAAACGGAAAAAGAAGGCGTCTTCTCGTTGTGAAAGGGACACAGCCCGAAAAGATTACCGCCCTTCCTTGAAAGAGAAACGTACGACGACACTACGTCGGCTATATCGTTTCTGTCAATAAGCTCTTCTATAAAACTTTCGGGAAATGCCATCGACGCCCTCCTTTTCCGCTTTTTTTCGCGCTGAAAACGCTCCTTATTTTTGCCAGCCCACGGGTATGAAGATCTCCGAATAGCGGTGTACCGCGTACTGATCGGTCATGCCGCTTATATAGTCGCACACCGCTCTGCCTACGCCCTCGTCCTCGGCCGCCCTTAAATATTCCTCGGGCAGCTGATCCGTATTTTTCGTATAATAGCCGAACAGCGCCGACAGTATACCCTCCACCTTGCTCTCTTCGGATTTGGCGGTCGGGTTGTCGTATACCGCAGAAAAGAGGAACTTTCTGAAGCCGTCCATCGCCCAGGCCACCTGCAGACTCATGCCTATCTCGTCCGCCGAGGAATGCACGACGTCCGAAATGACGGTGTTTATCCTCTCGCCGTAGCTGTTTCCGAGCGTTTCCCTGATCCCCTCGGGTATGTCCCGTTCCGAAATTATCCCGGCCCGGACGGCGTCGTCGGTATCATGATTGACGTAGGCGATGCGGTCCGAAAGGCGGACGATCTGTCCCTCCGGAGTCTGAGGCATGACGTCTCCGGTATGCGTGAGTATCCCGTCCCGTACTTCCCAGGTCAGATTAAGTCCCCGGCCGTCTTTTTCGAGCCTGTCCACCACTCTGAGGCTCTGCCGGTTATGCTCAAAGCTGCCGTAAATGGCTCTGAGAGCTCTCTCTCCGGCATGGCCGAAGGGCGTATGTCCGAGATCGTGCCCGAGGGCTATGGCCTCGGTAAGATCCTCGTTCAGCTCAAGGGCGCGGGCTATGGTCCGCGCTATCCGCGCCACCTCGAGCGTATGGGTCATCCTCGTTCTGTAATGATCTCCTTCCGGGCTCAGAAAAACCTGCGTTTTATGCTTGAGCCTTCTGAACGCCTTGCTGTGTACTATTCTGTCCGTATCCCGCTGATAGCAGGTACGAAGCTCGCACGGCTCCTCCGGCCGCTCTCTTCCGCGCGACGCGTCGGCAAAGCTCGCTCTCGCGGACAGTATGATCCTTTCGGCCGCTTCTCTCTTTTTTCTGGGCACTGTCTTGTCCAACTGAAGCCACCTTCTTTCCCCGGCTTATCGAAGCCGCTCTGAAGCAAAACGATCCTTTTGCTTTATATATACTCAAAAGCATGCTTTTTCCCTTTATTTTTTCAAATTTAATTTTTCTTTTCTTTACAGGCGGTCGGGAGCCGAGCTTGACATAAACTGTATGTTGATATATATTTCAGATGCTTGTGAAGAGAATTTGCGGCAGTTTTCGGCCTCACGGACGAGATCTGCCGAAGCGGAACGGAGGTATGGGTATGAAACGGCGCAAGCGGCGCGGCAATGAAACGATGCGAATGTCCGTCAGCAAAAAGCTGCTTATCGTCTTTACTGTTTTTGCTGCTCTGTTGTGGCTCAGCCTCAGGCT
>JAEEGK010001181.1_pt1 | contig 65483 bp, 46 predicted proteins | sample 8958771 | NCBI WGS metagenome assembly JAEEGK01 (sample SAMN16246547, study PRJNA631951) | gut metagenome | biome: gut microbiome; feature: rumen; material: SC-attached | host: Bos | place: Iran: Karaj | collected 2018-10
CCCAATCCCCAATCCCCAATCCCCAATCCCCAATCCCCAATCCCCAATCCCCAATAAAAATAAATTTATAATAAAAAAAAAAAAAACATTTTTAATAATTAATTTAATAAAAAAATTATTCTAAAATAAAAAAAAACTATAATTAAATTAAATTGAATTTTTTTTATTAATTTCATTAAATTATTTTATATAAAAATTCAATAAAATATAATATTAATAAATTCGTTATTGAAAATAATGAATATCCCAAAGATAACAAAAATATCAGAAATTCTAAAAAATTCAATATCAAATAGAGAAGTTTTAAACTTGAATAAATTAAAATCTAAAATCTTAATTCAAAAAGGAAAAAAACTATTTCCTATTTCAGACAATCAATTAAAATTTTCAAGACAACCAAAAGAAATTATAAAATGTAATAGTTTTATTTCTGAAAATAATAATTCATCTCGAACTAAAAGTTTACCAAAAATCCTAAAATTTTCTTATAATAAAGAAAATTCTACTTTTTTAACAAATCACACTTTAAATAAAAATGCTTTTTATCAGACAATGAAATCAAATAAAAACAAACAATTAAGCATAATTCCATTTTTAAATATAAATAAACCAATTAAAAACTTTTTAATTCCAACAAAATCATTTCTTAATAAAAATAACTCAACTAAAAATGTAATAAATAGAAATTTAAAACATATAATAATAAAAAAAGCATCATTAAGTAAGGATAAAGAAAGAATATCAAAAAGTAATACTTCTCAACATTTTTATTTTGAATGTTACAATCCAGATAATTATAAAATAAATAAAATTTATAGTTTTACTCAAGCAGGATGTTTAGAAGATGGAACAACAAAAATAAATCAAGATTCATATATAATATTAACAAATATATTTAATTTAAATTATAATATTTTAGGAATTTTAGATGGTCATGGAAATGAAGGTCATTTAATATCTCAATTTATTAAAGATCAAATAATAAAAATATTTACTTTAGAAGAAACATATATAACTAATCAATTAAATTTGAAAAATGAAATAGACGAAGAAATAATATATTCAAAATTAACAAAGAATAATTTTTCTTTTATAAAAAAAATATTTAAATCTTTTGATAAGATTTTATTAAAAGAAAATTTTGATTCAAAAAACAGTGGAACAACATGTGTATTATTATTCCAAATATCAAAATATATTATATGTGCAAACACAGGAGATTCTCGTTGTATTTTAATAAAAAAAGCAACGGTGACAAAAAGTATAAACTTAAAGAAAGTTTTTAATATAACATATGAAAATTTAAGTAAAGATCACAAACCAAATAATCCAGAAGAAAAAAAAAGAATAATAGAAAAAGGAGGAGAAGTACATAAAAGTAAAAATGATTTAGGTAAATTTGAAGGAGTGTTTAGATTATATGAAAAAGGAGAAAATTATCCTGGTTTAGCAGTTAGTAGAACAATAGGAGATTTAGACTCTAAATTATATGGTAATATATGTGATCCTGATATTATTAATAAAGTTATTCGTTATAACTTTAAATATGTTATTTTAGCTTCTGATGGTTTATGGGATGTTATGAATGAAAATGATGTTATTAGTCAAATTCAATGGTTTTATAAAAATATAAATAAAAATTCGTATTTTAATTTAGATTTAGCTGAAAATTTAGGAAAGAAAGCTGTTTTTAAATGGGGACAATTATTTAGTGAAAGAGATGATATTTCTATTGTAATTGGAGTTTTTAGTAATGGAATTAAATAAATTTGAGTATTGTTATTTTTCTCTTTCATATTTTTCCATCTTTGTTTTGGTTGTAAAATTATTTTATGTATTATATTTATTAGTTTAATATTATTAAAGTTTTAGTTAAAATTTCACATTTAAAATTAATAATATTATTCCAAAAATAAAAATAGTATAATTCCTGTTTTAATAAAAAATATATCAGAAATTGAGTTATAAATTTATCATTTATTTAAGGAATTATCGAACGAAAAATAAAGAATAAAAAATAGATTATTATAAAAAAAATAACTTTAGTTTAAATTACAAAATATGTTCAAAAGAAAAAAAAAGCAATAAATAAAACAATTTTCATTTTCAATTTAATGAAGATATATCTTATTTAGATGGGAAAATTTATTATTTTTTTGTAAGACAATTAAAAAACAAGATTCGATTTGAATCTATTAATATCATTAGATTTAATTTTATAAAATGTTTAAAAAAGAAATAATAAGTTTGTTATTAGGAAATATGTTTTTTAAAAGTTCAAACAATTCTTTCATTGATAAATATGTTAGAAAAAAGTTGGAGAATTATTTGATAATCATATTGAATTGTATTATAACACTTATTATAATTTTAATATAGTTTGGATAAAAAAAAGTAAAAGTAATTCTTGAAAAAATGAGGTTGGAAATTCTATAGTTTTTGTTCATAAAGGTTTTTTGTCATCCCACTTAACATAAAAAACAAATAAAATATAATGGAAATTAGAAATTAAAAAAGAAAAATTTACTTTATGTTCAAAATATTTATGATGAAAAAAAATTAATATATTCATAAGAAAGAACAAAAAGATCATACAAATACAATTAAAAATATAAATAAGCATTATTTGTATTCAGACACAATATAAAATTAATAAAAACCTAATTTCTACAATCTATATTAAATAGATAAACCATGTAAAATAATATTATATAAATATCTTTTTAAATAAATATTTTTTAAATATATTAAAATAGAAATAATTCTAATTATGAAAAGCTTTCTTCACTAACATTATATTTAATTAATTCAAAATTACTATCAATATTATAGAAATTCCCATCAAATAATTGAATAAATTCCATATTAACAAAAGCACTATCATTAGGTAAAGTATTTAATAATCTATTAACATAATTATTATTAAAATCAAAACTCATAGTTTCATTACATTCATTTCTCATAGAATTAACTCCTCCAATAATAATAATAATATCATTATTATCAATATTTTTATAATTTAAAATTCCAACAGCTTGTTTTTTCATTAAATTAGGTTGAACATTAGGAACAATAATTTCCCACTGTTTAAAATTATCAATATTTATTCTTTCAATATCAATTAAATATCTACTTTTATATCTTTCAAACCCAAAAAATATATATAAATAATTATTAATTAAAGCTGTTCCAGGTCTTTCTCTTGGTTTATTTAAACTAGGTAAATTAATCCAATCTTTAGTTTTAAATTCATATTTTTCACAAGAAGATTTACTTCCAGAAATAACAACAATAATATTTTGATTGGGAATATAAATCATTGAATGATTTGATCTTTTATTTAACATATGAGGTAATTCATTTATTTCTAATTTTTTTTCTCCATTTCTTCTAAAAGCATAAAATATATTTATATCTTCTTCATCTTCTTGTCCTCCAGTTAAATAAATATATGGAAAAACATTAATATAAGTACAATGAAAAGGAAAAGTAAAATTATTTTCAATTTCTATTTTCTCTACTTTACCAATAAATGGATTAAAAACATATATTTTTTGATTATTTTCTCCTAAAACAATTAATTCTAAAAAATTTCTTTGTTCCCATGGAATTTCAGATAATATTGTATTTATTTCTTCATTTTGAGATAATTTTTCTTTAATTAAATTAATAGTATTTGGTATTTCATTTTTTATATTTTGAATAGTACTTTCATCCATTAAGTTAATTTTACTTTTATCAAAAGGAATATCTTCTTCTTCATCATCATCATCATTATAAGGAAGTAAATCTTTATTAACTTCAATATTAATATATTCAGGAATACTTTCTATTGAAGTTTGTGATTCAAATTTAAATACATTTTGTCTTTTTAATTGATTAGTATTATTATTTAAATTATTATTTTGATTATTAATTTGTGGAGTTTTATTTTCTACTACAGGATTATTAACTTTATTTTCTTGTTTTTTAACAACATTATTATCTTTAGTGGTTTTATTTTCTTGAATTATAGTTTTATTATTTTCGGGTTTAGAAATATTTTTATTTTGAGAAGTTATGACGAAATGTATTACTGATAAATTTCTAAGTTCTGAATTATTAAATCTTTGTTTATTAATTTGGGAAGGTTTATTTAATAATTGATTTTTAGGAGGTTGCATTGTTAATGCTTTTTTTAAATTATGATTTATAATTTTTAATTCATTAACTGATTTTTGATGAGTTAATTCATTTTTATTATATTGCTTCTTTAAAGTAGGAACTTCTTTTATTACTTCTTTAATTATCTCTTTAACTTCAGTTTTTGATTCAATTATTTTATTTTGATTTATATTTACATTTACATTATTATTATTATTTTGTTCTTGAATTATTATTATATTTCCTTCTTGTTTTGGAATTGAAATTTTATCCATTTCTTCATTTATTTTTGCATTGGTAATATTTACCATTTTACATAAGTCATTATAATATTTTTCTTTCCCTTCTTTAATATTTTCATTAATTTTATTTAATTCACTATTATTTATTAATTTATTTACTTCATTATCTATTTTATCTAATAAACTTTTATTAATTTCATTAATATGTTTATTTATTTCATTAATATCAAAAGTTTCATTATTACTAACGTTAGTATTAGTAATATTTTCATTTTTATGTTCTTTTTTAATATTATCATTTCCTTTTATAATTGAAGGATAACATTCTTGAATTAAACTTTGAAAATCAACATAAAATTGAATAATTTTATTCAAATCTTTTTCAAATTTAACATTATTATATAAAATACTTAATTGAGCAATAACTTCTTTATATTGGTTTTTATCTAAAGAATTATTATTTGATTCTTTTGGTTTTTCAGGAGTCTTTTGAATTTGTGTTTGATTATTAATATTTTTTTTAGAATTTTCCTCATATAATATCGGTATATAATCTTTTGCAAATTTTTCTCTTTTAACAAAAGTATTAATCATATTAATTTTCAATTCATTTAATTTTAAAATATAATTATTAATTTTATTAATACATTTCTCATAATCAATTTCATTAACTCCAATTTGAGTAATATTCTTATTATTATTATTATCATTATCATTATTTTTAACTTCAGTGACTTTAATTTCTTCTTTTTTAACGCTCTCATTTCCAGAATTACCAGAAATAATATCATTAATAACAGTATTAAATTGATTAATAATATCTTTAACCTCTAAAATATTATGTCCTTTATCATGTTTATTAATGCAATTTTTGCAAATATAATTTTTGCAATCTTGACAATAATATTTAGCTTGATGAAATACTTGATTCATACATTTAAATGAAACTGATTCTGCTTTTGATAATTGAGTTTTACTTAAATCTCCTAATTTTTTCATTTCTTCTTTTGGATGAGAAGATAAATTTAAAACTTGTAATGCTGAATTATGAGAACCATGTTTTTCAAAAGTACATTCCCTACATATAAATGATTTGCATTGTGTGCAATATTTTACTGCTGGTTTATTCGGATGTTCTTTGCAATATATTTGGAAGTCATTTTCCATTTTTTTTAATATTTTTTTATTTTTACTTTTATTAATTAATTTTTTATTAGATATTATTTTAATTTTTTTTTTTATTTTTTTTTTGAAAAGTTTTTGAGATTTTTTTCAATTTTTTCTTTATAGAAAATGAGTTCCCATGTTCTTTGTTTATTTTGTCCAAAAATTTATATAAGTTTTTATACATTAAATAATTTAAATGAATAACTAAAATTATGACTATAATAATATAAAATGATTATTTAAAAATAAATATTTTTGTACATTGAATAGCATAAAAAAACCACCAAAAAATAATCAACTTTTATTAATTTTTATAATAATAATAATATTTAAAATATTATTTTTAAACAAAATTTTTATATTAACAATTTTATTAGAATTTTTTTCAATTATTATGATTATTTTTTTTAATTTTAAAGGAAATAATTTTTATATTTCAGACGAAGAAATAAAAACTTTCAAAGAAAAAAATAAAAATATTTCGATTATTGATTTAATAAAAAATGAAAATAATTATGATAATTTAGAAAAAATTTGTATAAAATGTAAAATTTTTAAGAAAAAAAAAATGCAACATTGTATTTTATGTAATGAATGTATTGAAGATTGGGATCATCATTGTTTTTATTTGAATAAATGTATCAATCAAAATAATTTAAAATAATTTGTTTTATTTTTGATTAGTTTATTTTTAAATATAATTTTTGATTTTTTTTTGATGATGATGATTATCAATAAGAAAATTGAATTAAAAACATTTTATAATTATATTAATTTTATTGATATTATTTTTGTTTTTTTAAGTTTAATTTTGTTGGTTTGTTTAGAACAATTTTATATTATTCATTATAATCAAAAAATAAGAAACGAAATTAGTAAAAGAGAAAGTAAAAATAAAAATGAAAAATTATTAGAAAATAATAATAATAATAATGATTATTTAAAAATTTGAGTTAAAATGAAATTATTTAAAAAATTATTATTTTTTTTATTTTATTTATATTATATTATTTATAAAATTAATTTACAAATTAAAATTATATAAATAATTTTCATTTTCATTTTCATTTTTTAATAATTCAAATTTAATTTGTAAAATTTTATTTTTTGATTCATATTCTTTTAAAAGTTTTTTAATATCATTTTTATCATAAATATTTTTTTTATTAAAAGAATCAACTTTTGATTGTAAATCATTTATTTTTTCTTTTAAATTTTCATCAATTTCAGTTAATTTTTTATTTTTATTTTGGATTTCATTTGTTTTATCATTGATTTCATTTATTAAATCATCATAATTAATATTTATATTATTTGAATTTTCTTCTTTTGGTTTTTTAATTTTGTGTAAATTTTCAATCATATTTTTTAAAAATAAACATTTTCTTAAAAAAGGATTTTCACAACATTTTTTTTTATGACATTTTTTACATGAAATTTTTTGACAATTGAAACATTGCATAGGATTTTTAACTAAATTATTACATTGAAAACAAGTTAATTCATTTTTAATTCCTAATTCATTAATTAATTCTTGATAATAATTCATTTAAAATTAAAAGTAAAAAATTCTATTAAATAAAGAAAAATTATCTGATAAATTCTTTTTTATAAATTTCAAAATTTTATTTAAATAAAAAAATTTTTTTAATTATAAAAAAAATTTGATGAACCATTACTTAGATTATAATTTATTATACAACAAAGAAATTATTGATAAACTAGAATTAGATATTTCTTGTGTCATTTGTAAAGGAATTTTAAATGATCCAAAAATGTGTTTGAATTGTCAAAATAATTTTTGCTCAGTTTGTATTGAATCATTTTTTAATATGAATAATATGAATAATAAATATGAAAATGTTAAAATTTGTCCTTTTCGATGTGATAATAAAAAATTTGTGAAAAATGTTGTTTTAAATCAAATTTTATCAAAAATTTGTAAATTTCATTGTGAATTTGGTTGTGATGAAATTATTTCTTATTCTGAAATTAACAATCATTTTAATAAATGTAAAAATAATGATTTGAAAAAAAAAGAAAAATATGAAGATTTATTAGCTAAATTTAATTGTGCTTTATATAAAAATAGAAATTTATGTCAATCAATTGAAAATAAAAAATTAAAAATTACTAAATTAAATGAAGAATATCATAATTATTTAAATTTAAAAGAACAAAAAGAAAATTATAAACAATTAAAATATGATTATAAGTTTTTTATCAAATTTAATACTAATCCTATTATAAAAGAACAATTAAATGATGATGAAAATATTTTTGACTATAAAATCAAAGGAAATAAAGGAAAAAATAAACGTCATAAAAACAATAAAAAAAAATTCAAACTGTGAATGAATATTATTAATAAACTTCAAAAATTAAAAGAAAAAATAATGAAATAATTTTTTTTAAGTGAACAATTTGAACTGATAATTTGAAATTTTTTATAAATAAAATAATTAAATATTTTATTATAATTTATATATATTTAATGTTAAAGAAAAAATAAAAATAATTTTTTAATTTAATAAATTTGGGGATTGGGGATTGGGCCCAATCCCCAAAATATTTACTAAGTAAATATTATTAATATTATTAATTTTAAATGAAATTTTAATGAAATTTAAAAATTTTTTTATTAAGAATAATAATAAATTAATGAATGAAATAATTTAAAATTTATTATTTCAAAACATTAACTTATATAAATTTGAAGATCTTCAAAATGAAAAAATTGCTAATGATTTTACTGAAAGTCTCTTTTCAGATTTTATTCAAAAAAAAACAAAATTATCTTCACAATCCAGTAAAAGCAATATAAAATATTTAAAAAAACAATAAAAAAAAAATTAAATGGAAAGTAAAAAAATATTAATAGTGGACGATGATGAAATATGTCGAAAATCAGTAAGTAATTTTGCAAAAAAAAATAACATAGAAGCAGAAATGGAAAAGAGGCAGTAAATAAAATAAAAGAAAATCCTTGGTAAATACAATGTAATTATGATTGACATGTTTATGCCTGATATGAATGGATATGAAACTGCAAAAGCTTTGAAAGAAGCGGAAGGAGAAAAATAGGAAAATTAGTCATTATGAACGGAGATGATTTAGCTGAAAATGAATATATGCAACATGGTTTTACTAAATTTTTACAAAAACCTGTTTTAAAAAAAGCTTTTGAAAAATTAATGGATTTATATTTTATTTATATAATTAATTGATTTTGTTTTAAATTTTGTTATAAATTTTATCATTATTATTATTATTTCCATATTATTAATTTTATTATCTTTATTATTATTTATAATATTATTATTAATGTTTTTTTATAAAAATAATATTATTATTATATTTTATTATTATGTATTTTAATAAATTAAGTTTATCTTATAAATATAATTTTTGTTATAAAAAAAATACATTTTATTTTAATTAAAATAAAAAATAAAAAATTAAATTTTAATTTAAAACAAAATTAAAAGATTTAAAACAAATTATAATTTCCAATAAAAAAATGGAAAAAGAAGAAAATATTTTTTTCAACGAATCAATAAATAATTTTCAAAAGCTTCTTTTTATAAACAAAAAAGAAAAATTTCAATATTTTTTAAAAATAGACACTAGTAATAACTTTATTACAAAATTTCTCATATAAAATTAAGAAGAACATTAATTTTATTTACAAATTTTCAATGAAATCTAGGTTTTAAAGAAACAACTTTATGCTCCTGAAAATTTTCTGATTGTAGGAAAATTCTATTAACTTTGAATTATTTTATCTTTTCTTTTATTGTTTTCTGGTCTCTAATACTCCAATGATACTTATCTATTTTTTATGATAATAAAAATCTTAAATAAATCTATTTATCTCAATTTTTTTCATAAGTAGATAATGAATCTGAATAATATAATTTTCTATGTTATTTTTTACTTAAATCTATTCATTTAAAATTTTTATCTTTTATAAGAATTTTCAATAAGTTTTATATTTTTTTAATAATTTATAATTGTAGAATGGTTCTATGGTGTAACGGTGAGCACACTGGACTTTGAATCCATTGATCCGAGTTCGAATCTCGGTAGGACCTAATTTTTTATTTTTTTATATATATCATAAAGAATATTTTAGAGAAGACAATAAATCTATTTGAAACAGAAAATAATAATATTAAACATATTGATTTTTAATGAGAAGATTTAAAAGAAATAAGAGATAAATGAATGTCCTGAAAAAATTAGATGTAAAAAATAAAAATAAAAGATAGATAATTAAATGTTTCTAAGAATAATAAAGAAAAGCTTTAGTTTCTTTCTTTAATTTAATATTAAATATAGGCAAGTTGACGGACAAATAAATTAAACTAAAATAATTTATTAATTATTTTTTTTAAATATTTAAATTAAACTAATCCTCTTTAAAAATTTAATATTTTTACATGAATATAGGTTTAAAATTTCTTTTAATTTAGTTATTTTATATTTTATACTTACTTGAAGATTTTATGTTTTTGAAGAACAATTTTTAATTTAAAAAAAATAAAACTTTATCTCTTTCAAATATTATATTTAATTTAAATGAAGTATAATCATGATCCAATGAAAGAATTAAATGAAGATTTTTATTTAAACGAAGTAGCATTAAAAACAAGATATAGTTTATTAGAATTAAATCAACAAAATCAAAAAGATAAAATTGAAACAGGTTCTCATTGGAGAAAATTTACTCCTTATCCAGTAGTAGATCAAGACATAAAATATAATGTATATATTCAAGGAAATAAATCAATTGATAGAATAATTAAAAATAATGATAAAATATTTTCAAACATTAATAAATCAGGTTTAAAAAAAAAATTAAATTCTATTGATCATACTTATTCTTTAAGTCAAGAATTAACAAATGAAAGAAATAGAAGAAAAAATCATTTTAAAACTAAAACTACTTTTTTTTTTAATTCAAATCCTTATTTAATAAGTGGGAATAATACATTAAGATTATATAAAAAAAGTCCTTTAAAAAAAGATTATATTCCTTTTGTTACTAATTTAAATGGAATTAATAATAAAAAGAAAAAAATTATATATGATATAAGTCCAATTAATACTAAAAGAAAAAGAGGAAAATGTTTTTTTCCAAATATAAATTCAAGTCAAAATTCTTTTGAAAATACTATGAAAGAAAATTTCAAAAATGATTTTTCTCGAAATGATAATAATTTGAATGAAAGAATTTTAACTGATTTTTCAGATGATAATTATTTTAAAAGTAATAAAGAAAAAAAATATTCTATTAGAATTATAAAAGCTAAAGGAGAACCTCATAAAGTTAAATTAAAAGATTTAGTTCAAGATTTACAAAATTTAGCTCCTGCTAATTTTTCTAAGAAAGAAAAAAATAAAATGTTATTTTCAAAAAAAATAATTGTGATTGATTCTGATAAAAATAAAAAAAAAAATCATAATCAATTTAAAAGAGCTCCTAAATATAAAGAATTTAAATATTTTGATGAAGATATAGTTACAAAAGGTGCTTTTCCTAAAACAAAATATTATATGAATTTTCAATATGATAAAGGAGCTATTAAAATTAGTGAAAGTAATAATCAAATGGATAAAATTCAAGATGTTATTAATGTAAAATTTAATGATATTAAAAAATTTGTTACTAATAATATTGACGAAACTATGAAAACTATGGATAAATAAATAATATGGTTTTGTAAAATATTTTTTTTGGTTAAATATTAGAACTTAAACAAAAAATAATATATTTATTGAAATTTTTAAATAATTATTTTCATATATTTTAAATAATAATTTAAAATAATGAATACAGAAGGAAATATTTTTTATGAAAATAATAAACCAAAATATCTAACAAAGTATCAACAAATATTTAATGATATTTTAAAAGAAAATTCATTAAATAATAAAAGTACTACAAGTAGACTTAAAGGATATCAGAATAAGAATGCCTTTTATAATAATAAAAAAAAATTTATAAATTTAAATTCATTAAATTCAGATTCAAATCAAAGTAATTTATTAAAAACAAGATACGATTTAATAACAGGGAAAAAATTTGATATTAATAAAAATATTAATTTAAATGATTTAGATAAACCAATAACATCTAATAATAAATATCAAAATAATAACCCTGATTTTCTCTTAAGAAATTTAAGAAAAAAGCAAAATTCGGTCACAAGCTTTAAAGAATTTGTAAAAAAAACAGAGAAAAAATATGAAAATTATAATAATAATAAAAGTAAAAAAGGAACTTTAGTTAATCAAACTAAATCCAGAAATTTAAGTAATAATGCATTTCTTGAAAAACTTTATAATAGTTTACCTGAATATAAAAATTTAACTACAAGAGGACAAACTTTTTTAACTTCTAATAATATTAAAGTTAATAATTTTAATAATCTAAAAAATAAATTAAAGCATTTTTAAATATTTTTTAGCAAATATACTTTTAAGATATTAAAATATTTTATTTAATTGCTTTTTCTTCTTATGATTATTATCATACATTTCTAAATTTAAAATATTTTTCTAAAAAATTCTTTATATTAAACTCTAAATCCAATCACTTATTAACAATAGAGCTTTAGAATAATTATATAACTTTGAGGTTTACATAAATTTTGAAAACTTAGATTTTATCATAAATATTTTCTTTCTTAAAAAGAATCTTATTTATTTAGAATTATTTTTCTTTAATCTTTTTCATATATATACATCTTTTAAAAAAATAATCTAATTAATCATATATTTTATTCTTGACTTTCTATGAAATTATTTTTTATGCTCAAAATTTCGGTAAATCTATTTATAATTATTAAATTCTTTTGATATAATTTTTACTAATTAATTTAAAGAATCTAATTTATTTGTTGTTGTTTTTTATTCAAATTTTTTAAAGAATTTGAATTTTCCTTTTTGAGTAATAATATGAGAATATATATTTGATTATCAATTTAAATTATCTTTATCTAATCATTATTTTTTCTATTTTAATCATTAATTCTAAGAAGTGAATATTAAATCATTAATGTCCATATTTTTAATATTTATCGACCAAAAAAATGATTTTTTAAAGATTTTAAAAAATTATTTTAAAAAATAATTTTTAAAATTCTCATAAAAATAAAAAAAACAGATAATATATTTAAACTAATTAATTCATAATACTATTTAAAAACAAACAATTATTTTAAATATATTTGATGGAAAAATTAGATTTTAATCTGTTATTTTTTTTTTTTTTCTATATATTCTGGTTTTTAATATTTAACTTTTAATCATTTTATATTTCATTTTGTTTGTTATTTTTTTGAAATCTGTTTATAAATATTTAAAAAAATTGGTAAAAATGGAAGAAGATTTAGAAAAAATAATAGCATTAGCAGGAAATAAAAATAGATACCAATTTTTTATCGTAACATTATCATTTTTATTTTGGATAAACATAAATTTTTTTGCAATAACTTTACCATTTTTAGAACAAACATATTTAATATCATATTATGATAAAGATTCAGGAGAAACAAAAGTAGAATCAATATCATATGATATATGTGAAAAAAAAGAAAAGAATTATGAAATAGTAAAATATTATAATAATTCATGGGTAATAGAACAAAAATTAGAATGTTCAAAATTTCTAACTGGCTTAATTGGAAGTTTTACTTTTACTGGAAATACTTTAGGAGCAATTTTATATCCTATTTTTTCTAAGTTTCTATCACAGAAAAAAATATTAATGTTTGGAACTTTATTGTTAATCGTTTTTATGACATTAAGTATTTTTATCAATGAATATATATTTTATTTTGTTATATTAATTTTAGGTAATATTGGTTGTAATTTAAGTTGTTATTCTTCTTTAACTTTAACTCAAGAAGTCACTATTAATCATTTAAGAGGAATATTTGGTGGAATTTTGAATTTTGGTTTTTCAATTTGTGGAATTTTTTATAGTTTATTATTTATGTATATCAATAGTTGGAAATTTATCTTTTTAATATGTATTATTTTCTTAGTTGTTTTATGTATTATTTCTGTGTTTTTAGTTGCTGAAGCTCCAAGAACTTGCTTAAATAAAAATTTTGAAGATTTTATGGAAACAGTTAAAAAAATTAGCAAATTTAATGGGAAATATGAAGAATTTACTAAAAAAATTCAAGAAGATGAATATACAAAAATTTTAGAGAAATTGAAAGGATTTGAATTTGATTATTCTAATAAAGAAAATGAAACTGAAGAAAGTGATGAAAATAATGAAAATTTTCAAGAAGAAGAAAATCTAAGAAATCCAAATTTAATGTTAATAATGAATAATAATATAATGAAAGGATCAGAAAGAGATAATAGTAAATCATCAGAAAGAATACAAATCATGAATCCTTTGGATGAATTACAAATCAATAAAAAACGAGAAAAAAATGATGATAAAAAAAATAAAAAAAAAGGAAAGAAAAAAAAATCAAAAATATCTTATTTAGCTTTAATAAAATATCCTTCAATAAGATATAAATTTATTATTATGAGTATAATATGGTTTTTTAATCAAGGAATTTATTCTGGATTAAATATTGGAATTAAATCACTTCCAGGAAATATATATATTAATGGTATAATTGGTTATAGTTCAGATATTATTTCATATGTAGTTGGTCCAATTATAATTGAAATTAAATATTTTGGAAGAAAAAAAACAGGAATATATAGTTATATATTTTCAACAATATTTTTAATTATATTACTTATTTTTATTAATTATGATACTTTATCAATAATAATATATTTCATTGTTCATTTTTTCGTTGCTATTCCTTATAGTATATTTTTTACTTATTGCTTAGAAATTTATCCTACTGTAATTAGACATATTGGATTTGGATTAAATGCTACTATGGGTAATATTGGAGGAATTGTTGTTCCTCTTGTTATTGAATATTTACCTAGAAGAATCATTTATTTAGTTTATGCTGTGTTAACTGGAATTTGCTCTTTTTTATTTTTATTTCTTGAAGAAACTTTAGGAAAAAATCTTCCTGAAACTATTAAAGAAGTTGAAGAAGAAAAGAAAAAGAAAAGAGAAAAAAGAAGAAAAAAAAATCAAAATGAAGATCAAGCAAAAAATGAATAATAATTAACACTTTTTTTTTGATTTTTAGATGTTTAGTTTTATTTATTTTTTTTTTGTTGTTTAACATTAATATATTATTTAAAAATATTATTTAATTTTAATATATTTTTTGTTTTATATTATAGTATATTATCAATTTTTTACAAAAAAAATTTTCTAATAAAAATTTTTTCTCATATATTCGTATTTTTTATAATTTCCTAGATTTTTAATTTATTACTTAAAAAAAATATTTAAATTATTGTAAAAGATGTAAAATTTTGTTTTATCAAATAAAAGAATAATTTAAATTATCTAAATTTTTAAAAAATTTTAAAAAAAATGAAGAACAAAAAATATAGTTGAAATAGACTTCCAATCCTCCAATTGAAATCATAAAAAATCATTAAATTGTTTGAATAGATAATGAATAATGATTAATATAATTTATACAATTTTTCAAAATTATGGTAAATATGGTAATTGACCTTAAATTTCTATTTTCAAAACATTAAAATTAGAATTTATAAAATAACAAAAAATTAAGAAATTTATATATTAATAATTATGCTTATAATCTAATTTATGTAAGGAAAGATGATTAATAAATCATTTTAATAAATTAAATTTATATTTATTTTAAAATTGCAATTTGTTGATTGCTGAATGTTCATTAAATTTAAATGAAACATTATAAATTAGGATTAATTAAAATAATATTTTAAAAAAATATATTATAATTTATTTTTTTATTTTATGAAACGTAAAATTATTATTTAATAATAAAAAAATCAAAAAATAATCAAAAAAGAATTATATATACAAAATATATATATAATCATCATATATTATTAATATTACTACCAAAAAATATATGTTAAAAAAATACTATTTAATCAATATTATTATTTTTATGGAAACAATATAAATGCCTATACCAAATAAATAAACTTTTTCCAAGTAAATAATCCTTTCTATTATCAAGTGATTTTTTCAAAGGTTCTAAATAAGTAAAATTATAAATCATCATCATTAATAAATATTTTACTAAATTTTTTTTATTTGAAGCAATTTTTCTACTTTTTCTTCTTAATTTAACAACATTATTTTTCCAAATATTAAAAGAACTCTTTTTATTATTTCTTAAATAAATTTTATTAACATTCATAAATCTATCTAAAATAATAGAATCTTTAATAGTTAAATCATCAAAAATATTTGTAAAGTTTTCACTTATTTTAGAAGATCTACTTGCATTAATTGAAGTTATTTCTCCACTTCCATCAAAAATTTTATGTGTAATTTTCATTTGTTTATAAACTTTTGAAGAATTATTTGAACTTAAAGAATTTGAATTATCTTTTGATACATTATCTACTTTTTTTTTAACATATTTTATTCTTAATTGTCTTTTAGACTTTTTAACTTTAATCTTATTTTTATTTAAGCTTTCTCTTTTTCTAAATGTAAATAATTGATTTAAATTTGAATTATTTTTCCAATAAATAAAGCATTTTTTTTTATTTTGATTATCTTTTATTTTAATTAAATTTTCTAAATAACTATTTTTAACTTCTGAAACAAAAGAAATTGGTTTTTTCTTTAAAACAATTCTAGCAGAATTATATAAAGGATTATTTATTTTATTAGTGTAAAAATGAGTTTTTCTTCTTGAACTATTAACTTTCAAAGATTTCAAAGGAACAATTTTTTTTGAAAAATCTTGAGATATTCTTCTATCCATATTTAATAATCCTTTTTTTAAATTATTTTCTTCTTGAAAATTAGTTGATTTTATTAAAAAATCATTACTAAATTTTAATATATTTTCTTCTGATTTTTTTTCTGAAAAATTAAAATTTGATGATTTAATTATTCTATTGTGATGATTATTCTTTTCTTCTTCATTTTCTTCATTCTTTTCATTGTTTTTTTCTTCATTTTTTTCTTCATTATTTTTTTCTTGATTTTTTTTTTCTTTATTTGATTTTTTAAGTTTTTTCTTAATTTGTTTATTTTGATTTGAAAATTTTTCAATAATTTTTTCTATTTTTATTATTTCTTTATATTTAGTAAAATAATTTGTTTTTGTAGATATGTTTTTTTTATTTACAAATTTTACTAAAAGTTTTTTCCCATTTTTATTTATTTTATTTTTGTTTTTAAGAGCTTTCATATAATTAATTAATGTATGAAAAACATAAGCTTTATTATAATTTGTTATGTATTTAGATATTTTTATTGGTAGATTTATCCATTTTGTTTTTATTATTTGATTTATTAAATTATCTTTATTTTCTTTTTCTATTTTTTGAGGTAAATAATTTAAATATAAACCACTTATTATACAATTATTATTTTCTTTAATTTTTTTTTCTTCAATAACTTCTTTCTTTTTTCCCTCTTTATTTTTTTCTTCTTTGTTTTTATCTTTTTTATTTTTGTCTTTTGTTTTTTTATCCAATTTTTTTTTTTCTTCTTTCATTATATTAAATGAAATAACTTCTTCTAATGTATTTTCTTTATTTTTTTGTATATTTGATAAATTTATATTTTTTATTTGTTTTTCTTCTTTAATAATATTAAATGAAATAACTTCTTCTAATATATTGTTATTTTTTTTTTCTTCATTATTTTTATTTGTTTTGCTAATATTAAATGAAATTACTTCTTCATGAATATTCTCTTCTTTTATTTTTTTAAATGCATTTATTGCTTCTTTATTTATTTTTTTGTTAATAATATTTAAAGAAATAACTTTCTCAATTATATTTTCAGTTTTGTTATCTTTGTTGGTTTTCTTAAATGAAATTTTATTTTCATTATTTTTTTCTGTTTTAATTATACTAAACGATATAATTTTTTCTTTTTTTTCTGTGTTTTTTTCAGAATTATTTATATTATTTATATTTTTTATAACTTCATTTGGTTTATTTTCTATTTTTGTTATTTCAAATGATATAGTATTTTCTGCTTGATTTTCTTTTTTGTTTTTTTCATTTATAATATTAAATGAAATTATATCTTCTAATTTATTTTCTTTTTTATTTTTTTCATTTATTAAATTAAATGAAACAACTTCTTCTTGTTTAATTTCTTTTTTGATTTTTTCTTTTATTATATTTAAAGAAATAACTTCTTCTTGTTTACTTTCTTTTTTAATTTTTTCATTTATTATATTTAATGATATTATTTCTTCTGGAATATTTTCTTTTTTTATTTTTTCTTTTTTTGAGATTAATTCAAAATTATTCTTAAACACTTCATTATTCTGATTTGAAAAAATAAATTTCTTTACTCCAAATACATTTATTGGAGTATTTGAATTAATTTGAAAACTAATTTTATTTAATGGTCTTGAATTATTTTTTGATTGAATCGAAACATTATTTTCTTTTGAAATTTCAAGTTTTTTATTTTTCAATTTTAAAGATTCATAAAATATTGTTTGGATTTTACTTTCAAAAATATTTTGAAATTTTTTTTTATTTTCATTTTTAATCAAAAAATATTTATTTTGTTCAATTTGAAACTGATATTTTGTATTTTGAATAATTGAAAATTCATTTAAATTTTTAATTTCAATATTATCTTTTTTTTTATTACTAACAATTGAAAAATTTGATTTTAAAATAGATATTTTTTTATTTTGTTTATTATTGTTGTTTAATATATCAAACATATTATTATATATTTCTAAATTATTAAAACTTTTGTTTTTTTGATTTGATTGAATATTATTTTCTTTTTCTTTTATTATTGATAAAGATTTAAAAGATGATATTTTATTATATTGAATATAAAAAGAAGATAACTTATTTATAGATAATTTTTTATTTGGATTAACACTTTCTAATTTGAAATTAATATTTTGTAATTCAGGTAAAATATCTTTAAAAAAATTACCTTTTCTATTATTAGATAAAGTATTATTTATTGTTATTAAAGTTGGAGAAGAATTAGAAATATTTTTATCAACAAAAAAATATGTTGATTGATTATAAGCTTTTGGTTTGTTTTGAATTTGATTATAATTTAAATTATTATCATTATTATTTATATCATTATTAATAGAATTTATGTTATTGATTTTATAGATATTGTTCTTTATTTTACCATCATTTATTTCTTTATCATAATTAATATTATTTAAAATCATTCCATTAATAATATTTATTTCATTTAATTTAGAATTAATTTCATAATCTCTTTTATCAATAATATTTTTTTTATTATTCATTTTATCTGATTGAGAACATTTATATTTTTGTTTTAATTGAGCAATTAATTGTTCATTTTCTTTTAATGCATTCATATATAATTCTTTATATTTAGCAAAATTTTCTTTTTTATTGTTACTTATTATTTGTAAATCAAAAAAGTTTTCAATTCTTAATTGTTTTTCACTTATTTTAGAAGAAATAAATTCTGTATCAAAAGTTTTTGTTATAAGATTACTATTTGAAGAACTAATATTTGGACTTAAAGTTTTTTTATATAATCCTAAATTATTTTTTTGTTGAATATTTTGATCATTATTATTTCTTTTATTTATAATATTTTGTTTATTACCTTCAATGTTATAATTATTATTAAACAAATTATTTTCATTTTTATCTAAATTTAAAATTGTAATTTTTTCATTTAAAACAGGCTTAATTAGAGGTTTACATAAAATATTTTTATCATATGACTTTAAAGAATTCAAAAAAAATTTTTTTGAAAGATTAGAATACATTAATATCACAGAATTTATATGATTAGAAAAATCTTCTAATTTACTTTTTAATATTTTTATTGTTTTTCTAAATAAAAATCCTCTAATAAATTTCTGTATTAAAATTATTTTTTCAATATATTCAAGATAATAAACAACTTTGACACTTAAAATTTTTTGAGACTCTTCTTCTTCATTATTTATATTATTTTGTTGATGAAAATCATTAGATTGACTTTTTAATAAATTAGAAGGAAATGTTATTTTATAACCATAATAAGTGGGAGAATTATTTTCAATTTTTTTAAGATCATTTTCTGATTTACATCTATGAAAATTTAAATTATTTTTTGAATTATTTTTATTTACTTTTTTATTATTATTAAGTTTATTTTCTTTTAATTTTTGTTTTTGTTGTTTTATCAACCTAGTTTTTTTAATTTTTTTTTTATTTTCTTTTTTAAATGAAGATGCTTTTTCTTCATTTTCTAAAGTAATTGGATTAAAATTTATATTTGTGAAATTATTATTTAATTGATCAAAAGTTTTATAACCTTTATCATTATTATTTAAAAAAGAATTCTCTAAATTATTACTTTGACTAATATTATTTCTATAAATTATTTTTTTTGATTTTGAAGTTTTATTTGAATCAGTTTTTCCAAAAATTTTCTTATTTGTTTTAATGGATTTACTTTTGTTATGTTTTATTCCTAATAAATCTATATTATTTGCATTTGAGGTAAAAGAAGAAAAAACATTCGATGTGCTATTTTTTAATTTAGAAATTTGATTTTTCTGTTTTCCATTTATCATATTATTATTTAATTAATGAATAATTTTAATATATATTAATTTAAATCATAACTTAATAAAATAATTTAATCTAAACCTTTTAATATATTTTTAATTTTGAAAAAAAAAATATTAGATAATTATCATAAATGTTAAAATAAAATTTTATTAGTTTTTTCAAAACTTACTATATTATTCATTTTGAATTTCAACTTGAATATAAGTTAATTTAAGTAAATGTTATATTTTAAAATATTTATATTATATAATGAAAAAGTTATGGGAAATAATCAGTTGAAATAATTAAAAATTAACATCACAAACTTATTAAGATAATTAACAAAAAGATATTTTTTAATATTTTTTTTTACTTTTGTTTTTAGAAAAACTATATCTTAAATTAATTTGAATTTTATTTTTTTTTTTATAATTTATTTTTTTTAATCCTCCTATATTGTTATTTGCTAATTTTTTAATTATCTTTTTACTTATCTATCTTATTTGATATTTGAATGTTTAATTTTTTGTTGCCTTTTTTGATATATAATATATTATTTTTATTTATTTTTAAAAACTTAAAAGAATTAATTTTTTTTTAAATGATTTTTTCATATAAATTATTGTCAATATGATTATTATCAGGATTTAATTATTATGAATAAATTCAAGATAAATCAAAATAAAATATATTATTTTATTATTATTTGGGTCATTCTTATTTTAATTTTCTGAATTCAATAACATATATTATTTTATTAATTCTTAATATCATAATGATCATTATTACAATTCTAAATATTCAAAAAAACATAAAATAGGTAAAGAATTTTATTAATTCAATATATTATGATTTGAAGTGAATAAGAATATCATTTAGAAACTTTATTAAAGTATTTTTTCATTTATAAAAAAATCAAAATAATATTTCAACAATTGAAATGATTGTTCATGGGTAAATATACTTTGATTTACTGTATTATCTTTTTTTCAAAATTAAAAGAGTTAAAAAAATCAAAAAAAAAATATAAATTGATAATAAAATATTAATTTTATAAAATGATCAATTCTAGGGAATTAATGAGAAAGAATTATGAATGTGAAAATTGCTTAAATACAGAAACTCAATTAATAAATCCAATTGAAGTAAATTTAATTTGTAATGAATGTGATGGAATTCTTTCTGAAATAAATGATTCAGAAATAAAGTTTTTAAAAAAGAAAAAAAAGCCAAGTGATAATAATAATTTAAATGTGTCTAAAAAAAAAGATGGTAAAAAATCAAAAGATAAAAAAACTAAAAATGAAAGAAAAACCTTAATAGAAAATAATAATAATAACCAAAGAAATAACGGAATAAATATAAATTTAAATAATCAAAGTAATAATACAAATACCCATAATAACAATAGTTTAAATTTAGAAAATTTTCCTTCATTCAATACAGACTCATCCGAACCAATAAATGATTTTTTCTTTGATGCTTTTGTTCAAACAGAACCTATGTTATTTGAATTGCCTATAATAATCCCTGATCTTAATATAAATCATCCTACTAGTAATTCTATATTAAAAAAATTAAAAAAGTTTTCTATGAATGATAAATATTGTAAAAAAGATTCTAATGGAAAATTAGAATTTCCTAATTGTTGTATATGTATTACTGATATTCAAAAAAAAGAAAAGACAGTATTATTACCTTGTGGTCATATGTTTCATTGGAAATGTTGTCTTAAATGGTTAAAAAACAATAATATATGCCCAGTATGTAGATTTAAATTATCATCAAATAATTAATTTTATAAAATTAAAAATATCTTAAATTATGAAAATAATTATAAATTAAATATCTTTTAAAATAATAAAATTTTCTTTTTAAAAAATATAAAATAAAAAAATAAATATAAAATATATTTTTAAATCATATCAATAATCTTTTTATTAAAATCATTAACTTATTAATTTTATATTAACAATCAGAAAATTAATTATAAATCAGAAATTCTTTTATTAATTCATTCTTATAAAATTTCCACTTTTTAATATTAATTTTGTAACATCTTCAATATTAATTTTTTTTAACATTTTTATATTGTGTTCATATATTTTTAACTTCAAAACTGATATCACCAAATTATCCTAAAATCTTATTTTTATTTTCTATTTTTCTTTCTTGACTATTATCTATATCTAATATATCATAATAATTTCTATAATTATTTCTTCTTGTATATCATCATCATCATCTTATATTTTCTGCTGTACTTTGTTATTTTTATTTTTTAATTCTTTTATTTTTATTATATCTTAGTTCAATCTGTGACTTTGTTATTTATTAATTTTGATTGAAAGAAGATTATTTTGGATTTTCATAAAATATTTTTTTTATTTAATTTTTTTATTTATTTTAAATTTAAGTTTTATAATTTTTATTTATTTCAAATTTTATTTATGTAATTCAATAATGATCGTCTTTCATTAAAAGAAAGATTTGAAAATATTTTTTTCCCTAAATTTATAAATTCAGATTCTGTTATATCATTGTTTTTAATTTTGATTGATTCAATTAATGGATTTAATATATTAAATATTGTTATTGGAAGAGTTTTTGTTTCCATTGATAAAATATTTATTGAACCATCTTTATCAGAATCAAATATTTTAAATAATTTTTTAAATGATTCATCAATATTTTGATTATAAATTATATCATTTTGATTTGGAATTTTTTTATTTTTATTTAAATTTGAACTTTTATAATTATCAATATTATTTTTTACATTATTATTTTTACAATAATTTTGATAATTTTTTCTATATGAATTATCTTCGTTTTTGTTTCTATTTAAAGTATTTTTTATTTTTGGAATTGATTTACTTAATTTTTTATTTTGTTGATTGGGAGTATTTGTTAAAGAATAAATATTATTTCCTTTTGATTTATTTAAAAATGAATTACTTCCTTTTAATTGATTTAATTTATTATTTATAAATATTTTATCATTTTCATTTATTTTAAAATTATTATCTTGTTTGAAATAAGAATTCTTAATTGTATTTAAATATCTTTCATTATTATTTTCAGGATTTTTATTTAAAAAAATACCAACGTCTTCAACTTTATTTTGATATATTTCATCTAATAAATTACAATTATTTAAATATAAATCAAAATTTTTTTTATTTTTCATAATTGTTAAATCACCATCATAATTTAAAGTTTTATTTATTTTTTTTTCAGAAATAAAATCTTTATTTTTATTTAAAATATTATTTTCGGTTTCAAAATCTGAATAAACTTTTTTATTATAACTATCTTGTCTAATTATATCTTTTTCTTTATTTGTTTTATTTATAATATTATTTTTCATTTCATCAAAAAATCTTTCATAAGAAACTATTTTTTCTCTTTTTTTATAAAAATTAATATTATTACTTAAAGTATTATTTTTTGATTCATTATTAACATTTCCAATAGAATTATTTATATTTTTATTAGTGCTTTTATTTTTAAATTTTTTAATATTATTTTTATTCTCTTTATTTTCATTATTATTATTCTTATTCTTATTAAATCTTTCCATAAAATAATTTTTATATTCAAATCTATTAAATAATGAATTATAATTATAAGATTTATTTTCATTGGTGTTTAATTCAATTCCTTTTTCATTATTAATTTTCCTTTGAAATAAATTATAATAATAATTATTTACTTTTGGATTAACTTCAATTTCTTTTTTATTTGTGTTAATTAATCCAGGACTTAAATTCGCAGAATTTGATTTACTTGCAAATTTTTTACTTTGAATTTCACTATTTTCTTCATCAACTTCTTCAATTGGTTCATTATTATTTTCATTATTTTCATTTCCATTTGATAAATTATCTATTAAATTTTTTATTTGAGTTGATAAATATGATAAAGAAGAAAAATCTAAATTATATTTTTTACAAAAACTAAAAGCTAATTCATCTGGTTTTGAATTTGGATATATTTTTATACTTTCACTTTTTCCTTTTTCCAATTCAACTGTCATTACATATATTGGATCTTCTAATTCATTTTCTTTTTTCTTTTCATCATTTAATGAATCATTATCTTCATTTAAATTTTCAAATTTTTCATCTTCTTTTTCATTATTATTCATTAATTATTTAAAAATAAATAATGAAAAAAATAATAATAAAAATATTTCTTTGATTTTTATATTTTTTATTTTAAGAATATAAAATTGTTAAATGGTAATTTACTTTATATTCTTATTGGCAAAAATTTTAAGTTTAAAATACACTTATGTTAGAAATAATATAAAAGATCCTTTAGCAAAAATTCCCCTTTGTATAGGAAAAATTAATGATAAACCTCAATGTATAAAAGCTGTTCTTGACACTACATTTTTTTTTATTATTATTGCAGAAAATAATAAAGAGAATACAGTAAATTTCAATAAAAGTAAATCTATAGATAAAACTGATTTAATATATTATGAATATTTTATTAGACCTGATTATTATTTTTATAGAAGTAATGTTTATTTGGATTATTTTTATTTTAATGATGATTTTAAATATATTGAAAGTAAACAAAAGAATAAATTTATAATTTCTAATTTAATGGAAATTGAACATGATGGAATTATTGGAATTGGAAGGAAATATACAAATAATTTTATTAATAAAAAAAATCCAGATAATCAAGAAAGTGAAATTGATTCTGATGAATCTTATAGTTTTATGAAAATACTGAGTGATAATTTTATAAATGATAAAGTAATTTCTTTTAATCCTATTACTCCAAATCAATCAATAATATTAATTGGAGAAAGAGAAAATTTAGGTAAATATAAAAAGTGTTATTCAATCGATAATATTGAAAATAATAAATTTTATGAAGATTTATGGAATTGTAAAATAGATTATATAAAAATTATTGATAATGGAAAGAAATTTAAATTTAATAATGATAAATATGCAGTTTTTGATAGTAATTCAAAGAATGTTATATTACCATATGATATTGGAATTGAAATATTTAATTATATTATTAATAAAGTAAATGTTAATTGTTTTATCATTCAAATGCAAATTAATACTGATTATGAATATTTAGAATGTAATGATAAAATAAATTTAGATGTATTTCCAAATATATTATTTAGTTTTAAAGATTTAGAATTAGTAATGAGAAAGAATGATTTTATTAGACCTTCTCTTGTTAAAGGATTTTATAAAATAAATATTATAGCAAGTAAAAATATTGATTATATTAATATTGGATTACCTATTTTAAAAAATTATTATGTTATTTTTGATTATAAAGATAATTCAATTGGCTTTCCTGAAGATAAAGGATATTTATATGGTAACCCAAAATCAAAAAATAAAAATTATTATATAATTTTAATACTTTTACTTATTAATAATGTGATTTTACTTATACCTCTAATTATATATGTTTATTTAGTAAGAAAAAAAAAATATAAATTTATTGACAATGGTTTTAACATATTTATTTAATAAATTAATTTAATGTATTTAATATGAATTTTTATAATTATTAAATATAATGAATAATAATTTAATTGATATAAAAAAATAATATCCTCATTGATAAATTAAATTCTAACATTAGAATGTAAAATAAACCATATTTTTTTTCATTTGTAAATAATTTAAGTTAATTTAAATTGAAAACAGACTTAAAAAACAAAAAAAGTAAAAATGTCTAAGAAGTATATAATTAACATAATATAATTAATTATAACATATATTCTAGACTTTTTAAATGGAGTGTTATTCAAAAAAAAAAATAAAACAAAATTCATTAAATTATTTAGTAGAAAAAATCAACCGCCAAGAATTTTTTCCTTGTTTAGAAGATGAAATAAATTTAAGTGCTGATATTATAAACCACAAAGAAGAATTTTTTAAAAATGAATTATTTTATTCTGAAGAATGTCATCAATCAATTTTAAATTGGATTTGGAATAAAAGAAAATATTTAACTCCTGATAATATTGATTTTAATCAATTATTTGATTTATTATTCAATGTAATTATTATTTTTGAATATTTTCCAATGAGTTTAGAAATTTTAAATAATTGTCATTTAATTAAAAAATTAAAAGATATCAAAAATTGTATTCAAGATTTTAACATAACTTTATCTTTTAGAATTGAAAATTTGATACATTATTATGAAGAAGAAGCTAAAATAAGAGAAAATAAATCTTTGTTGCAAAAAAAAAGAAAAAGAGAAATTGAATTTGATTTATCAGATAATGAAACAAATTCTTCTACAATTAATGATAATGATTTTGTAAAATTAGAGTTAAGTTATCATTCTTTGAATCCTAAAAAAAAAAAAGTTTCTTGGAAAGATCCTTTAGTTGAAAATCAAATTATTTATATTGATCAGGAACCTAAAAAAATCTAATTGTTTTTTTATTTTTTTTAGGTTCTTATCCCTTTTTTTGATATATTAAAAATTTCCTTTGGGATTTCATTTCCTGTTTGATTTAAATAAATTATAAATGTATGTGTTATTAATTATAAAAACTTTATTAAAACATTAATTCACTTTTACAAAAAAGAAATATATAATATTGTTAAGAAAACAAAATTAAAAATATTAATTAAAATTTATTATCAAAAGATTGCCAAAAAAAAATTAAAAAAATAATAATAAATTAAAAAAAGGTAAGTTAATTGAATAAATTAAATATTTTAAAAAATGAAAAAAAAAAAATAAAAAATTTTAATTAAAAAAAGTACTATTTAAAGTAGCACTTGATTCAAATCCAGAACAAAATTTTCCATCAACTAATAAGGTTCCTAAATCACTAATTTGAATACAAGGATATTCATAAATTTTATTATTATCAACACTATTCATTTTAATAATTTTTAAAACAGGATCTAAAACAACAAAAGTACTATTCATATAAGAAATAGTATTTAAAAATTCTTTAGATATATTATATAAACTTATACAAAGAAATTCACCTAAAAAATCAACACAAACAATACTAATTGGAACTTCAAAACAACTTTTAACTGGAGTTATTATTTTTCCTGTTATTAATTTAACAGTATTTTTCCCTTCTATTAATTTACTTGTATTAATAATTGTATATTTAATATCCTCTTTTAAATTATTAGGAATTGTTGATACTATTTGAGCTAATTTTTTTGGTTTTAAACCACATTGATTTTTTATTGATTTACATGTTGATTGAACTGTATTTATTATATTTACACATAAATCATTTGATTTTAATGTTTCATCAATATTATTTGCTTCTGAAAAATCTTGATATGCATTTTCATAGTTTTCTAAATATGCATGTACAACTCCTCTATTATAATATAAATCTGGGTTTTTATATTTACTCTTTTTTTCTTGAGATTTATTATATGCACTTAATGCATATCTTAAATCATTATATTGAGTTTTATCAATAAATGCTTTGTAAAAATATGCATTTCCATAAACATACCATGATAAAGAATCTTTCATATCTAATGTTATTGCTTTTTTTGCATAATCTAAACTTTCTTTTGCTATTTGTTGTTTTTCTTCAGTTGAATTTACTTGTTTTGTTCTTATTATCATTGATAAACTTCTTAAACTTGTTTTATTTTTTGGATCTAAATTTAAAGCATCTTTAAAATATTTTATTGCTTTTTCTATATCTGGTTTTTTCCACATTATATGAGCAATACAATTAAAATTATCTGCTATAAAAGGATTTAATTTTAACTAAATTATTTATATTTAATTATTATAAATTTTTAATTTTACACTTTTTGATGCTGATTCTTCTGATTCTTTTGAATATTCTGGAAATTTATCTAAAGCAAAACTTTTTACTGAATATAAAAATGATATTTCTTCTTTTGTTAATGTATTTGATATTTGAAGATTATCATTTATTATTTTTATTAAATTTAAAATTGATGTTTTGAGTAATTCATTTCTATCTGATTTATAATTTGTGAAATATATTTCTTCTACTTTTGCAAATAATGATTCAATTTCTTTTATATTTTTTATATTTTCCATTTTTTCTAAATTGAAATTTGATGTTAATGTATCACTTTCCATTTTAAAAATTTAAAATTATTTTTAATTCATAAAAAAATTAAAACATTATTATATGAAATATGTATGATATGTTATTAAATATAAAATGAAAATATTATGGATAATGTTTCAATTATCTTTAATTAAAAGAATCATTTTATATTCTATACTCAATGAAAATAATAATAATAATAGTCTTGACGATGATTTATCAAAAGTATTTATATCAGTAATAAAAACAATTAAAGAACTTTATGAACCAGAAATAAAAAATATCTCAAATGTAAGTGACAATTGTTTTAATTTTTTAAACAAAACATTTTTTTCAAATGAGGAAATAAAAAAAAATAAAATATTTTTATATTATTTAAAACTCGCATTAGACTCTTCAAAAAATAAAAATGATATATCAACATATAATGATTGTATGGAGAAAAGATATGGAATAGAATTATTAGAAGAAGATATAAAAAATTTTTCATATATAATAATATTTATAGATAAAAGAAATAATAAAAATCACACAGTTTTAAATAATGATACAACATATTTATTTGCTATTTGTGCACCACATCAAAAAAATGGTTGTTCAGATTCTGATTATTTAGAAATTGCAATGAAAATTTTTGAAAAAAATTTAGATCAAATTAAACCTACAAAAGAAGAAGTTTCTCTTTTTAGTTTTGAAAATTATACTGGAGAATATCAATATCATTTTTTATCTTTTGAACAAATTCCATTATATTTCATTATTTTACATATTTCTTTTATTATTTTTAAAAATATTTATTTTAAATTTTATCAATTTTTATTTTCTTGTTGTAAAAAAGAAAAAAATGATAGTGAAACTCCAAGTAGAAAATATACTATACGAAATAGGAAAAATACAAAAACAAATCAACCAAACAAAAAAACAAATTATCAAAAAATTTTTGAAAGTGTTTTTTCAATTTCTAAAAATATTGAAATATTATTTAGTAAAGGAAATGAAGATGAAGTTAATAATGATATTGGAATTAGTTATATTAAAGGAATAAAAGGTTTATCTATGATTTTTTATTTATTTGGTACTTTATATTTTAATTTATATAATTCTCCTATTTCTCAAAAAAATCGTTCATTATTTTTTAATAATTTAAGTCATACTTCTTTTTGTGTTTTTTATTTTGGAATGAAATATGCTCCAAGAATTTTATTAAGTTGTAGTGGATTTAGTTTATTTTATAAAATGATTTGTTATTTTGATGAGAAATCTGAAGAAGAAAGAGAAGATAAAAAAAAAGAAAATAATAATCACAATTTTACATATTATACTAATTTTAAAATGTTATTTACTTTTATTCTACATCAAATATATAAATATTTTCTTTTTTTACTTGTCACTTTCTTTATTATTTATTCTATTTTCTTATTAAATTTACTTTTTATCGATATTAATCCTATGTGGGTTTATTTTAAACATACTAAAATACAAAGTCTTTCCATTACAGAAATTATTTGTAATATATTTGGAATACAAACTTATTTTTTTCCAGAAAGAAAAGAAGATAGTATTTTAAATTATTTTTGGTTAATTTATAATGAAATAATATTCTTTTTAATTACATCATTTATTCTTTATTTTGTATATAAATATCAAATGAAATTAAATCGATTCATTATAATAAGTATTTTCTTTATAGAAGTATTTAAATCTATTTTCATATTTTTTATATTTCCTCAAAAAATTCGTCCAGGATATATTTATACTTATAATAATTATGGTAAATTTTATGTTTCTCCTTTAATGAATTATCCTTATTTTTTAATTGGAGTATATTTTTCAATGTTTAATTTTGTAATGCAAAAATCACTTAATTATATTGAATGTAATAGACAAGAAAAAACATATTTATCATCAAGTGTAAAAGCAATTAAAAAATTAAAAATATTTCAAAAATGTTATCTTTATTTTTGGGGATTGATATTTCTTTTTTTTATATTATTATTAAGTTTTTCCCAATCAATATTATTTGCTATTATTAGTTATATTAAATCAGAAGAAGATGTTATAAAAACTTTTTTTCAAAGTTCTCTAGTTCAAATTTTTATGTTATATGATACTGAAATTATTGTAATTTTATTCCACTTATTAGCTTTATTTTTTTATATTGCAGGAGAAAATTTTTTTAATACTTTTTTAACTCATAAATATTGGAGTATTTTAGATAAAATATATTTCAGTTATATTTTATTAATTAATCCAGTTATATTATATATTCTTTATACAGGAGAAACTAAAATTATATTTTCAATTCCAAATTGCTTTTTTTATAGTTCAATTTGTGGAATAATTTTATTTGTTATTTCAATTTGTTGTTATATTATTTTTGAATTACCTTTTAAAAGAATGACTAAATATATGTTTAAAGTTCAAAAAAATAAAAAAAAAGAAGAAATATTAGGAGGAATGGAAAATCAATTTAGTATATCTCAAAATGATAGTAATTTCCATTTAGATTCAAGTGTAGAAGAAGAAAAAGAAGAAATGGAAAATCAAGAATTTATCACTAAAAAAGGATAAATTCTTTTAAAAAAAAATAATATTTTTTATTTTATTTCTTTTTTTATAACTTTTATATTTAAAAGTTTTATTTTTTCATAAAAAAAATAATAAAAGAATTTAAAAAAAATAATCTTTTTCAGAAAAATATTATAAAATAAATGGATAAAAAGGAAAATAAAATTCCTCAAACTCAAACAGAAGAAAAGAAAATATTAATAGAAACATCATCAGACTTATATAAACTTCCTTTAGATGTAATAAAAAATACAAAAATATATAATTTCAAAGGAAATTACTTTGAAGAATTATATGAAGAAGCATTAAAAATAGAGAAAGCAGGTGGATTAGAAAAATTTTCAATATCAAATTATTTAAAAAAAGGGATTAAAATAGAAAAAATTAAATTTCAAATGACATATCAAACTCAAATGGGACAAGAATTAGGAGTTATTGGTTCTTTTAAAGAATTAGGTGAATGGAATCAAGATAAAGCTTTAAAAATGGAATGGACTAATGGAAATGTTTGGGTTAAAACTATTAGTTATTCTGAAAATAATGATTTTGAATTTAAATTTATTTTTATTGTTAATATGAGAGTTGAAAAATGGGAAGATGGAAATAATAGAATTTTTAATTTTAATGATATTAAAAGTAGATTAGAAAATGAAAAGAATAATTCTGATATTATTACTATTAGTCTAAATCAACAAATATATAAATTCAATTCAAATGAAAATTTGTTAACTATTATTGCAGATTGGAATAAGAAATAAATTATTTTTTTGAATTCTGTTCATTTTTTTTTATATAGAAAAAAATTATTTATTATTTAATTTGAAATTAATTTATTAATTGAATTATTTAAATTTAAGATAAAGAATGATTTTCAATTGAAAAGACAATTAATTAATTCCTTTTATGAAACAAGTTTTAAATATTCTATATTTAATCAAATTAAATCAAATTAAATAAAATACATCTTTAAAACCTAATATTTCAATGAGAAAAAATAATTAAATAATAATGTTTTTATTAAATTATTAAATACTAATTACCCTTAAGTAACAAATAAAGAAAAATAAAATTATATACAACTTATTAATAAATCAAACAACAATTATCACATTGATAACTATTTTTTTCATTTTCATTTTCGTCAATTTTATCAATTGGATAACGATGAAGATTATAATCATTTTCAACTAAAATAACTTCTGCAATTTTTTTTCTAGAAATATTATCAATAAAACTAACTTTATGATTTTTAGAACCTTTAAAAATTTCATTGCCAAAAGCATCAAATCTTTCTGATTGATTATCATTTAATCTTTTATTATTAGAATTGAAATTTGATTTTTTTAAATTTATTATTTTTGTTTTATCTAAAGATAATGATGTGCTTCTAGAATTTATATTTTTATCTGGATCTATTAATACTAATTTTTTAGTTTTTGAATTATTATATTTTTCAAATTTTGGATTATTATTATTCCTCAATGAAATTGAATTCATTTAAAATGAAATTAATTATATTTTTTTTCCAAGATTTATTTAATGTAAAATTAATTTATATTAAAGTAATTAATTGTAATATTAAAAAACTGTAAAAAAAAGTATTTAAAACATTTAAATATAATTTATTATTTATTAAAAAACTCATTTTATTTCTTTCCTTTTTTTGCTTTAAGTTTCTGAGCTCTCTGTGCTCTTCTTTTTCTTTCATCTTGAATAGCTTGTTCACTTTTAGGATTTTTAACAGTTTGATCAACACTAATAACAGAACAACATGCTTCAGTAGCAGCATTTAATATATTATCCTTTAATAAAGTGGGTTCCCAAACAAAATGTACATAAGTATCAATAATACCTCCTTCAAAACAATTAACTCCAAAACTATTTCCATCTTTACTTAAATCATGTTTTTGTCTTAATTTATTTACAATTTCAACAGCATCAAATCCTGAATTTTGTGCCAAAGTTCTAGGAATAACTTCCAATGCTCTTGCAAATCCTAATACTACTAATTGTTCTTTTCCCTTAATTTCCATCCCTGCTTTCCTAACATGTTTCGATAACTCCATTTCAATGGCTCCTCCTCCTGGAACTATCGAACTAGCTTTAGTTGCTCTTCTAACCACCATTACTGCATCGTTAATGCTTCTCTCAGCCTCTGCAATGAATTGCTCAGCGCCTCCTCTTAAAACAATAGTAGCTGTTTTAGCATTGGGACACCCTGAGAAAATGTTAAACCTCTCTGCACCTACTTGCTTCTCTTCGAAGGTTCCACATGTTCCAAGAGCACGTTCTGGTATATCATTACATGTTTGAAGTAACATTGCTCCTGTTGCTTTAGATACTCTTATTATATCTTCTTGAGGAACACGACCTGCACAAAAAATACCTTTTTCAGCAAAATATTGTGTTGCTATATCTCCTATTGGTAATTTACTTAATACTACTTGTGCTTTTGTATTTATTATATTATCTAATTTTTGAATTATTATCTTCCATTCTGCATCTACTATACTTTGATAATCAGATGGTTTTTCAATTCTAATTTCTGCATTTTCTTTCTCAGCTTTTAATTCTAATTCTACATTTAATATAATTATTTTAGGGTCAATAAATTTTTTTGGTTGTTGTTCAAATCCAGCATAAGAAAAAGTTTTCTTAAAAGCAACACCATCAACAAGAAAAGAATCAGTAATAGAACCTCCAGTAACATGTTTAATCCCAATTAAATCCTTATCTAAAAAATCATCTAATTTTTCAACAGCATTAACAATCATTTCACTGAAAAATTCTTTATAATTAGCGATTAATTTAGAATTAAGAGAAGTTTGAGCACATTTAATTAACAAATTTCTTTTTTCTTCATAATTTTTACCTTCAATATTAATAGCACATTCTCTTAATTTTTCTTTAGCTTTTAAAAGAGCATTCCAATAACCATTAATTATTACTTGTGGTGAAATACCATCTTCAATGAATTGTTTAGCTTCCTTTAATAATTCTCCAGCAAATAACATTACACTAGTAGTACCATCACCAATTTCATTATCTTGACTTTTAGCAACATCAACAAGTGATTTTGCTGCTGGATGTTCTATATTTAATAATTTTATTATTGTTGCACCGTCATTTGATATTGTTGTTGTGTCATCTGTTATTATCATCTTGTCCATTCCACGAGGACCTAATGTTGAACGAATCACTTCCACTGATGCTTCACATGCGTTTATGTTTCTTATTATTTGCTCTTTACCTTGAGTCATCTCTGTTCCTTCTTTTAATACTAAGATGTTCGGGTTTAGCATGTTCATTTTTTTTTTCTTTTTTTTTAATTTTTAAATGGGTTTTTTCTAGATTTTTATTTATTTTAATGGAAATTAATTATTTTTTTTTTGCTTTTTAAATATTATTTATTTTATTTTTTAATATTTTTTTTATTTATTTTTATTATAAGTAATTAAATGATAATTTAATGAAAAAAAATAAAACTTAGCAAATAAGTTCTTTTAATGAAAGAAATAATAATTCTAAGATAAAATGTTAACAATTATATATTATATATATAATACCAACATATGTTGATTTTGAGGGGACAATTAATAAAACTTATATAGACAAAGAAATTAATGATAAATCATTAATTATTAATTAATAATTCTAATTTATATAATAAATAAAAGAAAATAAGAAACAAAATAAAAAATCAAAATATTCATTCAAAAATTTATTTTTGAAGAATATATTATTGTGTTATTATGTTAAAATTATTAATTGTTTATAAATATATTATTTTGTAACTACAAATCAAATTATATTTTTTCATTTTTATTCAATACTTTTGATTCATTAGATTCACTATTTATTTCTTCATCTGGATGACTATAAATATTTGTTTTAGGAGGATTACTCCTTTTATATAATCTAGTAATATTAAACGTAACCCAATCTTTTTCAGCTTTCCTAATTTGATTAATATATCTTTCTCTTTTATTAAATTTATGTGATCCAAATTTAAAATATTTTTTAGATTCATCTAAATCTTTTTTCATTTGTTTTAATTTATTTTTATAATAATCATTAACTTGAATAACATCATTTTTTAATTTTTGTTTAATATAATTATTAATTGATTCTCCTTGTTTTTTATAAAAAAAAGCACTTTGACAAATTTTATTTAATTTTTTAATCTTTTCATTATTATATTTATTTAATTTAGCAATATAAGAATTACTTATAGTTTCATCTTTATTTAAATACATAATTAAATTTCTATTTTCAGCATGAATTTCAAAAGAATTATTTTTATCAAATATTTTTTTTGGATCTTCATAAACATGACTTCTAAAATTATCTTCAGTAACTTTTTTTCCTTTTTTTATCAAAGAAATTTTATTTTTAACATCTTTTTCTAATTTTTTATATGATAAAGGGTTTATTATATATTTAATAGGATATGCATTTCTTATTATAGGTAATTTACTATTGGATGAATTATTTTTACTATCTAATTGCATTGATTTATTTATATCATATAATATATCTGGAATTACTTGTTTATTTGAATCATTTGAATTATTAGTATTGGATTTATTATATTTTTCTTCTATTTCAAAAGGTATTTTTAATTTTCTTTCCTTTAAAGAAATTTCTGTATAATTTGAATGATTTTTATTTAATTTTTGAAAAGGATTTGATTCTTCTATAATTGATGATGATATATTTATAGAATCGATTGTTCTATTTCTACGTTTTGGAACATCTTCAAATTCTAATTCTTTTATTATTTTTGCACCATTTCTAGTCAACACAATCCTCATTAAAAAAACTATATATTATTAATAAAATGTTTTTTTCAATTATTTTATTTTAAAAAATTTAGATTATAATGATGAATAAATTTAAAAATTTAAAACTAGATGAATCCCTTTCAGCATCAATAAGTGATACATTAAAATTAGATCAACTTCGTGAAAGTTTTTCAAACATAAACATAATAAATAATATGAATAGAAACACTTTAAATTTTGGAGAAACAGAAATAGGACAAGAAAGTATAATATTTAAGGATGAACAATTTGCAGTGAATTCAAAAGGAATAAAAAATACAACAACAGGAGAAATAACATATACAATTTCACCAGAAGATATTGAAATGGGAGAAGCAATTGGAAATGGTGCTTCTGGAAGTGTTTATAAAGCTATTTTAAAAAATAAGAATATTCCTATTGCTGTTAAATCAATTAATATATATGATGATAATAAGAGAAAACAATTTAAAACTGATTTAAAAGTTTTATCTGAAAATAAATGTGAATTTTTAGTTCATTTTTATGGTGCTTTTTTCCAAGAAGGGACTGTTAAAATATTATTAGAATATATGAATTTGGGTTCTTTGGAAAATATTGTTAAAATAATTAAAAAAAAAAAAATCCCACAACCTTGTATACCAGAACCAATATTAGCAATTATAGTAATACAAATATTAAATGGTTTATTATATTTATATAAAAAAGGGCATTTAATTCATAGAGATATTAAACCAGCAAATATATTAATTAATTCAGATGGAATAGTAAAATTAACTGATTTTGGAATTGCAAAAAATTTAGACAATTCAAGTAATTTAAGTCTGACATATGTAGGAACAAGAAATTTTATGTCACCTGAAAGAATTATTGGTAAAGAATATTCATATTCTTCTGATATTTGGTCTTTAGGTTTAGTTATATATGAATTAGCTACTGGAGTTTTTCCTTATACTGAAAATGATTATTTAATGCAAATTAAAAAAATTGTGGATGATCCTGAACCTTCTTTACCTGATAATGGATTATATTCTGAAGATCTAATTAATTTTGTTCAAGGTTGCTTAAAGAAAGATCCTAATGAAAGATTTTCAGTTACTGATTTACTTTATCATAATTGGATTATTAATAATTATGATAATGAATATGATATTTCAAAATGGTTGGCTAAGTTGTTTGATTATAATTTAGAATAAACTATTTATTTTGGAATTTTGTTGTTAATTATATTAAATAATTATTTTATGTAATATGGACTAATTAAGTTTTTTCATTTTTTAATGCATTTTTAATTGAATGTATAAAAAAATGTTTTTTTTATTGTAATATTAAACATTTAAATAATATAATTTTACCTATTTATTATATGAAATTTATAAATAACATTTTATTTGTCTCCTATTTTTACTATTTTCATTTCAAAAGAAATATCTGATTTGTAAGAAGAATTTTCCCTAGAATTTACCTTATAATTATTATATAATTTATTTAATTTAATGCAAACGAAAATTAGAATTGTTAATAAAATAAAGTAAACAATAACTCCAAACACAATATATATTATAAAATTAAAACCATTATAATTATTGATTTGGCATTTTTGTTCATATTTATTTTCATATATATAAGAAACATATTGATCAAGATATATTCTTTTTGAATCAATATTTAAATTATAAATGTTTTGTAATTCAATATCATCTTCTTTAATTAAAACATCTATTGAATTAAAATTATTATGATTTACATTAAAATTTTTTGGATTTTTAATGACACAATTTTCTCCTTCATTATAAAAAATATCATATTTAAAATTAACACATGCAGATTTTATTGAAGTTACTTCATTACTTAAACAAATAGGACAAATTGCTTTATTTTCCCATTTAAAATAATATTTACAATTTTCATAATGAATAAATATTGGTGTATCTAAGGAAAAAATGTTATCTTCAATTTGATTTTTTTTACATTTTATAAATAAATAGGTTTCAATTTTACTTTTTGGATTTTCAGGACAAAAATCACCTCCAATATAATTTATTATTATCCCTTTATCTTTTTTTTCATCAACAATTTTTATATAATTAATCTTATTACCTATATTATATATTTTTCCTTTGTCATTTTGAGATTTTAATAAGAAAATAAAACCATATTTTAACTCTTCTTTTTCATCACTAAAAGAATAATTTGAATTTTTAATTGGAAATTTTTTTAAGTATTTAAAATTTAAAAAAAATAAATCATTTTTATATCCTTTTATTTGAATAAGAGAATTAACACAATTTTGAATTTCACATATTTTTTCATTAGAAGTATTTAAATCATGAATAATAAAAGTTCTCATTATATCAGTTTGATTTAAAATATCATATATAATACATTGTGTTCTCTCTTTGTTAGAATAAGTAAAAGTAGGACATAATAAACACTTTTCATTATTATCTTGTGAAATTTTAAAATAATTTTCATCACATTTTATGCATTTTTTTTCCTCATTTAAATAAAATCCAGGAAAACATGATGAACAAATATATCCATTATCTTTTTTTATTTTTAAATTATTTGGACATTCTTCACATTTATATCCTCCTCCTTCTTTTGTATTATATATTCTTATTTTTTTTATATTAGAATATAATGAATATATATTTATATTATGTATTCCTTTTTGTAAATTTATTTTTACTGTATTATTTATAGCTTTCATTTCATCTAAAATATTATCTATCATTATTTTAACTATATTGTTATTTTGTTCATTATCTTCTAATTCTATAAATAACTCTCCTTCATTATCTACAATTTCTATTGCTTGACTAAATATATTATTTATTATATTATCAAATATTAATACTTTCTTTATGATTCCATCACATTTTAAACATTTATCCATATTTTCTTCATTTGAAAAAGTATCTGAAGGACATAAATCACATTTATAAGAATTATTATTAATTTTATTTTTAAAAAATCCACTTTCACATTTTTTACATTCAATAAAACTTTCATTTTTTTTTGTTTTTTCTAAACAAATCTTTTTATCTAAAATAAAATTAACCTTTTGTTTGTTACTTATAATATCACATACATTATCAATAATTCTAGAATAATCTTTATCTTCACATTCAGGTAAATTAACACAAGAATGAAATCCAATTCCATTATAACTTATTTTATCAATTGGGCAATTTTTACAAATATTATTTTTATTATCAAAATATTTTCCATCTTTGCATATTTCACAATGATCACTTCCTTCATTTGAAATACCATTTTTACAAGGAATACAATTTAAAGCTGCAGTTTCAATTCCAGTTATTTCTATATTTTTAATTTCAATTTTTAATTGTTCATTTAATTTATTTGAAACAATTTTTGAATATTGCCATAGAAAAGTATAATATCCTGGATTTAATTTTATTTTTATTTCTTTATATTTATCATTAGAAGTTGAAATATCCGAATCTGAAATTTGTAGAAAGTAATTTATATAAAATTTAAATATTCCATTTTTTATATTATTATCTATTATAGTATCTTTCCTATATTTAAAAATTAATTCACCATATTCTATTAAATGAACTGTTTTACCTAATTGAACTCCATATGATGCATTAGAATTATTAGTTAAATAAGGATTTCCACTAATTAAACTTTCCCCATTTAATGTGTGAAAATTTGAACAATAAAAATTATTATTATTAGTTTGTGTTACAAAACATTCATTTTGAAATAAATTTATTGTTTCTTTATTCCATTCAGAAAATTCTCCATCTACTCTAAAATTGCCTCTTATTGAATATGTATTTTTTGGACATTTTTGACAATTTAATTTCTGAGTTGATATATTATATGTTAAATAATATCCTTTTTCACAAAAATGACATTCTAAATTTTCATTTGAATTTGGAATATTTTCTTTAAATATATTACATTGATCTGGATTTGAAAAATAAATTGTTCTTTTTAAAAATTCATTACATTTTGATATTTTGAATTTTATTGAATTTTCATTACATTTTGGAAATTGGGTATTAATATTTGAAAGAAGATTTATGAAAAAAAAAAAGTATAGCATCTAAAAAATAAGAATTAATTTTTAAACATTAATAAATAATTAAAAATTAAAAATTTGTTTTTTAACCCCTTAATTTAAAGAATTTTGAATTAAAAATTACTTGCTAATAAAAACAAAATAATTGTTTAATTTTAGAATATTTGAATCAATAAGAAAAGATATAAATAATTTAATTAAAAATTTAAAATTTAATTTTTTAAAAAAGAATAAATTAAAAAAAACGAAATAAAATAAAATAAATTTAAATATAATAATATTAAATTTTTTGGTTTATTCCTTTCTTTTTGCTTCTTTGAAAATGTCATTATTTTATCATTTAATCCTGTTTTTTTATTTTTGAATTACTTCTTCTTAATTTTTTAATCCTGAATTTCATTCATTTTCTTTTTTTTTAAATATACCCATTTTATTCTGAATGAGCATTTATCAATATTTTAAAATTATCTTTATTTAAATTTATTGATTTTCATTTTTTTGAACAGATTGATTTTAAGATTGTATAATTTAATTTTTATCAATTTAAAAAAATAAAAATAAATATTACTCATCTTAAAAAAATAAAATGTCAGAATACAAATCAATGGTTGATTTAAAAATAAAAACAATAATATTAAAAGTAGTTTTAATAGGAGAAACATCTGTAGGAAAATCATCAATAATAAATAGATTTGTCGAAAATCAATTTTATAAAAATTTTTCTCCGACAATGTCAGGAACATGTGTAACTAAAGAAATATTTTACGAGAAATATAATAAAATATTAAAATATGAAATATGGGATACAGCAGGACAAGAAAAATATAGATCATTAACAAAAATGTTTTATAAAGATGCTTCAATAGTAATATTAGTTTTTGATATTACAAGAAAAGATACTTTTGAAGAAATAAGAGATTTTTGGGTAAAACAAGTTAAAGAAAATTCAAATGAAGATATTATTATATCTCTTGTTGGAAATAAAGAAGATAATTATGAATATGAAGATATTGATAATAATAATATTGAACTATTTGTTAATCAAATTAATTGTCTTTATAAAAGAGTTAGTGCTAAAAGTGGTTTTGGAATTGAAAATTTATTTTATGATCTTGGATTGAAATATTTAGATCCTGAGAAATATAATTCAATTTTAAGTAAAAGTGTTGAGTATAAAAAAGGTAATATATCTTTAAGTGATTTTAGTAAAGGAAATATTACACAACAAAGTATAGGAGAAGATAAAAAAAAATGTTGTTTTCAAAATTAATCATTTTTGTGATGTAATTTATATTTAGAGTATATTTTTACTTTTAAAAATTGTTATTTATGTTTTATATTTTGGGATATAGAAAAATGATTTGTAAAATTTAATTATTATTAAAAAATTATTTTTATATAAATATAAATGAATGAAAAGTCAGACAGAAAATCTTAATAAATTATAGATTTGAATAGAAACTTATTTTGAAAAAAAGAAATAGTTTGGATATATTTTCTTATTAAAATCAAGAATTTTAAAAATTATCTCAAATAAAAGGAAAAATCAATTTTCAAGGGAAAATAATAATAAAATTATATTATATTATTGTGATTTTTATAAATGTTCTCATTCAAGTTTTGATGAAAAATATTGATTCTTAAATGAATACATAATTTAATTTTTTTTTGTATTTATTGAAATTGTTTTAAAATGTAATATTCCATATTTTCAACATTATAAAAAATGCTTATGAAAGTTCTGCAGATTTATTTATTTTGAAATATTCTATTAAAATCAAAGATCTAATAGAATTTCTGATATACCTGGAAGAATTTAAATAATTTAAATTTTAAATTTTTTTAAAATTTTTTTTTTAATTTTAAAATTTTTAATCATCTTTGAAATTTTCTATTTCAAATTCAAATTCTTCAAAAGCTTGTTTTGGCATAGATAATTTACTTAATAAAATTTCATTTCCTTTTTCAATGTCACTCACTATTTTATTAATTGCATTATCATCTTTATGTTTAACAATTATATTACTTGGTCTATTATAAAATGTTGTAAAAGTTCTTTTTCTTTCATATTGATATTTAAGCATATCAACTTCTTCATCTTTATATCTTTCCTTTAAAATCTCTTTAAAAGATTCAATTTTAGAACCACAAATATGTTTTCTTCTTTCAATACAAATTTCTCCATAAATATCATTTTCATCTTTTTCTTTGTTATCTTTTTTATTTTTTTCTTTAATCTCATTTCCATAAAAATAATCTTCTATAACATTTGGATTTAATAATTGCCTATAAGTTATAAATTCTCTAATTTCATGTCTATAATTATTATCTCTAGAACATAAAGGCCAATCCAAATCACATTCAATTTCATCTTTATTTTCATTATTTTCATAAGAAGAAACATTAATTTCTTTAATTATTTTTGGTAATATAATTTTTCTATTTAAAGAAATAACATTATTATCAAAATCATCATATCTTTTAAAAATAAGAAAATAAATTAATTTTGCTGTATTATCATATTCCATAATTTTCTTATCAAAAATATATTGTATTTTATCTATTGAATTTGCTTCCAAAACCTCTTTACTAACAATTTTAATTAATCCATAAGCTGCTTTAAAAAAAGCAATATTTCCTTCCAATAAAAATAAATCCCAAATAATTAGTTGATAAATTTCACTAACACCATCAAAAAAAAGACCAGTTAACAATTTATAAATAAGATTATTTAAATATAATTCACAATCTAATTGTCTTAAATGAAAAAGTAATTGCTCATTATTTCTTAAAATTAAATTTTTAATTAGAGTACAATCAGTCATCATTCCTGCTAATTCAGTATAATAATTTAAAGGTAAAAGAGTTTCAATAACTTCAATAAAGATCCAAAATGTTTCTTCCTAATTTAAAATTTAATTTTTTATTATACTTCATCATTTGTAATTTTTAATATTTTTCCAACAATATAATTAAACCCTTGACAATAACCTATTGAAATGCTTCTTTTTGTATAAGCTAATAAAATTCTTTTTATTTTATCTAAATTGTCTTTTATTTTAAAAAAAGGATCTGATGGAAAAGTTCTTTTTATATCAAGATCAATTAAAGTTTCATAAGGACATGGAATATATTTTGGAAAATTTTTGGTTAAATTATTATAATAATTTGGATTATTGATTATATCTTTTTTAGCTCCACTTGCAATTAACCAAAACTAAATTTTTTATATTTTTTATATATTTACTTCTTTTCTGTATTTACTTGGCATTTCAAATAAAAGTAATGTTTTAAGTATTTTTTTTTCTTGATTTGAAAATGATATTTTATTAGGTTGAATTAACTAAAATTATTTAATTAATTATTATTTTTGGAATAAAATATACATTTTGACCTTCTTTATCCCATGAGAATAACTTAAGATTTTTTTTTATATCTTTATATTTTAATGATAACAAATCAATAAGATTTAATTTCTTCTTTTCATTATTTTGAATATTTTTACCATTCTTTTCATTCATTTAATATCATAGATAAAAAATATATTATTTATATTTAAAAGTAATTTAAATTAAATTTATTAAATGTTTTTAAATTAATTATTTATATTTTAAATTTTACTCAAACAAATTAAAAAATGTGAATTATTGAACTTGATTAGGTGCATCTTCAACATCAACAGTATATTTTTTATTTAACATATATCCTCCAAAACATATACAAATACTTATTAAAAAAACTATTATAAAAATTATAATAAATTGAGCATCGACTTCATTCTCACTATTTTCAATATAAAAAGATAAAGTATTATTATCAATATCAAAAACAGAATAATAATTATTTAAAACATTAGTTCCAGCATACCAATAATCATTTTCATAATTTATATTTATTATAACATAACAATTCGTTCCTGTTATTGAAGAATCTAAAGAAAGATAATCTGTTACATTTATAAATAAAATTTCATCATTTATTATAAATTGAAAATTTCCAAATTTTTTTTTAAAATTTTTATCACATTCACATGAAAAATCTCCTGACTTTAAAACTTGACAATTTCCTTCTTCTGGAAATATTAAATCAATATTATCAAAAAAAAATTTTTTTGGAATCAAAAATAAACTTGTTGAAGAATCTAAAATTAATTTTTGACTTTCATTCATTGTTGCATTTTTATCATTAATTTTAACATTTTTAGCATTTAAATACCATTGAGTTTTATTTTCATTAAAACTAACATTATAATGTTTACCTAAGCTTTCATTTCCTATAATCTCTTTGTTAATATCTCCAATGAATAAATATAAAAATTCAGAAGAATATTTTAAAGAAAATATTTTTCTATTTGTATTTAAGTTATAATTTGTAAAAGATAAACTAAAAAAACCATTAATTCCAAATTGAGAAGTATCTGAAACATTAGTAAAAGAAATAAAATTAAAATCAAAATCATTTAATTTTGACATAATAGTAGCTTTATCTTTATATTCATTTCCAAAAAAAAAATAATGATATTTTAATTCTGTTTGATTATCATATAATTTTAAACTATCTTTAATATTATATCCTTTTCTAGTACAAATTGTGCAAAATGGAGAAACTAATAAAGATCTATTTAATGTTGTATCAAATACCATATTATAAGTTGTTTTATTACCTATTTTTATATTTATAAAAGGAATTCCTGTATGAAAATCTAATGTTAATCTTATTAATTCACTTTGAATAATTTTAACTAATATAATATATAATATATTCATTATTAATTAAATTTAATTTTTCAATTATCTTTTTATTTTTTTATAAATTTACATTTTTTATTTTAATGAAATTGATTAATTAATGTTAATTAAAAATGGGAATAAATGGTTCAGTATGTTGTTATAATAGAACAAATATTCCTAATTCAGATATGAAAGTTCCAGATGATTTAACTGGAAATGGTCAAAATTCAGTAGATTCAGAAATTTTAAAAAGTATTAATAGCATTAAAGATATTTCAAATGGTTTTGATTATATTTTATCTGGAGATTATTATCTTATGCTCTTTAAAGTCACATCTTATTATAATTTAATTGATAAAATTGTTTTGGAATTAAATAGCAATGATATTTTTGTTTTACTTGAAAATATTATTAATTGGATTAAAAAAACTGAGTCTGTAGAAAATAAATTCATTAATGAAACTAAACTTAATATTGAATATGCTACTAAAAAAATAATACAAGATATTAATATTTATCATTCAAAAAATAAAACTAAAATTCCAAAAATAATAACAATTAAATGCTTAGGTGATTTATCTATTATTGCTCAATATATTAAATTTAAAAACAATAATGGAAAAGATGATAAATATGAAAAAAGTTTTTGGAAAGAAGATAATGAAGAAAAAGACATTAAAAATACTATTTATAAAGTTTCTTATAATTTAATGAAAATTAGAGATAATGTTTCTAATCCTTCTTGCAACCAAAGTGAAAATAATACTGAGTCAGAAAAGCCTAATATTGAAAAATTAAATAGTTTGTCAAATGAATCATCTAAATTATATAATAATATAGAAAAGTTTATCAATGAAATTAATGAAAGTTTATTCAAGTAAATTTTTAGTTAATGTAAATTTAATTAATTTTTTTTGTTTTTATCAATATATATTTTAAAAAATGATATTATATTTTATTATATTTTTCATGATATTAGTTCAAAAAAAAAATTAATCTTTATCATACATAAATATGTATTAGTTGCTTTTCATAAAATTATTATTTTATTAAATTTAAAAAGAGAAAATTACCATAATACCAATATTTCTAAATAAAAAGTCAAATTAATAACTTTTATTTTATGAAAATAAAAATATTTAATCAAAAAAAATAAATATATATTTATATATCAAATAATAGTTTTTTTAAATTTAAATAATGATTTCTCTATTTAACTAACGATAAAATTATAAAAAAAAACAAAAAAAAATAAAAATAAAATTAATTATTATGGAATTATTATCATTGTTGGTATAATAATAATATATAATTAGTAAATAGGGATGTTGTAAGCCTCAAATAAAAACTAATGTAGAAAAATTAAAAGTAATAAAAGTATCAGATGAATCAGACAAAAATTTAAATAATAATTTAGAAACAATAGAAAAAAAAAATTCTTTAATAAATTTAAAAAAAGATTCTATTTTAGAAAAACAAAGTCAAAAAATAAGAAAAGAAGATTCAATAGTTGAAGAAATAAAAAATGAATCATCTAGAAAATTATTATATATAAAACCGCCATTAACATTTCCAAATTTATTTTTAAATCATAAAGATATAATAATAGATGAATTTGGTCTTAAAGGAGTTCCAAAAAAAAATAAAGGAAAATTAATATTTTTTGGAATAGATACTAAATATTTAAAAGGAAAATCAAATTCTCACGTAAATGATATTATAATAAGTGATGAAATAACTAATCCAAAAATAAATAAAAGTCAAGCAATTTTTTATATTTATTATGAATCTAAATTAGATAAATTTTTTTTAAAATCATTATCAAAAGAAATTTATTTTTCTCTAATAATAAATCCATATATTCAAATATCTTTAGATAACAATCATAAAAATTATATAAAAATAGGAAAAGTAATATTATCAATATTAATAAAAAATGAAGAAAAAATAATATATATAAAAATAAAAAAAGGAGAAACAATAGAAAAAGAGGATAATTATTATTTTAACAAAGAAAAAATGCCAATAAGTATAGGAAGAGGTAATTGTTCTATAAATATTAAATGTGAAACAGTAAGTAAAACTCATATTACTATTGATTATAATAAAGAAAATCAAAATTTTTTTTTAATTGATAATGCAAGCACAAATGGTACTCAACTTCTTTTAAATGAAGGAAAAAATATTCAATTATTTGGTGAAATGGTTTTTAATTTAGGAGAAAAACAATTTCAAATCATCGAAAAATAATTATTAATAATAAATGAAATTTAGTAATCGATTTATTTTATATTATAATTATATAATATAAAAAAGGTTTTGAATTTCATGGAAAAAAAAATTAACAATAATATTTTTTTACTTTGTATGATAAATATAAAGTTTTATATGATTAATATATAGTTTATTATGTAACATACTATTTTTATTTTTGTTCCTTTTTTTGTTTTTCATTTCTTTTTCTTTTTTTATCTAACATATTATCTTTATTCACATTTCTTTTTCTACTATATCTATAACCTTTTTTTTCTTCATTTTTTTTTTCTTCAAAATAAGAATAACTAACTTTAACTTTACTTTTTCCTACATTATCATAATTCATTTTTAAAGTATCATTTTCATTTTTTGAAATTAACATTCTTTTAGTAACAGATTGATTAATTAAACTAATATTATCATTAATTTTTATACCATATCTAACATTATTCATTTTAGTAAAAGAAACATCGAAAAATTTATCTCCGATTGCTAATTGAAAAGTACCATCTGACCATTCAATTAATTTAGCATTTGAAATTAAATTTTTATTTTGATTATATTTCCATCTAATATAATTTTCTAAGGGAATTTGTTTATATTCTGTTTCTCCTTTTTCATTTTTTATTTTTAATTTTTCTTCTAATTTATATGTTTCTGGATTATATATTAAAGGTTGAAAATGTGTTATTGTTGATAATTTTCCTTCTATTACTTCATAATCTTCTGAATTTAAATTAGTTAATTTATCATATGATATTGGAATTATTTCTTCATTTTCTATTTTATTCTCTTCTTCTTCTTCTTTTTCATTTATTTGATTATCTTCTTCATCTGACATATTTTTTATATATTTATATAAAAATTCTTTAAATTCATTTATTAAAACAATTTTTAATTATAATTATGGGAAATATTTGTGAATGTTTGAAAGATAATAATTTATATGTTGTTAATGAATTTAAATTAGATGAAAATTCCTTTTTGGATAGAAGAAAAAAATTAAATAAATCTATTGAAAAATATAAAGGAAATATTAAAGAAATAACTAAAGAAACTTCAAAGGAAAATAGTGCAATTTTGAAAAATAATAAAATGAATAATGTTTCAAATTTTAAAAATAAAAATGAACATTTATTTACTATTAATGATAGTATTTCTATAATTGAAGCTAATCAAAATGAAGAATTAAGTTTTATGAATAATGAAGAAATTAGTAAAATATTTCAAGTTAATGAAACAAATAATAATTTAGACAATTCTCAAAGTAAAAAACATAATTTAAATAAAAGAAAAATTAAAGGAAATTTTGATGAAAATGAAAATGATTTTTCAAATTTTAATCAATCTCAATTAAAATAAAATCTTCTTTTATAAAATTGCCTTTATTTATATAAATAGGTAATAGATATTAGAAGACCTATGATATAATCAAAATATAAATACATATAAATATTTTATAAATTAATATTAGCATAAAAACATAAACAATTTAAAAAATAATTTAAATTTGATAATATATGATTTTGTTATTTTTTTTTAATTTATGAAAAAATAGTTCTTTCTTTAAATTTTAAATATAAATAAACTCCAATTATTTTAACAACGAATTTTTGATTGATTATTTTTTAAATTTTCAAAAAGATTTATTATCTTTTTATATGTTTGAAAAATTTTTCAAAAAATTTTCCTTGATAAAAAATTTATTTTTTTTATTTCTTTGTTAGATATGATTGGTTTAATTAAATTGTTTTTATTGAAATTTTTTATTCTCAGTAATAAAAATATAAAAATTGATAAAAATAAAGGCTATAAATTCTAATGGTGTTAAAAAAAAAATTAAAAAAATACTTTTATTTTAATTAATTTTATTAAATTCTATTTACAAAAAATTAAAAAAATATTATTAAAATTTAATAAATTAAAAAAATGTCCTTTCCTAAAATACTTTTCTTGATTTTAATCTCATTAACATTTTCTCAAGATTCAACAACATATTACATGACAATGGAAAAAGGTGCTGAACCAACAATATATTCAGAAAATAAGCTAGCTTATATAACAGTAAATATAGAATCAGTAAAGAATAAGTCAGCATCAGATATAATATTTTATTTATATCCAGCAGACACATATAATTATATTAAAGCATATCTATCCTTTGATATTCCTCAACCAAGTTTTGATGATAGTGATTATAAAATTGTTTCTGATCCAAAGCCTACTTTTTATCTTACTAAAGAAGAGTTTAAAAATATTAATCAATTTTATGTTTGTGTAGAATGTAAAGATAATTGTTTCTTTTATTATGCTGGACATGGAATGACTCAATTTAATTTAGTGGAAAGAACTAAATTTGATAAATATTTAAAACCAGGAGAAATATTGAATGCAAGATATAATTTTAGAAATATTGAAAAAAGTGTTTTATTTACAGCACTTTCACCTGATTCTGATTCCATTTGTTTTACTGCTAAATCTGATAATGAAGAATATACTCCTAAAAAAATATTATCTAATTCTTATGGTATTATTATTAATAAACCTAATTGTGGTTATGTTGATTTTTCTTTTAAAAGTTGTATTGAAAATAAAGGAAATTATGCTTCTATTTCAACTGTTTTAATTGAATTAAATGATTATAAAGAATATTATGAAAAAGTTGATCCTTTTGAACATGTTATTACTGGTATTAAATGTACTGTTAGTGATTGTAGGAAATTATATACTTTTAATACTTTTAAGAATGGTAATTATTCTATGAGAATTGAAACCAATTCTTTAGAATTAATTGTTACTTTAACTCATCATAAAGATCCTTCTCAAGTTTTATATCAAAATACTATTAATCAAATTGGTTATTTAACTTGGACTTTAAATCAAAGTTCTACATATGATCTTACTTTTTATTTAAAAGAAGAATTAAGAATAAAATATGATCTTATTGGAATTAGATTTCAAATATCTTATGATTTAGAATTATATGATTTTCAATTTAGAAATATGGAATTATTTAGAAATATTCCAGCAAGAGATACAATACCAAAAGGTTCAATTAATTATTATAGAGTAATTTCAAGAGGAGATAATTCATCTCCTTTAGAATATCATTTAAGAATGCTAAAAGGTTATCCTATATTATATTATATTAAATGTGATGATTATCCAAATTGTCAATATGATAAAGATGATCTTGAGCAATTAATAAAAGAAAAAAAAGCAATTACAAATCAAGATGTTAATAATAATATTTATATTTATATTACACCTGAAGAAGGTGATTTTTATCATAATAAAATACAATATTTAGCTCTTGTTTATTGTGATGAAACTAAAATTTTTAGTGATGATTGTGAATTTCAAATTGAAATTGATAATACTGAAGGTAAAGGAGGTAATTTTATTTTATTTGATAATGTAATTACTTATGATTCTCTTCAAAAAGATGATAATGATTATTATAAATTTGATATTTTTGATAATTCAATTAATAAAGTTTATATTGTTACTTATAGTTTTACTGGAAATGTTGATTTACTTCCTAAATTTATTGGAACAGGTTTTAGTGAACCAAAACATATTAGTTATGGGAATTTTGAACAATATATTTTTACTAAAAAATTAAATGAAGATATTAATGGTTATTTTAATATAAATGTTCTTGGAAAGGAAAATTCATTTTATAGTATATTATATTATACTGATAAAGACGATGTTTCTGAAATTAAAAGTGGTGAAAAAGTTATTCAAGTTCTTCAAGATCAATATTCTAAAGGATTTAAATTCTATAATAGAAATAAAAATCAGAATTCTCCTTATGTAATAAGTATAAATACTTTAAATTGTGAATTAAAAGCAACATTCAATAATAAACAAGAAATTGAAATTAAACAATATTATCAATTTATTCTTAATTCAGACCAATTAGATTATAAAAATGATTATTATACAGTTTCTCTTTCAATTTCTAAATATATTTCTGTTGAACCTAAAGAATATGATTATTGCATATTTCAAATTAGTGGAAATGAAGTACATAATGAAAGAGCATTAACTTTAAATGAAGGGTATAGTCATATTGAAACTTTTAGTAAAAATATTAAAAGTTTAACATATGTTTATCCATATTATTTATTGAAGGATGATTTAATGGGAAAAAAAGAAGAATTATACGTTTCTTTATTAAAAAATGATAATTCTAAATATTTTATTACTTATCAAATTAATAAAGGAAGCACTTTAGAAAGTAATTTCATTGATAATTCAAAATACTTTAAATTTTCATCAGATGATTTAATAAATGAATGTCAAAATGTTTTAATATGTCCAATTAAAATAACAATTAATTTAAAATCTGAAATTGAAGAAGGCAATAAACCTCAAATTGAATTTTCTTTTCTTTCCTCACATGATATTCCAAAATATATGAATAAAGAAATAAAATATGATGGAGTTACAATAGATACAAAAGAACAATTATATAATTCAAAATATGCATATTTTTACAAAGATATAAAAGTTTTAAAAGATAATGAATATGAATACATCTATATTAACTTTAAAAGAGGTCATGGTTCTGCTGTTGCAAAAATAGTTCCTAAAAGTATAACAGAACCAAATTCAAATTGGAATCAAAGAATTTCTCTTCCAACTAAAGATTCTCAAAATCTAACTTATTATATTTTCTTTGATGATTATAATCACTTGTTTAAAATATCTAAAAGTGATACTGAAAAATGTGCTCTTTATAATTGCGAAATATATATTGGAGTTTATAATTTAGATAATGAAAATGATATAAAATTAAATGAATTTTCTATTTATACTCAAAATTATGTTAATTTAAAAGAAAATGAATTATTATCATATTATATTGATAATAATATTAAAGAAATTAATCATAGTTTTTCAGTTAATAAAGATTCTGATGTTGTTTACATTACTTTTTATAGTGATATGTGTAAAATGAAAATAAAAACTAAAAAAGGTGAATTAGAAATTGATTGGGATATAAATTCATCTTATGAACTTATAGAAATAAAATCTAAAGATCCTAAATTACAATTAGATAATTTAAAAGGATTACAATTTAATTTAATAACAACTCCTGAAAATTTATCTAATCAATGTAAGTATTCAATTTCATATTATATTCCAGAAAAAAATTATCCAGAAGTTTTCAATTCAAAAAATAATATAGCAACATTAGGTAAATTCAATAATAATAATATAGTATATTTCACAATTCCAGTTTCAGTAATTGATAATACTAAAAATATTGCTATTTATGTTAATAGTAATAAAAAAATGAGTTATGATGATATTGAAATTTATGTTAAAAAAATGAATTTAGATGATTATTTAAATTTAGATTCTCAAGGAATAAAAAATGCAATGCCTAAAAAAGGAAGTTGTGATTCTTCTTCAGAAAATCAATTTAGTACTGATTATTTAAATATTAAAGAAAATAATGTTGGTAAAAAAGATATTATATATTTAGTGACTGTTCAAAATATTAATAAAAATCAAACTAATTCTGTTATTAGTTTATTAACTAAATTTGGTGAAAATATTGATAAAAGCAAAATTAAAGATGAGAAATTTGAGTTAATAAAAATTAATAAAAATAATAATTTAACTTTTGATATTGGGGGAAATAATAAAACTTATTTTGTTGAACTTGGATTAATTGAAGGAAAAATATTATTAGAAAATTCAGAAAGACAAATAGAAAAATTTAATTTATCCAATGAAAAGGTTTATGGATTATTTATTAATCCACTTAAAGGAGAAAGATATATTTTAAATAATAAAAATAATGAAGCTTCATTAATTTATGCAAAATATACAGAAAATATATATAAATCAAATATAAATAAAATAGCATATAATAAGAAAAATATAATTAGATATAATTCAAAATATAGTCAAATTAAATTCCCAATTTCTTATTATGCACCTGTTGATAAAGAAATAATTGATTTAGGTTATGATATTCAACTTTCTATTAAAGTATTTCAAGAAAATAAAGTTAATAAAACAAATGATAATTTCACTTTAATTGGTGGATTAGTTGATAATGAATTTATTAATAAAGTTAAGTATACAGAAGAAGAAATATCTCAACCTGAAATTTCTTCTGAAAATATATTTAATGATGGCTTAAGAGAAGCAAGATTTATTTTCAAAAATTCAATTATAAAAGATAATATCGATAAAAAAGGAATATTCTTTATTTCCATAAAGAATAATAATGGTGATTTTTATAATGATTTCATTACAGATGTTCAAATATTATCAATAAATACAAAAGGAGATAAATTAATTATTCCAAATGAAAATTATTACTTTTTAAATGTTAATTTAGACTTAGATAAAACAATATTAAAATTAAAAAAAAATGAATTTTCTGATTCAACAATGCAAATTGAATTTTCTTCTTCTTTTAAAGATGAAATTTCAATAACAATAAATCCTCAAAGTGATGATATTGATTATACAAAAAATAAAACAAATTTAATAAAAAGTGATTATTCAAAATATGGTAAATCATTTATTGATTTAAAAATAGATGATTATTCTAAGATTAAATTCTTTGAATTTGCTCTTTTACCAAAAAAAAAGAATTTATCAAATAAATTAAATGATAATAATACAAATTATTTTGTAATAAAATATCAAACTGGTAAAAATTATAATTTCACTTTACCAGAAGATAAATTATTTTTTGATTGGGAAAAATCAACATTAAATGCTTCAAGAGTAATGAGAGAAAAAGAATTAGTTCAAGATGCAGTATATGATTTAAATATATATTTACAAGAAAAAATAAAAGATAGAGAAAAATTAAAATCAATTTCTTCAATTGAAAAGCCAGAATATAAATTAACAACAAGTGAATTATCAGAGAAAAATATATCATTTAAAATAGATAATAATATAGTAAAAGATAAAAAATTATATTTTGTACTTTCTGTTACAGCAACATATGAAAATAATCAAGAAATATTAATTTATGATATTTTAAATGTTGAAAATGGAAAACCTGTTGATCCAAAAGATAACGAAGGTAGTAATAAATGGGTGATTTGGTTTGTTATTATTGCTGTTATTATTATGGTTATTGGTATTTTCTGTTATATTACTTATACTGAAAAACTAAATAATACAGTTTCAAATCTAAGTGAATATAATTTAAATTCAGTTTCTGGTGGTTTATTAGATGAAAAAATTTAATAATTTAAAAATATATTTAAATATTTAATAGTTTATTTCAAAATTTAACTTTTATTTAAATAATTAAATGCTTATTTTTATAAGTTGGAAATATAAAACTTTTTTTCAAATCTCTAACAAAAAAAATTTATTTATATTTTTCAATGATAATCAAATTAAAAAATACTCAAATTCATATTATTTTAATGTTTCTCATGAAATTAAAATTAAAACATAGAAATTAAATTGCAATCAAAAAACTCATAAAAAAATGTAAATAGGATTTTTGGAATTCCTCTTCCTTTTTTATTGGGAAATAATTTATTCTCTAAATTTTTTTTTAGCTTAAAATTAACAATTATAAATAATAAAAAATTCCTAAAAAGGTATTAATCTATTTTTTATAGAATTACTTATTTTCATAATTATTTTCATATTAAAATAACTATTTTATTTTTTATAATGTCAAAGTATAAAAGGATTCAAATTCCTAATCTTATATATTATATTTATAAAAAACAAAATAATTCCTTTATTTATCAATAAAAGTAACTTCTTTTTCATTTTTTTCATTATTTTTATTGTTTCCACTACAAAAATACGTAACTAACACTCCAAAAAGTAAATTAACAGAATTAACAACTCCAATTAAAAAAGTAAATCTGATAGCAACATTATGATTAAATTTTTCTTTTATAATTCCATAAACATAAGTAGGAGGTAAATTTCCAATTAAATTTTGAACAAAATTATTAATAGAAACAGCATCACCTTTAATTTCATTATTAACACAATTAATAACAATTCCAGTACCTATAGGAACAACTCCAGTTCCAAAGAAAAAATAACACCAAAGTAATATAAAGAACACAAGAGGATTCTTAGTTAAACTAGTAAAAATTCCAACAACGGAAGAAATTACAGCAAAAATTAAACAAACGACTATTGCTTTTTTTGATGCATATCCTCCTACATAAGTTCCTGAGACTCCTCCTAAAACAATTCCTAAAGTTGGTCCTGTAAATGTTATTATTAAATATGCTATATCATATTTGTTGTGAAATTGGAAATCTAAATAATCAGGACCCCAAAATTTCAAAGCTCCCATTATAAAATATGCTAATGATATTCCTAATGTAATTATTAGAAATATTGGATTTTTTAATATAATTTTTAAATTTACAAAAAGAGTTGATTTTTCATCTTTTAATTCTGTTATTTTGAAATTTTTTAAAATTTCAGCTTCATTTTCATTTTCTTCTTTTACTAATTTTTGATCAAAAAGTGTATTATCTATATAATAAACTAATAAAGAGCCAACTATTAATAAACATCCTTCTATGGTAAAAGATAATACCCAATTTCTTTTCAATATTAAACATAATCCATAACCAAAAACAATTCCAAAAGGTAATCCTAATTGAATAGAAGCTATCATCATTGTTCTATTTTTTTTCTCTCCAAATTGATCACACCATATTGGTAAATATATAGTAAAATAAATTTGAGCACTTCCATTTATTATCCTTATTAAACAAAATAATATATATATTGATTGGAAAGGAATTACTAATATTGAAGATATTGCTTTTATTAAAAGTGTTATTATTAAAAGATTTTTTCTATTTATTTTATTTATTATACTTAAATATATTAATGAAGCTATTATTCTTCCTAAATAATCTGCACTTCCTAAAAATCCTAATTTTGAACCTGATTGATTTTCTTTTATACTTTGACTTATTTCTTTTGTTGAACATGGAATAATTCCATTGTCAAAATTTGTTATTAATGATATTATTACCATTATTACGAAAGTATTATTAATTTTCTGTTTTGAAATTTGAATTGTTGTATCTTTATTATCTTTATTTGTATCCTGAATATCATTAATTGACGTCAAAGTTGTTTGATTATTCATTTTTTTAAATAATCTCAATATTATAAAAAAATAAAATATATTGATTATAAATGAAATAATAAAAATGTATTTGACAAATGGAAATCAAAGTGAAAAAAAATTAAATTTTCTAAAAAAAAAGCCAGAGATAAATCAAAAAATATATAATTCATTTGATAAATTTTTATCATTATATTTAAGAAACGAAGATTCATTAAAAGATATATTTTTTCATTGTAAGAAAGGGACTCTTCCTGAAGAATACCGTTCATATATTTGGCAAATTTTTTTAAATATTCTTCCATATAATGAATCAAAAGAATGGAAAAATATAATAGATGATTTTAGAAGTAATTACTATAATTATAAATCAACTTATATAAATGAAAATATTAAAAAATTTATATTATGTAATGAAGAAAAAGGAAGTGAAAAATATGAAAAAGCAAAAAAAGATATTTCTCAACAAGATTTAGAAATATTATCATTAATTAAACTTGATATAAAAAGAACATATCAAGAAATAAAATTATTTCATAATGAATCAATAAAAGAAAATTTATGTAATGTATTATATATATTTTCAAAGAAAAATCCTAATCCAGGTTACTTTCAAGGAATGAGTGATATTTGTGCAATCATATTATATGTTTTATATAAAGAATATACTATTAATTCAGATATTATTAATGGAGATATTTGCTTTTTATTTTATTTACTTTGTTCTGATAATCAATTTATTGAAGCTGATTTATATTCTTTATTTTCTAGATTAATGAGTAAAGATCTTTATTTATTTTTTAATTATAATGGAAAATCTTTTTTAAGTAATAAAAATTTAAAAGAAAAATTAGAATTAACTTATGGAGATATTATTTCTTGTCATGATAGTATTTTAAAAAAAAGAGTTTTTAATATTTTTTATATTGAATTAAAAAAATTAGATGAAAGTTTATCTAAAATATTAATTAAAGAAGAAGAACTTGATTATTTTATATCAAGATGGTATCTTTGTTTATTTTGTAGAGAATTTTCAATTGAAAAAACTATTAAATTATGGGATATTATTTTTTGTTATGAATTTATTCAATTTCATTTTCAAAAAGAAAATAACATGAACAATCTGAATAAAAATAATATATCTAAAACTCATTTAAATTTTTTAGATTTTATTGCCTTAAGTATGTTTACTAACGTTAAAAACAGAATGAAAAAAGTAGATGAAGAAAAGCATAATTTATATGTTATGACTCATTATCCTGAAGGACTTAATGTAATTAGAATTATTTATGATGCTGTTACTATAAGTAAAAAATATAATAATAATCTTCTTCAAGTTTAATTTAATAAATTTTATATGGGAATTATAATAGAAATTAAATAGTGATTTTTAAATTTTCTTTTCAAATGATAAAAAATATTTATAATATTTAAAAAATGTTTGTAAAATATATAAATGAGTTATAAAAAATTAAATTATAAAATAACTTTTATTTTTTTTCTTTTAATATATTAAATATTAATCTTTTAACTTCATTATTTTGTAAGAAATTTATAATTATATCTTTTTTTTTTAATTTATTAATATAACTATCATTATTAGTGCTTAATTTACTTAAATTTAAACTGTTTAATGAACTAATATTTAATCCTCCAAAGCTTGAATTTTGATTTTGTTCAATGATATTAGATTCAGAATCTTTATTTTTTATTTCATTTAAACAACCTTTAAATATATCCATATAAGGGTTATTTGTTTTATCATATATATTATTAAAATATTTTCTTAAATTCTTACCTTTTTCTTCTTCTTTTTCTATGTTTTTATTAATTATTTTTATTATATATGTCATTTTTTTTTTAAGTTTTTTTTCCATTAAATATCTTATATTTTGTTTTTTATCTTTTAAAGTATCATTTATAGAATTTGATCTAGTAAGATATAATTGAACTTTTTTTTTCTTTAAAATATTTGGCATTGAAGAACTATGATTAACTTTTTTTTCTTTAGATTTTATTTCATTATTGTTTTTTTCTGAAAAACTGTTATTTATATTATTTACTTCATTTTTTATATTTTTATCTTTTAAATTCTTTAATTTCATTTTTAAATATTCATTTAAATTTTCTGTGTTTTCTATTTGTCTTTCATAAAAATAATCATCTTCAAAAAGTGTTAATTTTTTTTCTTGTAAATTTTTCAAAATAATTCTATTATTATTAGAATCTTTTTCTAAATTTTTAACTTTTAACCTTAAATTACTTAAAGTTCCTGAATAATCAAAACTAAGTTTTCCTTTATAACCTTGAATATCTTTTTGTAAATTTAAAAAAGATTCTTCTAAATAATCATTTAATTTTTTTCTTTCTAATTTAATAAAGGATTGAAAAATATTATAAGTGCTTTTTTTCCTTTTATCACATATTATACCAATATTTTCTATTTGATCATTAATTTTATCTAATTGTTCATTTATTTTTTTTCTTGTATCTCCATCTACATAATTATCAAAATCAATATCTTTATTAGATTGAAATAAATTTGGTTGGCTTAAATTTTTTCTATATATATTTCTTTTAGAAATTGAAATAGAATTTTTCTTCATTTAAAATAATTTTTTGGTTGAATAAAAAAAATGTATTTTTTTTAATTTTTTATTTATTTTTCATTTTATTTTATTTTTAATTAATAATCATTTTTTTATTATATAATTATAATTATATTTTATCCTTTTTCTAATTTTTTAAATTTTAGAAAAATAATCAAAAAAAAAAAATTATGTCTCTTTCAGATAGAAATTCCGAAGTAAATATAAACATAATTAAAATTAGAAAAATGAAAATGTAAATATATTCAAAAGAACAAATTCATCAATAAACCTTTTTCAATTAAACAGAACATTAGAATCTACAAGAAATTTACTTTGTAATACTCCTAGATCAAATGAAATAAACAATTTAATAACATCTCCATTAAGAGCATTAAGGAAATATAATAGTTCAAAAAATTTATTTGATAATCATTCAAATAATCTTGAATATATAACTCCAAGAAATAATTTTTATAAGAAAGATTCTAAAATTTATCATAAATTACAAAGATTAAAACATCATTTGCCTGTTTCAAAAGAAAATAAAAATAAACCTATTTTAAATATTTATGGTAATAAAGTCTGTAATTTTAATATAAAAGAATATTTGTTAAATTCTCCTACAAGAAAATATGTTGTTAAATGTGGATTATTAAATAAAATTATTAATAGTTCGATGAAACAAAATTCTGAAAAAAATATTTCTTTGAAGAAATCAATTGAAAAACAAAAATTTAAAGATAAAATGGAAACTGATTCTTTTATAAGGAAATTAAGTCGCCATAAAAATTAACAACATTTCTTTTTTTGGTAATGAATATATTGGAAATAATATATTTAATATATAATTTTTTTTTTAAAATTACAAAAACAAATTAATGTGAAATGATATATTAGAATTAATTAAATATTATTAATATTCACATAAAAATTTTTTTACTATACTAAAAAAATTACAAAATGTTTAATATAAAATATAATTATACTATTTTATATCTAAAAAAAATAAATATAAAAAAAAATTTCTTTACTTTAAATTATTATTAATAGAAATAGTTTCAGACAAAAACAATTTTCTTTTATTTTGTTTTTCTAATCGTTCATTATCTCTTTGTTTCATTGGATTTAAATAATCAATTTGTCTTTCTTTATTTTTTTGTTTTAAATCATTATCCACAGATTTAATTTTAGCAATAACAATAGAAGGAAGAACAAAATCTTCAACACATTTCATAAATTTAGCTTTTGATCTAATTTCTTTTAATTGATTTTCTAAATATCTTGAATTAACTAATTTTTTCATTGGTTTACCTTTTAATCTCAAAGTTTCATTTTCTTTTTTTGCAATTTCATTATATTGTTTTTCATTTTCAGCAAATCTTAAATTTAATAAATTATTTATTGGTTTTTTTCTTCTTTTCCACATTCCTTTTACTTTAAATATATTTTGATAAAGTAATAAATCTTCTTCTTTTTTAATACTTTCATATTTTAAATTTGTTATATTATTATGATTTGTTACTTCTGTTTGAAGAAAAGGATCTCTTTGAGATTCATTTTCTTCTATATTATTTCTTTTAAACATTATATTCATTGAATTTAATTGATAATCTAAATTATTGTCATTATAAAACCAAGGATCTTTATAATATTCAGTTATATTTTTTATTATTCCATTTATTTGTATATTTTTACTTTTAGTTCTTCTATGATGAATAGAATCTTTTGGTATTTTTAATTTTAAAATTGAAGGTGATATTTTTCTCATTTTTTTAAATTTTTATATATATTATTTTTTTTTCTTTATATTTCCAAAAAATATTAAGTAAAAAGTATTAAGTAAAAAATATTCATAAGTTATTATTAAATATAATATATCTTATAATATTATATAAACAATTTAATATAATTTAAAAAGATTATTAAAAACTTTATATTTCTTTTATCAAAATAAAAAAACACTTGATTTAAAAAAATATAATAAAAAAACATTAAAAAAAATGTTTAGTAATAGTTCAAAATTACCAAATAACATAACATATACTCAAATAGCAAATGTAAATGATGATGAATTTTTATTTTGTATAGATTTCCCAAAATTTGATTTTGATTTTTGTTGTGGATGTTCGTTAAGAACAGGAGTATTAATGATAGGATTATTTTTTATATTATGTGGAATCGGTTCATTAATAAATGTCATTACAGCAGGAACAATAATAGAATATTATATGACAATAACAATGTTAGTAATATATTCAATTGCATTTCTTTTCTTAATTTTATCTGGATTTTTATATAGTTATTTATTTGCTTATATTGCTTATATGATTTATATTATTATTTTATTTTTAAATTTATTTGAAATTTTCTCTATGACTATTCTAATTTTTTTAGGTTTTTATACTCCTGCTGGTTCTGAAAGTAGAATTGTTAAAGGTATTGGATTTTTATTAGTTGGAATGTTGTTGACTTGCTTATATTTATATTGTTTATGGATTATTTTCTGCTTTATGATTCATCTTAAATATCAAAGAATTAGTTTAGTTAATGGTGATTATAATAATTCTCGTAATCAAAATTCTGATAATGTAGGTGAGATAAATATTAATGAAAATAATTATAACTTAATTTAAAATTTATTTTCTATATGGGTTTTTTGAAAATATATTTTTTTAACAACAAAACAATAATTAATTAATTTCAAATAAATAAATTTTTAAAAAAATGAAAAAAAATAAATAAAAAAAAAATGTGAAAAAAATTCAAAAAAATTCTAATTTCAAAATTAAATAAAAAAATAAATTCAAACTGAAAAAAAAAAATATTTTTATTTCTGATTTTCTTTTTTCCATTTCTCAACAAATAATTCAAATTGATCAACATCATTTTTCAAAGCATCATTAACATCATAGAATTTGAAATAATGTTTAGTAACATTAGAAGAATAACTTTTAACATCTTTCAAAGGAAGTTTAGGATTACTTTTAAGAATATTAATAACTTTATTATAAGCTTCTTCTAAATTTTCTAAATGAGGAATTCTTTTTTTAATCCATTCAGGATCAACATTATTTAAATTTAAATTTCCTACTTGTTTTGTTGGGTCTTCCAAATGAATTCCTAATTCTTTTCTTTCTTCTGGTAATTTATTCTTTCTTTCTTCAATTATTTTTATTATTTCATTTATATCTTTTGCATTGCTTATTTCCTCGTCTATTGGACGTCCTCCACAACATACTCCCATTTTTTTTTATATATTGGGTTATTATTTTTTTTAAATTAAAGATGATATAATGTTTTGTTTTTAATAAATTATTCCTTTTTTAAAGGAGAAATTCGTTTTTTATCATTTTTTTCCACATTAATAATTATAAAGAAAAGAAAGAAAAAGAATAATAAAAAAAAAGAATATAAGAATAACATTTTTATTATTTATTTTAGTTTTATTTCTTATGTTGGTATTATTAATAAATTTTTTATTAATTTTTAAGTAATTTTTTGGAAATTATTATAATAATTTCATATAACTTTAATTTAATTATTAATAATATATTTATATGAACTATTTATAATATTTAAAGAATATTTTAAGTTATTAAATTAACTATTATATATTTCAGAATATAAATAATCATTAAAAATTAAATTATGAATATTAACAAGTTATACAAACCTTTTTTATTATTTAACACATTAAATATTAAAACTTAATAATATTTAAAAATTTAAATATATATTATTCAATTAATTTTAATCTTGATATAGGAATTGATAATTCTTCTTCAAAAATAAAATTTAATCCATTATAAACAATTTTTTCAAAATTTTTCATTCCAGAAAGTTTAGAAACAGAATGCAACTAAAAAAATTAAAAAAAAATAAAATTTACAATACAAGCTCTATCAAGAATTAATTCAAATAATAATTCATTATTATAATCTTTAGGTTTTAATCCTAAATTATCTTTTAAATTAGGAATAGCAAAATTAATTAATAAAATTTGTAAAGCTTCTAAAGCTTTAAATTTAGAAGCTAAATGAATAGGAGTATACCCAGCAATAGTTTTAGCATTAATATTAGAACCATATTTAATTAAAACAGGTAATATTTTATAAAAATTTTTTTTAGAACAAATATGCAAAATTGTTTGTTTAAAGTCATCCTTATATAAACATAATGATGGATTATTTATTATTTTCATTTTAACATATTCATAATTTTCATTATATATTAATTCATGTATTATGTTTTCATATTCTTCAATTGAGCAAGTTAATACATTATCTTTTATTAAAAATTTCCTTCTTTTATATTCTAACATACATTTAATTATTTTTTCTTTAAATTTAGCTAATATTTCTTTCCTTCTTCTTTCTTCTTCTAAATTTTGATATTTTATTTTATTAATTTCTTCTTCTTCTTTTATTGGAATATTCCATTTTGCTTCAAATAAACTTGGAAAATCATTTCTTGTTGTTCTAAATATTTTAGAAAAGTTATTTCTCTTAATTAAATTAGTTGGAAATAATTTTTCAACTGAAACTTCTTCATAAGCTTTTGAACCATTTTTTCCACATAATATTCTATTATATTGAACTAAAGGTTTAAAAAAATATTTCAAATATTGTTTTGGATTTATTGGTTCATTTTGTTTTATTAATTTATATCTTGGATGTTTCATTCTATTTATTATTGGAAATGGCTTTGGTAAACATGATTTTTCTTCATTTTGATATGATGTTTTTTTTAAATCTTTTATACTTTTTATTTTTTCAAATTTTTTATCTTCTTTTGTTTTCAAATTTGAAGTTATTGATGTCTTAAATAAATAATTCGTTGAATGACTTTTTATTATTTTTTTTATGTTTTTTGATTTTTGATTTTTTACTTTTGATAATAATAATTTTTCTGGTATAATTTTATTATATTTTTGCCTTTTTAATTCATAAGCTTCTTCTAATTTTTTTTTTATTATTGTTGATTGGGAATATATTGTTTTACTTAAATCTGGACATTTCATTTTTATATTTTAGTAATATTTCATTAAAAATATAAAAAAATATTTACATTATTTTAACTGTGAATTCTTATAGAATAAATGTTTTATTTTATTTTTATTTTTTTTCAAAAGGTTCTAAATTATTTAATTTTGTTAATTAGATTTTTCTCTTAAATAAAATTAAATCATTAATTTTAAATTACTATACGTTTTTTATTTTTTATCAATGAAAAAGATTATTGCTTAATATGGTAATAATTTCATTTATTATTGTTTAAATATTATCTTTTATTCCTTATCTTTATTTCTTTTTATTAAATCTAAGATACTTTTTTCTTAAAAATACTTTTCATAAAAATAAAAAATAAAACGTAAAAATACAGAGAGGTATATAAAGAAAAATAAAAAAAATAATATTTAAAAACGAATTATGCAATGGTTAAAATTTTTAATTTGTTTAAAGAATCTTTTACCAAAAAATAAAATTTCACAATCTCAAATTGAAAGAATTAATTCAATCATTAATATTTCAAAATTACATTCAAATTCAAAGAAAAAATCAAAATTAATTTCAATTTGTATAAAAGAAATAATTCAGTTATTAAGTATTTCTCAAAATTATTATAAACATTTAGACTTCGATGAAAATATATATTTCTTTAAAGAAATAAATAATCTTATTATAAATATGATAAATAAAACTAATAAAATAATTGAAAATTCTAAAAATGAAGAACAAAAACATTTTTTTACTTTGATTAAAACATTTTTTAAAAAAATACAACATGAATTATATAATTCTATATCTCAACAATTTTTAAATAAAAATGACGTTAAGCGATATACAATTCTTCATCAATATTATTTAACCTTAAATGAAAATGCAAGAACAACTTAAAATATTTTTTTATGCGACATCATATAAATAATGTATATACTTTTTTATTTATTAGAAAATAAAAAATAATCAATTATATAAGAAATAAATATTTAAATTAAATTATAAATAAACCTCAATTAAATATTAAGTTTTTAAATAAAATAAAATATTTATCATTCTTATTTTTAAAAAATGAAGGAAATTATTTTTGGTATGAATATTTTTGGTTTATTTGGTTTTATAACTTCAGTAATATATTATTTATCTCCAATTCAATTCATTTATAATTTAAATCAAAAATTATTAGATGAATATTATGTTTCTTATTTTAGTTTAGGTTGTTTATATTTTAATGGAGTATTTTTTTTCTTTTATAGTGTAGCTATGAAAAAAAAAAAAAACATAGTTCCAATGGAATTTTGTAATTTAATAGGAGCTCTTTTTTGTTTTATTTATACTTTTTATTATATTAAAGCAATTTATGAAGGAATAAAAAGAATAATTTATTTCTTATTATTTATTTTAGGTTCATTTATCGCAATTATTTTGGAATTATTTATTATTAATTTGTGTATAAATTATAATTATACTCTATTAAAAAGTATTTTTTTTTATTTTTTATCTATTTTTAATATAATGATGTATTTTCCAATTGGATTTAATCTTTATAAAATTTATAAAAATCAATTTCCAGAAAAAATAGTTTTTAATTCTTCGCTTTTTGGTTTTTTAAATTGTTTTTCTTGGTTAATATTTGGAATAGTAAATACATTTTTTGAAAAAGGTGATTCAATTCATATTATAATTTCAAATTGTTTAGGATTAATAATTTGTATTTATCAAATGTATTTATATTCACATTTTTCAAAAAATCTTCCTGAAGAAGAAACAAATGACCAAAAAGAAACACTAATAAATAAAGAAACAGAAAATCCTGAAAATAGTGTTCCAGAAATTTTACAAGGTATTATTTAAATAATTTTACAAATTTTGTTAAATTTATTTATATATTTATTAAGAACTTAAATATATTAAAATCCCTACTCACATATTAATTATTTTATTCATCATCATCATCCATAAAGAAAATATTAGAAAAATAAATTCTATTTTTTTCAACGAATAAAATATTTTTTAAACCTCTTAAATATAAAAAAATATTATATAAAGAATCTAATTTTATTAAATTATCGTTATC